>Ga0157290_10000092_pt1 | contig 19237 bp, 15 predicted proteins | sample NitcycUS149409B1_FD_108389 | JGI IMG/M metagenome (GOLD analysis project Ga0157290, IMG submission 108389) | Soil microbial communities from Arlington Agricultural Research Station in Wisconsin, USA - Nitrogen cycling UWRJ-S149-409B-1 | ecosystem: Environmental > Terrestrial > Soil >...
AGCTTCAGGGCTTCGGTAACGGCGAGCGAGGCAGCCAGGTTCACTGCGGTGTTGAGGATTCCGGCGGTGTCGCAGGTCTCCACAACGCCCGTCGGAGGGGCGGGGAAGATGCAGGCCAAGCAGGCTGTGCGTCTGGCCTCGCCGAGGTCGGCGGGCAGGATATTCATCGTGGCGGCATAAGAGCCGATGGCGGCGGTGTAGATCCAGGGCTTCTGCTGTTGTACGGCGTAGTCGTTGAGAAGGTAGCGGGTTTCGAAGTTGTCCGTCGCGTCGAGGAGAATGTCCGCTTCGCCGAGCAGGGCATGAATATTCGCGGGGGTAAGGTCCGCGATGTGCGCGTGGACGGTGACGTCCGAGTTGAAGTCGGCGATGCGGCGGCGGGCGGCTTCGGCCTTGGGAAGAGCTTCCAGGGCGTCGGCTTCAGTGAAAAGGACCTGGCGCTGGAGGTTGGAAGGCTCGACGAAGTCCCGGTCGATCAGCGTCAGGGTTCCGATGCCTGCGCGGGCGAGGAGGGATGCTGCGGCGGCGCCGGTAGCACCGACGCCGATGACGGCGGCGTGCGCTTTCTGGAGTTTTTCCTGTCCAGAAAGTCCGATGGGGGAGAAGAGGGTCTGGCGCGAATAGCGGTCTGCGGGATCAATTTTGTTTTCTGGGATCAACGGACGGCCTTTCTGCGCTGTGTCTATTCTATGGGTTGGCCAGGAGAGTGCGATGAAGCTGAAGTTGGGGCAGGTAGCGGATTGGATCCATGCGGAGGGCGAGTTCGTTTCGACCGACGAAGTGGTGGGATATTCGATCGATTCGCGGACGGTGGGTGCGGGTGAGTTGTTTTTTGCCGTGATGGGCGAACGCTTTGACGGACACGAGTTTGTGCATACGGCGCTTGAGGCCGGAGCGGTCGCAGCGGTGGTCAGCATGCGGTGGGTTATTCCCGCAGAGGTTGATCCCTGCAAGCTCTTGCGCGTTCCCGATGGGGAAGACTGCGTATTGAGCGCGTTGCAAAGGCTGGCGCACGAGGTGCGGAAGGATTGGGGCGGACGTGTGATCGGCGTGACCGGTTCTGCTGGCAAGACGACGACGAAGGAGTGCGTGGCGGCGGTACTGGCGTCGAAGTTCAAGGTGCTGAAGTCCGCCGGAAATCTGAACAATCACTTCGGTGTGCCTTTGCAGTTGCTGCGTCTGGAAAGAGAGCACCAGGTGGCTGTGATCGAGATGGGCATGAACCATGCCGGGGAGATCACTGCTCTGGCGAAGATTGCAGAGCCTGACTGGGCTGTTGTGAGCAATGTGGCGGCGGTGCATCTTGAGTTTTTTGCGGATGGGATTGAGGGCATTGCGAGGGCAAAGAAAGAGCTTGTCGATGCGCTTCCCCCGAACGGGGTGGCGTTTCTGAACGCCGATGATTTCTTTGTTTCGACCTTCGGTGAAGGACATGAAGCGAGGATGTTTGGGCTGAGTGAGACTGCGGATGTGCGCGGCGTGGATGTGAAGAACGTTGGTCTGGAGGGGATGCAGTTCGGCGTGCAGGTGACGGCGCGCGAAGGGTGCGTGGCAGACAGGATGCGCGCGCGCATCGCACTGCTGGGAGAGCACAACGTCTACAACGCCCTGGCAGCGATCGCCGTCGGGCTGGAGAGTGGAATGACGCTAGGCGAGTGCGTCTTTGCGCTCGACAGCGTGGTGCCCAGCGACAAACGCGGCGAGATGATCGAGTGGCACGGAGCGCGGCTGATCAATGATTCGTATAACTCGAATCCACGCGCTCTGGAGGCGATGGTGGATGCCCTGATGGCGATTGAGGGAGGCCGGCACATTGTGATCGCGGGGGAGATGCTGGAGCTCGGGCAGGATGCCGGCAAGCTGCATGCGGCCTCCGGACGGCAGATGGCAAAGCGCGGCGTGGATGTGGTGGTGGGTGTGCGCGGATTCGCCGAGAGCCTTGCCGGGGTAGCGAAGATGTCCGGCGTGGAGGCACTGTTTGTGAAGACTCCCGAAGAGGCCGGTGCATGGATGAAGGCGAACCTGCGCGAGGGCGATGTGGTGCTTCTGAAGGCCTCGCGCGGTGTGCGGCTGGAGAAGGCACTGTCGTCGCTCGTAGACGATGAGGTTGACGGCGAGGTGGGGTAAAGGAGCATCCTACTTGGCATGGCGAAAGAACTGGCAGTGGGCGGCGACAAGAGTGGACGCGGGGAGATCTCGGCCCCGAAAAAGGCAGTGAAAAAAGCGGCTAAAAAGGCGGCAAAGAAGGCTCCGCATGCTTTGAAGATCGACTCGGAGAAGTCGCTGCGCAAGACTCTGGGTGTGGCTCCCCGAAAAGCGGCCAAGAAGGCAGCAAAAAAAGCCGCGAAGAAATCTGCGAAAAAAGCCGCAAAGAAGGCGGCACCTTTGCATGGAGGGAAGAAGCACGATCTCGACCGGGCTTTCCATCATCTTGAGCGCACAGGTTCTGTCGTAGCTCTTCTGGAAGATCACTCCGGCGGAGATCTGCGCGCCCTGTTGCAGGAAGCGACGCATGACTTTGAAAAGGCGCTGGTTTCCGGGGATCGCTATGACGTGGATGTGGCGACGGGACTGGCGCGCGCCTGCGAACACCTGGCACTTGGAGGCATGTACGAGGCCTGGGAGCGCAAGCCGTCGGAGCTGGGAGATGTGGGCCACGTCGATGTGGACAAGGTGCTCTCCCGCGTGGAACATGCGCTGGAGGATGCGAGCGGGCGGGCCGTGGAATGGCTCGGGATTGCGCTCTCGATCCTGCAACAGGCCGAGGAAGAGGAGGGTCGACCTCACCTGGTCTGGGAGTTGCTGAAGGCGGCAGAGGGTCTGCTGGAGGCCTCTGAGGCCTGAGCCTCCGTGCAGAGGGAACCAACCGGGCTGGCCGACGTATAACGTTCGTATGACGACGATCCACGCACGCCTGACGTGCGCCCGGTTATTGCGCGGTTTCTTGCTCTGCACCGCCGTAATGCTTGCAGGTCGATCGAACGCTTCCGCGCAATCTCCGCTTCCAAAAGAGTGGCTGACCTCGACCGATTTATACGGAAACCATCTTTATCGGCGGTTGACCCTCACTTTGGATGGGACGAACTTCAAGGGAAGTTTTGACGGTGATCCTCTTCAAGGAACACTGGAGAAGGGCCGGATTCATCTTCTGGCGAAGGACCAGCAGAACACCCTCTACGAGTTTCAGGGTAGCCTTCGCGAGGAACGAATTACCGGGTTGCTCAGCGTAACGGATCCGAGCAACCTGGAAGTTCACGTGCAGCATGCGCTCACCGCGCACACATTGGAGGATCGGCCCGCTGGCCTGCCGCGGTCCGTTGAGTTCAAGCCGACCAGATTCTTCAACCAGTTTTCGGCGGACACTGATCCCGTGCTCACCATCTGGCCGGGAGACACCATTCACACCACCACGCTCGACTCTGGTGGAGTGGATGAGCAGGGCATGACGAGGGCCCTTTACGGAAACCCCCAGACAGGTCCGTTTTACGTCGGTGGAGCGGAGCCGGGGGACGTTTTAGCGGTCCATCTGAAGCGCCTGCGCCTCAATCGCGCCTACGCCGATAGCCTGGATGCGATGGCGGAACGGGTGAAGACCTCATCGCTCGCCGTGAAGGCTCAAAGTCTTGGAGATCGCGTTCGCTGGAAGCTGGATGTGCAGCGAGGTGTTGCAAGTCCCGAGAAGGCTACGGGGCATCTCGCGAACTTCACCGTGCCTCTGCGTCCGATGTTGGGTTGCATAGGGGTTGCTCCGGATTTTGGCTTCGCTCCCTTCTCGACCGGCGAACAGGGAAGATACGGCGGCAACATGGATTACAACGAAGTGGTCGAGGGATCGACGGTCTACCTGGCTGTGACGCAGCCGGGTGCGCTGCTCTATCTTGGCGATGGGCACGCCGCGATGGGAGATGGCGAGACCACGGAGTGGGCGTTGGAGACGTCGATGGACGTGGAGTTTTCGGTCGACGTGATTCCCAAAAAGCGAATCGGCACACCAAGAGTGGAGACCGCAACGCATCTCGCTGCCCTGGGCTTCGCTGGATCTCTGGACGACGCGACGCGGCGGGCGACTGCGGGTATGGTCCAGTGGCTTGAGCAGGACTACCATCTGACACCGTCGGAGAGCGCGCAGGTTCTCGGTAGCTCGGCGGAGTACGTCATCTCGGAGGTGGCAGATAGGGACGCCAGTGTCGTTTTGAGGCTGAAAAAGGAGATTCTGAAAACCATTCCTCGCGAGGGGAGCAGCCAGGAGAGGTGAAGAGCGCCCTCTTACGGGAACCAGCAACGGCACCGGGGTGATTTGCCTTGATGTTCACAGGCGATGGGCGAATAGGATTTTGAAGGACGCATGCGCACTTGCTGCGGAGGATCCTTTTGCTCTATTGGCTGCTGTATCAAAAGCTTTTTCCTTACTTCCGCGTCTTCCGAATCTTTCGCTATCTCACCCTGCGCACAGGGTTTGCGAGCCTGACGGCGCTTCTGATCGGGCTTCTGATCGGGCCGTTTGTCATTGAGCGGCTGCGCGAGTTCCAGATCGGGCAGTACATTCGCGAAGAGGGGCCGGAGAGCCACCAGAAGAAGAGCGGCACGCCGACGATGGGTGGCGTGCTCATCTGCATCTCGATCCTGGTGCCGACGCTGCTCTGGAGCGATCTGAGCAACCCGTTTATCTGGGTGGCTGTGCTGTCGACGCTGGCGTTCGCGGCGATCGGATTCGCGGATGATTACATCAAGGTTGTCCATAAGAGGAACCTTGGTCTGACCAGCAAACAGAAGCTTATGCTGCAATTTCTGGCCAGCGGTTGCGTTGCGGCGGCGCTGCTCTATCTGCGCTCGCGGGGAAGCTACTCTACGCGGCTGGTGGTGCCGTTTCTCAAGAACTACAAGCCCGACCTGATCTGGGCGTGGATGGGGCACATCCCGCATCTACCCTGGCTGGCGTTCATTCCCTTCACGATCTTCGTGATGCTGGTGATTTCTTTCAGCTCCAATGCCGTGAACCTGACGGACGGCCTCGACGGGCTGGCGATCGGATGCACGATCGTCGCTGCGGGTGCGCTGACGATGCTGACGTATGTCAGCGGACATGTCGTCTTCAGCGACTATCTTGAACTGCAGCGCATGCCCCTGGTGGGAGAGCTGACGATCTTCTGCGGCGCGATGGTGGGGGCGAGTATCGGGTTCCTCTGGTACAACGCGCATCCGGCGGAGATTTTTATGGGCGATGTCGGTTCGCTTGCTCTGGGCGGTGCTATTTCTACGGTAGCGGTCATCATTAAGCAGGAGCTTCTGCTTCCGTTTATCGGTGGCGTTTTCATCATGGAAGCGCTAAGCGTGATGCTGCAGGTGGGCAGCTACAAGCTGCGCGGAGGGAAAAGGATCTTCCGTATGGCTCCGATCCATCATCACTTTGAGCTAGGCGGATGGAGCGAGAGTAAGGTGATCACGCGCTTCTGGATTATGGCGCTGGTCTTTGCGCTGTTTGCGCTGACAACGTTGAAGCTGAGGTAACGATGGAGCTTAAGGGCAGACGCATTCTAGTGGTGGGCATGGGAAAGAGCGGTCTGGCTGCGGCGCGATTTCTGCGCGCGCGCGGGGCGGTTGTCACCGTGAGCGACGCGCGGCCTTCGACGCTGCTCGCAGGGCCGATTGCGGAGTTGTTGGCGATGGGTGCGGCGGTGGAGACCGGTGGACACGGTCTGTTGACGTTTCGCAGGCAGGACCTGATCGTGGTGAGCCCGGGCGTGCCGATGGATACACCGGAGTTGAAGCAGGTGCGTGCACTGGGCGTGGAAATGATCGGCGAGGTGGAGTTGGCTTCGCGATTTTTGCGGGGGAGCGTTCTCGCGATTACGGGATCGAACGGGAAGACGACGACGACTTCGTTGATCGGAGAGATCCTGCGCGGTGCGGGTGTGCCGACGCTGGTGGGCGGAAACATCGGTCTGCCGGTGGTGGAGATGGTAGCCGAGAGTACGGATGCGACTTGGAGCGTTCTGGAGATTTCGAGCTTCCAGTTGGAGACCGTGGAGACCTTCGCTCCGAAGATCGCGGTGGTGCTGAACATCACGCCCGACCATCTCGACCGTCATGGGACGTTTGAGAAGTATGCGGCGGCGAAGACGCGGATTACAGAAAAGCAGACGCCTGCGGACTTCCTCGTGCTGAACGCCGAGGACAAGCCAACGCAGATGGTGGCCGCGAAGACGAAGGCGCAGATCTTCTGGTTCTCGCCGCGCAGGCCGATCAAGCAGGGCGCGTTCGTGCACGGAGACAGCGTTTTGTTTCTGCCCCGCGAGGGTGGCAAGGCAGAGGCGGTGATGCCCGTGAGCGAGATTCCGCTGGTGGGTGCGCACAACGTGGAGAACGTTCTGGCGGCGGTGTGTGCGTGCAGGCTGGCTGGCGTTTCGAGCGAGGACATTCGCAAGGGCGTGCGCGGCTTCAAGGCGGTGGATCATCGGTTGCAGTTTGTCGCCGAGATCGCGGGTGTGAAGTACTACAACGACTCCAAGGCGACGAACGTAGATGCGACGGCGAAGGCGCTTGCTTCGTTTGAGGGCAATGTTCGCCTGATTCTGGGCGGTAAGGATAAGGGTTCGGACTACACAGAGCTGAACGATCTGCTGCGCGAACGGGTGACGACTGTTTACACCATAGGTTCGGCTGCGGAAAAGATAGAGACGCAGCTCGCGGGTGTGGTGACACTGAAACATGCGGAGACTCTGGAGCGCGCTGTAGCGCTGGCGACTGAGGATGCGAGCGCGGGCGATACGGTTCTGCTGGCGCCGGCGTGTGCGAGCTTCGATCAGTTTGAGAGCTATGAGCATCGCGGACGCGAGTTTGTCCGGTTCGTGACAGAGATCAAGAGGTAAGCGAGCAGTATGGCGAAGCGCGTTGGCGTGGATAAGTGGTTATTCGGAACGGTGCTGTTGCTGGTCCTCTTTGGACTGGTGATGGTCTTTTCCGCGTCCGCGGTGATGGCGAAGTCGATGTACGGTTCGCCGTACTTCTTTGTCACCAGGCAGGCGGTCTGGGCGGCGCTGGGGCTGATTGCGATGGTGCTGCTGATGAAGGTGGACTATCGCCTCTACAACAATCCAAAGGTGGTCTTTCCTGCGGTGGGCATCACCGCGCTTTGCCTGACCATCGTCTTTGCGATGCGCGATTCGCACAACACGCATCGCTGGATTAAGTTTGGCGGAGCATCGTTCCAGCCCAGTGAACTGGCGAAGCCTGTGCTGGTGCTCTTTCTGGCGTACTTTCTGCAGACGCGCATCCACCAGATGGAGGATTGGAAGGGAACGATCCTACGCGCGGCAGCGCCTCCACTCTTCTTCATTGCGTTGATTCTGAAGGAACCGGATCTGGGAACGGCGATGGTCTGTGCGGGCGTGCTCGTGCTGATGCTGTATCTCGCAGGAGCGCAGACGCGGTACTTCCTGATTGGATTTGCCGGCGCTGCACCGATCCTCTACTACCTGCTGTTTCACGTGGCGTGGAGACGCGCGCGCATGCTGGCTTTTGTGAATCCCGAGGCCGATCCGCGCGGCAGCGGATTTCATATTCTGCAATCGCTCATCGCTGTCGGCACGGGTGGCATCTATGGCCATGGACTGATGGAGGGCATCCAGAAGCTCTTCTATCTGCCGGAGCCGCATACGGATTTCATCTTTGCGAATGTCTGCGAAGAGCTTGGTCTGATCGGTGCTCTGTTTGTGGTGGCGCTCTTCTGCATGCTGGGATATCGCGGTCTGCGCACGGCGTTTCTCACGACCGATCCATTCGCTAGATTCATGGCGTTCGGTCTGACGACGGCAATCCTGATTCAGGCATTCTTCAATATCAGCGTGGTCCTGGCGCTGCTGCCGACAAAGGGGATTCCGCTGCCGTTTATCTCGAACGGAGGAACGAGCGTGTTCATCACGCTGGCGGGGATGGGTGTGCTTCTCAACATTTCGCGCGAGATCGACTAAGTGAAGCGAGTCAGTGAGTCAGCGGGTCAGCCAGTCAGCAAGCTCAGGGTTTTGATTGCCGGTGGAGGGACGGGTGGGCATGTGATCCCGGCGCTGGCGATTGCGCGGGAGTTGCGGGATGCGCATGGAGCCGAGGTTCACTTCCTTGGGACGATGCGCGGGCTGGAGACGAAGCTGGTCCCAGAGGCTGGGTTTCCGATCTCTTATATCCAGGTAGGGATGTTGAAGAATGTGGGGCTGCGGACACGCTTAAAGACCCTGCAGGACCTGCCGCGCGGTGTGGTCTCTGCGATCCGTCTGCTGCGGGAGTTTCGTCCGCACGTGGTGGTGGGCGTGGGCGGATACGCGAGCGGACCGGGGATGTTGGCAGCGATTCTTCTCCGTCGACCGACGCTAGTCTTTGAGCCGAACGCCGAGCCGGGAATGGTGAATCGTTACATTGGCAGATTTGTCAGCGCGGCTGCTGTGTCTTTCGAGCGGACGAGGAGCTTTTTCCGGAACGCGGTGGTCACGGGAAGGCCGGTGCGGTCGGAGTTCTTCGCGATCGGGCCGAAGGGGGAGGCTCCGCCACGGCTTCTGATTCTCGGTGGGTCGCAGGGGGCGCGTGCTCTGAATGAGATTCTGCCGAAGATCGCGAACGAGCTTCTTCGTCAGATCCCGGGTCTCACGATCGGTCACCAGGCGGGCGAACGCCATGCCATCTCTACGCTTCAGGCGTACCGTTTGGAAGGCGTCGATGCGAGCCGTTACGAGGTGTATGCGTTCCTGGAAAACACGCCTGCCGAGGTGGCCAAGGCGGATCTGATTTTGTGCCGCAGCGGAGGCACCGTGGAAGAGCTATGCGCCGCGGGCAGGCCTTCGATTTTGGTGCCGTTTCCGCAGTCTGCGGACGATCACCAGAGCCGGAACGCAGAGGCGATGCAGGCGGGCGGGGCGGCTATCTGGCTCCCGGAAAGCGAGATGACGCCTGAGTTGCTGACAACGATGTTGCATGATCTTTTACTGGACGTTGCGCGCCTGGAACAGATGAGTGCCGCTGCCAGGGCGATGGCGCATCCTCGTGCATTGGAAGAGATCGGTGCCATGGTGGTGGGACTGGCTCGATAACGTTTGAGCAAAAAAGAAGCGGGCCGGGATCTCCCGGCCCGCTTTGTTGTTTGCAGATGGTTTAGCGATGTCCGCCGCCGCCACCACCGCGTGCTCCACCACCGCCGCCCATGCCGCCGCCACGGAAGCCACCGCCGCCGCCGAAACCACCACCTCCGCCGGGACGAGCGCCGCCACTGAAGCCGCCGGAGGGTGCGCCGCCACCGCCGGAGAAGCCGCGAGTACCGCCGCCGAATCCGCCGGAGGAGGGTGCGTTTCCGCCTCCGGAGAAGCTGCGTGAGCCGCCACCGAAGTTACCGGAGGGTGCGCCGCCCGAGAAGCTGCGGCCCGTGTTTGCTCCGCCCTGTGGTCCACCGGAGAAGCTGCGTCCGGTATTGCCCTGCTGTCCGCCGAAGCCGCCGCGATTCACGTTGCCGCCCTGTGAACCCGGAGCAAAGTTGCGTCCAGCACTGTTGCCCTGCTGTCCGAAACCGGCACGGTTCACGTTGCCTTGACCGAAGCCACCACGGTTGCCATTGTTCTGGCCATTGTTGAAGCCACCACGGTTGCCGCCGTTGAATCCACCGCGGTTGCCATTGATGGTTGAACCGCGATTTCCGTTGAAGCCCCCGCGATTGCCAGCAAAGCTCTGGCCGCCGGGACGGAAGCCGTTGTGACCACCGAAGCCGCCGTTATAGAAGTGGCCACCGAAGCCAGGACGGAAGCGGTTGACGGACGAGTTGTACCAGAAGTGTCCGCGATTCCAGTAGCCGCCATAGAAGCCGACGCCGAAGTAGCCGAAGCCGTAGTTAATGCCACCGTAGTAGCCGATGCTGGTTCCCCAGTAGCCTGGGCACCAGCCGTAGCCGCCGCCGTAGGGACCCCAGTATCCGGGTGTCCAGAGAGCTCCCGCGTAGGGAGGCAGAACCCATGCGCCGTCTACCCAGTAGTAGTCACCCGCGGCATTGTCCCAGGCCCAGTATCCAGGCGTCCAGATGTAGCCGTCGCCAGGGGCGTAGGGCTGTTCGTAGTCCGGGATTGGAGGAGGAGCCACAGTGGCCGAGATGGCTACCTGTGCTTCAGCCTTGACGGTCGTGAGTCCACTGAGAGGCAAGGCCACAAGGGCTGCCGCGAAGATTGCTTTGCCGGCGATGTTCATGAAACGATTGCTATAGCCCATCTGTTACTCCCTGCCCTCGCTCTCTTCGCGGGCCGCTGACCGATCTGCGGTTGCGAGAGGCTACGACATGTCACCGGTGGCGGTTGGCCTTCATTCCGGTCCATGTCTTATAGAACACGGAAAATTCAAAAGGGTTGCGCAGCGCTTTGGCGCGAATTGGCGTTACCGTGCCCGGGCATTGCCGCTCTGGCTGATAGAGTTTTGGGATGTTCGCAACGGGGCAACAACGGGTTCATTTCATAGGTATTGGCGGTATTGGCATGAGCGGGATCGCGGAGATCCTGCTGACGATGGGGTATCCGGTTTCGGGATCGGATCTGCGGTCGAACGCGGTGACGGAGCGGCTGCAGGGGATGGGCGCAAAGATCTTTCTGGGACACGACGCGATGCATGCCCGGGAGGCCGACGTGGTGGTAACGAGCTCTGCCGTGGCCAGAAGTAATCCCGAGGTAGTCGAGGCACGCTCCCGGAAGACGCCCATCATCCACCGTGCCGAGATGCTGGCAGAGTTGATGCGGTTGAAATACGGCATCGCAATTGCTGGAATGCATGGGAAGACGACGACGACGAGCATGGTGGCGAGCGTCCTGGCGGGAGGTGGTCTGGACCCGACAGTGGTGGTGGGTGGACGCGTGGATGCGCTGGGGTCCAATGCACGCCTGGGAAACTCCCGCTACCTGGTGGCGGAGGCGGACGAGAGCGACCGCAGCTTTCTGAAGCTGTCGCCGATCCTGGCGGTCGTGACGAATCTCGACCGCGAGCACATGGATGCGTACCGCGATATGGCGGACGTGGAGGCGGCGTTTGTGGAGTTTATGGATCGTGTGCCGTTTTATGGAGCGACGACGGCCTGTATCGACGACCGGATGCTGCGGGCGATTTTGCCGCGCGTGCGGCGGCGGGTGATGACCTATGGCGAGAGCACGGACGCAGATTTTCAACTGCGGATGCTGCCGAAGGACTCCGAGTGCCATGCGGTCTTTGAGGTGAATACAAAGGGGCTGCTGCTGGGGCCGTTTCGTTTGCATGTGCCCGGTAAGCACAATGTTTTGAACGCCACCGCCGCTGTCGCGATTGGTGTGGAGCTTGGGATTGCGCCTTCACAGATTGCTGAGGGACTGGAGGCTTTCCGTGGGGTTGACCGGCGTTTTCAGGTGAAGGGTGTCGTCCGTGGCGTGACCGTGGTGGACGATTATGGCCACCATCCCACGGAGGTGCGGGCTACCTTGCAGGCGGCGCGGGAGTGCGGCTATGGCCGGGTTCTGGTGTTGTTTCAGCCCCATCGGTACTCGCGGACGGCGGAGCTGATGGAGGAGTTTGCCACGGCCTTTGCGGATGCGGACCTGGTGGAGGTCGTAGACATCTACGCGGCGAACGAGGAGCCGATTGTGGGTGTGACGGCGGAGGTGCTGGTGGAGCAGATGCAGGGGACTCAGGCGGAGTATGCAGGGTCATTTGAGGAGGCTGTGGCGAGGCTTGTTTCGGAGGCCCGGGATGGGGATGTGGTTTTGACCATGGGTGCGGGAAATGTCTCGCAGGCGAGTGGGATGTTGATGGATGCGCTGCGCGCATAACCCATACATCGCAAAGAGCGCGATGTATGGGGCACCCGGGTTTGTGGTCGCCGGTGCATGCCGAAGGCGGAATGACAAATCTTCGTCATGGGACAACAGTGTTCCTCGGTGGGTACTCCCTTGAATCACTGGTGCGGTTGGGGGTGGGGTTGGATATAGTCAAAGCTGGCGATTCCCGCGATCTCTTGCTCAGAGGCCCATGCGGACAAAAGATGTCATAGGAAAGCGTGCTTCGGCCGTGCTGGATACGCCGGAGGACAAGTTCGTCCCGGAGAACGAGACGCGCTGGTCCCGGGGTGACGTGCGCAGGCCCGAACCTCCGCGTCCGCGTCGGGAGATGGTCGAAGACTTCTCCGATGACGCCGACACGGCCGCCTTTCTGCGTTCGACGGGCCGTGGACGACGCATCCGCCGGGGGCTGATTCCGCAGACCAAGTGGGGAAGGATCGCCGCAGGCTCCGCGCTGGCGCTCTTCCTGGGCGGTATGGGGACTGCCGCATGGATGACGGCGCGTTTTCTCATGCACGACGAGCATTTCCTGATCCCGTCTTCGCAGGCGATTGAAATCGATGGCAACAGTCATGTCTCCCGGGCGCAGATGCTGAGCGTCTTTGGCGAAGATGTGGATCGGAATATCTTCCACGTTCCGCTCGCGGAGCGACGCGCCGAATTGGAGACGATGCCGTGGGTGGAGCATGCCAGCGTGATGCGTCTGCTGCCGAACCGCATCCGTGTGCATGTGGTGGAGCGGACGCCGGTGGCCTTCGTGCGCCAGGGCGGAACGATCGGTATGGTGGACGTCCATGGGGTTCTGCTGAACCTTCCCGCAGACTCTCCAGGAAATCCGAATTACTCTTTCCCCGTGGTTACGGGGATCAGTTCGGAGGAGCCTCTCAGCACGCGCGCTCCCCGGATGAAGCTGTATACGCGTTTCATTCAGGAGCTGGACGCCGGTGATGCGAAGCTCAGTGGGCAGTTGAGTGAAGTGGACTTGTCCGATCCTGAGGATGTGAAGGCGCTGATTCCGGACCACAACACTGAAGTCCTGGTTCACTTCGGCGAAGAGAATTTTCTGGACCGCTTTCATCGCATGCAGGAGCATATGCCGGAGTGGAGACAGCAGTATCCGCGGCTGGCGAGTGTCGATATGCGGTATGAGCGGCAGGTGGTTCTGCAGATGCCGCAGAACGGAAATGGCGGCGGAGGTGCGCCCGCTAATGCATCTGCGTCTACTCCAACCGGCACGCCTGCAGCAGCGCAGGGTGCTCCCGCCAAAGCGCAGGCCAGTAAGCCTGCGCCGTCTGCTCCTGTTTTAGATGGAGAGAAGAAAACTCCTGCGGTCGCCAAAACGGCTGTGCCGAAAAAGCCAGCGGCAACGGCCAAGGCCACGGACGCAAAGGCGACTGCCTCGGCGAAGCGTGTTGCAGCGATCAAGCTATGGATGGCGCAGCGCGAGAAGATTCGTCAGGCGCAGAAGAGTGCAGCAGAGCATACATCGACCGGGGCTCCAGTTCGCATCGCACCTACGACCCCCGGTCAGACTGGGCGGGTGGAGTAGCGACCTTGGAGAAGAGCGACAATCTCATCACAGTGCTGGATGCCGGGAGCGCGAAGAGCTGCGTCCTGGTGGCAGAGCTGCAGGATGGCGTTCTTCGGTATCGCGGCCACGGGATCGAGAAATCGCGCGGTATGCGCAAGGGTCTAATTGCGGAGCTTGGACCGGCGGCTGAGGCGATCAACAAGGCTGCGCTCACGGCAGAGCGCATCGCCAAGGTAGGAATTGAAACAGCGGTTGTAGGCATCGGCGGAACGCATGTGCGCGGCGTGAACTCGCGCGGCGGCATCAGCATGGGAAGCCGCATGCGGGAGATCACGCGCGAAGAAGTTCGCGCTGCGGTGGATCGCGCGCGCAGTGTGGCGCTGCCTGCCGACCGCGAGATTCTGCACCTGTTGCCGCAGGAGTTCATCCTGGACGACCAGCCTGGGATTCACGATCCGATAGGCATGGTGGGCACGAAGCTTGAGGTGAACCTGCATCTTTCGACGTGCAGCGGCGGTGTAGCGCAGAGCGTGGTGACGTGCGCGAATCGCGCCGGTCTGGAAGTGATCGACACGGTTTATGAGGGGATTGCGTCTGCCGAGAGCGTGCTGAGCGCGGATGAACGCGAGCTTGGCGTCTGCCTCGCCGACATCGGCGCGAGCACGACGGAGCTGGTGGTTTTCTTTGAGGGCTCGGTTGCGCATACTGCGGTGTTGCCGATCGGTGGCGATCACTTCACGAATGATCTGGCTGTGGGCCTTCACGTCCCGGTGGATGAGGCCGAAGAGCTAAAGCTGATGTACGGCAACTGCGTGGTGACGAGCGTGCCGTCGTTGAACGAGATTGAGATTGGCGGAAACCTGGCTACGGGTGGCGGAATTCCCCGGCTGGTACGGCAGAGATTTCTGGCGGAGATCCTGGAGCCGCGTGCGCGTGAGTTGTTCCAGATGCTGCGGGATAACCTGCGGCAGGGCGGCGTTCTGGAAGCTCTGGGAACTGGCTGTGTGCTGACGGGTGGTGGAGCGAATCTTGCCGGTCTGCTGGATGTGGCGGAGAGTCTGCTGCGCACGCCTGCCCGCATCGGAACGCCGGTGCCATTGTCCCGCATGCCTCCGGAGCTGGCGAAGCCTGAGTTTGCTACAGCGATTGGAATGCTGCTCTATACGCATCGCACGCAGGTGCGGAAGGCCAGCGAAGAGCTTGGGTTGAAGGCGAAGTTGAAGGCGATCTTTGCGGGCAGCTTCTAATCGGTGAGTGATGCTGGAAACCAGGAGCTACGCGCCTATGGTGCGCTTGCGGCGGGCGTCTTTTGTATTGCGTGGTCAGCAATCTTTGTTCGGTGGACTTCGATGCCGGGGCCGGCTTCAGCCTTCTATCGCTTATTGTTTGCGCTGATCGCGCTTGGCTTTTTCCTTCTGCGATTCAGGCGAGAGCTTGTCTCCATGCGACGGTCTACTGTTTTGCTGGCGCTGCTGGGCGGTGCGTTTTTTGGAGCGGACGTCGCTTTGTTCAACAGCGCTGTCCTGAAGACGTCCGCTGCGATCGCCACTCTCTTTGCAAATAATGCGCCTCTGTTTGTTGGACTCCTGACGTGGTTGATCTGGCGTCGACGACCGTCGGTTGCGTTCTGGCTGGGGTTGGGGATTGCGACGGCTGGTTCTCTCTTCATTTTTCAAGCGGATGGTGTGCGGTTTGCGGGAAGTGCCGCGGGGGATTGGATGGCGGTGTCTGCCTCTTTCTGCTTCGGTGCATACCTGGTAGTGACAGGGAGGCTGCGGGAGCATGTGCGGACGGAACTGCTGCTGGGGATTTCTTTCCTTGGGAGCACGCTGGCGCTTTTGCTCTATAACCTGGGCACGCATACGTCTCTACGCATTCCGGATATGAAGGCCCTGGCTGCGCTTTTGGGACTGGCCGTGGTTTGCCAGTTGCTCGGGTACTTTTTTCTGACGTATGCGTTGGGGCATCTATCTTCCACGGTTACGTCTGTGACGCTGTTATTGATTGCTCCTCTTACAGCAGTCATTGCGCTTGTCTTGTTTGGAGAGAGTGTTGGTGGGGCGCAGATCCTTGGGGGCGTGCTTGTTCTGGTTGGGGTGGGCCTGACCAACTTTGTTTCGGAGCGACGGGGACGGATTTCGTCGACGGTTTGAGGGGATTACTCTGATGCGCTTCGCGCACAACCCATGTCCCAGAAGCGGGACATGGGGCACCCGGCTTTGGGTTTTCCGGTTTCAGGGTTTCCTGAGGGATTTGATTGTGCGCTCTGTGCGAACCGTTTTAGCGACGAAGCTGCAAGAATGGGACACGGTCGGTTGTGCTGACTGAAGTTGTAGGGCGAGATGTACCAAGTCAGGCACGTTTACCTGTTTTCAACGGGCGTCCGCAGGGTGTGACGTGCCAGAATGAAGATGTGGAATGACGAACGGCGAATGGGATTCCGCCACGCCGAATCGCGCCAAAGTTCCTTAGGAGAACCCCCGCCCATGCTGCCTGACGACGACCTTCGGATCCAGTACCAAGACGAGATGCCGCGTGGAGCGCGCATTAAGGTAATTGGTGTGGGCGGTGGAGGCAATAACGCCGTCAACCGCATGATCGAGGCAGGCGTTGAGGGCGTTGAGTTTATCGCGGCCAACACCGATGTGCAGGCGCTGAAGACCTCGCGCGCTCCGGTCAAGCTGCAACTGGGTGTGAAGCTGACGAGCGGTCTGGGTGCGGGTGCGAATCCCGATGTCGGACGGCGCGCGGCGCTGGAAGACTCCGACAAAATCATCGAAGCGCTCGAGGGCGCGGACATGGTCTTTGTCACGACTGGCCTGGGCGGAGGCACGGGAACGGGTGCTGCTCCGGTGATTGCTTCACTGGCGAGCGAGATGGGCGCGTTGACCGTTGCGGTCGTAACGCGGCCTTTCAGCTTTGAGGGCAAGCGCCGCATGATGCAGGCGGAGCGCGGCCTGCAGGAGCTTCTGGAAGCTGTGGATACCGTCATCGTCATCCCGAATGAGAAGCTGCTGGCTGTGGCGAAGGACGCTGGCTTCTTTGAGAGCTTCCGTATCGCGGACGATGTGCTCAGGCAGGGTGTGCAGGGCATTTCGGACATCATTACGATCCCGGGAATCATCAACCGCGATTTTGCCGACGTTAAAACGACGATGGCAGGCATGGGTTATGCGGTGATGGCGACGGGTGTTCGCAGTGGCGAAGACCGAGCGAAGAACGCGGCGATTGCGGCGATGGCTTCTCCTCTGCTGGAGGCAGGTGCGATCGACGGCGCGCGCGGGATTTTGATCAACATTACGGGGTCGAGCTCGCTGAAGCTGAGCGAGGTCAACGAGGCTTCGACGCTGATCCAGGACGCGGCGCATGAGGACGCAAACATTATCTTTGGCGCGGTTCTGGATGAGTCGATGGGTGATGAGGTGAAGATTACTGTCATCGCCACGGGCTTCAAGGAAGAACAGCACGACCGCCGGGAGCGGATGCTGCAGGAGAGCGGTCTGCCTGCGGCACGCATTGAGCCGACGATCACGCGTCGGGCCGTGAATCCGGTGGCTGTCCCAATCGTCACGACAAATGCACCAACCGCAGTGCGCTTTGCGAGTGAAGAGCGCGCGGAGGCGAAGCAGGTATTTGCAGCGCCGGAAGAGCGCGCGCCCTTTGCCATGGATGAAGTTGAAGATCCGGAAGAGGTTGTTTCTCCAGAAAATACGTCCATACAGCGTGCCAATGCGGCCCTGGATGAAGTGGAGCAGGAGCTGGTTCCGGTTCCGGCCTCCATCTTTGATGACGACTTCTTTCAGAGATCCGCAAGGGCCACCGTGGACCGCGACGCTCCGAATCGTTCGCAGAATCCTCCGCGTGTTTTCACGTCGGACGAGAATCCTGCCACTGAACTTCGGGGTGGGATGGCGGAACCTGGCGCACGCGTTCCAGGGTTTGCCAGCGTCTCTTCAGAAGGGCCCGCGCACGACCACGATGAGCTCGATATCCCTGCGTTTCTGCGTCGTGGATCGAATTAACACTTTAGACGTAGGCAGGGAAATCTGGACAGGACGTCCGTACGTGATCTATTGGAAGTGAAGTGACCCCCGGGAGTCTGGATGAAGAAATTAAGGGTTTTGCCTGTTGTACTTGCCCTGGTTCTGTTGGCGACTGGAACGTTGAGCGCGACGGCGCGGAGTGCGCGCGCGCATGCGAAGGTAGGCAAGGTTCATGAGTCTCCGCGCGCAGCGGCGAGGATGTCCCGTCTGCAGCATGGGAAGCGTTCGGCCGCGCCGCCTGTGGTGGCTGGAACGCGACGTAGAGGAAGACGTGGAGCTTCTGCAAAGAACATCATCGTGGCTTCGCACGGACGTCGTCAGGTGCGCTGGGTCGAGCATTTTTCAGCGCCGTCGTTCGCTGAGAATGTCGACAACCTAACGCTGGGCGACGTGAGCGCGGGCGAAGATCCGATTGTGCGCGCTTCGCTTTTGCAGGCGCTGGGCAATATGAATGGAACTGCTCTGGCAATCGATCCGAAGACGGGCCGTCTGCTGGCGATGGTGAACCAGAAGCTGGCACTCGGGCCGGGCGCCGAACCCTGCTCGACGATCAAGCTGAGTGTGGCCCTGGCTGCACTCTCCGAAGGTCTGATCAAGCGGGATACGCCGGTGAACATCGGTGGGCACTACAGCCTGGATCTGACGCATGCGCTAGCGAAGTCGGTGAATCCGTTCTTCGAAGTTCTGGGACGTCAGCTCGGATTTGAACGCGTGAAGCACTACGCGAATGAGCTTGGACTGGGCGAGCTGGCTGGCTACAACGTGCGCGGCGAGCAGTTAGGAACGTATCCAAGCGAAGAGCTTCCCAAGGCACAGGGTGGCGTAGGCCGCATGTGTTCGTTTGGTGAAGGCATCTCGATGACGCCGATGCAGCTGGGAGCGATCGTCTCTGCGATTGCGAATGGAGGCACGCTCTATTACCTGCAGCATCCGACGACGCCAGAGGAGATTGCGAACTTCTCTCCGAAGGTGAAGCGTCAGCTGAACATTGGACCGATCATCCCGGAGATTCTGCCCGGGATGGCAGGTGCGGTGAACTTCTCCAACGGTACGGGGCGCAGTGTAAGGGCGAACTTCTCGGAATTTCCTGTGATGGGAAAGACGGGAACGTGCTCGAACAACGGCACGCGCTACGGTTGGTTCGGATCGTTTGCAGACACGCCGAACGGGCGCATCGTAGCGGTGTTCTTCCTTACGGGCGGACGTCCTACCTTCGGACCGAAGGCTGCCGAATTGAGCGGCATGTTCTATCGGGCTCTGGCGGACAGAAGCTACTTCCTGCGAGCTTCGAATACAACGGTGCCTGCAACAGCACCGGCAATTGGCGCGGGACAACAGTAAGACTTTTCACTGGCGGATCGAGGGCGCGGTGCCACTATGGACCGCGCCCTTGCCATGTGCGCTGCGGGGCTCTTGAATGGTGTGTATGAAGATTTTGACTGCAGCGGAGATGGGTGAGGCGGATCGCGCGAGCGTGACGGCGGGTGTGTCGATGACGACGCTGATGCAGCACGCGGGAGAAGCGGTGGCTCGGTTTGTGCGATCGCAGTATTCGCACGCGCAACGGGTGACGGTGCTGTGCGGAACGGGCAACAACGGCGGTGACGGATTCGTTGCGGCCAAGACGCTGGCCGATGCGGGCGTGGACGTTGCGGTGCTGCTGGTGGGCGATGAGGCGAAGCTGAAGGGCGAAGCCGCGGATGCTTACTCGCTGCTCGATGGCCGCGGCGTTGCGGTCTTTGCGTTCGAGCCGGAGGGGCTGGATGCTTTGCTGTCCGGGGCCGATCTTCTGCTGGATGCAGTGACGGGTACGGGCTTCAAGGCACCGTTGCGCGGCGATGCGG
>Ga0157290_10000093_pt1 | contig 17918 bp, 13 predicted proteins | sample NitcycUS149409B1_FD_108389 | JGI IMG/M metagenome (GOLD analysis project Ga0157290, IMG submission 108389) | Soil microbial communities from Arlington Agricultural Research Station in Wisconsin, USA - Nitrogen cycling UWRJ-S149-409B-1 | ecosystem: Environmental > Terrestrial > Soil >...
AGTACAAATTGAGTGCGCAGTTTGGCACCTCGATGTCGGCTTAACTTATCCACATGAATGCAGGAATCATGAAGGGTTCGACTGTTCGTCGATTAATAAGTTACACGAGCTGGGTTAAATACGTCGTGAGACAGTATGGTTTCTATCTTCTAGAGGAAATTAGAATAAAATAAGGATATCCCCCTCGTACGAAAGGAGCTGGGTATATTAACCTCTGGTTTACCTGTTGTTTATGTGCCCAATATTAATTTAAGTATAAAATTTTATTTTATACAGGGATGTTACTTTCACTTAAGTAAATTTATAGCATAGGCACGGCAGGAACGCTATGTTAGTTAAAGATAAGTGCTGAATGCATCTAGGCACGAAACTTACTTTAAGATATTCTTAAATATACGTAGTGGAATACTACGATTTTAATACAAATAGTAAATATTTTATTTATTATTTGTAGCAATTAATAGGCTTTAGTTGAAAGAATTTAAATGTTTTTAGACATAAAGTACTAATTTTATATCCAACTAAATTTAATAGATATCGCACATATTATAATTATATAAACAAATATAAGAATAACAACTACATTAACTTCAGTCCGGTTAGCATAAAAGTAATGTAGCTGTTTTGTAACCAGCTGAAGCAAGTGCGATACTTGCACTGGACTTATATGTATATTTAGGCCCTATAGTCAAGTGGTTAAGACATAATGTTTTCATCATTACATACGAGGGTTCGATCCCCTCTGGGGCTATACTTAATCATAAATATGTGTATATAGTTATTTATTATATATGTATTTATGCGGATTGATGTAATAGTAACATAACTGGCTCATGTCCAGTATATATTGGTGCAAATCCTTTGTCCGCATTCTTAAAATAAAGGTTATAGCTTAATTGGTAAAGCAAGCTGCTCATGACAGCTGAGATGAGTGTTCAAATCACTCTGGCCTTAGCTAATATCATTCAATGTATTTTTATGTCCGAGTGCTGGAACTGGTAGACAGGATAATCTTAAGATTTATTGATATAACATCGTGAACGTTCAAGTCGTTTTTCGGATAACTACTAAAAATTTAGCAAAGGGGACATAGTTTAATTTGGTAAAACTGCGATTTTGCATATCGTTATTTCAGGATCGAGTCCTGATGTCTCCATATTTATAATAAAATAAATTTATTTTGTTTATTAATATTATTTATTTTTAAGCTCGAGAAGCTCAACCTGGTAGAGCGGAACTCTGAAGATGTTTAGGTTGTAAGTTCAAATCTTATCTCGAGCAGTTATATATTTTAAAGGTAGTGATGGAATTGGTAGACATGAATAGCTTAGGCCTATTTGATTTTTTTAATTTTATCCGTTCAAGTCGGATTTACCTTATATTATTAATATCAATAATTAGTTGATTAATTATATAAATGTTTATTTACATATATGTTGTGGACTAATCGGTAAGTCATAAATTTTTGGTATTTACCATTGAGTGTTCGAATCACTCCAACATAATTACTTTTATAGTATTCTATGTTTAAAGTTTTATTAAAACTTTTTATAAAATTTAATGGTGGATATAGTTCAATCGGTAGAGCGACTGTATGTGGCACAGTATGTTCCCTGTTCAAATCAGGGTATTCACCCTATATTATTATTTTTAAAGTACAATAACAGCCAGGGTAGTTTAATTGGTTAGAACATTAATTTCATGCATTAAGAATGAGAATTCAAATTTCTCCTCCGGCTATATTTTAATTTATATTTATTAAATATAATACGCAAGATTAATATAATTTTATGGTGATTTTTATATTAATATATATATATATATAAGAGGTTAGCTTAAATGGTAAAGCATATTTTTTAGTCTTAAAGTTCGATTCTTTTACTTCTTTCATGATTATAACATCAATATTATTATTATTATTATCAAATGCGGTTACCCTAAGACGAGACAAATCTATACTTTATAGTAGAGTAGCTATAATAATTTTACTTTACTCTTCTTTATTAGCTATGACTAGTTTATTCATTACTAATTTAGATAGAGGTATAGGGTTGTATGGTGGTTTATTCCATGCTACTAGTATTACACAAACATTTCACATATTCATATTTTTAATAAGTGCTGTTATATTACAACTTACAGCTTTTTATCCTAGAAGAGTGTGAGTTCCTACATACTCTTCTTTAAATAAAATACTTTTTTACAATTTTTTATACTATAGAACAAAGATTGTAAATAAGATGGGTGAACAATTTAAAATTATAGAATACCCTTTAATTTTATTATTTATAATAACTGGAGCCATATTTTTAGTATCAACAAGTGATTTAGTTTCTATATTTCTTTCTATTGAATTACAAAGTTATGGGTTATATTTACTTAGTACATTATATCGAAATTCTGAATTAGCTACTTCAGGTGGTCTTACTTATTTTTTATTAGGGGGTTTAAGTTCATGTTTTATTTTATTAGGGACTAGTTTATTGTATGCTAATTCAGGTACAACAAACCTTGATGGAATATATGTTATAACTAGCTTAAGTGATCTGGGAAATGAGGCTAATAATGACATCTTATATTGATATAAAAGTTATTATATAAATTTTTCATTACTTATATTAAGCGTAGGTTTCTTATTTAAAGTTAGTGCGGCACCTTTCCATTTCTGATCTCCTGGTGTATATGACGCTATACCAACAATAGTTACAACATTTGTAGCTATTGTTGCTAAGATTTCTATCTTCATATTTTTCTTAGAACTAGTACATTATACAAGTAATTCTTTATTTAACTTCCAATTTAGTTGGACTTCTAGTTTATTAGTTAGTTCTTTACTGTCATTAATTATAGGTACAATTGTAGGTTTAACACAGTTTAGAATAAAAAGATTGTTTGCTTATAGTACTATATCACATCTAGGTTTTATATTATTAGCATTAAGTATAAATAGTATAGAGTCTATACAATCATTTATATTTTATTTAATGCAATATTCTATAAGTAACTTAAATGTATTTATTATACTTATAAGTATTGGGTTCTCTCTTTATTATTACGTAAATGATAGTGATGAGTACAAACAATTAGTTGATAAAAATAATTCACCTATACAACTAATAAGTCAACTTAAGGGTTATTTCTTTATAAATCCTGTTTTAGCTTTAAGTTTATCTATTACAATCTTTTCTTTTGCAGGTATACCACCTCTTATAGGATTTTTTGCAAAACAGATGGTATTAAGTGCTGCTTTAGATAATGGTTATGTTTTCCTTACATTAGTTGCAATATTAACTAGTGTTATCAGTGCTGTTTATTACTTAAATATTATAAAACAAGTTTTTTTTGATAAATCTGAGTATAAAATTAACCCTGAATTAGATAATATTAATTTACATGCTAATATTATTAAAAATAATGTTTTAATTCAAAGATTAACATTTAAAACAGATAATATTATACTATCTAGTTCTTTAACTATTACTATATCTGTATTAACTTTAGTAATACTTTTATTTATATTTATCCCTCAAGAATGATTAAGCATGGCTAATATATTAGCTCTAATAATATTTAATCCATAAATGACAAGTACCACTTTCTTTTTTGTTTTCATACCATTATTAGCTATTATACTGTTAGCCGTTAATTTAATTTTTGCTCCACATAATCCTTATCAAGAAAAAGATAGTGCATTTGAATGTGGTTTTCATTCTTTTTTAGGTCAAAATAGAACACAATTCAGTATTTCTTTTTTCATATTTGCGTTACTGTTCTTGTTATTTGATTTAGAAATTCTTTTAGTTTATCCTTATGTGGTTAGTGCATACGCAAATGGTATATATGGGTTAGTTATAATGTTAATATTCTTTTTAGCTTTAACATTAGGATTTGCATTTGAATTAGGAAAAAATGCTTTGAAAATTGATAGTAGACAAATGTTAACTTTAAGTAATAATAATGTTAATATAGTATCCGTACCTGGTTATGCTTATAACTTTATTATATCTTATTTTTTTACTCTTAAATAAGGACTAAACATTTTTTTTCATTTACAAATTTATTAGTATAACATCATAGATTTATACTATAAGCTGTCTAACGGTTTCTATTTTATAATTATTTTTTTTTTATAAACTATAGTAGAAAAACAAATATATATACATATGCTTAATTTATTATATCTAAGCCTTTTTAACAATTGTGATACACCTAAACCTTGAGGTCTTTATTTTCAGGATAGTGCTAGCCCTCAAATGGAAGGATTAGTTGAATTACATGATAATATTATGTTTTATTTAGTTATAATTTTATTTGGTGTAGGATGAATAATGATATCTATAGTAAGAAATTATACTAGTGTAAAGTCACCTATATCTCATAAATATTTAAATCATGGAACATTAATAGAATTAATATGAACAATTACTCCTGCCTTTATATTAATATTAATAGCTTTTCCTTCATTTAAGTTATTATATTTAATGGATGAAGTTAGTGATCCTGCTATGTCTGTATTAGCAGAAGGTCATCAATGATATTGAAGTTATCAATACCCTGACTTTTTAAATGCAGATGACGAATTTATAGAATTTGATTCATACTTAGTGCCAGAATCCGACTTAGAGGATGGAGCTTTAAGAATGCTTGAAGTAGATAACAGAGTTATCCTTCCGGAATTAACACACGTTAGATTTATTATTACAGCGGCAGATGTTATTCATTCTTTTGCTTGTCCTGCTTTAGGTATTAAGTGTGATGCTTACCCTGGTAGATTAAATCAAGTTTCTGTTCTTGTTAATAGAGAAGGGACTTTTTATGGACAGTGTTCAGAAATATGTGGTATTTTACATAGTTCTATGCCTATTGTTATAGAATCAGTATCAATTGAAAAATTTTTAAGTTGACTTGAAGAACAATAATATAGAATTATATTTTCCTCTTGAGGTATTAGTTCATAAAAAATAGAGTTACCTACATTTTCTTCTTTTTTTTTCAAGTGCTAGTCTAAAAACTAGTAAAATATTATTAATAAAAATAAAACATACAATGAATTTATCCTTAATACTTTTTTTAATCGGAATCTTAGGTTTCGTTTTAAATAGAAAAAATATAATATTAATGCTTATTTCAATTGAAATAATGTTATTAGCTATTACATTCTTAATATTGATAAGTTCACTTAGCTTTGATGATATATTAGGCCAAACGTATGCTATATATATAATAGCTATAGCTGGTGCAGAATCAGCCATTGGTTTAGGTATTCTAGTTGCATTTTACAGATTAAGAGGAAGTATCGCAATAGAATATAAATAATGTATTTAGCTATAATTACTTTACCTTTATTAGGATCAATAGTTTCCGGGTTTTTTGGTAGAAAAGTCGGTGTTAGCGGAGCACAATTAATTACATGTACAAGTGTAATTGTAACAACTTTATTAGCAATTGTTGCTTTTTTTGAAGTAGGTTTAAATAACATACCTGTCTCAATAAATCTTTTTAGATGAATAGATAGTGAATCTCTTAATGTATTATGAGGTTTCCATTTTGATAGTTTAACAGTATCTATGTTAATACCTGTTTTAATAGTTAGTTCTTTAGTGCATATATACTCTATAGGATATATGAGTCATGATCCACATAATCAAAGATTTTTTAGTTATTTAAGTTTATTCACTTTTATGATGATTATACTTGTTACAGCTAATAATTTCTTATTGATGTTTGTAGGATGAGAGGGTGTAGGAATTTGTTCATATCTTCTAGTAAGTTTCTGATTTACTAGAATAGCTGCAAATCAAAGTTCTATGTCTGCTTTTTTAACTAACAGAGTAGGTGATTGTTTTTTAACTATAGGTATGTTTGCTATACTATGATCATTCGGTAACATTGATTATAGTACGGTATTCTCATTAGCACCTTTTGTTAATGAAAATATTGTTACAATCATAGGTATATGTTTATTAATTGGAGCTATGGCTAAAAGTTCTCAAGTAGGATTACATGTTTGATTACCAATGGCTATGGAAGGTCCTACACCTGTTAGTGCCTTAATACACGCGGCTACAATGGTTACCGCTGGTGTATATTTATTAATGCGTACAAGTCCTTTGATAGAATATAGTTCAACTGTATTAATTTTATGTTTATGATTAGGAGCAATAACTACTGTTTTTAGTTCTCTTATTGGATTATTTCAACAAGATATTAAAAAAGTTATTGCTTACTCTACTATGAGTCAATTAGGTATGATGGTTATAGCTGTAGGTTTATCATCATATAATATTGCTTTATTTCATCTAGTTAATCATGCCTTTTATAAAGGATTGTTATTTTTAGGTGCAGGTGCTGTAATTCATGCTGTAGCTGATAATCAAGATTTTAGAAAGTATGGTGGATTAAGACCATTCTTACCATTGACTTATTCTGTAATGTTAATAGCAAGTCTTAGTTTAGTAGCTTTCCCTTTTATGACAGGATTCTATAGTAAAGATTTTATTTTAGAATCTGCATATGGACAATTTTATTTTAGTGGTACAGTTGTTTACTTTATAGCTACTATAGGTGCTATGTTTACTACTTTATATTCTGTAAAAGTTTTATATTTAACTTTCTTAACTAACCCTAATGGACCTGTTGTTAATTACAAACATGCTCATGAAGGTGACATTTTTATGAGTTTACCTTTAATTATATTAGCTATTTTTTCAATATTTTTTGGTTATGTAACTAAGGATATATTTATAGGATTAGGTTCAGGTTTTTTTTCTGATAATAGTTTATTTATTCATCCTACGCATGAAATAATGTTAGATACCGAGTTTGCCGTACCTACTTTATTTAAATTACTACCTTTATTCTTTACGATATCTCTAAGTATTTTAGCTATAGTTCTTTCAGAATTTTTACCTAAAATCCTTGTAAGTTTTAAATTTTCTAGGTTAGGTTATAACATATTTGGATTTTTTAACCAACGGTTTTTAATTGAATTATTTTATAATAAATATATAACTGGCCTTGTTTTAAACTTAGGTGGTCAAACTACTAAAGTTATTGATAAAGGAAGTGTAGAATTACTAGGACCATATGGTCTAGAAAAAGGTTTAATTACTTTAAGTAGAAGTATAGCCAATTTAGATACAGGTGTAATAACTAGTTATGCTTTATATATTTTAATAGGTCTAATATTCTATATATTAATACCTTACTTATCATTAGTTGACAATACATTACTTTTAATAATTTTATTAGGACTTTTTAGTGTTTTAGATTCGAAATAAATTTTCAATTTACATGTTGAATATGCTATAGAAACTATCATGTTTAAAAATTGGTTAGGATGAATAAGTCATTGAAATAATTAGTATTTAAATCCTAAATGATTATTTTTACATTATTAATTAATTAATTAGTAATAGATAAGATCAATTACCTTATTAAAGGTATAAAAAAAAATAATGTATTAAAAAAAAATAGTTAAATTAAACTACTAGAGTATTATTATATTATTAATATAATATTTTTCATTTTCCTTTTTAACTTCTAGATAAAAAAACAAACAATACTTTAATTGAATAATGAGAATTTTTAAAAGTCATCCCTTATTAAAATTGATTAATTCCTATGTAATCGATTCACCACAACCATCTAATATAAGTTATGTATGAAATTTTGGTTCTTTATTAGCTTTTTGTTTAGGTATACAAATAGTAACAGGTGTTTTTTTAGCTATGCATTACAATCCTAGTGCAGCAGAAGCGTTTAATTCAATAGAACATATTATGCGTGACGTAAATAATGGATGATTAATACGTTACTTACACGCTAATACAGCTTCAGCTTTTTTCTTTTTAGTTTATCTACATATAGGTAAAGGTTTATACTACGGATCTTACAGAGCACCTAGAACATTAGTATGAACTTTAGGTGTAGTAATATTTTTATTAATGATTATTACAGGATTCTTAGGATACGTCTTGCCATTTGGGCAAATGTCATTATGAGGTGCAACAGTTATTACTAATCTTATGAGTGCTATACCATGAATAGGACAAGATATAGTTGAATTTTTATGAGGTGGTTTTTCAGTTAACAGTGCTACTTTAAATAGATTTTTTGCTTTACATTATCTTTTACCTTTTGTACTAGCTGCATTAGTATTAATGCATTTAATTGCACTTCATGATAGTGCTGGATCAGGTAATCCCTTAGGTGTTTCAGGTAATTATGATAGATTACCTTTTGCTCCCTATTTCTTATTTAAAGATTTAGTTACTATATTTTTATTTATTATCGTATTAAGTATACTTGTATTCTTTATGCCTAACGCATTAGGAGATAGTGATAATTATGTTATGGCTAACCCTATGCAAACTCCTCCTGCTATAGTTCCTGAATGATATTTATTACCTTTCTATGCTATATTAAGATCTATACCTAATAAATTATTGGGTGTTATAGCTATGCTTGCTTCTATATTAATTTTATTAGCTATGCCATTTACAGATTTAGGTAGATCTAGAGGTATCCAATTTAGACCTTTAAGTAAAATAGCTTTTTATATCTTTGCAGCTAATTTTTTAATATTAATGCAATTAGGTGCTAAACACGTAGAATCACCATTTATAGAATTTGGACAAATAAGTACTGTATTATATTTTGCTCATTTTTTAATTTTAGTACCTGTAATTAGTTTAATAGAAAATAGTTTAATAGAATTAGGTACATCTTCTAAATAAGCAATAATTTTGTATAGAGTTTTGTTTTTAAAAGTAACTTTTTTAATACTTTGGTATTAAAAAGGGCTTTAATTACTTTCGTTACAGGTTATACTTTTAGGGTTTTTATATTCTATTTTCCTTAAGTATAATCTTAACACTATATATTATTTGTAGTCTGGATATAGATTCGAGTATTAGATTACAAATAATAATAAAAAAAAATATAAATCCTAAGTAGCGAATCTCTTAGGTCTTTTTATAGTTTATAATTTGTATAAACTATTAATCAGTTATACTTAAATAATAACCTACCTAATGCTGGTAATAAATTATATTACTAAATAAGCATAGTGTCATGGGGTCAATGTTTGTCTGCTTCCCATCTCCATGCTAACAATATTTCCTATAATGGAAATATATCAGGACAACAACCTGAAGAGACATATAGGTCTAACATTTCTGTATTAAAGACAAGTATATCTTTATGAACAGAACGATGATTTTTGTCTTCAAATGCTAAAGATATAGGAACACTATATCTAATATTTGCTTTATTCTCTGGATTAGCAGGTACTGCTTTCTCTGTTTTAATAAGATTAGAATTAAGCGGACCTGGTGTTCAATATATTGCAGATAATCAATTATATAATAGTATTATTACAGCTCATGCTATATTAATGATATTCTTTATGGTTATGCCTGCCTTAATAGGAGGTTTTGGTAATTTTTTATTACCGTTATTAGTAGGGGGTCCAGATATGGCATTCCCTAGACTTAATAATATTAGTTTCTGATTATTACCACCTTCTTTATTATTATTCTTATTCGCTAGTGGTATAGAAAATGGGGCAGGTACTGGTTGAACTCTTTATCCTCCTTTAAGTGGGGTACAAAGTCATAGTGGACCTAGTGTAGATTTAGCAATATTTGGATTACATTTATCTGGTATAAGTAGTTTATTAGGTGCTATTAACTTTATAACTACTATACTAAATATGAGAAGTCCAGGTATAAGATTACACAAATTAGCTTTATTTGGATGAGCTGTAGTCGTTACAGCTGTATTATTATTATTATCATTACCAGTATTAGCCGGTGGAATTACAATGGTTTTAACAGATAGAAATTTTAATACATCATTCTTTGAAGCTGCAGGGGGTGGTGATCCTATTTTATATCAACATCTTTTCTGATTCTTCGGTCACCCAGAAGTTTATATACTTATTATACCAGGATTCGGTATAATAAGTACTACTATATCAGCTAGCTCTAACAAGAGTGTGTTTGGATATTTAGGAATGGTTTATGCTATGATGTCTATTGGTGTATTAGGATTTGTTGTGTGATCTCATCACATGTATACTGTTGGTTTAGATGTTGATACAAGAGCTTATTTCACAGCTGCTACATTAATTATTGCCGTTCCAACAGGTATTAAAATATTCAGTTGATTAGCAACATGTTACGGTGGATCTTTACATTTAACACCTTCAATGTTATTTGCTTTAGGTTTCGTATTCATGTTCACAATTGGAGGATTAAGTGGAGTTGTTTTAGCTAACGCTTCTTTAGATATCGCTTTCCATGATACTTACTATGTTGTAGCTCACTTCCATTATGTTTTAAGTATGGGAGCAGTGTTTGCATTATTTAGTGGATGATATTTCTGAATACCTAAAATGTTAGGATTAGATTACAATAGAATGCTAGGTAAAGTACATTTCTGACTACTTTTCATTGGAGTTAATGTTACATTCTTCCCTCAACATTTCCTTGGTTTACAAGGAATGCCTAGAAGAATTAGTGATTACCCTGATGCATTTGCAGGTTGAAATTTAATAAGTAGTTTTGGTAGTATTGTTAGTGTAGTTGCCACATGATTATTCTTATATATAGTTTATGTACAGTTAGTTGAAGGTAAAGCTACTAGTAGATATCCATGATTAACTCCACAGTTTTATAGTGACAGTTTACAAACTTTATTAAATAGAAGTTATAATAGTCTAGAGTGAGCTTTAAGTAGTCCACCTAAACCTCATGCTTTTGTAAGTTTACCTTTACAAAGTTCTTTGTTCTCTCCACGGTTTAACAGTGGGAGTTAATTGTCAAACTTGTTGAAACATTAATAATATATATTAAGATTTTTCAACGGGTTAAACTTAAATTTATTATATTACCTAGTTTAATTAATACAAATTTTTAATAGAATTGTAAAACAAAATTAAAACTATATTATAAAAATAATAAACCAATGCTATATTAGTAATGGTTTATTTACTAAAAAAGTAAATTGACCATTACAAAAAAAAAAGTTATGAATATAAAATTTAAATTAATAGTAAAAAAAACATTGGCGTATTTTACATTAGCTAAGTTTTGTGGGGCAATTTTTACTATTACAATATTAGCAATGGTTAAATATTATATTTCAGGTAGTTTTCACATAGAATATTGTGAATTTTTAAATAATATAGGTATAGGATTATTAGGTTGAACGGTTAATACTGGTATTATAGGTTTATTAACAGAATATCTAGGTATAAAAGGGATTAATTTCAATTTATATCAGTTATTATTCGGTTTTGATACTATTAAAACTGGTGGTAATTTTGCTATTGAAGATCCTAAATCTAAATTGTACAATGCTATGGAATCCGATCAAGACTTAAATTCAGGTAAACCTTTAGGTAAAGGGAAAGGTATAGACAAAGAAGCACATCCATTTTATCAAGGGAATAAAGATGTAAGCACAGGGATCTTATCAGATGAAACTCAATCATCTGATAATGATAAAGGTAAAGATGTAGCATCAGCTATAGAACCACCTTTTGCTATATGAAAAAAAGTTTTTCCTGGTTTAGATCCAGCTTCAGTCTTCTTTCCTAAAAAAATTAACCCTGGTCCAGGATTCAACGTTCCTGGAGGTGAAGTTCCTATACGTGATGATATATGTAAACATATTGATTATAACACGCATATACTAAGCCAATTTAAGAAAATGGACTTAGAAACTGCTATAGAACAAAGAAATAATTATTTAAGATTTGTAGAAGTATTAAATACTAAAATTGCTTATGCACAAAATGTTTACACAAAAATTCCTACAGTACCTACGACTGAATATGAATTTAAATTAAAAAATCAAATATTAAGAGATTTAGAAGGTTTAAATAGAGACAAAGCAAGGTCAGAAGCTAAAGCTACTCTTCTTACTTCTAGAATACAGTTTATAGAAATTAAAATGAATAGTAATAACAATAATAATTCATAGTATTTATAAACGACTTAATATTTTTATCTTATATTTAAGTTTTAGGATTGTTGATGTATGTATTATGTATATAGTAGGAGAAATACTTATATATATTATATACATTAGGGGTATGCAGTAGATGGTTCTACGTTTTGATTGCAGATCTTAAATACGAGGTTCGATTCTTCCATATCCTTTTTATTTTTTTTAACAATGTTTTAAAAACTAATAGTTCCTTATAGTAATTTAGTTATTTTTACTATAAGATGATAGATAAATTTTTAGTAATAAATGTTTAATATGATTAAATTTTAATTATATTAAGTAGCAATTTAAATTTACAAAGGTTTCCTTTGTACGATATGTTATGAATATTAATACATGATACAAGCAGCAAAAATTATAGGAACAGGATTAGCAACTACAGGTTTAATCGGAGCCGGTGTAGGAATTGGTGTAGTTTTCGGTGCATTAATACTAGGTGTAGCTAGAAATCCTTCATTAAGAGGTCAATTATTTTCATACGCTATATTAGGTTTTGCATTTGCAGAAGCTACTGGTTTATTCGCTTTAATGATGGCTTTTTTATTATTATACGTTGCTTAATTGCAATTATGTAATAATATAATTATAGGTATATACTATATTATTTTTTTTTAATCGGTTTATATTTAAAGCAATAATTTATATAAACTATAAACTCTTATTAGCTTAATGGTAGAGCAGGATACTTCTAATATCTAGATCTAAGTTCAAGTCTTAGATAAGAATATACTTACAAAATATTTTTAAGAAATACATTAATCTTAATATATTTCTTAAAAGTAAGCATTAACCTTGTTATTATTTGTAAACGTAAATAAAAAGAAAGTTTTGTTAGTAATTTTCTCCGTATAAAGAGAAGATTAAAAAGAGTAAAATTCTGTAATTAATAATAAGTAATTTTTAGCTAGTATTTATAAGATTATTATGTTACTATGCGAAAAAATTATTTTTAACCCTATATTATATTATATTATAGTATTTTAAATATTAAAATATTACATATATATATTAAATATGTTAGATAAAAATAATATTAATAAATGTTATACATACCAACTTTAATTTCTATTATAGAAGTATTATTAGTAACTGTGCCAGTATTGTTAACTGTAGCTTACGTAACCGTAGCAGAAAGAAAAACTATGGCTAGCATGCAAAGAAGATTAGGTCCTAATATAGTAGGATATTATGGTCTTTTACAAGCATTTGCTGATGCTTTAAAATTACTTCTAAAAGAGTATGTTTCACCTACACAAGCCAACTTAGGTTTATTTTTCCTAGGTCCTATTATAACTTTAATATTTTCATTACTCGGTTACTTGGTTATACCTTATGGGCCTGGTTTAGCTTTAAGTGATTTTAATTTAGGTATACTTTATATGTTAGCAGTTTCTTCCCTATCTACATATGGTATATTATTAGCTGGTTGAAGTGCGAATAGTAAATATGCATTTTTAGGTTCACTTAGAAGTACAGCACAATTAATAAGTTATGAATTAATTTTAAGTTCAGCTATATTACTTGTTATAATGTTAACTGGTAGTTTAAATCTTACTGTTAATATAGAAGCTCAAAGAGCTATATGATTTATAGTACCTTTATTTCCAATATTTATTGTATTTTTTATAGGATCTATAGCTGAAACTAATAGAGCTCCTTTTGATTTAGCTGAGGCAGAATCAGAACTTGTTAGTGGTTTTATGACAGAACATGCTGCTGTTATATTTGTATTCTTTTTTTTAGCAGAATATGCTAGTATTGTTTTAATTTGTATACTAACTAGTATTTTATTTTTAGGTGGTTATTTATACGATTATATACCTTTATTCACATTAATGCAATATATTAATTTTGAATACTATATAAATAATTTACATAATGAAAGTTTATTTTCAGGTCCTTTAATAGAAGGATTGTTATATGGTTTAAGTTTAGGTATAAAATCATGTATCATGATTTTTATTTTCATATGAGCTAGAGCTTCCTTCCCTAGAATACGGTTTGATCAGTTAATGTCTTTCTGTTGAACTATATTGTTACCTATTGTTATTGCCTTTGTTATTTTAGTTCCTTGTATATTATATAGTTTTGAAATAATACCTACAAATATTTATTTACTTTAACGTGTTTATTTATTCTATGTAGCTTTTAGTTCTGAAAATTATTTCTTTGTGCAAATGAAAAAATAAGAAAATATGTATTAAAAATCATGCTTTGTAATAAAGCTTTATATAATTAAACATACATGAAATTCATGTATGTTTCATGAAATACCTAAAAATATTCTTTTCATAGTAGTTAACGACGTATTTACCATATAGTTGTATATGGTGTTAGTAAAGATTAAATATTTAATCCTGAGGGAAATTAGTTTTTTTATTTATAAAAATTATGTTACTTACACTCTTATTATTAATCCCTATGCTAGGTGTATTTACTATATCTACTGGTATGTCTTATGAATTGTCCTTATTAAACATTAATCGTATTAAGACAATTGGTTTAGCTACATCTGTTGTAAATCTTTTTGTTTCTTTAATAGTTTTTATATTGTTTGATTTTAGTAGCAATCAATTCCAATTTGTACAAGAATATCATGAAATAAGTTCATTTGATTTTTACTTAGGTCTAGATGGGTTATCAATATATTTTGTTATGTTAACAACTATAATAACTCCGATCGCATTGTTAAGTAATTGAAATTCTATTAATGAAAATGTAAGATCATTTGTGATAATAATATTATTATTAGAATCTTTATTGCTAGCAGTTTTTTTAGTATTAGATATACTGTTGTTTTATGTATTTTTTGAAAGTATATTACCTCCGTTATTTATATTAATAGGTCTATTTGGATCAAGTAATAAAGTAAGAGCTAGTTTTTATTTATTTTTGTATACTTTATTTGGATCATTATTTTTATTACTATCTATATTAGCTATGTCTTCTATAATGGGAACAACAGATTTTGATGCATTATACAAAACGAATTTTAATTATTCTACACAATTATTTTTATTTTATGGTATATTTTTAGCATTTGCTGTAAAAACTCCTACTATATTTTTGAATACTTGATTATTAAAAGCTCATGTTGAGTCCCCTTTAAGTGGTAGTATTATACTAGCTGCTATTGTTTTAAAATTAAGTTTATATGGTATTTTCAGATTAATATTACCATTATTACCTAAAGCTTCTCTAGATTATACTTACATAATATATCTTATAGGTGTTATAACTATAATATATGCTAGTTTTAGTACTTTAAGAACAATAGATATTAAAGAATTAATAGCTTATAGTTCTGTATCACACGCAGCTGTTTATCTTATAGGTGTATTTAGTAATACAATACAAGGAATAGAAGGTGGTATAGCTTTAGGGTTAGCTCACGGATTTGTTTCAAGTGGTTTATTTATTTGTGCTGGAGGTGTATTATATGATAGATCTGGTACTAGACTAATTAGTTTCTATAGAGGTATTGCTCAAGTAATGCCTTTATTTTCTATTTTATTCTTCATATTATCCTTAGGTAATTGTGGAGTTCCTCTTACTTTAAATTTTGTAGGAGAGTTTATGTCTCTTTATGGTGTATTTGAAAGATTACCTTTATTAGGTGTTTTTGCTAGTTCATCTATAGTATTTTCTGCCGCATATACTATATACATGTTTAATAGAATAGCTTTTGGAGGATCGTTTAGTAAATTTTTTGAAGCTAATATAAGTGATGTAAATAAACGAGAATTCTTTATTCTACTTACATTAGTTATATTTACTGTTTTATTAGGTATATATCCTGCTCCTGTCTTAGATGGTTTACATTACTCTGTTTCATCTTTAATATACAATAATTAGTATTAAAATATAGTTCTTTATTAATATTTAATTTATTAAGTTTAATTAAAACTATGCCCCCCCTTCCCTAAATATTTTTTATCTTTAATTAGATAATAATGTAAAAATATATATAAACATTATGTAAAATATATATATATGACATTGAAGCTATCTTAATAAAAAAAAATGCCACAATTAGTACCATTTTATTTTATAAATCAAGTAACATTTGCTTTTATATTACTTGTAATTATGATATACGTATTTTCTAAGTTTATACTACCTAGATTTGTTCGTTTATTTATTTCTAGAATATTTATAAGTAAATTATAATAATATTAGCATAACTATACCTACTTATTATAAAGATCATATTTATCGTTACCCTTTCTTATTTATACCTTATCATTAAAAATTTTCAAGTAGATATTTCAATAAAAATAATAAATACACTAGCTAATGTCTAATTTATCGTACACAACAATTACTAGTCCTTTAGATCAGTTCGAAATTAGGAACTTATTAAGTCTAGACGCTCCAATATTTGGTAATTTACATATATCATTAACTAACATAGGATTGTATCTAACAATAGGTGCTTTCTCAGTATTGACATTAAACGTTTTAGCAACTAATTACAATAAAGTTGTAAGTAATAGCTGATCAATAAGTCAAGAGTCAATATATGCTACTATCCACAGTATAGTGACAAATCAAATAAATCCTACAAAAGGACAAATATATTTCCCATTTATCTATACTTTATTTATATTTATTCTAGTAAATAATTTAATAGGTATGGTACCATACAGTTTTGCGTCAACAAGTCATTTTATATTTACATTTGCTCTTAGTTTTACTGTGGTATTAGGTGCAACTATATTAGGGTTCCAAAAACATGGTTTAGAATTTTTTTCTTTATTAGTACCAGCAGGTTGTCCTTTAGCATTATTACCATTATTGGTATTAATAGAATTTATATCATACTTATCTAGAAATGTTTCTTTAGGACTTAGATTAGGAGCTAATATATTAAGTGGTCATATGTTATTAAACATTTTAGCAGGTTTTACTTATAACATTATGACTTCTGGTATTATCTTTTTCTTTTTAGGATTAATACCTTTAGCATTCATAATAGCATTTTCAGGTTTAGAATTAGGAATTGCATTTATACAAGCTCAAGTGTTTGTAGTTTTAACTAGCAGTTACATTAAAGATGCTTTAGATTTACATTAATTGTAATTTAAAACTTATCTTTATAAAAATTTTATTTGTGTTATTAATAGTAAAAATACTATGTTTAAGCTTAGTATAGGAAAGTCCGCTGCCTATTAAATGTGAACACCTAAAAATGAGTGTTAGGTAAAAACTTGAGTATTATACAGAAAATAATTTACATCTTTCTATAATAATAATTATAACTAAATGTGTAGTAGAAATATAAAACTATATACAGTAAAAGAAAGTTAATGAAAATACAAGCTCAACGTTAGGCCTTATTATAGATTAATAACTATAACAGGAACCGGCTTAAAGATAACCAAAAATAATAATTAATACAAGTTAAATAATGTATATTAAATATATATTATTTAACAAATTACATATTAGTAATGGTATAGTAAAAAAATTTTTATGCTATACCAATATATTGAGTTTGATGATGGCTCTGAATGAACGCTGTCCAAGTGCTTGACACATGCTAATCGAACGTCTAATTTAATTATAGGTTTATTCCGTTAATTTTATTAGAAGTGGTGTACAGGTGAGTATATAACATTTTGGCTGCCTTAAAGTAAGGTTAATAAATACCTTATAGTTATAATAATGTAAAGGAAATAAACTTCCGCTTTAAGAGGACAATAAATGTTTCGGATAGGTAGTAGTTAAAGTAATGGTTTAACTAGCCTAAAATTCCGTAGTCGAGGCTGAGAGGTCGATCGATCACATTGGGTCTGAAAAAACCCCAATACGTATAGTACAGCAGTGGGGAATATTGGTCAATAGCCTAACGGCTGAACCAGCAACTTGGGGGAATGTATAGCTTCGGCTAGTTATAT
>Ga0157290_10000094_pt1 | contig 17091 bp, 9 predicted proteins | sample NitcycUS149409B1_FD_108389 | JGI IMG/M metagenome (GOLD analysis project Ga0157290, IMG submission 108389) | Soil microbial communities from Arlington Agricultural Research Station in Wisconsin, USA - Nitrogen cycling UWRJ-S149-409B-1 | ecosystem: Environmental > Terrestrial > Soil >...
CGAAAATGACAACCTTGCCACTCGGGGATATGAGGACCGCCGCATCACCTTGCCCCATGTCGATATGGTGGATCTGGAGTTTGCCGTTTCCGGCCTGGGCCATCCCGATCATGGCCGAAAATAGAAGAGCAATACAAGTGATGATGCGATTCATGCGCATACGGACTTCCTCGTTGACCGGTCGTGGATATTCAGTAACCGGGAGTGGCCCTTGATTTTTGGAGGCCCATCATATCGCGGCGCTACGCGCCCGGCAAGGAAAGCCGGTGATGCAGGCGGCCACAGAGCAGCTAAGCAATCTCTTCGTCACCTTTGACCCACGAGGATCGCGATCCTACTTTTGAATGATGAACGCTTTGTTGATTGAGGCAATACTGTTGCACTACCCAAAGTTCCACATTTTTTCATGCTGTGCGAGTTCAAAGGTTTGAGGAGAGTCCTAACGATGTTCAGAATTCCGATGCGCTTATCCGTTTTCAACCAAACTCTGCGTTCCATTGCTGCCTTGTTTTGTGCGAGCCTATCGCTTGCCGCCATGAGTCAACAGCCCTTACAAACGCTTCTTGTCGGGGTGGACCACCGCACCGTTACCAGCCTGAATGGAGATTGGCACTTCCTGGTCGACCAGGCCCCATTCCGCGCGCTATACACAAGCAACGGTTCAATCAATGACCGAGGTTATGCTCTTAACTCGCACCCAAATATCAACAGCGGCCCGCATAACGAGGAGTATGACTTCGCCACCGCTCCAACGATTAAGGTTCCTGGAGACTGGAATACCCAGGTTCCGCAGATCTTCAGCTATGAGGGCGTCGTCTTCTATCAACGCGACTTTGAGGCGCAGCCAAAGCCCGGCACCCGCACCTTTCTCCACATCGGTGCGGCCAACTACCGCTCTCACGTTTGGGTGAACCAGAAACGAGTGTGTGATCACGAAGGCGGATTCACTCCGTTCGATTGCGAAGTCACCGCGGTTTTGCACGCGGGCTCAAACTTCGTGGTAATTGCCGTCGACGCTACTCGTCTAGTGGACGGCATCCCCTCCGTAGGCTACGACTGGTATAACTACGGCGGTCTTACCCGCGACGTCTCGCTGGTTACGGTTCCTACCGCGTTCATCGACGACTACGATATTCATCTCACGCACGGTAGCACCTGGGACCCTGGAAACAAAGAACTCTCCGGATACGTCCACGTCCTTGATGCTCCCGTCGGAACTCCCGTGACGATCGACGTGCCGGAGGCAAACGCGAACACGACCGTCAAAACGGACGCTAACGGAAATGCAGCTTTCAGTGTCAAAGCCGCAAACCTCACGCTGTGGTCTCCTGACGCTCCCAAACTTTACAAAGTCACTCTATCTTCGGGAACGGACAAACTGATCGATGACATCGGGTTCCGCGACATTCGTGTAGAGGGCACTCGGATCCTGCTCAATGGGAAGGCGGTATTCCTCAAAGGTGTGAACATGCACGCGGAGGCACCCATCCGCGGAGGCCGTGCAAACACCGACCAGGACGTCTCAACTCTCATTGGTTATCTGAAGGAGCTCAACGCAAACTTCGTCCGGCTCTGCCATTATCCCCACGATGAACGGATGACCCGTGCAACCGATCGCGACGGCATTATGGTATGGTCGGAGATCCCGAACTGGCAGCGGATCTCCTTCGACAAATCCGAGGTCTACGCGAAGGACGTTGTGATGCTGAAGGAGATGATCCGACGTGACCGCAACAAGGCGTCGATCATCCTATGGTCAGTCTCGAACGAAACCCACAACGACCCCACGCGCACGACCTTCCTCACGAATCTGGCGAACGAAGCACGAAAGCTTGATCCCACCCGGCTGATTACTTCTGCCCTTAACTCGGAACGTATCGAAGGGAGTACGGCCACACTGGATGATCCGTTCGCCAATGCACTGGACGTCATCGGCGTAAACGAGTACATCGGTTGGTACGTTGGCAAGCCAGAAGACGCGAACACCATGAAGTGGGTCCTTCCGCAGAAACCCGTGATCATGAGCGAGTTTGGAGCAGAGGCGAAGCTGGGCAACCATGGTCCGGAAACGCAACGCTGGACCGAAGAGCAGGAAGCCAATGTCTACAACCGCCAGCTAGTGATGTTCTCAAGAATCCCACAGCTTCGCGGCACGACACCCTGGGTGTTGCTTGACTTCCGCTCTACCACACGCAACATTCCCGTGTTACAGGATGGATATAACCGCAAGGGGCTGCTCTCCGAAGATGGGAAGAAAAAGAAGGCCTTCTTCATCATGCAAAAAGCATACAGAGATAACTCCGTAGGTAAAGCCGAATAACTCAAGCAAAAACTTAGCCGGTCCTTTTCAAGGACCGGCTAAGTTTTATCTAAGAATCAACTCACGATCAGTTCTTTTCGACAATCGTGGAGATATCCAGAAGGTAGATCTGTCTTCCATTTCCGCCATGAGGAGAGTCAATCGTAACTTTGTGACCGTCCGGGCTGAATCGAGGATGGGTGTCGCAGCGGAACTCGCCAGAGTACTCCGGAGGCGTGCGGAAGTCTCCGAGGGGAAATCGCTTCCCGCTCTTCACCTGATAGAGATACGAGTGCTGCAAACGCTGCTTGTCCGGATACGTATCGTTCAATATCCACTTATTGCCGGGGAGATACGTGCAATGGCCGTTCTCTGTCATCACTCCCGCGCCAATCAGTTCTACATCTCTTGTGTGGTCGCGGTAGATATAGAAACCGTCTCCAGCCGAGGGATGCCATGACCAGGCAAGGATGTGTTCAGGGTCGCGCCAGATAAAATGCGAAGTTTTGCCGTACGGATCGAGGGAGTAGAGATCGGTTCCGTCCGCCTTCGCCGTGACAAGCCGCGTCACAAAGCTATCGGAGTTGGGCTTCACGTCCCAACGGTGTAGAAAACAGAAGCGCGATCCGTCCGGGGCTATGAGCAGATGTTCCAGCCTTTGCTTCGCCCCATTGCGCTTGCTGATGCCGTCATCCAGCGCATCGGCATCTGCAATCGAAAGCAGCAGACGGTGTTCGCCCGTGGTGAGATCCAGGCGCCAAACGCCAGAGTTCTTTGGAATGGCAACAGCTTCGTTTGGGTCAGGGATACCGGCGTATCCGTATCCTGGCCGCGACTTCTCCAGCCGGGCAAAATCGGTATAGATCGCCCAGCGTCCATCCGGGCTCAAAGAATAAATAGGAGCTGGCAAGGTTCTCCGCTTTCCCGTTTTTACATTCAAGATGTGCGAGACAAACTGCTTTCCTTCACGATCATTCCAGATGACCTCCGACCTGGTGCCCGGAACCCATTGCAGCATGCAACCCTGCTGCCAGCTCCAGGCCTTCGACTCCCCAAGTTCGATCCACCGATCGTTATCTTCGGTATCGATCATTCCCAAATGGATTACATCGTCTGGTGCCGGTTTGCGGCCTTCGAATGAGACACGCTGGCCCAGAACGTATCGACTGGTCGGATCGAACTGTAGTTTGTCATAGTAGCCAAACCAGTGGAAGCCTGGTCCCTTTGTGATGGCGCGGACAGGAACGCCCTTTGCCTCTGCCTGTGCCAATAACCATGCGGTGCTTCCGGGGATTCCCGAGCCAGCCATGCAGGCTGCGGCGGATCTTAAAAATGTGCGCCTCGTATGTCTCATCCTTCTCAACTTTTCTCAGGCTAGGGCCTGCCGATTGGGAAATGCCTGCGGTTCGGTGGGGCTGCATCAAAAATGTAGTTTCAGAGCAGCCTGCAGTACCCGTCCCGCTCCTGCGGAGGTGATTTGCCCGAACGATTGCGCGGATAAAGCAAGGTTCGGGTTATATGTCACTCGGGTTTGCAGAATGAGCGGGGGCGTGTTCGTCAGATTGAAAACCTCAAGACGGAACTCCAGGCCCGTCGCCTCGTGGATCTTGAAGGTTTTGATTGCTGCCAGGTCAGAGTTGAAGAGACCTGGGCTGCGGATCGGATTACGCCGAGACGTGCCGGGTGACTGTGGTGCCGCAGGACTAAAGGCAGAGGTATTGAAGAACCGAGTCACTGTTCGACCCGAGGACAAGATGGGATTACCGTTCAGGTTGGGACGCTGCAACAGGCTGTAGGTATTGGAGGTATTGGTCGCCTGCTCGACCTCCACGGGTTGACCGCTTTGAGCAGTGAGGACGTTACTGATCTGCCATCCACCGGCAAAGGCATTTGCGATGCCATGCAGTGGAACGGCGAGGCCTTCGCCAAAGGGCAAATTCCAAACGACGGAAGCGACAAACCTCTGCGGAACCGCTGCCGTTGAATTCGCACGCTCCCGGCGCAGATTGTAGATGTCTTCGGGCCAGCTTCCTCCAAGAAAGCCATACGCCTCGGAACCATTGTCGATGTACTTTGACCAGGTGTATGAGAGGAGGTAATTGAAACCGTAACGTGCGCGCTGCTCCAACTTGGCCTGCAACGAGTTATAGGACGAGTTGCCCCAGCGCGGATTGATTGCGTAGACATTGTTGAAGTTGGGGTAAGGCCGAAGCTGCGCAGTAATCGGATTGCTGCTTCCCTGCGTCAAGGCTGCTTGTCGGGCGATCGGGTAAGGTACCTGATTCAGATTGATATAGTTCAGCCGACCAAGATCAAACTTGTGAGCCACGGAAGCAACATAGGAGACATCGAGAGTCATACCCTGGGAGAGGGCCTGCTCTACTCCCAGGTTCCATTGATAGGCGTAAGGAGCTGTGTTCGGCGACTGAATCTGTACATTTGCACCGAAGCCAAGCTTCGGGTCGTCGATGGCAAACTGCTGAGAGATTACCGGCCCGGCAGACAACGTTGTGACGGGGGTGATGCCATCAGGACTGTTTGCCACGGAGGTGAACTCATACGGAAACTTGGGTACGCCATTCAGTGGATTGCCGCCAGACCCGGTAATCGGTGAATAGAACATACCGAAGCCGCTCCGTAGCAGAGTTGTACCGTTATTGAATACGTCGTAGGCCATGCCCAGACGGGGAGCGAAGTTCGTCAGTGACAACGGCGGAGCCGGCCGGTTCGCTCCGGCGAGCACTCGCTGAGTTGCGACGTCGAAGGTCGAGCTGAGGCCGCGCTTGTCCGCTAGCCGGGTATTCACCTCGTAACGCAAGCCGGCATTGATCGTGAGTTTGCGCGTGATACGCCAGTCATCCTGCAGAAAACCGGCGTAATATTCCCCGTTGACTACCTGTCCCGGATCCACTTGCGTGTATTGTGTAGAATCGGCCTGACCTAGCAGGAAGCTGGCAAATGCGTTACCTGTCGCAGAAGACAACGACCCGGGAGCCGAGGTCTCCGCAGAACGGAAGGCGAAGTAGCCGTTGTAGTAGGAGGGCTGGAAGTTCTTCAGACGGTAGAATCGTGCTTCGAAACCTGCCTTCAAACTGTGGTTCCCCTTCAGGAAGGTCACGTTGTCCAGGACAGCAAACATGCGCTGGTTGTCCTGGAGATAGGTGCCGCTGGCGCTCGGTCCAAGCTGCTGAATGCCGGAGATGTCCATCGTCGGAAGTCCAGCCTGCGTTGAGATCCCACCGATACCCAACGATCCGGCGATATTCTCCTGACTCAGATAAGGAACCGCATCGCCTTTGACCTGGAGGAAGTTGCCGCGCAGCTCGTTAAAAGTATTGCTGGAAATGGTTGTGATGAAGGAGATCGAGATAGATCTTTGCAGGGAACGGCTCACGTCGAAGTCGCCTTGCGAACCGCGGAAAGGCACGGAAACGAGAGGTGCCGATTTGTAGTTGGAGTATCGGCCAAACAGCCGATTGCGCGCGTTGATGTTCTCATCGATACGAATGTCATATCGGTTCGTATCAGATCCCGAAGACGTGGCTGTACTGAGGTTTTGCGAGGCTGCACCGCTTGTCGGTGCAGGATAGTATCCCAGCAGTTTGGTCGCGACGCTGCTGAATCTTGCTGCGGGAATTTGGTTGTTCAGGAACGGCGTTCTCACCCTCACTCCACCTACCGTCTGGGTGCTGGCCGGGTCGTATAACTGTCCCTGCCGGACGGGCCGGCCAAGCGAATCCACCCCGATCTGATTGCCCAGGAAGCCAGAAAAGTCACCATTACGCGCTGCCAGAGTAGGGACGGTCACATTAAAGACTGTTTGGGAGCGGATGCGGCTTCCCTCATAGTCCACAAAGAAAAAGGTGCGATTCCGTCCGTCATAAACTTTGGGCAGAAAGACCGGACCGCCAACAGCAAATCCGAATTGGTTCTGGCGAAGGACAGGCTTTTTCTGACCCACCGGCGCAAAGTAGTTCCGTGTATTCAAAACGTCGTTACGGAGGAACTCCCATACGGTCCCATGGGGTTTATTACCGCCCGACTTGGTAGCAATGTTAATGAGACCGCCAGCAGCGCTTCCGAACTCTGCGGTAAAGCCGCTGGTAGCAATGCGGAACTCTTCGATGCTGTCGATCGGTGGCGGCGAGACTGGATCTCCGCGGGTCTCCGGTGGAACCTGGCTGACGCCATCCACCAGTATTTCGTTGCCACGTGACCGAATGCCATTGAAACGGATGCGTCCGGAGTTGTCTGGTGCCGCTCCCGGGACAAGCCCCTGCAAGCTATATACGTTGCGCCCGTTGAGAGGGAGTTGCGTAACCTTTTCATTGTCGATGACCGTAGCTACCGAAGACGACTGCGTATCGATCGCTGGCGGAGCTGCGTCAACCGTGACGGTTTGTTCCACGGAGCCCGTCGAAAGCTGAAGATTGAGTTCGAGCGTTTGACCGACCTGCAAAACCAATCCCGAGCGCTTCAGAGAGCTGAAACCCGGAGAACTAACCTGGACCACATAGTCTCCGGGCGGAACAAATGGCACGGTGTACAGCCCGCTCCCATTCGAAGTCGCCTTGTAGATCACGTTGGTTTGTGTGTTGGTCGCCTGCACCGTCGCCCCGACCAGTACACCTCCGCTCGGATCGGATACGGCGCCGGTAATCTGGCCGTTGGTGGATTGTGCTAGACACGCCGTTGTATTCGCAACCGACAAAAGAAAAACAAATAGGGCGTAGCGGGAAAATGATGAAAGACTCCGCTGCAAAGACAAAAGGCAGAACTGGGAACGAAGGGGATAGGTGTTCATGGGTCTCCTGGAAACTGAAGGTCCGCCTCTGTGCGCTCGCCTTTTGGAAACATCCATTGGTGCGTCGCTTGAGGGAAAAGAACCTTAGCTGATCCGAGGAACGACGTAGATCATACAAAAGTAGGATTCACCCTATTTTTCTATTAACCGTATGCGTCAGTACGTCTAGAGGTGTGTCAGGCCGCGCTGAAGCGCCGCAAGCACAGCTTGTGTCCGATCTTTGACTTCAAGCCGCGCGAGAATGACGCCCACATGGCACTTCACTGTGGCCTCTGAGATATGGAGCGAACCTGCGATCTCACGATTCGATTGACCAGCGACCAGCAGATTGAGCACCTCACGCTCACGGACACTCAGTTCCTGGTACGGCTTGCGCGTACGCAGCGCCCGCAGTACCGGAGGCGGCAAGAAGGTTTTTCCCCGGTGGACCCGCTGTACAGCGTCCAGCAGCATCTCCTTGGGCATCCCTTTAATTAGATACCCTCTTGCTCCGGCACTTAATGCTTGATGAATATCGTCGTCGCCCTCATAGGTCGTAAGTACTATGAATTGGATCTGCGGAGACAGGACCTTCAATCTTCGGATCGCTTCAACGCCGCGAATGTCCGGCAGACGCAGGTCCATGAGCACGATGTCAGGAGCCAAGCGCACTCCGAGCGAAACCGCTTCTTCACCCGTACCCGCTTCTCCTACAACGTGAATGTCCGGCTGTCCGCTGAGTAAGGCGGAGATGCCGAGTCGCACGAAGGGATGGTCGTCGACAATGAGGCAAGAAATCATGGGTTATGTTTCGACCGAAATTGTATCGGAATATGAAAAAGCACGGCAGTTCCCTTCCCCGGCCGTGACCGCAGCTTGAAGCTGCCTCCCAGGCCCTCCACCCGCTCCCTCATACTCGCCAGACCGTAATGTCCAAGCTTCGGTGCTTCCAGGGGATCCATGCCACGCCCGTCGTCTCGGATATCGACACACAACATAGCGCCTTCCGCCGAGGTCTGTACTTCCACACGCTTGCCTTCGCTGTGAATCAGCGCGTTATAGATCGCCTCTCTCGTTACCATCTCCACCTCATGCATACAGTCAGCGGGTAAAACGACATCAGCGCCAAGATGCAGGCAGTCGATCGTGAGCGTGGATTCCTGTTCGAGTCTCTGTGCCAGGTGATGAATTGAGGTGCGTACGTCGACGCCGTTCACCTCCGCACTCCGCAGACCCTGAATTGCCCGCCGGGCATCATCCATGGTGATGCTGATCTGATCGCGCGCGTGCTCGAGCAGCACTTCGGTCCCCGGTGAGGCGTGACGGCAAGCCTCCAAAAGAGAGGAAACACCGGCGCAACCCTGCAGCAAGGTATCGTGTACCTCTCGGGACAGCCGTAGACGCTCTTCGAATACGGCCCTAAGTCGTTGCCGGTGAAGATGCAAGCGCATCCTATGTGCCGTCCAGAGAATGAGCGCAAACAGGACGATGATCAAGATTCGAAACCACACCGTACTGTAAAAGTGCGGGCCTTTCACGACTAGCAGCGTTGTCTCCACCTGGCTCTCGGAAAACCCTGCTTCGTAGGCCTGGACACGGAATCGGAAGGTTCCTGAGGGAAGATTTGTGTAGTATGCGGTTCTCCTCTGCTGCGCGTAGGTCCAGGTGCTATCCACTCCTTCGAGTTGATAGCGATACCGTACTCCGTCCTGTGGCAAAAGATGAATCGCTCCATAGCTGATCTGAAGTTCCTTCTCGTCAGGCGTCAGCACTGCCCGTGGGCCTTTGAATAGATCTCTTCCATTCGCGGTAGCCGACTTGATCCGTAGCTTCAAGTCGGCTACATGCGGATCCACCATTTTGATATGAACTGGCCCGTGATCGGAGGGGAACCAGACATCGCCGCCGACACCGATCGCGCCACTCGACTGAATGCCGCCATAGAAATTAATCGCGCCCCTTTCGTCCGAGGCGTTAAAGAAAGACGGGACAATCTCTTTTCCAGTCTTCGCTTGAGTCAGAAGGCTTTGACGGCTCACTGCAGAAATCCCACCGGGTCCGCTCAACCAAAGCCGGTCAGGTGCGGAGAGCATGATCTTATAGATGCTGTTACTGGCGAGGCCTTCCTTGGTCGAGAAGTGAAGGAGCCGGTTCTGATACCAGCAGTACAAACCGCCGCTTCGTGTGCCAATCCAGACTTCGCCATCGGGGCCGGTGGTCATGCTCCAGACCTTTTCTGTGCTCATTCCACTCGTCGCCGCATTGGCAACAAATTCGCCATTGCGCAGGTGATTCAGACCTCGTGCCGTGCCCACCCAGATGTCCTTATGGGCATCTTCCACAACCGCGTGCACCATGGGGTGGGAAAGGCCGTCTCCGGTCCGATACGTTCGGATATCATCCCCAGTAATATGGCTCAGGCCATCATCGGTCCCCACCCAGATCGAACCGTCAGAAGCAACCGACAGGATGCGAACGGCGTCGCCTGCCAGACCCTGCCGCACGTCGAAATGCTCCGTAAGTCCGTGACGGATGCGGAAGACGCCATTCCGCGATGTGCCAAACCACAGGGTGTCGTCGCGTCCGTGCCAGACGCTTCGTACATCTGCTCCGTGCAGTTGAGGAAATTTCAGTGCCCGGATGACGTTGTTTTTGATCTGGAACAGCCTTCGGCCTGCTACCCACAGCGCACCGTCAGGGTCGAGGTAGACGGTCTCAAACTCAGCCTGATGCGGCTCCGGCAGATGAATCACCTCCGCAGACGAAGGCAGCATCTGAAACATCCCGCCCTGGGTTCCGATCCAGAGCGTTCTATCTTTATCTTCGAACAACGCCGTGATCGCTTCTCCATGGCTCGAAACAAGACTTTTTACTGCTGTGATCTTTGTATCCTTCATCTCGAAAAGGCCGTCCCGGACTGTGCCGACCCAAAGCCGCCCGTCCTTACCCGGATGGAGAGCGCTGATCGGCATCTTCATCGACTTAACCGGTAACAATCGATCGCCACCTGCTGTGCTTGTAAATAGGCCTTCTTCAGTCCCAACCCAGAGTTGGCCGTCACTGGTCCGACAGGCCGCCTTGATCGCGACTTGCCGCCTAAGATTGCCCAACTGATGCGCCACGATCGTGAGGATCAGGCCCTGACCGTCAAGGGCGAGTGTCACAGGCTTCGTGCCTGGCTTTTCTACTTGTATATCTTGCGGCTTTCCGCGTGCGATCTTCCAGGAAATCGTTCCGCTATCGCTCGTCACCCACATGCGCCCGGAACGGTCCCGAAGGATGGACCGTATCGACATGCTCGATGCAACGCCTGGAAGCGGGTACGAGGAGAACCGATGGCCTACATAATGTAGAAGACCGCCACTATCCGTGCCTATCCAGAGCTCGCCATCTGCCTGAAAGAGTGCAGTGATACTGCTCTCTTCCATAGCTGGCGTGTTGCTATGATCGAACAGTTCAAACGAACTGCCGTCAAAGCTCACCAAACCGCCAGAAGTTCCAATCCACAGGATGCCATCCGGAGTCTGGGCGAAGCTTTGCACTCTGTTTTCCGGCAAACCCTCAGATACCCGCCATTGCCGCAGAAACTGCTGCGCAGAGCATCCGACGCTACATGCGACTAAGAGAGTGAACGTCAATGCTCGCCTTGCAAGAGTACGTGCGTCCACTATGCCCCCACAGAATTTGGTCTCAAACTTCCCGTCCGTTTGTACCAGAAAGTAAAGAGCTAGTCTGCTGGGCGCTCGATTTTTGATCAAGGTTAATACGCAGGAGATCGCCGCGATCCCGGCTCAGTTACTCCTTGTGAATTCGTGGTGAAACTAATTAAGAGAGAGCTACTTTGATTGTGGCTCCGTTGATGCTCAACGGTAGGTAGAGGCATCCGACGTCTGAAAAGACGATTTTTTTGTGCAAAGCGGGTTGATCCTAACGATCGTCGCGTTGACGGATGATGATGAGCTTCTGGCGGCACTGCGTGAGGATTGCCTGACGTAAGAGCGCCCGCAGTCACGGGCTCCATCCACACCCGAGGACTTGCTAGTTACACCTGTTAATTCCCTCGGAGATGGTGCCTTTAGTTTTCTGGAGATATTTCTAGATCCGGGCTTGATCGAATTGTGTCGATCAAGCCGCGGAATTGAAAGAGTCGGGCACCACTTATGCCGGAACATTGGCCGTGCGCCGACGTTTTACCGATGCCATCAGAACCGAGACACCGCTGCTCAGCAGGACCAAGGTGGAGGGTTCAGGCACGGGAGACATCCCTCCATCCTCAACCACGGTAATACTGCCCGGAGTTACCGTCGGATCGGACAAGATTGTGCCATTACCATCAGCCAGGATCGAGCCATCTCCCAAAGTCAGCGCCGAGGTGCCGACGCCTACTCCCATGTAGGTCAAGCGAAAGAGTGCGAACGGCTGGCTCGACTGCAGGGCCAGAAGAGTCGCAGTGGATTCGAACGACGTTTCGGCAGCATTCGCCAAACCACCTGAGAGAAGCGAGTCTGTCAACTGGAGGCTGGCATCGCCAAGGTTGTTATAGAAAAGCACGCTTGTTGGCGTGATGATCGAGGAGTTATTCGTCACAAAAAGATCGAAAGCGCCCAGGGCTTCTCTCGCTGAGAGTCCTCCTATGCTTACATCGACCGAGGTACTCGCCCCCAAATTGATTATTTGCGACGTGGGTTGAAAAGTGATGGTTGAGGCATTCGCGGCGAGTGCGCTACTGGCCAACAATATAAATAGAAGTCGCTTGATCATATCTTCCTCCGGGTTTCTTCCTGTTTTGGATCTATTGCACTGCGCAAGAAGCAGTTGTGCACCGCTGCTGACAGACACGGGCATCGGCAACAGTAATTGTGAGGTCGCCATCCGCATCCCTCGGATCTTCAGCAGAAGAAGCGGAGGTATTACGCGCGGCAAAGATTAGATTGACATCGCGACTATCGACCCTGCCATCGCTGTTGACGTCGCAGCGTGGTGTCGAAATGAATCGAACGCCTAGACCACCAGGATAGCCATAAGAGTCATAGGAGGCGAAACCATAGGTATATACCCCAAAATTATTTGGGCAGGATAAGTTGTGAGTGCCAATTGCGACAGGAATTTTTGCCCCTTGAAAGCCGGTGGCACCGACAGGCTGAAATGTGGTGATCGGGTTGCCATCGATTCTGCATGAGGAAACGTTAGAAGTTTGCGCAACTACGTTGATGAAATTTGTAAATGCAACGGGATCTGCAGCAGGAGTGGTGACGGTATATGAGGTCTGAAACTGCTCGGTTGGACTGATCAACATCATGAACGGATCAGAGGTGACATTATCAAAGCTGGAACTATTTGAGTATTGGGCGACTAGTGCAGGGCTGGAAGTTACGATCGAGTGATTCGCGCTGGAAGACAGCCCGGTCTGATAAATCTCAGCCCGCCCGAGAGTCGCGACCAGAGACCCGTCTATCTTTACGGTTGTTCCCGGATCACGGGCGATCACTCTGAAGGTGTCCCCGCCTGTCCGAGTAGCGAGCGGCACTGTTATGAAATTCTGCCCCCATGCCCCAGTCGCCGGAATTTGTTCCACCACATGATCGCACGCAACATACTGTGTACTTGGAATGTTTGTGCAGACAGAGCCGGCAAAAAGTGAGACGGGCTTTGTTGAAGAGATAAGCGTACCGGACATGTCTGTCGAAGAAGAGGATGATTGCAGCTGATAAGTCTGCAAGCGGTTGAGCGGAACCGTAAACGGTACGCCAGCGGGGTGTCCGGCGGCCGCGGCGCTTGGCGTGATGGTCACCTGAGTGGCATCCTGGGTAGCAACCACTTGGAATTCACTGGGACCACCCGCGCCTCCCGTATATCCAAGGACGATGTGATCAGTCCCCAACAACGGTGCCGGCAGGCCCAGGTAAGCGTCGGTCGTAAATTGAATCTGATTTAGGCCGTATACCGTCACGGGAGACAAAGAAGTTATATGAACTCCTTTGTTATCGATAACCCCGCTGGTCTGGGATTCCGCCGCGCCGGGCACAACGACATTTGTAATCGTGCCTGGAGTTACGTTAAAAGTTGTGGAGAATCCTATTCCAGGGATCTCCACCGTTCCTGTGGTCGATGTATTGCCCGTGAAAAAAAGCCGTAGATTAGGGGATCCGGAATAGTTCTGCGGAAATCCAAGATAGAAATCAGTTCCTTGATTGGTGGTCTGTGCGACAGCGCGATTGACGGGAAATAGTCCAGCGACAGCACAGAAGACCACAAGCGATATGGCACGTTTCATGTGTCTCCTCCAGAGAAGCGGCTTGATAAACTCGTACAAATGATGGCAACGGTACGAGGCATGCCTTGACCAAAAATCTCGAAGGGTCTACACAGCTCGTAGTGAACTGTCGCAGTAACGGCACCAAACCGAAATCCGCGCAAGACAACTTGTAGCTTCGCGAGATTTCCAACGCAAGATAAAAGTTTGAATTGTTGCCTAACACCTACATCGTCTCGGATCAGTATTTTGAAGTAGGGTTGAACGTGTTGGCCCCGCAGGCTCGATTCAGCACAAGTAGGCCAGATGGAAGCAGTCAGCTCCGCACAACAGTTCCGTGTTAGCAATGGAAGCGACAGGCCAAATTCAGCACGAAGGGCCGTCCTTTGCGCGAAACTCTTTGAGTAGCGTCGACTGAAGGACGGATACCCGTGGTGTTGCCCAAAGGGGAGTTCCCGGGTTAGATTCCGTTCGCCGGAGCTCGTGTCGCTCTTGCGGAGACCTGCAAAGGAAACCGTCATATCTGAAGATCGACTCCATCCGGTTGCTCAGATGCAAACGCTAACGCGTTAGGCTTTATACTACTGATGTCCATTGCCTTGGTGACTCCAAGGTGCTTGCTCCAACCGAAGAGGAACATCGATGTCGATCCTGAAACACATAGCCGCCGGCACACTCGCCGTACTGGGCGGCGGGTGCGTTGCTCATAGTGCAGTTGCACCCCGTTCGAATGCGGAGGTCCTTCGCTCGACTCTGGAGAATGGCTTGCGCGTTGTGATTGTGCGCAACACCCTGGCTCCGGTTGTAACCGTGCAGACAAACTTTCTTGTGGGCGGCGATGAAACGCCGGCTGGCTTCCCGGGGATGGCTCATGCTCAGGAGCATATGGCGTTTCGCGGTTGCGCGGGGATGACCGCAGACCAGACCGCTGCCATCTATGCGCAGCTCGGCGGCGATAGCAATGCAGACACGCAACAGAACATCACGCAGTATTTCGCTACAGTCCCGGCCACCGATTTGAACGTGGCGCTGGCCGCTCAGGCCGCTTGTTTGCGGGGCGTCGATGACGCGGAGAGCGAATGGGACCAGGAACGTGGCGCCATCGAACAGGAAGTCTCCCGAGATCTCTCGAATCCGACCTACAAGTTCCTCAGCAGGCTCAATCAAGATATGTTCGCCGGTACTCCCTACGAACACGATCCGCTCGGAACGAAAGAGTCCTTTGACGCCACCACCGGTGCCATGCTGAAAGACTTTTACAAAAAATGGTACACGCCATCAAACGCAATCCTGGTCGTGGTGGGTAACGTGGACGAACATGCGACGCTTGCCAGCATCAGGCAGATGTTCGGCAGTATCCCAAGCCATCCGTTACCGCCTCACCCTGTGGTCGCGCTAAAGCCCGTCAAGAGCGAGACCTTTACACTCAGCAGCAACCTGCCATACGTTCTAGGGTTCGTTGCCTATCGGTTACCCGGAACGGACTCGCCTGAGTTCGCAGCCGCTGAGATTCTTGCAGACGTACTTGCGAGCCAGCGCGCGGATCTCTACGCTATGGTTCCCGCTGGGAAAGCACTCGCAGCTGAATTTGGCATGGCGGAAACATACCCCAAAGCCAGTGTCGGCTACGGCTTAGTGGCACAACCTGCAGGCGTGGACGCCGCTGCGTCCATCGAGGAGATGCGGAAGATCCTCAGACGGTATGCGGAGAACGGCGTCGATCAGGATCTGGTGGACGCAGCGAAGCGCAGTGAGATCGCCCAGGCGGAGTTCCAGCGCAACTCGATTCCCGGGTTGGCAAATCTTTGGTCGAATGCATTAGCGGTTGAGGGACGGACGTCTCCCGATGAAGATGTTGCCGCGATTCGCAAGGTTACGCTTGCCGATGTCAATCGGGTTGCGAAGAAATATCTTTTGAACGCGGCAAGCATTACGGCGGTGCTCAAGCCCGTTTCAACAGGGGAACCGGTGGCCGCAAAGGGTTTCGGTGGAAGTGAACAGATGACGACCGCCCCCACGAAGCCGGTACAGCTCCCTGGATGGGCAACAGGGCCTCTGAGCGAGTTGAAGGTTCCAGCGAACGATGTGAGTGTCGCCGACACCACGCTTCCCAACGGGATTCGTCTTATCGTTCGGACGGATCGAACGAGCCCAACCATCACCGTTCTGGGATCCGTGAAACATGAGGATGACCTCCAAGCGCCCCCGGGAGAAGAGGGAGTCTCGGATGTACTTGACCGCCTTTACTCCTACGGAACGACCACGCTGGACCGTATTGCTTTTCAAAAGGCCCTTGACGACATAGCCGCCAGCGAGACTCCCGGCTACCGCTTTTCTTTGTCCGTGCTCAAATACAACTTCAATCGAGGTGTCCAACTGCTTGCAGATAATGAACTGCATCCAGCACTTCCGGAGGATGCCTTCAGCATCGTGCAACGCCAAGCGGCACAGTTTGTTTCCGGGAACATCGAGAGTCCCGGCTATCGCACGTCTCGCGCGCTGGAACGGGCTTTGGTGCCAGCAGGGGACCCATCTTTACGCGAAGCTACGGCGGCTACCATCCAGGGTCTCACCCTCGATCAGGTCCGCAACTACCATGCGACGACCGTCCGTCCCGATCTCACGACCATCGTTGTGATTGGAGACATTGGCCCATCCGAAGCGCGGGCCGTGATCGAAAGATGGTTTGGGGGTTGGGGCACCATTGGGCCGAGACCAGAGCTTGATCTCCCCAGGGTGCCGGAGAGCAGAGCCTCTTCCGTCAACGTCGCGGATCCAGAGCAGGTCCAGGATTCTGTGACGCTAGCGCAGGAGATCCCCATCAATCGATTCGATCCGGACTACTACGCCTTACAGCTCGGAACGCATGTACTAGGTGGCGGTTTCTATGCCACGCGGCTGTATCACGACCTCCGCCAGACGGCAGGATATGTCTATACGGTAGATGTCGGACTGCGCGCATCGAAGACTCGCGCCCGGTATAGCGTCGATTATGGCTGCGACCCGGAAAATGTCTCCAAGGCGCGGGCCCTGATTGAGCGGGACCTTCGGCAGATGCGGACAGACCTGGTTTCGGCGGAAGAACTGCACCAGGCCAAAGCCCTACTCCTCCGCCAGATTCCGCTGGCCGAATCGAGCGAGGAATCCGTGGCGGCAGGCATGCTCGCTCGCGCGCAAATCGGGCTGCCGCTCGATGAACCAATCAATGCTGCGAAGAAATACGTCTCCCTCAGTGCCGAAGAGGTTAGGGCCGCCTTCGCCAGGACCATTCGCACCGATGATCTCGTCCAGATTGTGCGTGGCCCTGCGCCACAATAGCCAGCCTCCGAAGGGATACAGAGAAATTGAAATTCGGGAGAGTAATAACTTGTGATGGGGCCAATCCGTAGTCTGGTGCAGTTGTGCGTGATGGGCGCTCTACTTCTTGGGGGAGCCAGCGGTGTGTTGCGTGCACAGAGCAAAGGTACGCCGGGAAAGTTTGATTTCTACCTGCTCAATCTTTCCTGGTCGCCGGAGTTTTGTTTGACTCACGGAACCAACCCACAGTGCGCGACCGGCGATGGTTTTATCGTTCATGGTCTCTGGCCTCAGAACGATGATGGCAGTTACCCGGCTTTCTGTGGGGAGCGTCCGGGACCGTCGAAGCCAGAGACAAATCTCGATATCACACCAGACCTGTCTCTCCTTGCGCATGAGTGGGAGAAGCATGGCACGTGTACGAGCTTGTCCGCGGATGACTTCTTCGCGGCTGAACAC
>Ga0157290_10000095_pt1 | contig 16840 bp, 36 predicted proteins | sample NitcycUS149409B1_FD_108389 | JGI IMG/M metagenome (GOLD analysis project Ga0157290, IMG submission 108389) | Soil microbial communities from Arlington Agricultural Research Station in Wisconsin, USA - Nitrogen cycling UWRJ-S149-409B-1 | ecosystem: Environmental > Terrestrial > Soil >...
TAAGCCGACTCCAGGTGAGTCTGAATGTTTAACTTACCAATCACTCCAATCCCACCACTCTTTAGCCTAACTTCCAGAGTCTTACCTGGACTCCCACAGATATATAAGTCTACTGCTCCTCTATTGTCTGTTAAGTCTAAGTCAAAGACTTCCTTATCTCCATCCTTTACAATAATACCACCTTCTGCTGAACCCGCTCCACTATATGAATACTGAATAGCATCAAGAACATTATAGCTATTCTCGACGGCTTTCTTAACGATAGCTACATCAAGACCTGGACCAGACTTATCTTTATCTGTATTCAGGCCATTGGTTGTAGCTAAAGCCGGGTTAATCATTTTAACAAGCATGTGATTATCCTTGGAGTAGACTGGGGAGTCTTTTCCTTTTTAGTTAGGGATTGGAGAGAACGCGATGCCTTGCAACCTGACCCCAATAAGCATGGGATGGAGGAATAGAACTCTCATTACCAAACTCTTCGAGAGTATCCCCAATACCTTCTAACAGAGACTTCAGTTCAGCTTTCCTGTCATCTTCTGCTTTGGTTGTCTTAGCCAACACAACAGGAGGATTCAAAGCCTGAAACATTCTAACTTCAGAAGCAGGCTTCTCTGATTGAGTCTCTGGTGGATTAGCTGGATTGGAAGGATTCTGCGGCCGGGTTACTGGACTCAATGGATTGTTAGGATTAGCTAACACCGTTGGGTCATTCTCTTTTGGAGAACCTTCCAATGGACCAAATCCAGGACGGACTAAATTAATATCAATAGCTCCATCAGGAATAGCCATTGGTACTGCTTCCTTTGGGGCAGGAGGAAGAGTAGTGGTAGAAAGAGTTGGCTTTGCCTGAACCGGCTCTACTGCTTTAGTAGAAGTAGGTCTTACTTCAACAGGTTTAGTAGGCGGTGGCGTTGTCATCTTTGGCTGGTCGGTCATTTCTTTATCTCCTGTAGGTTCCACTTACGGACAGAGTGTTTAGCTGAAAGTCCGATGCTGTAGCTTCTCGAAACAAATTACCATTCACAAGAATCTGAACAGCAAGGAACGGAGAGAACGTTGAGATTGGATAGCTAACCGGAGTTGCATCCAATGAAAGAAAGAGTGTAGTGCTAGACGTTTGGAAATTAACAATGTAAGGTAACGTCGTATTAACTTGAACCAATCCGTCTACAGAATTGTTATACCTTACCTTTACTGACGCTGCATTACCGACTACTCTGAACTCTATAGTATCTTTACTTACATTGATAGGAGTCCCTGTTGAACCTGGGTTATTAGAATAGTAAGTCGAAGATGGCTCAGTCGGTCCTGGAACATAAACTCTAGTGCAAGAAGACACAAACAACAGAGCCAACATCAGATACTTCATACATCACCCACATAGAGAGTAGAGAGGACTATTCCCCCCTACTTGTTCTTTCTACTTATGAATCTACTTTGGTTCCGCTGTCTCTGGCAAAGTGTTATCTACTTCTCCACCCGGCAAAGAATTGTCTGGCACTAAGATAAGGCCAACACAAGCCAACCACTTCACAATGAACTTCTTCCCAGGAACAATGGGACCAGGAGTGGGATAACCACCACCAGGTAATTCATTGCTAGGAATAGTCGGGTCGAATGGGTAGACTGGAAGAGTCGAGATGTGTCCACCACCTGGAAGTTCATTGGATGGATAGACTGGATTCCCTGGAAGTGAGTTATCTGGAACTCCACCACCAATAGAAGGAGGACCGTCGAGGAAAGTGATTAGAGCAAACTTTGCATTCATTCTTTTTCTCCTATACCGTTATTGCCTGGTAGTTCTTTTCTTCCTTCATCTGCGGGACATTGATAATGATAGCGGTTCTATTTCCCCGCCTTTCATCTCTAGACCCACTAACACGGTCCAAAATCTTAGACATATCGACAGCAATCTTACTTGCCTCTGTCGCGTCCGTGTTGCTTAGGTTATTAGAAACATGACCCAGCGCGGCTGCCAGATTAGAGATTAGCTGGTCTTGAATCTTTTGTGTCGATTCAATCTTCTCTTCAGCAATCTCTTCCTTACTACGGCGAACATCATCCCTTAACTCTTTATCCAACCCAATAGTAGGAGAAGTTAATCCACGGCTCGCATTGGAAACAGTCATCTGAGAGACACCCATTAGTTCAGCTATATTCTTCTGGGAATCAATCTCAGCAAGACCACCAATTAAAGCTCTCTCATTGTGGGTTAATCTCTTTTCCCCACCTTCTCCATTCTCATCCTTTTTAGAACGAGTCTTTCTCTCGCGCTCAATAACAAGAACTTCTGTCTTATTTAATCGTTCCGCTAATTGTTCCTTTGTAATATACATCTTACACCCCTACGGCAGTCACCACATTACCACAAGTCAGTCGTGAAAACAAGCCCATAAACATTAGTGTTTTGCGCTGTCCACAAACTGTCCACAAAATGGGACGTCCCTAGATTTTTCTTTCTAAAATTTTTTGGAGCTTTATTTATTTGGTTTTTATGTATTTGGAAAGTAACAATCAGTATGTACCTTTCCCGCAGGGCGGGCGAAATGGAACCAATCCCAATCGGGGCATACCCATACCCAGTAGGTGTATGGATAGTCTTTCGCTGTAGTGTATACTCTTCCTAGGTCGAAACCGCTCAAGACAAGACAAGAGACGGAATCGAATGAGGCGGAGTCTCACGAATACACAAGAGACAGACCGGCCCTCGGCTGACTGACTTGGCAGGAATCCATCCCTGACCGTTAGCACCGATGCGGACCTTTGACAATTGAATAGAACCGGCATCCGAGAATAACCGGCATGTGTAGGGTAGCTGCAAGCCTATAGAGGCGAGGACCAGTGATACCACATAGCAAGGGCAGTATCCGATGTCGTGATTACTAGCGGACTATAGTTTGCGGACTAGCAACCCTGACTATAGACAAGCCGTGAATCCCATTGGGCTACCGGGCATGTGATTCCACAATCACTTTTCCGTAGGAGTTTTATGGGTAACATATTCACCGCTACCGCAGCACTCGTGATGCAGAAGTTTTCCCGCATGGGAAAGGCTGCCGAGGGATTCTTTACGCTGGCAGTCTTTGGACGGCCTAGCACTCTCGTCAACGGCATTGTGAAAGGACCGCTGGATTACAAGCATGTCCACGGTCTCTCTCTTGACGAACTTGTCAAGATGACCGCTCACGTTGCACCAGCGCAGGAACTCATCTGCTTTGCTTACGACGAATACCGTAAGCGAAACAACGGCATGGGCAATCAGGTAGAAGAACTGGCGAAGCTTTTGGCTGACCAGGGCTTCTGCCACTTGAACTATTCCGAGAAGATGGCACAGACTTTCATTGCCAATCTGAAGACTCGGAATGAAGAGAGAGATGCCGATGTCGAAGAGATGATGATGCCCGAATACATCGAAGTTCGTCGGGCAATCATGAAGAAGCAGGGACATCAGTTTTACACCTTGCCGACCGTCAACACAAACGGTGTCGTTTCCAAGCCAGTAGAAGAGAAGCCTATCGAAGTCGATTCGGCTGTCTCCACTGACATGGCGCCCCGTCTCGTTCACAACAACTAATCACTTTGCTCGGTAGTCGAATGGGGTTCACGGCTTGTTATCCGCTCTTTTTGTGGGCTTTGTTGGTAGGCTAGAAAGTGAATAGCCTATGCCGAATAACATCGTAGTAGCTCCAATCTCTTCCACTCCACGCCAAGAGAGTCTAGAAAGAGTAATAGACGCTCTCAACGAGGGAGATGGAAGTGTGATGTGTCTTACCCTAGAGAACATCACCGTCGGCGACGCAATGGTCATTACTGATTGCATTAGGTCAATCCACAATGCAAAAAGGAATGCCAATCGTCGTCTCGCCGCTCTGCAAGCCTGGTAGAGAACGCAGTCAACCCTTCAGCCTACCTATAAAGCTCACAAAAAGACTAAAGTGAGTGTGTTTTGCTCGGAAGCACTCCAAGATACTGCTAAGTTACTGTGTATTGACTGTAGTATTGACTGGTATGCGACTGTAGACTTACTGGTATGTCCTCGGGCAGCCATAGGGCATCGAAAAGTGGGTTTGGCCCAATGTTTACGGGCCTTTTTCGATACCCATACCCATACACACCCTGCCAAGTCTAGGGTATAGTGATTTGTCCTCTTTTGGTGACGGTGTGGGGGGTTCTTCTTTATATATATATAAAAAAATATATACATAAAGCATAAACACAAAAAGACTGCCCCAAAAAGAGGACAGATTGACACCGGGGAAAGTCTATGCTATACTCCCGTAGGGGGGCTTGGCTAAGTGACCGCGTGGCAAGGGTTTACGGGCGAACGGATACCCGAAAACCGGGCAAAGACATCTCAGTCTTATACCAGTCTTATACCAGTCTGATTACAGTCGAATGACAGTCAGATAGCAAACCTTTGGGAGTCATTCCAAAAAAGTCCACTCCTTTTAAGGAAGAGAAAGGTCTTTACAGGCTGAATTAGGCAATCAGAAGGCACTAATACCTGATTATCTAATCCATTCTGTAAGGACTGGAGCAAAAGACGACATCGTATGTGCTCTAACTGAGTGGAGAAAGGAGTCTCAAGGAAGTGGTTAAGGTTCGATTCTACTCTATTGGCAAAGACTTTCAGGTTCTCGAAACAAAGAACTATGAGTCTAAGTCAGCGGCAATCATGGCTGCCACTAAACATGGCATCGACGGCGGATACTCAAATGTCCGTCTTGTTAGTGACGAAGACGATTACGAAGTCAGGGTCACAGCAACAACGCCAAACGGTAGGGCTGGCAGAAACATCGCGGCAATAGAGTTTGGGTGGGAGGAAGAGTGACAGTCAAGTGTGGTTGCGGCGGAAGATATAGACGAACAGACATTAAGACTGTCTGGTCCGAAGAACTAAAGCGGACTGTCTATGCGGATATTGACCCGCTCGTTGCACATTGGAAGTGTGACGGGTGCAAGTCAATCAGGACACAGAGAAAGAGACAGGGTAAAGCCAATGCGTAAGTTCTGGCTCTCTCTTCGTTGTCTCTACTACATTGTCACGATGATTACCTTCGTGACATTCCCATTGATTGCTAATGGGATGCCTGCCTCAATCGCATATCTCTGTTACTTCATTACAGGGATGTGTGGTTTGTTGTTTGTGATGGATTTGGTGCGTGGATGAAGTTCCACAAAGTTCTCGCCAAATACTACATCAAGTGGTTTCAAGACTGCCACAAGTCAGCAATCTATTGCGAGAATAAAGGTGAGCCTTTACTCGCAAGGCAATACCTCGATGATGCTCGCAAGTATTTGAACATCATCATGGAGAACTGGGATGCCATTGAGTTCTTCAGCATTGGAGAGAATGCCCACAAAGCAGACAAGTATCTCCCTGAAGAGTTCAGAGGCTACGAGTAAGACTTTCACTCATATAGAAAGGGGGTAATATGAAAGCCTGTGAGTTCTGCGGAAAAGAGCTTCTGAAGGACATGAAAGAGAATTGTGATTGTCCTGAGTGCAAGAAGTGTGAAGGACTGCCGACATTCTGTTCTGAGAAGTGTGCATTGTCCTGGGTTCAATACATTGTGTTGAATGAGAAGAAAGCTCAGGTGATGCACTAAGGAATAAGGAAAGGTAATCCCTTTCCTAAAGTCTTTCAAGGAAGATTTTAGGAAGGGAATTAGCCCTTCACTCTATAGGGGAAACCTATGATTATCCACCAGCGACACGCCGATTCGCTTGTGCGTAAGATGGAAGCATCGCACTTTAACTTCTATCTTACCGGTTCCAGATTCTTTGGCGGTCATACACCGACATCGGACTGGGATTACTTCGCTGACATCAATGCTGTGGGTCTTATTGCCTTTTTGGAGTCTATCGGATTCCAGAATGATGATGTGGCACTGGACCAACAGTATGATGATGTGAGTATCGTTCGAGTCTTTTGCTACAACGATATTCACATTCAGCTTGTCCACAACGCCATTCTGAAGAACCGAGTTCAGAACATGTTGAGAGACAATGTTCCCATGAAAGCTCTCCCTAAGTCAGAGAGAAAGCACATGTGGAACTTTGGCTTCCGAGTCATCATGCACCATCTCGGGGAGTTTCAGAAATGAGAAGAGGGAGAGGAGTAATCCTTTCCTTATCTTGATTAGTCTATACGGATTACTCAAGTTAAGGAAGTGATTACACTTCAGAAAGGAGTATATATGAATCTGGGTGACGTTACGGGCAATCTCATGGCAATCAAGTTCATCCGTAATCTTCCGGTTATTATCGAAGAGATTACGGTTGACGAAGCTGGCACTAAAGTCCAGAGAATCCGGACAGACATTGGTCTCAAGGAAGCTAAGGACTTTATCGAGAAGGTAAAGACTTTCGACCCGGCTCTCAACAACGCCATTCTCTCAGACAGACAGACAATCAACGCATTGCGCGATGAAGTCCAGCGTTTGACGAGAGAGAGAAAGAAGATGCCGATGAAAGGTATTGGAATCTTCGGCGGCGAGTGGCTGACACCATTGGGGCATAGTTAGTCCCATATCTTTATATAGAGAGGGGGTGATATAGAAGATGGCAGACAAAGAGATAATCCTTGTTCGTGGATTGCCGGGTGCAGGTAAGACTACAGCGGCATACAATCTCACGAACACTGTCTTTGAGGCAGACGATTACTTCTACATTCTCACCGGGCAATACAAGTATAACGCCAGTGAGATTGGCAAAGCTCATGGTCATTGTCAAGAGAGGACAGAGCTTGCCATGCAAAAAGGGATTAGCCCTATTGCAGTAGCAAATACCTTTTGCTGTAAGTGGGAGATGATTCACTATCACAATCTCGCTAAGCAGTATGGGTATTCCGTAAGGGAAATCACTATCGACTATGGACATTCGGTCGAGTGGTTGGCAGAGAACAATCTCCATTGCGTTCCATTGGAGAAGATTCAGCAGATGAAAGACAGGTGGGAGGTTTAGTATGGGAAACAGTGGCATGACTCTCTACATTGTCTTTGCTTCAGACACAGACCTTGTTAAGCGTTACGATAATGTCGTTCGCTTCAACAAGTGGGACAATGGCGACGTAGTTATCACATCCATTGTCGATGGCGTGTTAGTCAATACGTTCTTCGATGATGTCATTTCGGTGGAGTCCAACTAATGAATACTTGGACAATCGAAATCAAGGGACATACCACACCGTTAGTGACACTCAAGGATGTCATTAACATGTGGATGGGTTACGACATGTGGACGTTCGTAACCAAGGATGATAAGACCTATTCTTATCTTCTCATTGATACGGATTACGTTCGTATCATCTTCGACAAGGAGCCGATGTAATATGGAAAGACCGCCGATGACACTCTCTCAGTGTGCCAAGTTCGATTGGGAAAATGGGCTTAGAAGTAAGCTCACTGGATGGGGCAAGATTTCCCAAATCCGTAGAGAGAAAGGAATCTCAAGGAAGGCCAAGCGGTTGAAGAAGAAAGCGCAGGAGCAGAACTAGATAGTATCTGTTCCTAAGTCTACCAAGATTTAGGAACAGAGTAGTATCTATTTCGGATACTGGAAAGGAGTTATATGATAAACGAAGTCATCAAGAAGCTACGTAAAGCTGCCGATGCACTCGATGAACTAATGGATGTAATGCCTTCCGCTAATATTCGTGCCGCCCGGTCCATTAGAACTAAAGTGGATAGGAATCTCAAGGAAGAAATGGCATACGGTAAGACGCCTATCCTTCTAAAGACAATGTCCACTAAGAAGAAACACTGGACTCAGACTAAAGCAGGAAAGAAGAAAATGTCTCTTGCTCAGAAAGCAATGTGGGCAAGGAGAAAGGAAGCTAAGTAATGCCACGATGTGAAGACTATCCGTGTTGTGGTCACGAAGCTGGCGATTGTCCAAGCCATAGAGCAGATGGTTCTGAAGTATGGACTTGCGTGGAGTGTAGAAAGAAACTTCCACGTAATGCTCGTAGTTCAATCTGCAATAGCTGTATGCGTAAGGCAGAGAGACGAGCTGCAAATGGCGAAGACATGTTTCCCGATAGGGATTACTAAGTGATTAACGAAATCACACCGGGGTTACAATCATATCTCTATGAACTCTTCGATAAGCAGGAAGAGTTAGAGATGCAATTGTTTGCTGTGTTAAGTGGAGAACTTGGAATAGGTAAGAGTGCAATGTCTCTTCACTTACTCCATGCCCATGTGACACACCAAATAAAGCATGTGCTTACTGAGTCGAAAGACTGTAGGCACTGCCAAGCAAAGACGAAAGGAGCAGAGCTAATATGACACTTGAAGAAGCAATCGAGTCTATCAAGAAGCTGGACAAATACTTCCAGCATATTGAAGCTGAGTATCGTCGAAAGACTGAGGAGATACATGCCAAGGCACAAGCGCAAGTGGAAAGTTCTCCGAAGACAGAAACCAATACCGGGCGGTAGAGATTCTCTTCCAGCCTGTGTATTGAAAGAGATTCGCATAGCAGTAGAGAAAGAGGCTATGAGACACGGTGTTTCAAAGTCTTTCGTTATTGCTGTTGCGTTGGCAAGGGCATTCAAGATAGACGAACAGGAGAAGCTATAACGATGACATGATTGGTGAATGTAAGTGCTGCTCCAGAGAAACAGAGGATGAACATTATATCTTTTGTGACTCTACATGCCAGCTCATCTGGTATTACCTAAAGGAAGTGGATATGGGACAGTACGACATTGACATGGAAGTCTACAAAGCATGGCTAGAGGAGAAAATCATAGCCATTGAAGCCATGTCCACGCGGGAAGAGATAGAAACAAGGGTGCGTGAGATTCAGAAGATAGAGTTCCTTGCTAAGAGAGAGTGGGCATTGCTCCACCAGCATTGGGACAAAATCACTGGTCGAAAGGGAATCGCACCTTGGATTAAAGCCGAGAGAGATGGCTTTATTACTGACCCAAACATTAAAGTGGATTGGGAAGGTGACCCGCGCAAACGAGACAAGAAACCTAAAGTCAAGAATGATTTGGGTGAATTGCTCGGTATAGACATGAGCGACCTGAACCAGAAGATGAAAGCAAAAGAGAGGGAGAAGAAGGGTTTAGTTCCCACTGGTCAGGAGAAAGAGAAAGTGATTAAGGAGAAGCCGGCTGACCCGATGTCTCTTCTCCTTAACATTCAACCGAAGAAAGAGGTGCCTAAGATTTCAGCCGAAGAAGTAGCAAAGAAGGCTGAAGAGATGAGAGAGCGAATCAGAATCGCAAAGGAAGCAAGAGAGAAGAAGGAGTAGTAACACATGCAACTGTTGTGTGTGAAGTGTAATTCTAACAAAGATGTTAGAACCGTAATCGGTAGGATGACACGCTTGGAGTGTGGACATCTTATCGTTTCCCCTCGGATTGAAGAACCTGAGCAAATACAAGCAGAAATAGTGAAAGAGATAGAGGAAGAGCTTGCTACTCAGCCAATCATTCCGAAACCAACCTTTGACCCTACATGTTTCCATAACAGAAAGACGAAACATGTTCCGTATCCCTTTCAGCTAAAGGGAATACAGTTTGCGATTGACAATGCTTTTAAGGTGTTGATTGCAGATGAACAGGGCTTAGGTAAGACTGTCCAAGCTATCGGAGTATTGAAGTGGGCGTATGATAATTGTTACGACCAAGTCTTTCCCGTATTAGGTTTGGTAAAGTCTAACTCGAAGATGCAATGGATGGTGCAGTTACTAAACTGGGGCGGTATGGATTTCATTCCTCAGATTATCGAGGACGGAAAAGACTATCTCGCAGCCGGGTTTAACATCTACCTTGCTTCTTATGACATACTCAGGCGATTCTCTACAAAGACGACTGTTACTATGAAGTCTAAGTGGGGACATGAGTATGAGACAACGAAGAAAGAAAATCCATTCTATGATTTCCCTTTCAAGACAGTCATAATGGATGAAGTCCAAGCGATTAAAGGTGAGTCGCAACGGACTGAGGAAGTTAAGAGAATATGTGAAGGGAAGAATGTAATAGCGTTGAGTGGCACACCGATTAAGAATAGTGCTGCTGAATACTATACCATTCTACACATATTGAATCCTAACAAGTTCCCAACAAGGCAGGGATACTTAGACTACTGGGTAAAGACTGAAGTAAGTAACAGTGGCACCCTAAAGTATACCGGCATAAAGTATCCACAAGACTTTGCCGACTTTACAAAGGATATGATTATCCGGCGGACAAGGGAGCAGGTCAAGGAAGAGATTGGTCTTACAGTAACAAAGGCTAATCGAATCTTTTACAATGTGGATTTCGAGAATGACAAGATGAAAGCCCTTTACCTAGCGGCTGAAGCTGAGTTCATTCGAGAAATGGAGAACAACACAAGGAACAAGAATCCTGTTGAGATGATTGCCCGCTTGTCTGTGGCAAGACATCTTGTAGGATTGAATAAGATACAGCCGACGGTGGACTTAGCGATTGAGTTCCTGTTAGAAAATCCGACAGGAAAGTTAGTCATCTTTGTCCATCACCAAGATGTAATGGATGCAATCCACGTTCTGTTAGCTCGATGGTGTCAGGATGGTGGATACGAAATACCTTTGAAGTATCATTCAGGTCTCGGTTCGCAAGAGAGATTTGAGATGATTGCAAAGTATGCCGAAACAAAGTCAATCCCATTCCTTATCGGTTCAACGATAGCAATGGGAGAGGCGGTGGATAGGCTACAGGAAGTCTGTAACGATTGTATCGTGGCCGAAAGACAATGGAATCCTGCTAATGAGGAGCAGGCAGAGTCAAGGCTAATCAGAATCGGACAGACTAAGACCTTCGTCAATGCTACTTATCCAACAGTAATTGATACAGTGGATGAATACTTCACTGATATTGTTGAGGGTAAGCGTAGGAGTATGAAAGAAACTCTTGACGGAGAGGCAGTCGAGTGGGATGAGGGAAGTCTAATGACTGCATTGTATGATGCAATCAAGGCAAAGGGTCGGAAGAAGATAAAGCGAGGGTTCTGATATGGCAGAAGATACACCGGAGATGAAGGAAGCGAAAGAGTGGGCGAGAAAAGAGAAGAGGAACGCAAAGGATAGAGAAAGGAGAGAGAAAAAGCGCCGAGTGAATCTCAAGGAAGCAGTAAAGGATGGGAAGAAAGACTTTCTCGCAGACCTACTGAAACCGAGGGACTAACATGGGAAGAGAGTGGGACGAAGAAGAGTTCAAAGAGAATGTAAGAAGGGCTTGGATTAATACTCCAAGCTCTACCTTACTCAACAACCTGGCAATCAATGAAACTCTTATCAAACAGGTTGGACTTCGTAACCAAGTAATAAGGGAGATTCTGGATGCCAGGAAACGACGTGACGATGGACCAGATAGAAAGACTAAACAGTTTACTGATTAAGGTAATACACTACTACCAGTGTATAATCGGTGAGCTATTGAGTGAAGGCCCTGATATAGATTATGTCGGGGCAGTCATTCAGTCTGTGAATCTGGTCCTGAAAGAACTTAGAGAAGAGTTCGGTATCTCTATGACCATAAACTAAGGAGTGCAATGCCAATCAAACGGCACCCAATCCGAATCATTGAGATTCATGTCCATCGTTCTCGTAAGAACAGAAGGCTTGGACATGCAGTAGCCTTGTTGTTTCCCTGCAATCACAACAAGTATCTAGGTATTACACTTTTCAAAGGAGGTGATGTCAACAGTTATCGAACCGCTAATTGCAGAGTGATTAAGTTCGATGATTATGATACGATGGATAAGGAAGTGTGTAAGCTCTGTCCACACGATGAAATGTGGATAGATGATTTGTCTAGTGCAATCACGCTAGACGATTTCGTCGATGTGCTAGAAGAGATTGACGAAATGTAGTGTCGATTGTCACCTAAGTAGGACAGTTGACATTAATATCGCGGTGTGTTACAATCGTTTCAGGCGCGGCAGACCTGCAATTTCGCAGGAACCGGAGCCAAGCAAGGCGGACTGAGGGATTCCCCCGAAAGTCTTTTAGTAGAAGTGAAAAGAGAACACTAACATGGCTATCGAATTGGTTGAGATTACTCGCAATACTCGTGGTATCAACAGCCGAGAGATTAAGTTCAAGGCTATCGGCAAGTATATCGAGAAGACAGTTCAGAGGGATACCCGCCCGAGCTTCTTGCCCGACGGAACGAAAGAGCTGGATGCTCAGGGTAACGAAGTAAGGCTTCCGCTGGAGAAGGACAAGGACGGCAAGAACATCTATGTCGATGAAATCGAATTGAAGTTCGTGACCGATGGTGTCCTTACGAAATATGAGGATGCCTTTGAATTGGTCAACGGCGATGAGCAGGTTTTGCTTGACTGCTTTGTCGATGGCTACAACGAAAGAGCTTATGCTCTTGAGTCCGGTAAGGATGAATTGGATGACTTCATCTCGGACTTGGAAATGAATGACGACCAGAAGGCCGCATTCAAGAAGACTGCCCGGCAAATCGCAAAGAACTACGATATGTCGATGACTGAGGCTGCCGAGGAAGTCAAGGGCATGATGCTCAAGGCAAAGGAAAGGGCAGAAGCGAAGGCAAAGGCAAAGGCTGAAAGCGAAACGGCTGGCGCGGCTGTCTAACTGAAAGACAAACACAAAGATAAAGGTCGGGGGACTAACAATCCTCCGGCCTTTTTCTGTTTCTGATTGGAGTGAATGAGATGACGAACAAAGAGATATACGATAGTCTTAATAACGAGCAAAGGATTGCTTTCAAGGAGGCTATAGAGAGTATATACAGGATGGGTATTAGCAAGATAGAAGGTACTGCTATTATCCTTGACACGATGCGAAAGATTAAAGAGAGAAAGAAGATATAACTCTTTAGTGCTTTAAGTGTCCCAATGTCGGGACAGTTTGTGGACAGTTTAGGGGGTCTGCCGGCATCGTTTAGGATGGCCCTCAGAATCGAATCCTAGCAGTTTCAATCAAGACTATGGCAGAGTCAGCACGACAGACCCGCAGCCTAGTATCTCAGTGCGCCGAGGACAATCGACCGGCTGACTCAGGGATTTTAACCAAAGACTTAAAGGAGAAACAGAAATGAAATGTAATTACTCTATCACGTTTGAGTTTTCAACGGGCCAACCAATCACAGAGAAAGGAACTGCAACAGGAACAAGTGTTAGAACTGTGGCGGCAAGAGCTATTGACGATGCAGTAGAAAAGAACCCTAACATTAAGTGGAGTTCTGTAGTCATTCTCTTGGACCGAGGAAACAAAGAGACAGAAAAAGAAACAGAGGATTAGAGCCACTTGACAAGGGGGTCGAACTGTGCTATAATGGTATGTCCACCTTTATTCTTTGAAAGGAACTAAAGTGATTAAGAAACAAGGAACGAAATATCTCCCTGTATCTGAGTCAGGTAAACCTTTTCTAAAGAAAGCTGTCTCTAAAAAGAAAGCAAAGAAGAGACTGCAACAAGTGGAATACTTTAAGCATCTGAAGGGACTCAGTTAATATATGCCAGATGAGCAACGTATTATCGCATTGGATTCTCAGATACTAGATGGGATTCAGAAGTGCCCGTTCTATTGTTACCTTAACTTCATGAAGAACTATAGAACCAATGAAGTTATATTGCCAATGCAACGGGGCGACTTAGGCCACACTCTATTGGAGAGTTACTATAAACTATTAAAGGCAGGAGTATCTTGGGATGAAGCAGTAGAGAAGTCTGCTGTTATCGGAAGAGAACATTATCAAACTCTTAGCCTTGACTTGCAGACAAGTGAGTGGATAGTTAAGAACTTCTATGACTATACCGAATACTATAAGCATGATGGCATAAGAGTAATCGGTGTAGAAGAATCTTTCTCTATGGTTATCTATGAGAGTGATGAACTTATCATTCTCTACGAGGGAAAGATTGATTTACATGCTGAGCTTCCAAATCTTGGTATCTCAGTAATGGACCACAAGTGGAGAGCAGCAAAGGCTGACTACTACCCATTAGATAATCAGTTACTTGGTTACGCTACGTATGTAAAGAGTAACCTAGTCTATGTCAATGAGGTAGGATTGCAGAAGTCTTATGAACCCGAGCGTAGATTTAGACGGGTTCCTATTCCTATTGGAGAGGGAGTAAAAGAGCGGTGGATTAAGAACACAATCATGTGGGCAAAGATTCTGGATAATAGTATTCAGACAAACGTATGGCCCCAGTCGCATCTAAAGACAGCACCGATTGGAGTTACTCAATGTGTAAAGTGTACGTATAATCGAATCTGCAATTCCGAGAATGACGAGGAGATGGCAAGAAAGATTCAAGACCATTTCCATATCGGAAAGAGATGGGATGTAGGAGCTAAGAACGAGGAGCCTGACGATGCCGAGTAAGTGCGTTCATAAGTATAGATTAAAAGACTTAGCCCGTAAGAAGGACGTTGCTCCTTATATGGTCTATGTCTGTGTAAAGCAGGATTGCTCTCATCATATTCGAGTAGAGTTAGTAGATGGTAAGGTTGCTGAGTGCAATCGCTGTGGCGATAAGTTCATCATGAAGCTGGCTAAGTTAAAGCATGGCGAGAAGCTAGTAGTCCGGCCGCATTGTGATGATTGCACAAGGACTCCTGAAAGAGTAAAGGAAAAGAAAGAGAAGGTCGAGAACTCTATTGACGAGCTGATGAAGTCTATGTTGCCGAAAGGACTGTGATGTCTACCAAAGTAGAAGATGGAACTAGGATTCTAAATAGTGTAGAGCAGTTAGAACAAGAACTAAACAATGCTGCCGAAACACTATTGCCTCTTATGCAAGTATATCTAAAAGATGTCCGTGGTATTAGGATGGCTTTTGGAACAGAGACTCAACATATCATATCACACATTAGCCAGTTCAAACAACTAACTGAATTGACTAAGCCGCTCGGAGAATTGGTTGCTGTTATTGGTCAGCTACAAAAGGTAATGACTCCTGAGATGAAGGAGTTAATCAAAAAGATAGCTGAGATAAAGCAATGAGACTAGGCATAGTCGGTTCTGAATCTGCTAAGTTCACACCTGAAACAGAAGAGAGAGCAAGAGAAAGGATACGACTAGAGATTAAGTATATGTCCACCGTAGTATCAGGCGGCTGTCATTTGGGGGGTATTGATATATGGGCTAAGGAAGAAGCGACTAAGTTAGGCATCCACTTCATAGAGTTTCTGCCTAGAAGAAGGGAATGGGCAGGCTATAGAGATAGGAATGTCCTAATAGCTAAGGCTTCCGATAAGGTAATCTGTCTAACAGTAAAAGAACTACCACCCGGCTATAAGGTAAGAGGATTCGAGAAGTTCTGTTACCACTGTAAGACAGATGAACACATTAAGTCAGGCGGTTGTTGGACTGTTAAGTTTGCAAAGAATCTCGGTAAGCCAGGAGAGGTAATCGTAATATGCTAGTCCGAGTAAAGAAGTTCAATAGACACAGAGACTTAATCTCTACTGACTTGCACTATCCCTATAAGGTAAGGGTCCAGCCGGCCGGATTGATTGAACTCTTATTCGAGGAGAAAGACCCTGTATATATCCGCTTCTACCCTACAGACCCGATTGACATATTCATTGAAGAGGAACCCAATGGCAACCAATCTAAACAGTCAGAAGTATGAGAGCTTTGTCCGTGCTCTAATGGTAGGAGCTACCGGCAGAGGAAAGACTATCGCTGCATCCTCATGGCCCGGTAAGACTTTAATCTTAGACTTCGATGGACGGCACAAACCTATCGTTAATTGGTATCCAGAAAGAGTAAAGGCTGGTGACTTCGTAGTAGAGGAAATCAATCCTTATAACTTCTGGTCGGTATTCAAACCGCTAGTAGTTAGTCTTGCCCAATATAATCCCTATCAGAACGTCCTGCTAGATGGCCTTACTTCCCTTTCCACTTGCACTGTAGTAATGCAGATGTTAGTTAAAGGTTCCTTCCAACACTTCGACCCAACAAAGAAAGTAGACGGAGCTAAGATTACCGCTGGTGGTATTATGGTTCCTACATGGGATGAGTTTAATGGAGAGGCAATGGTTATCTCCACTCTCATGGAAGCTCTACGGTCACTGAAGTGTAATCTCTTTCTGACTGCACATCCTGTCCAAAGAACATTGATTGGTGAGAAGAATAAGGTAAGTCGATACACTTCTATCACCACCTTTGGACCAAAGATTGAGAGTATCATTCCTACCTACTTCGATGAGGTATGGTATTTCGATTACAAGGTAGACTCTACTGCCAGTGGCAAAGAAGTAATCCGTCGGACTTGCTATACGCAACCGTGCGAGGATTACTTTGAAGCTAAGAGTGCAATGGGATTGCCTGCTCAAATCGACTACACAAATAAGAACCTTTATGACTGCATGAAAGAGTATCTTGTTCCTGTAGCCGAACCAGTTGTGTAACAAAGAGGTTATTCCTAGTCACTCAATTCCGAGGGCAGGAATAATGTAAGGCGTCCATCATAAGAGACGCACCAAAGTGAGAGTGTAACGTGGCTGATGAATCTATTGTCTGGGGAATTACCGCTGAAGACATCTCGAAGAACCGTTTGGTGGATGCACCAAGCTGGCTTCCCACCGAGATTGTTGACTTTGAAATCATCGACGCAAAAGCCGGTGACTCAAAGAACCTTCACATCACGATGAAGGTATTTCACGGAGACTTTAAGGGGCTTGAGAATCCCTTTATCTATTTCTCCGAGAAGATGCCGGTAATGGCTGCACCCCTTCTCTTGGCGTGTGGTTTCCCACAGAATCCCGATAAGAGTTTCTCTGTGAAGCTCTCTAAGGGAACAATGATTGGCAAGAAGTTCCTTGCACATTGGGTGCGTGGTACTTACAACAACAAGCCGGTCAATCA
>Ga0157290_10000098_pt1 | contig 14643 bp, 19 predicted proteins | sample NitcycUS149409B1_FD_108389 | JGI IMG/M metagenome (GOLD analysis project Ga0157290, IMG submission 108389) | Soil microbial communities from Arlington Agricultural Research Station in Wisconsin, USA - Nitrogen cycling UWRJ-S149-409B-1 | ecosystem: Environmental > Terrestrial > Soil >...
ATCGTGTTGCCAGGAAGCGGCGAAGAAGCCACTGCAATGGCATTGATCCCATAAGGAGAAGCGCGGGTGACCCGCCGTCGCCTCGGTGCCGTCGGCGCTAACGTCGGCACCGGACTACGAACAAGGAGGTCCGATCCCATGAAACTGCCCGCATTCTCTTCTAACCCCCTCGCACTCGCCGTGGTTGCCGTCCTCGCCACGTCCTCTCCCGCCTCAAGCCACGCGATGGATGCCTTGACGGCAGTCGTCGCATTCGGCGGCCACACGGATCCGCAGCCGCACCCTGGTAAATCGACTTCGACGGCGGATATTCCCGTTGTCCGTCCTTCCGACATAGCAGGCCTCGCACCCGAGGCATCGAGGCATCTGCTCGCCATGGTCGATGCCACCTCGTTTCCACTGGCCGCGAAGGAGGAGGCCACACTCACCCGGTTATTCGAGCAGGGCGCACCCGTGCTGTTGCACATGGACTCCCGGCTGCCCGATGACCTCGCACGTGTCAGCGCGCTGTTCGGCATCGCGCCAAGGTCGGGTGACATGATCGTTCGCCATGATGGGGACGACATCGAGGTGTTCGGTACGTCGCCGCAGAGCGGTGCGGATGCGTCGTCACTGCTTGACGCCCTGGCGGCTTCGACCGAGTCGGCGCCACCGGACGCCAGCCAGTCGGCCCGTCTGCAGAGTTTGTCTGCTGTTGACGCTGACGCTCCCGGTGCGGCGGCGCTCCCAGCTCGACGCTACAGGCATAACCTCGTCGATAATAAGGGCGAGGTCACGGGTGTCACCATCATCGACGTTGTCCGCAGTCGAACTGTGTCGTCGGACTTCAAGGTGGTGACGGTCACCTCGAAGGCGTCGATCACGCCCGCTGATACTGGCGTGAGCGACGGGTCGCTGACAGGCAAGAACGCGTGGACGGCCGATCTGCCGCTGGAATATCGCCTGCGCCATGCCGTCACGGCGGACGATGCCGAGGTAACTCATGTCGACTTTTTTCCCGTGACCGACGGGAGGACCAGCTTCACGCAGACGGACACCGAAGCCCGCAAGTTTTCCATTGGCGGAGAAACGGGTGCTGAAATCAGCTCAAGCGGCAAGGCCGATGAGACCCTCGCTGCGAAGCTTCCGTTCAAACTGACGGCCGGCTATGAGCACTCATGGCAGTCGAGTCTGACGACCACTTACCAGGATTACTCGATCCTGGCGATTCCTGGGACGGCGGGCAGCGTGACATGGAAGGCGCTCCTCTCACCAAAGCTCAAGAACGTGCTCGTCAAGCGCTGGGGGGCTGACCTGCCTGTCCTGACCGAGGAGATGATCACTCCTATGATGCGGTCTGCCACGTTCGAGGCGCTTTCATCGTGGCAGGTACCGGGGTCGTATGAGGGCCTGGCGAATGTGACGATAACGGCCGGCTACGATCTCGACCGTAAGAAGTGGTGGTGGAAACGCTCACAGCTCGCCCATTCCCAGGAGCGTGTTCCGCGCGAAGTCGTGCTGGACTACGTCATCAGGCTGGACGACCCGTATCTCACGGCGGAGATCACGGTACTGATCCGCTCGGCGACCGGTTCGGGATCGTGCCTGCGTGACAATGACGGTGTCGTCGATCTGGCTCCGTGCCTTGCCACGCAGCGCAATCAGATGTGGGGTCTCGACGGTGCGAGTCGCTACGTGAACCGAGGGTCCGGCCGCTGCCTTTCGGCGCAGCCGGCTACCCGGTCCGTCGTTACCGAGTCCTGCGAAAACATCACCTTTGAAAAACAGTGGCAATGGCGCGCCGACCGCCTGCATTCGCTGATCGATCACACGCGCTACCGCCTGTACGTTGCCGGAAACCAGGTGCACGTCGCACCCAAGGGACACTTCGCGGATTTCCCCGCGAACTTCTCCTCGCCCGCGCTGGAACCGTGGACCAACTATCCCGCCAAGCCACGGCAAGGCATCGATCACGTCGTGGGGGCGGCGGGTACGCGGCCGCTCGTCGTTGGGCCGGAATATGCAGGGATACCGGCTGTCTCCGATGACCAGCGCTGGCACATCGAGGTGCTACGGCAGGGCCTGTAACATCCGGGACGTGAGTACATGGCTCCCCCCGCGTGACGGCGGGGGAGCCACGGCGCTAGGCGCGAAACTGCTCGCGCATGAAACCCATATAGCGCTCCTCCGACGTTTCCCGACGTGCCCGTACTAGCGGCTGGATGTCTTCCGTCGCCACATAGCGCAACCGAGAGGTCCCATCGGTCGTCGCCTCGAAGATCACCTTTGCGACGTCTTCGGATGTGGCGTGGCGGCTGGCGCGCAAGCCCTCGAACACTTTGCCTGTGGCCGCCACGAAATCTTCGTAGCCAGCCGGTACGGAAGCGTTGCCAAACTCATCCGAGGAGCGCGCGCCGAACTTCGTGTCAAGCACTCCACCCGGTTCGACGATCTTCACCGCGATACCCTGCGAAGCAAGCTCATACGACAGCGATTCGGAGAATCCCTCCAGTGCAAACTTGCTCGCGTTGTACAGCGATATCATCGGCAGCCCGAAAACCCCGGCGCCAGAGCTCACATTGACAACGGTGCCGCTGCGGCGCGCGCGGAAATGCGGAAGGATGGCGCGGGTCACATCCATCACGCCGAACACGTTCACGTCGAACTGCTCCTGGATCTTCTCGCGGCTGGCGCCTTCGAAGATGCCGAACAGGCCGAACCCGGCGTTGTTGACAACGGCGTCGATCCCACCGAAGCGGTTCACGCCTTCGGCGATGGCCTCGTCGATACTCGCAAGGTCCTGAACGTCCAGGCGCGCGACCAGGATGTTCTCGTTGGCGGCGAGGTCGGCGCCGGCGGCCGGATCGCGCATGGTGGCGACGACCTGCCAGCCACGGGCAGCGAAGTGCAGGGCAGCAGCCTTGCCAAAACCGGTCGAGGCGCCGGTGATGAGGACGGTCTGGGTCATGGCGGTTTCCTGTGGTTGACCCTGACAAACTAGTTGCGTCCCGCCGTACTAACAATCAGGCTTATCCGGGACGTATCGATGCGGGAATTCGCACAATGCACAAGGCCGGCCTCATCGAACTGCAGGCGGTGCTGGCGGTGGCAACGCACCAGAGCTTCCGCCGTGCGGCCATCGCCGTGGGCATGTCGCCGTCGGCACTGAGCCATGCCGTGGCCGCCCTCGAGCAGCGCATGGGCGTGCGGCTCTTCAACCGGACGACGCGAAGCGTCTCCCTGTCCGAAGCGGGCGAGCAGTTCGTCGCGCGTATCCGGCCTGCGCTTGGCGAGATATCGGCGGCGATGGAGGCGGCCAACGCCTTTCGCGACAGCCCTACGGGTACGTTACGAATCAACGCCTCCGAAGGTGCGGCGGCGATGATTCTCGAGCCGATGCTGCTCGAATACATCCGTCGTTTTCCCGAGATGCGCCTGGATGTCGTGACGGAGGGGCGTTTCGTGGACATCGTCGCGGAAGGTTTCGACGCGGGCGTGCGCATCGCGGGCGAAGTCCCTCAGGACATGGTCGGCGTGCGTTGCACGGGTCGCTTGCGCTTCGTTGTCGTTGGCTCGCCTGCCTACTTCAAGAATCGACGCAGGCCGAAGGTGCCGGATGATCTCCTGGCACACACCTGCATCCGCAGTCGTCTGCCCAGTGGCGCGTGGTACCGCTGGGAGTTCGAGAAGCGTGGCCAGGAGCGCCGGGTCGATGTCGACGGTCCGCTCGGCCTCGACAGCCACCGCCTCATGGTCGCAGCGGCGCTGGACGGCATGGGGTTGATATGGACCAGCGAGTGGAACGTAGCGCCGTATCTTGCCGATGGTCGCCTGGTGGCCGTGCTTGAGGACTGGTGCCCGTACTTCGATGGTCTGAGCGTCTACTACCCGGCGCACCGGCACATGTCGGCGGGACTTCGCGCCTTCGTCGACCTGGTGCGCGAGAAGGCAGAAGCGGTCGGACCTTAGAAGAAGGCGGCGGGACTCAGTGCGAAGCGTTTCGACAACGCACGAATGTGATTCACCGTGAGATCGCGTTTGCCGGCAAGAATCTCGGACACAACGCTTTGTGTGCCGATCTCGGGAAGCTGGCTCTGGCGCAGTCCGTGTTGCTCCATGAGAAAGCGGAGCAGATCGATACCGTGGACCTGTCCTTGCGGATAGTGTTGCTGATCGTAGGCATAAATCAGATCGGCCAGCACCATGTAAAGCGAGTGCTGCGGGTGCTCAATCTCCATCGCGCCTGCATCGACGAGTGCGTCCGCCAGCCCAACCATCTTGTCGTATTGCCTGTCATTCTCGATATGGCACATTCCGGAGGCTCTCTGGAACTCGTCCCATTGGGCGAAAATTGCGTCCAGCGATCGCTTCGTCCTCATTTCCAGTCTCCTCGTTCGTACTGGGCATGTGTCAGGATGGTTCTGATGTAACAATTTCAATCAGCCGTCGGTTGCTAATCACCCGCATGTGACTCGTCCTGAGTAGCGAAGACGATATTATCGCAATATGCGATACTGTCAAATGTCGTCCGTATCCGCGCTCACTCGAAGGTTCAGCGCAGCGGAGAAGAGGTCCTTCGTGCGACGTCTTGTACGAAAGGACGGACGCCGCGAAGGCGCCCGTCGGGGTAAGTCGACTGCGCGGTGAAGCGGCAGTGTCAGTGAGTGATTCTTACCAAGGATCAACGCCCTCCGTGCTGGTGAAACCGCCCGTCGGACCGTCATCCGGAATCAGTGCGATACGCACGGTTTCAGCGGCGCCTTCTTCGAGGGTCTGATGACCGCTGTGTCCATTGAGATCGGTGGCGGTGTAGCCCGGATTCACGGCATTCACCTTGATACCGGTGTCCTTGAGTTCCGCCGCGAGCAAGACCGTGAACATGTTCAACGCGGCTTTCGATCCGTTATAGCCGGTGAGCTTGACGGCCGCGTAATCCCAGTTCGGATCGGCATTCAGGGTAAGCGAGCCGAGGCCGCTGGAAACGTTGACGATGCGACCGGATGTCGATTTCTTTACCAGTGGCAACAGCGCCTGGGTGACCGCGATGGTGCCGAAGTAATTCGTCTCGAAGATGCGCCGCACGATGTCGAGGTCGACGGTGCCGGGGAAGCCGTCGCTCTGTTCCGCGACGCCAGCGTTGTTGACGAGGATATCGATGCGGCCTTCGTTGGCCTCGATATCGGCAGCCGCAGCCTTGAGCGATGCGGCGTCGGCGAGATCGAGGGGGATATGGCGCACATCGATGCCCTGGGCCTGCAGGGCCTTCGCGGCTTCGAGGCCACGTGCGTTGTCGCGCGCGCCGAGAAGAATCCGGTGGCCGGCTTTGCCCAGCTGACGTGCGACTTCCAGGCCGATGCCCTTGTTGGCGCCCGTGACCAGGGCGATACGGCGGTCTGCTGCATTCATGGCGTTTTCCTTTGGAGGATGAGTGTCGGGTGTCGCTGTGTTCTAATTTATGAATCATCCTTCGGTTTTTACATTCGCATATGCCAGTCGTGCCCTCAGACGGGCTCAGGGCCCGTAAATCCCCGCGCCAGGCGCGTTCGTCGGCGACCATGGCGGCCATTCACGAGGCGACCTTTCAGGTTTTGCTCGCCGATGGCATCGGAAAGCTCACCACGACGCGCGTCGCCGAGCGGGCGGGCGTGTCCGTCGGCACGATGTACCAGTACTTCCCGCACAAGCAGGCGCTGCTCTATGCCGTGCTGGATCAGTACCTCGAACATGTCGTTATCGCTGTGGAAGAGGCCTGTGAGCGCTTCGCAGGATCGCCTCTGGAGACGATGACCAACGGCCTCGTCCAGGCCTATCTCGATGCGAAATTGCGTCATATGCCGGGATCGCTTGCGCTTTACGCGGTCGCCGCCGACCTGGACACGGAGCCCCTCGTCGCCGACGTGTTGTCGCGGGTTGACAGGGCGGTCGGACGACTTCTTCAGAGCGCCTCGGACGCCGCTTTCGACGACATCGACAAGGTGACTTTCGCCATGCGCACCATGCTCGTCGGCACCGTGCGCGCGGGGCTCGAATACGACGCTTCGCCCGCGACGTTGACCATGTTGCGCAGCCAGCTCCCGACGATGTGTCGCGCCTATCTCGTGGCCGTCTCCCGCAAGTAGGGCACTTGCAAAATGACCAGTGGTCATTTACGTTATGACCACTGGTCATTTCGGAGTGATTCCCATGGCATCACAAGAACGTTGGGCGCTGGTTACCGGCGCATCGAGTGGTTTGGGGCAGGATTTCGCCCGTGCGTTGGCCGAGAAGGGCAGCAACGTGGTTCTGGCGGCACGCCGGGAGGAACCGATGGAGCGGCTTGCCGATGAACTGCGCTCGCGCCATGGCGTGAAAGCACGGGTGCTGGCACTCGACCTCTCGGCCGAAGGTGCCGCCGCCTCGTTGAAGACGCGCCTGGATGCGGACGGCATCGTCATCGATACGCTGATCAACAACGCCGGCCATGGCCTGACCGCGGAGTTCCTCGACGCCCCCGTCGAGCGCATCAACGCCATGCTTCGTCTCAACGTGCTCGGGCTCACCGATCTCACCCACGTGTTCGCCGCGGACATGGCAAAGCGTGGGGGTGGCAGCGTCATGCTTGTGGCCAGCGTGGCGGCGTTCCAGCCATGTCCCCATTTCGCGGCGTATGCGGCCAGCAAGGCCTATGTGTTGTCACTGGGCGAAGCGCTGCATACCGAGCTGAAGGCGAAGAACGTCGTGGTCACCGTGCTCTCGCCCGGTGTTACGGAAACCTCGTTCTTCGATGCGGCCGGCGAGGCGCCGAACGCGGCGATGAAGCGGATGATGATGAAGTCGCGTCCCGTGGCCGATATCGGCCTGGCAGCCATGGCGGCGGGCAGGTCCGCTGTCGTGGCCGGCCGCATCAACCGTGTGATGGCGTTCCTGTCGCGCCTGTTCTCGCGACAGCAGCTCTCGCGCATCACCTATAGAATGGCCACCACCTGATGATGGATTGAGCGTGCATGGTTCGATACGCCCTGGCGGCTGAAGACAAGGAAGCGCGTCGCGACGCGATCCTGGCCGCCGCACGCGCGTTGTTCGTGCGCGATCCGGAAAAGCTCCCTTCTGCCGCGGCCATCGCTACGGAGGCGGGGCTGGCGAAGGGCACCGTATACCTCTACTTCGCGACGAAGGAGGAGATCTTCATGGATCTGCTTCACGTCGAGCGTGTGGCGATGATGGCCCGCATTCGCGCGGCCTTCGCGCCCGACAGCCGGACGGTAGACGAGAAGATATCTGCCTTCATCGCCGACTACGTCGCGCACGTCACCGCGCGGCCCGACATCTCGAAACTCGAATCGCTCGGCTACAGCGTGCTGGAGCGGAACATCGAGCAGGGTCGGTTGCGCGCTTATAAGCAGGAGCTCGGGACAGCCCTCGTCGACGCCGGCACGGTGGTCGAGGCAGCGTTGGGGCTGGCGCCAGGCGAGGGCCCGCGTGTGCTCGTCCATAGCTATGCGCTGACGCAAGGGCTGTGGCAGGCGCTCGACATTCCACCCGACTGCCTCGAGATGATGGGCGATGCGGCCCTGGCTTTCACCAGCCTGGATTTCGCGACCGAGCTGAAGGTGTCGCTGGATCGCTACTGGCGCGGGCTGCTAGGCCAGGGCTGACACGGCACGCCGGTTTATGCCATCGTCTGGCTACTCGACCGGGGAAGGGATCAGGGATGAAACCGTGGCATGTCGTATTGCTCGCGCTGGCTGTCGGCCTCGCGGGTTGTTCAAAGAAGCAGGTCGCAGCTGCTCCCGCGGCGTTCGAGGGTGACACGTCGTCGAACGGTGCGATGCTCGCCTACGAGCACACGCTGGACATCGATATGGATCGCGTGGCGATTTCCCCGCGTATCCAGGCTGTGCGTGCCGCGTGTGTTGCTGGTTCGTTCGGTCCGTGCAACGTATTGAAGCTCAGCGAGTCCGACAGTGGCGGCTCTCTTACTGTGCGCATTGTGCCGGACGGTGTCGCCCGCCTGACGGCACTCGCAAGCGAGGGTGGGCAAGTTGCGTCAAGACGCACGCGCGCTGAAGACATCGGGCGTGCCGTTCACGACACCCAGCACGATCGCGATGAACTCGACGCTTATGCAAAGCGTCTCGATGAGCTGTCGGCAAGAAAGGATCTCTCGGTAAGCGACCTGATCGCGTTGAGTCGCGAGCAGGCCGGGGTAGCGGAGAAGCGCCGTGCACTGGAAGCTAAGTCGGCGACGCAACAGAACCGACTGGACACCAACCTGCTGACGTTCGAGTTCCGGGACCGTGATTATGTCGGGAGCGGTGCGCTCGGTGGGTTATGGGAAAACACTGTGCAGCAAACGAAGGAGGGCATCGGCGAGGCCGTTCCCATGCTGGGTTACAGCCTTCCGTTTCTGGTGCTGGCCTTCCCCCTTGCGCTGCTGTGGTGGGGTCTTTGGCGACGTGTGACCCGGCACTGGCGTCGCGCGCCGGATAACCGCTAAGGACCCCCCGACGTCAGTCCCAGCGATTCGCGTTCCCGGGGAAATCGGGTCGCTGGACGCGTACAACGCAGAAGCGCTGTCCGGTCGGCGCCTGCATGACAATCCATCGCTCGAGCCGCTCGACGACGGCCGCGCCCAGACCTTCCAGGCGCCGGACTTCTGCCGGTATGTCATCGGTCTCGATATCCAGGTGCACCCGGCTCCCGTGACCGACGCGCTGGACCTGGACGATGGGTTCGCCGGCTGGCGTGGCCAGCATGCGGTAGTTATCGCGGGAGCCGGGATGATCGAGGTCGACGGGGCGGCCCAGCGCATCGGCCCAGAAACGTGCAGCCCGGTCGACATCGTCGGTATAGCAGTCGATCAATAGCGCGCAAAGCCTTGAATGATGCATCTCGGTCTCCGATCAGGCGGCAGGTCCCGAATATATGCGTTTCGGGGCCGCCGTGCTTCAGGGGCCAGCGATGCGTCGCGCTGATCGGTAACGGAGATCGGCAATGAGTGCCCCGGGGATCGCCCCAAGACAACAGATCGGCGCGGTCATCGAGCCGAGGCCCCACGCTTTTGCAGCGTGAAAGCCGGCTTCGCGAAGTCCGGCCGGGACAAGCACCACGCCGGCGAAGGCGGCGAGCATGCCGAGATAGGCGCCGATGCGCCAGAGGGCCGGGCGGTTGGAAAGGCGGGCAGTCATCCTAAGTACCTCGCGTAAGAAGCAGCGGGCGTAGACTACCGCTACCTGTCACCCGAACGCCATGCACGAATCTGCTCGTTTGCCATGAAATTACTTGCTGCGGTGTTCCTGTTTACCGTCCCGCTGCTGGCCCACGGTACAACGGATATCTGGGCCAAAGGCAGCGCCGCCTTGACCGATCACGGTGACTTCGCGACATGGCAAGCGCCGGGCAATGAAGCGAGCATTCATCTCGGCGAGGGAGGGTCCACGCTGAAGACGCGGCGATCGGTGATGAGCATCGAAGGCATCTTCGCCAATGTAGACCTCGCCGAAGTCGGTTGGTCGCCTCGGCTACACGGTGTTTTTCTCAATGCCAGTGATGGCGGCGAAGTCGGCACGTGGGGAACACGCGCATTCGTCATCGAGTCCGGCAAAGCGCGAGAACTTCCTGTCGCGAGATTGCTGAAGACAGCGAAGGCGCTTACATCGGATTGCGATGATCTGAACGTGATGTCGGTGGCGTGGCTGGAGGAGGAGCGGGCGCTGCTCGTTCTCGAGCAGGTACCCAACTCCTCGGGTTGTTCGAATATGAATCGTGCCGCCCTGTTCGTCGTGGATGTGGCGACCGGGAAGGTTCGCGAAAAACTGTCACCCGAAGCGGCGCGTACCCGGTATGCGCGCTTCCTTGGTGAAGGGGTCACTGCCGTCCTTACCCAGTTGCCTAATAAGTGAGATCGACTAACGCTTGGGCTCCCAAAGTTCGACCTTGTTTCCCTCGGGATCCGGAATCCACGCAAAGCGGCCGTTCGGATCATTGTCGTCACGCTTGAGTACCGTGACACCCTTGGTACGCAACCGTGCGAGCAACGTATCCATGTCGTCCACCGCGTAGTTGATCATCCATCCACCTTCCGACGGCGCGAAGTACTTTGTCGAGGCGGGTTACCCGAAAGCCATGCACGAATCTGCTCGTTCGCCATCCCTCGCCCCAGTTTCCCATCCATGTATCGCCATGTCATCTCGTGGTGTTCCCGATCAAGCGAGTCGATGCAGTCCTTGGCGAGAATGACGTCATAATCGCGCTGGTAGGCGTCGACGACGGTCGTGCGCACGCAGGAATGCGTGTTCACGCCGGCCACGATCAGCTGGTCACAGTCCAGCTGCGAGAGCAGTTCGTCGAGGGTGGTGCCGAAGAACGCGCTGTAGCGCTTCTTCAGTATGAAATGATCCGCGGTGTCGATATCGAGTTCCGGCAGGAGCTCCGCCCCCGGCGTACCCGAGATGACGACCTGGATCTGGCCTCTCCGCACCTCCAGGGAGGCGTCGCTGAGATCGGCCGCGTATTCCTGCCGCACCCAGACGACGGGGATGGCCGCGTCGCGCGCCATGGCGGTGAGGGCATTGGTATGTCCCGTGAGGGCTGGCCTGAGCAGGGACAGCCGCTGGTGACCGAAGAAGTCGGCCTGCATATCGATGACAAGGGCAACGGTCGTCACGATCACACCTCGGCGGCGGGTGGGTGATGCTGACCAATGTACCGCGTCGACGAGGGCAGGTTCATGACGACCTTGATGCAGCGAAACCAGGGGTCATTCGCAAGATTTCATGACGCCCCGGAATCCCGCGTAGGATGAGGTTTCTACTCCACCATTGAGGTCTGACATGGCATTTCGTGTCCTCATCATCGGCGGCACCGGGCAGGTCGGCGCTGCCGTGGTTCGCGCCTTGCTCGCCGAGCCGTCCTGCGTCGAACTTGTCATGGTGAACCGCCGGGAGGTGGACTGGGCCGCCGACCCTCGTCTTCGTCAGGTCGTTCTTGACACGGCCGCCGCCGGATGTTCGGCTGACGTTGCCACGCTCGCCCGGGCCATGGTTGCGCAGGGCGGTCCGGTTTACGCCGCCTCGTGTGTTGGGGTCGGGGCAGGCAGCATGAAGTGGAGCGAGGACGAGTTGAAGGCGCTGGAAGTCGGGATCGTCGGTGCCTTTGCGCGCGGCTGCCACGCCGGCGGCATCACCCATTTTGCCCTGCTCTCCGCTGTCGGAAGCACGCCGAAAAGCCGCTTCCGCTATGTGCGCGTCATGGGACTGAAGGAGCAGGCTGTCGAGGGTATCGGCTTCCAGCGCCTGGCAATTTTCCGTCCTGGCATTATCGCCGGCAACGTTCATACGCCGGGGTACGTGGCCTGGCTCGGGCGGCTGATTCCGGGACGGTTCGGTGTTATCGAACAGGACGATATCGGGCGGGCCTTCGTCGCTGAATTCCTCGCCCATGCGTTGGCGAGCGGCGTTGTGTATCTGGAAAACGATGCCATGAAACGGGCATCCGACACGCTCGCCCGTGGCAATCAATCCACCAGTTCGATGCCCAGGCCGTAGAGGAGCTCCAGGCCCGTCAAAAGGGCGGGCATTGTCCGGCCTCGGGCCGATGCCCTCAACCTTCCGACACGGTGCGTGTCTATACTCGCGGCCAAGGGGCGAGGTTGGGATGCCTCCGGAAAGCCAAGGGGAAGGGTATGCATTCACTACTGTTTGCGGCGTTTGCGCTTGCGACACCCAACGCGGCGCCGGCCGACGCTTGTCTTGCGTCGGTGCCTGACGCCTTGAGGCAGGTATTGGCGCGACAGTTTCGCGATGTGAGATTGCCCCTGGAGACGGATTCGCCGCTAGAAGATCGCAAGGCCGTGGTAGCCATTGGAAGGGCCTGCCTGCTGATTGCAAGCGCTGATTTCAATGGTGACGGCAGGAACGACCTCGTGCTGCTGCTCCCCAGGAAGGCGTCCCCGGGCTATCGGCTCGTCGTGGCATTGGACTCACCGTCCGGCTTCAGGGTGACAAGTGTTGAGTCATCGATCACGCCGTTCGCGAACCTGTATCTGAATGCCGCGCCGGCTGGCACGTACTCCCACACGGAAGCGTACGAATTTCAACCGTCACCGGGCGCGGCGGAACGAATCGTCAGCGCGCAAGCGGGCTTCTGGTTCGGTGGGCTCGAGGCGGCTGCCGACGTGTACTTCCTCAAGCAAGGCCGGTGGCTGCACGTGCATGCCGTGGATTGAACGTAGAGAGCATGATGACGAACGGACACAGGGAGCGGATTAGACCTGGCCGATGGCGCTGTTTGGTTTGGCGGGCATCGTGTTCATCTTGATTCGCTCTTTCTTTGGCCTTCGCCTGGAACCGTCAGGGATCCGCTTTGGCTGGCGATGCCGGCGCTACATCGCCTATGCCGACATAGGCGAGGTGGTCAGAAGATCCGATAGGAAGGATGCGGTGTTTACGATCGTGCTTCGATCAGGTGCCCGACATCGGATCGGCAGCGATATTCCATGCGAGAAGCTGTTCATTGAGGAGGTGGAGCGGCGGTCTGGCTGTGCCATTACCTACCGGCGGCCAGGGCAGCGAGCTGACAAACACGCATTGCGTTCGCCCGCTGACGTCGCAACCATAGCGGCCGCCGTGGAGGCTGACCCGACTGGCGCTGCTACGCTTCAGCATCAAGCTGGTTTTTTGGAGAGGGTCCGTTGAAAACGATCGGGATGCTCGGCGGCATGTCCGCCGCCTCCACGCAGCTCTATTACCGGCAATTGTGCCGGCTCACGAGCGAGCGGCTCGGCGGTCTTCATTCGCCGGAGCTGCTCATCCGCTCGCTCGATTTTGCGGGTATCGAAGCCCTCCAGGCTGCGGGAAACTGGGATAAGGCCGGCGACATCCTCAACGCGGAAGCGATGGCGCTCGAACGCGGGGGTGCCGGATTCCTGATCCTGGCCACCAACACGATGCACAAGCTGGCGGACCGGATGATGCGGGGTGTCTCGATCCCCCTGCTGCACATCGCCGACGCTACGGCGGCAGCGGCACGGAAGAGGGAACGACGTCGGCCCGGACTGATCGCGACCGCTTTCACCATGGAGCAGTCGTTCTATCTTGACCGCCTTGTGGCGGCGGGACTCGATCCCATGGTTCCCGAGGCTGCCGATCGTGCCGATGCGCACCGGATCATCTACGAAGAGCTTTGCCGCGGTGTCACGACGAGCGAGAGCGAGGCTCGGTTCATTGCCATCGCGGCCCGGCTCGTCGAGCGCGGTGCGGACAGCGTGATTCTGGGATGCACCGAGGTGGGTATGCTGCTCAATCAGAAAAACGTATCCGTGCCCGTGTTCGACACGACTCTGATTCATTGTGAGGCTGCGTTGGATTTCGCTGGAGTAACAGCTAATGACTAAAGTAAAAGTGGCCGGGTTCGGCGTCTCGCTGGATGGCTTTGCCGCGGGAATCTCCCAGAGTCTGGAGAACCCGCTTGGCCTGCGCGGCCCGGAACTCTTCCAGTGGTTTTTCCCGACACGGACGTTTCGGCAGATGCAGGGAAAAGACGATGGTGAAACCGGGCTGGACGACACATTCGCCAGTCGGTCGATGGACGGTTTCGGTGCCTTTATCCTCGGCCGGAATATGTTCGGTCCCATTCGTGGTGAATGGCCGGACGACGCATGGAAAGGCTGGTGGGGCGACAACCCGCCTTATCACGCGCCAACGTTCGTGCTGACGCATTACCCGCGTCCCTCGATTGAGATGCTGGGCGGGACGACATTCCATTTTGTCACTGACGGCATCGAGGTCGCGTTGCAACGGGCGCGCGAAGCGGCAGGCGCGAAGGACATCAAGATCGGTGGCGGCACGGAGACAGTAAGGCAATATATCCAGGCCGGTCACGTGGATGAAATCCACCTCGCTCTTGCACCCGTGGTGTTTGGCCAGGGCGAAGCGCTGTTCAGTGGCCTGGACCTTCATGGCCTGGGTTACCGGATTGTTGAGCATGTCCCGACAGAACGGGCCACGCACATCGTGCTCGCCAAATAGCAGGTCGCCTTACGGCGGCCAGCGCGGTTGGGCAGCCGAAAGTGCGTTGAACTCCGAAGCGTCGCTAGCGTCCAAGCGACTTGCACCTCGCCGAGCCTCGAAAATGCTTCCGGTTTGTATTCCCAAACGCAAGCTTGTGCGTTTCAGCCATGAGCAGGGTTTCGAATCCGTCATTTTCAGCAATGGTGAAGTGCACATGGAAGACCTGAACATCGCGGAGATCCTGTCCGACGACGGCCGCGTGCGCTTTCGATATGCCCGCTACCTGGCGGAGGACGGAACGCGATGGATCCGCCACGGCCGCTTCGAGGCTTATCACGTCAATGGCGCTGTTGCCTCGGAAGGAATGTTCGTCCACGGGTTGGAGCAGGGCGAGTGGCGGGACTATTACCCGAATGGGCAGATCGCGGCGCAGGGCGCGTATCAGGACGGGGAAGAGGTCGGCGATTGGCAGTTCTTCGCTCAGAACGGCGCTGCTTCGGAAGATGCCGGAGAGCAGTCATAGCGCCAAACGTGTACCAGGCACCGCTTCCTTGACCCCGGAAACAACAAAGCCCCGCATCGCTGCGAGGCTTCGTCTATAATTGGTGCCCAAGAGAGGACTCGAACCTCCACGGTTTTACCCGCTAGTACCTGAAACTAGTGCGTCTACCAATTC
>Ga0157290_10000099_pt1 | contig 14632 bp, 21 predicted proteins | sample NitcycUS149409B1_FD_108389 | JGI IMG/M metagenome (GOLD analysis project Ga0157290, IMG submission 108389) | Soil microbial communities from Arlington Agricultural Research Station in Wisconsin, USA - Nitrogen cycling UWRJ-S149-409B-1 | ecosystem: Environmental > Terrestrial > Soil >...
AAGTTATATTTCGGTACGCAGAAAGGAACATTTTTGCCTCATCGTCCAATATTGTATGATGCTGAATCGCTCCCTCATCGGATGTTACCAAACTTTCGCGGGATATGTATAACCAAGCGGCTTGTTTTGCAATAGCAATCTTAATTGCTTCCGGCAATTCATCGTTAGGCCATCCGGTAGTCAACTCCAAATCAACTTCATAAACCGAGTCCCTACCTCTCCAATAATACCCTTCATTCCCTTTAATGAGTGTTTGTCCGAATAACCGAAACGTAGTCCCAATGGTATCAATGCTGACATAAGGGCCGTTAACTAAATCCCATTTATTAGGCAACTTTAACGCCATAAAACGGATTTTCTTTTCACCGAAAGACAATTGCGACCATCCTTCTAAGTATTGGCGTGCGGCTTTAATATAAGAGGTTAGTAACTGATCGTCTGTATTGAAGTCAATACGTGCCTGTTTCTTTAGGAATGGAACATCAATAGGCTCAACCGCAAGATCCTGAATAACAGTATAAGATACCGATTCCACCGCTACCGTTGGTTGCCCCAACCGGAACCAGTCCCAACATAAAAAGTAATCTTCGTTCTGAGCGATGTTAATATCCATTGTCTTTATATTAAAAAAGGCTGGCTATAAAAACCAGCCCTTTCGCATTATTTAAATCAACCTAATCCTTAAGATGAAATTGTTCCACGTACTACCGCATTCTTATCGAAGATAAGCAATGCAACTCTTTCCTCAGCACGGAACGTAATTAAGTTCTTAGGCACGTTGTCTCTGTCTTGTTCGAATGCACGAACTTCCGGAGATAGACGGCTAACGAACTGGATAGCGCGTGAATCGAATACAACGAAAGTGCCAGGTGTGAACTGTGGCATACCAATTACAGGCAATCCACCGATATACAATTGGCTTCCATTGATTACAACGATCATTCCTGGAGGAAGATCATACTCGCCTGATCCAACCGCTTTGTTTAGGGCAATAAGATTAACCATATCCCTGTTGTTCATCACAATGTATGAAGGGTTATAGTAGTTGTCTCTCAATTGACCTAAAGCGGCATCATAGATTTTCTCTACCGCCAACGTACGCGTTCCATTGTAAGCAACGCTGTTGTTAGCGTCGATCAATTTCGCATATATATAGTTGTTTTCAGCGGTCATAATGCCGGTAGGACCATACATCAACCGGTTAGGGATGAATGTACGCAGGAATGCTGCATCATCCAGCATTTCACGCGGAATACGGGTAATAGCTGCAATCCATTCTACTGTTTCAGTAACAGACTCGAAAAGGAAGTCAACTTCCGGTTTATTTTCAAGAGGATTAGCTCGACCATCCCAAATAGCAGCGGCTCCGGTTGTTCCGTTAGCGCGTAGGTAGAAAATGGCTCCCTTTTCTGTTGTTGCAGAAGGGAACAGGTTTCTTAGCCATATTGGCGCGTAAGGCTGAACGAACACGTCCTGTCGGTGATCGGTGGTATAAGTATCGTATGATGTTCCTGAGAAATCATCGAAAGACATATCTTTCAACTCGATCGAAACCGTGTCTTTACTTTGTCCTTTAGTAAACACGGCCAATTTATCTTTTGCGGTGTCAATAGCTTTACCCATTGATTTAGCGAAAGATACTTTTTTGCCGGTAGACTCACCGTCCTGCATTTTTAATGCCAACTGGTTAAATTCTTCCTGAAGGGCTTCAAAACCTTTTTGAACTACCATTTCGGTATCACCCAATTTGATAGTAAGATTTCCAAATGCTGATTTTAGAACACCTTCAATAGCAGATTTAAACTCTGCACTTGATGGGTCTACGGCTGATTTGATAAGCTCTGTAGCTTTCTCAATCGCTTCATCGCGCGCTGTAATAAGCGCGGTCTTCATGTTTTTTTCTTCGTCCGTATCGGTCGAAAGGATTTTTAATTTGCTCATGCTAATTTTAAGGTTTTAAATACGTTTACGGATAATCCTTTGCTCTCGTCCTGGGTGGAAGAATCCGGCGCAGTTAGTTGGGTGTCTATTGACGGCGCAACCAGCAAATCAGATATGTGTTTCAATAATTGTTCGTGGTAGAACTCAACCATCATAAAGCACTCGTCTGTTACATCGCCATTTTTAAGCAATGAAACTATCTTCTGTGATTTAGTGGCTAGTTTTTCAAGTAAATCGCCTGCGATGGCTGTACCCTTAACCGAAGTTATACGGGCAAGTTCATTTGATGCAAGGGTTACACTTGAATATTCGAATAGTTTGTTTTCTGTGATAAAGCGGATACCGTCTTTGCGATCGGCCCTGATTGGGATAATCCCGACTGATATTTCATCTACAATACCAGCCTGCATTAATTTGATTCGATCTTGAACGAATTGAACATCTTTCAGTTCTGCCGGGGCCTTTGAAACAAAGGCTAACCCGTAGTTATCCTCGAAAAGTTCTGTGTTTTTTAGGAATGGGTCTGTGATGTCATGTTGCCAGCAATGTTTTACTCTGGCTTTTCCCTCTGGCCCCCAATCTTTGATTGTTTTGGCGTAGGATCCTTTTACAATAATGTCTCTGTCTGAATCCTCATTGCCAAATACAGATGCGTACCCCTTGATAGTGCTTCTTTTCAAGTCAATATCTGATATGCTATTTGCAATGTCCTTAAAGATTAATCCCATCTCACAAAATCCCTATAAATAAAAAAGCCGTCTAAGTTAATAGGCGGCTTCTATTCTCTTTCACTCCCCCGCACTAATCAATCCCTACTCTCTTTCGAAAACAAATATAATATAAAATTCGGATATGCAAATAAATTAAATAATTCGCTTTATTACCTCATCAGACTTATGTTTGCATTCCAAACATTCCCAAATATGAACAGACCATTGTTTATAGTAGAATATACATTCTTTAATCCTAGTGCATAACGCATGGTAGATATACGATTTCTTTCCGCACTCAGGACAATATTTTATGTTTTCGCTCATTTGTTAACCAAATGCTGATTTGCAAACATCGGGTAATCTGCCCACATGCGGTATTGGTGCCATCCGTAAAGACCGGTCATTAAACCTAACTTACCCCTTATTGCCGTAACATCCTCGCTAAACTGATCGTCCCATGTTATGCAGTTTTCTTTAAACTTTACCTTTTCCCATAAGGATTTACGGAATAGCATAAACATGCCAGCTACAAAACGATAACGTGTGATATCTTCAACAACACCCCAATTATCTCGTTTACGGTCTAATGCTCTCTGATAATGCACACGCATATCCCACTCTTTACATATATCTTCAGTGTGCCTTTGTATTGGTCTGCCCAGGCGATTAGTAACGCATCCGATCAGATCGAAATCGGTTGTGGCGCAAACCTCTGCTATTTGTTTGCCATAGTCTGGAGTTAGAAAACAGAAATCCCCATCGGTTAAACAAACCCAACCGTCTGATAACTCCGATATTCTTTCGTTAAGTTCGCGGCCGTAGTTTTTGTCTGTGGCGTAGGGGGTGAGGTAGTGGATTGTCATATACGAGTTGATACATTAATCAGCTTTTTATTGAATTCAAATCTCCTTTTTTGTGATTCTATATATTCCTTATAAAATATAGATATTTCAAGTTCTATATCAAAAGTATCAATATTTCGTTTATTATTGGGAATACTCATAAATCTTCCGTATACTCTTGTTTCTGTTAATGTTGAACATGGCCTCCCGTTTTCTTTTTCAGGAATATCCCATAAAGAAAAGTGCTTAACACAGGAAACCCTATCCCCATACTTAATCAATCCGAAAAAGCATGTACGAATTTCCTCTATCCACAAATAAATATAATTATCCCTCATCTCCACAATAGCATAACAACTATCATTTATAGTGTGTTTTTTCTGTATATTTCTCATTTATTCCACCTCCTAAACGGTGCAGGATCGTAAACCATCCCATTATCCACCGGACTAAAGAACCAAAAATACTTCTCGAATACTTCTTTGCGTACAACTTCATCCCCGAACTGTTCAATTTGCTTTCCGTATTGCCTCCAATGCGCGCCGTCGCTAGCAGGTAGATTTGTTGCCTCGTATGCTTTTAATCCGTTTAAAGCTTTTCTTTTAAACTGTTCCCATGACCTGTAAGGGAAATGGCGTATTTCTAATCCCCCAGTACTAAACGGACCCGGTATCTGTACCGAATGATTGCCTTGTCCTATTACCGCATCCTTATGCCACCTAAACGCTACCTTATGCAACGCACCAACATCCTTATGTTTCCACGCCATGTTTTGGAAAGGTATCGGCCCTTGTTCATCTAAGGAAGTTCCAAAGTGGTTCCATAGTTGAGCAGTGACTACATTTATATGCCCCTGTAATGATTTTAGGTAATTGGCTATAGTGCCGTTATGAGCTACAAATATCTCATCATCGTCAAATGGTATAATCCACTCAGCTCCGTAATCGTGCGCCATACGTGCAAGGTCAGTCATTTTACGAGATTGGTAGTAACCTATTTCTTCATCGTCAATAACAACTATCTTACATGGAGAATCGGTTAATACATTAATAGCCTTGTTAATTTCAAGTCTAGTCTTATCAGTGGACATATTATCGGCTACTATAATACCGTCTAGCCCTTCCTCTGCCATGTGAATCAGCGTATGATAGATTATATCCTGGCTGTTCTTTGTCATGGTTATGCCCCAAACCTGTTTGCTCATCGTTTATGTTTTTTAGGTGTGGCTGGAGGAGGAGGGAGTGCTTTGGTTTTTATTATACATTTACAGGTTGGATTCATATCACAATCTTTTTTTCTTCCACATACGGGACACGGTTTTACATGAATCATCTCTCAAAAACCATTAAAGTATTCCGCAAATAATCAACATGAGGCTCAACTTTAGAGCGTATTTCTTTTGTGCGTTCTGCCATGTACTTGAATCCTTTGCTCTCGAATAATGTAATCACATAGTCATTATCCTGGCAGTTTACGTGCCCTAATCCCGGTTGACCTTTGACTGCAACGGATAGGACTAGTTTTCCGGTACATAGTTCGCAAATATTGTCTACAAAAGAAGATTCTAATTCTTTAGGTATGTGTTCGAATACTTCTATTGAAATAACATTTCCTCGATGGAATGCTTTTAGACTCTCTGTTAAATCCAGATTGTGTATTCCATGAAAGTCTGCGTTTTCTAAAATACTGCCCTCAATGCCTGTTAAGTGTTTAAATCCCCTATCTTGAAGATATTTAAGATAAGTGCCTTTCCCACAACCCAAATCTATTACCCTCTCGTTATCCGGGAAGTAATCCCCAATATACTTAGCCGTGTAATAACTGAATGCATGAGTCCACGCCTCATCTTCGCTCCAAATTCCTGTTTTGCCGATCATGTTATTTCTTTAATATATTGCTTAAAAGCTAGTCCGGCTCTATAATAAAATGTTCCGTCTGCTTTTTTCAAACCAATTGCCTTTGAGGCTTGTATCGTAGATATCTCTCCTTTCGCCCACCCAATAAACAATTCCATCTCCTCTTCACTAAAATTAATATGTCTACCAGAATCTATTTTTTTAGCTTGTTCTAATAAAGTTTCTGTTTCTACCATAACTAATACCCCTTCCCGTTTCTAGTTTCCCCAATGTGATTTACTTTCGGAGGGTCAAACTTGCCACCTAAATACGCGGATTTAACCAAAGGATCCTCAAACAACCGATTGCTAAACACTTTCTCAGACTGACCGCATATCGGCCATTCCTGAGTAAATACCCAATTTGGGACCAACGATGGATTAGTAGTAAAGAATTGCCTATGCTCCGTCCACTTAATACCGAACTCATTTTCGTGATCTTCGTATAATTCGGGCCATTGCTCACAAATGCCACCTGCTTTCTTTTCATCATCATGCCATGCCTGACGCTTTAACGCAACCTGGCATAAATGAGGATTGTGCTTCATAATGCCACGCATCAGTTTAATATCTACCCTCTCATTGAATGTAAAATCATCCTCCAAGATAAAGCAGTGCTCTGATTCTTTGTCGATGTTGGCAAACGCAGTATTATAAGCACCCGCAAACCCTTTCTTTTGATCATGTTGAATGACAGTAAACCCAAAGTAGTCGGCAATCTTCTGTAACTGATCCTTAAAGACCGGATCTACACAATCATTAACAATAAACTTTTGCGAAAACTCAAATGAACAAGCCATACGAAAATTGTTCATGGTGATTGCCAGATAGTCGTAACGGCCATCAGTTACTATGAATAGTGATACTTTAGATTCCTCTACGTTGCTTTGCATTATTTAGTATTTCAGTGAATGATTTATTTGAATTGCGGGATCCTACCCGCTTATGAACTTTATAGACTGCTCCAGGACATTGCGTGAATATTGCACCCGCTTCCTCTGCACGCAACCATAAGTCCCAGTCCTCTAAGGATTCGTAATCGTGAAATCCACCTAACGAACGGAATAACTCTGTTCGGATCATTGCCCCTACCACGATATAATTACCCGTTATAAGGTCTTTGGGCCTGTACCATGATTGATCGGTATCTGGTCTTAAATTATGAGGATAAGGATGATCTGAATATTTATGAACAGAGGGGACGCGGATATCTCCTTCTGATAACAACATATTCATTATGTAGTCTGGCTTCAACTCATCGTCTGCATCTAAAAATACTAAATAATCAGATTCATCCTCTAAAGCATATTGATTACGCGCATTCCTTAAATTGTCCGATACACTAATAATTAATTTGCAAGGATAAGTTTGTTTTAATACCGATTCTTGCGCTCTTGCAATCATGGGCAACCAAAAATGTAAATCCCCGTAAACAGGGATAATAACAGTTACTTTAGCGTCCAGCATTTTCTATATTTTTGTCGTAAAGACGGTTGAATATTTTGGCCTGTTCTGTGGTTAGTTCTTTTCGGTTAGGCATTGTTCTTAGTGTGTGACCGCCATTATCGTAGTGCAAAACCTTAGAGTGAGTGACCAAAGCATGGGACTTCCCTATAGCTTTTAATTGTTCTACTGTTGCATCGTCACTACACCAAAAAGATACACGCTCATCTAACTTGATCTCTTCCCATAACTTACGCCTCCATACAAAGCACCATCCTTCAAACTCATGCTTGACAGTAAGCCCTAAATGAACGCCTGTATCTTCTTTGTATGGTGAGCGGTGGGTTTGTTGGCTGATCCATGAATAAGGGGAAACAGAATCTATCTCATTCATTTCCAAAGCATGGACTAACCTTGCAGCCCAATCAGAACCATAGTGCAAATCATTATTACAAAACGCTATATATTCAGAAGTTCCTAAAGATGCGCCATAATTCAAGTAACGATTATAATTAAACGAACCTTCTTGATAATAAGTCCTAGCTGCATCATATTGAACATCTCTATTGCATTCTATAACAATAGGATTAATTGCGATATGCGTTTCGTTTACATGCGCTGTTGCTATCCCTCTCTGCGTAATAGCCTTTAATTCCGGTGTCTTAGCGTCTGATATGATGATGAGGTCGAGGGTCATACACGATCAAAATTTATTAAATAAGATTTATCTGATACTTTGTTTGTTGTTTCGATTACGTTAGTAGTATAGTGTGGTATAGGCTATGTGTCCGATATTTCATCAAACTGAATACTATAGCCATGGTAAACAACCCCATTCCAATCCCTGTCTATTCTTAGTGGAATGAATTGGGAAAATATCAAAAACAATATATCTTGACAATCATCTATATTTTTTAGATAATCATCGTGAATTGTAATTATACCTTTCCTTGATCTTAAATTATCCATTTTTCTTCTTTTTAGTCAACTCATCAGCAATCCTCTGTTGATATGATATCATAGGTTCGGAATTAACCACAACATCGTCTTTCTTCATACCACGCTTAACTAGTGACTCAATAGTATTTGAGCGTGACGGACGATCTTCTGATTCTGTAACACGATCCACATCGTTTAGTACATTTTCGTCCATTGAAATGTTTAATTTAACTTTTGCCATAATCAGGACCGAATTTAAAAGTAAATGTTTGTGAGCCGTCTGGACCGAAGGCATTTAAGTAAGAATTGGATGCTATACACTTTTCACCATCAGAAGTCCATTCAAACTTAATACTATTATCTCCTAATTTTATCCTTTCAATTATCAATGACTCTAGTTTCTTTACTTGATGTAATAGAGTTAAAGCAGATTCTAGTTTCTTTCCCATACACAAAAGTAGCACAAAGTTTTACAATTTCAAATTAAATCTTCGCCACCAAAGAATCTATTCGTAAAGGAGTGCCTGTTTTGCGTTTAGGGCGACCGGCTGCGTCACGTTGTACCTCAAAGGTTTCACAACATCTACAGTTACAAATGTTACCTGCGCTTAATCTGGGATCGCCTGGACACTCTGCGGGTTCTGTTCCACCACCCGGAATAATTGGAACATTGTAAATATCGTCCAATGGCCTATAGCCTTCTTCTGATACAATTCTATGTGATGTTCTGGTACGTTCATCGGGTGTATCTAGCCATTTCTTATTCCATTCAAGGTTAGAGCTATACATTGCAAGCCTTCTACCCTTGTTGAGAGCCATAATAGTCTCGGTACGGGCTATGAGAACTGATCTATATTGATTTACTTCACCATTAGATTGCGCTTGTATTGCCTTGCCTATCTCTCTTTCACCTAGCCCATCCGATATTGCCTGTTGAATAATTTTAGCAATTGCACGCTGCGTGGTTTGTGCTATCCCTTGAATCTTTGACAGGATATTAACCTCAATCCATTGTGAGGAAATAGAACGCCATAAACGAATATGTTCACCGGATGGAATATCGAAGTCCAATAATGAGGCTAAATCATCAAAGAAATCTTTCTGATCAGCGGTTAATGGAACTACATAATAATTCCAGGCTATTTCAGCCTCATTTGGTATGCACGTGGAATATACGTTAACTATTGCAGATCTGTAATCGTTAGGGTTTACTATATAGGGGGCAGGATATAATTTAGCTGCTTCCCTGTATTGCCGGGCCAGTATTGCCAAAAACATGGGGATATACTTCCCTTCATACACTTTCTGACGTAAAAGGAATAGGCGGTGGACTTGCCTATCACTTCGGCTGCTCATAATCGTTTAAACCTTGATCGTTAAGCACGCCCATATCTAATTCACCTGGAGGGGCAATAACATCCTCTAACTTAGACAAACCCGAAGGAACCAATATCTCTTCCCCGTTGTCGATGGCTTCGTAATCCATTGCCTTGCGCTTTTCATTGATAGATAACCACCATGAAGCCCCCGCCCATTGTGCAATATCCTTTCTGTCCTGTTGTAACTCCGGATAATATTGCGTATCGGACATATAAACCAAGTTGTCGTCTTTATATGCCTGACGTATAAACTTAGTCATACAATCATCGAACGAACGAAGTAATGGCAATACGCACGACGTTATTACTTGCTTATCTGCTACACCCTGAGAGGCTACATTTGAGGATCCGGTGATCTTCTCCATTGGGTAGTTATACACCGCACAAATTTCTTGCAATAGATTGCCTTTAGCCGCAATGATGTTCAAATCAACCGCGGACATACCTATTTGCGTGTAGGTAAGCTGGGCCGGAGTAACTACTAAGCCACCACCGTTTAAAATACCTGTGTGTCGTTGGATAAACTTATCTTGAATAGCAATGGCCTGTGGTTCGGTAATATCCACCACCCCGGAACCAGTCGCCCCCGAAATGATACCGCCAGGGCCCATATTCTTTAGCAATGTTCCCTGCGCTGTCTCGGAGGCATCGAATTGTCCTAATGCTGATCGTCCAGCCTCCATTGGTGACATACCATAAAGCCATTGCATCCCGTTTAGTGAATAAACAGGATTAAATGTTTTCATGTGGATCATCTTATTAGCAGGGATCATATCGGCATAGAAATACGAAACTATATATCCTTTTACAGGTTCCTGCCTGGTTCCTCCAATGATCTGAACTGTAGGGGATGGTAGCGTCCAAAGTTGTAATGGCTTTTCTGCTTCTAAGCCGAATCCAGCTGTAGCCACATAGGCAAATCCATTACCCGTAATTCGCTCATATCCTAAGAACGCCCGTTTAAATTCCTTTTCAGTCTGTAATGGATTAGGTTTTTTCATCAGCAATTCAAAGGGATGGTTTTGAACTTGCTCGAATGCCTGAGATTTTAATATAATGCTTTTATGAAGAGACCCTTCATTCTGTGCGCCTTTAATGAGAATGCTATATGCTTTTGCCTTTACTTCATCGGTTACCCGGTAAACACCTCCTGGTGCATCCGAGGCTTTGTCTACAACGTTATTCACGATTGCGAACATATAAGCGTTGGCTTTATACCCCGATTCGATATATAATCCACTGTCTACCGCATCTCTGACCCAAAGCCCATTTATAAATTGCCATTGAGGGCCGGGCATTCCCAATCCCTGTGTTTCGCCCAGCCCTTGTTGCTGTTCTATGGCTTGTTGCGTTGGCACCATGCCGCCCAGAGCCTTTATCCCCCACTCACGTAATCCCATCCTCAAATAAATTTGTTAAATATAAAAATTATATTACAAAGAAGTTGCGTTTGTGCCCTAGTGATTCCATTTCATGGTAACGTATCGCATCAATAGCGTGGTTAAAATCGTCTATCGGCTTGTTAATCTTATTCCCGTTTTTATCGGTGTCCCAACAATAAGAGCGAAATTCCTTTATCGTGTTTGTGCTTCTGGAAGTGATATAGTAAAACTGTCCTTGCATAATCTGAATACCAAAATCAATACTATCCGCTCCTTTACGCACCCCTTTAATCATCGCGCCTAATCTTCGTATTTCTTCAATACTCTTCGGTTCGGAACTATCTGCATAGGTAATTATTCCCTTATTACAGTATGGGGCAATATCACTGTTAACCATACCATTGCGATATAACCGCTCATCTAAGATACGTTTCCCGTTCCATTCGTAAACGTCTATCAATGCAGTAGGATCATTAGTGTACCCGAAATCCAGACCGCTACCGACTAATTTAGCATCATCTGGTATATTATCAATATGCTGCCAATTAGAGAATATAACCCCTTCTAATGACCCAACTAATCCCAACCCATAAACCTTCCACCAATTCGCCCAATAGCTCGACTTTATATTTGATTCTATGAACGGATCCTCTAAGTCAGGGTTGTGGAATGCTTTAGATTTTGCTTTCTCAATCTCCCGAACGATTGATTCCGGCAATCCTTCGTTGTCTTTGTAAGTAAGGGTAAGCCATTCTATATCAGGATCATCTTTTAGTTCGCTATAAACCCAGAACTCATTCGATGGGTTAAAATCCAGCCAAATAGATAGAGAGGTACGTATCGCAAGCTGATGATATGTTTCGAATGATATGTTATTACACTCATTAATATACAATACATTACGTCGAGGTCCTCGTACCTTATCTTCCTGATCCGCGCTAAAGAACTCAATGTAAGAACCGTTGCTAAAGGTGTATGTAAAAGTTGTGCGGTGCCAATTCTTATCAATGTATCGATTGGTGGCTTTCATTATTTTCAGAAAGTCCTTCATTGCGCCTTTACGCAAGTGTGGGAGGGATTCGGAAACTATTGATATTTCTAATCCTTCTGTCCGGGCTGCCTGATCTATGAGTATTGGGATGATGCCGAAAGTTTTTCCGGCCGATGTTCCTCCAGGTACTACCTTTCCTCGTTTGCGTAGTTTACGCAGTTTATGAATTGCTGTTGTATAAACAAAAGCTGGTATTTCTTTAGCCGGGGTATCTTCTAATTCGGTCATTCATCTTTTCCGAATAGTGGTTGTTCTGTTACAATTTGGGTTTCTGTTCTTTCTATGTAGCCACGTTTCTTAGCCTTAGTCTTTAAATAGAAAATGATAGCAGTATCTGACGGGGGTACTTCGTAAACCACTTGTTCACCCTTCCCATTAAATGTTACACACTCGATACCGTTAATCTTCTGGTGTAACTTACTTTCCACAAAGTCTATAGCCGATTCATTTATTTCATCAACCGCTGATGCAAATTCTGGGTCGTTTTTGATCCACTCATAAAACGTAACTCTCGATATATCAGCACTTTCGCAGGCTGATGATATGATTCCGCGAGATAATTTTAGATTATCCAGGACGGCTCTTTTTTTATTGTTAGTATTGTAAGGGTCTTTTTCGGACATATTCAAAGATAGTTATTTTCTTTTCCTTCCCCAATAAATAAATGTTGGGGGATTAATCATCTACTTCTTGTATATCAATTATATAAACCTCGGTTATTATTTTTTTATCTATTTCTGGGAAGTGGGCAACATAAGGAAACTTTTCACCAGATATATACTTTTTACATATCCATGTTATTTCTCCTTCATAGTCCACTATCTCCCCATTTGAGAGTGATATTTTTATTTTCATTTCATTCCCCCTTCTCATTAATGGTGAGGACGGCATAGTGCCACCTTAAAATATCGTTGTAAGAAATACCTCTTTGGTAAATTGCATCTGTCAGACTAAGTCCAAAGACTGGGAACTCATTCCCCATCTTTAGTTTTATAATGTATTTTTTCATTTTTCCTTCTTTCCCAAAAGAGTTTATTATTCAGTTCTGAAACTTGTTTTTTAAGATGTCTATTGTCCTTTTTGAGTTTGTCGTAGTTATCCAATTTACATGACAGGTTATTAATGGTTTTTAAAGCTACTTGATAGGTTTCTTCAAGATTATCCCTCTGCTTCATCAACCCCTGATAATCTTCATTTAGATCACTGTGGTCTTGTTTGAGTTTATCGTATTCCTGTTGAAGTTGCTTCCTTTCCTCACAAATAGCAATAGCCTCGTTTGTTGATATGGAAATAACTGGTAAATCTAAGTTTAATCCATGCTTTGACATTTGCTCCATGTATTCGGAAAATTTATTTATAGTCTCTTTTTTCATGTATTACTTTTTAGGAGGGGTGGGTAATGGCATCCAGTGGGTTACGGTAGCTCCCGCTTCCCATAATCCGTGAATGAACCACCGGGTGAATGGAAAACTATTAGGTCTAATTGTCATATATAATCCATAGCATTCTGGTAACCTATCCTCCACGCTTATCCATTCCAGATGCTGTTTCTTCAGTTCCAAATTCTCCCTTACCAGATCAGCGTAATCTTTTGATGATACGCAGGTTTCATTATCCGCATACTTCCTCTTAATCATATCATTTTCCTGTTCGCAGCTTGCTTTTAAAAGAAGGCGCATAGCCTCTCTGATTGTTTCAAAGTTTTTTTCGTTATAGCCGGTACCTAGTTTTAATAAAATGGGGTCTAAGTCTATTGCTTGTGGCGCTGGCTGCTGTTGGCTTTGGGCGTAGATTTCGGCTGCTTCATTCATAAAATCCACGTAATTACAGTAGTTTTCGCTATTTGTTTTCTCCCATAGATCATTATGGGAGTCATAACCTTTGCTTTTAGCTACTTCATTCTTACACTCTTCCAGGCTTCTCCCCGTATCTTGCATGGGTGGGGTGAAATTTTCACAAAAGATATATTTTCTGTACTTTTCACATTGTTCGGTAAGTTCTTTAATCCTGTGATCCTTAATGTTGATTTCTACGTCACCATGAGTATCTTGCAGGGGCGCGGTATTAATATATTTTATCAATTTACTCCGCATTTCTGCATAGTAATCACAAGTAGCACTATCCATTTCTGTTAGTGCTTTTCCACTAATTGAGAGATATGATAAACGTAAGTCTCCTTCTCTAGGCGCAACCTTTAAAAATTCACGTATTAAATACCTTACGTCTGTTTCACCATCCGCACCCAAAGGAGGGGTAGGCTCATCTACAGATTTAAATGGTCTTGCTTCACCTAAATTAGGTCTTGATAATGCTTCTGAACTTAACAAAAAGTCAATTAGTTCTTCTGACTTGCTTGTATAAGTGTCACCGTTACATCCTGTTAATTCCACCTTACCGTGCTCCGGATAATCCACGATTAAGGTTAGTGTTTTCTTTTCGTTCTGTTCCATCGTTATTGATATTTATAAAATTTACAGCCGTTTTTGTATAGTTGTGTTTTCATGGTTCACATGATAATTTTAAAAAAAATTGCAATAGTTATTAGATTAATAACAAGATGGTAATATTTCATCCGGAGTGCTGAATTTATATCCATCGTTGTTGGTTTTTCTAAAGTCTTAAAGAACCTTCTGAAATATGAGACAGTTCCGTAAAATGGCAGATAATCACTAATTTTAGGTTTCATCTGTCAAGTCCTCAATTAAATAGTTAATGGGGTATTTAAAAACAGCGCAAGCCACCTTTATAGCCCCATCTAATCCGCCGGATATGGAACTGTTGCCACTTGAATGTATTACCTCGTAGGAACCATCAGGTTTTTTCTGAAGTACAATAAATTCCTTCTCAGAAATTTTGTTTATTGCTTTTTCATATTTCATACTCTTCTCTTTAAGTGGTTATGTGAGGATTAATCCCTATTATTTAAATATTCCTGGTACAACTCTTTGTTATCGGAATCCTTTAATTCGCATTTACCGGCTTGCAGAACAGGGCAATCAATATCACACCCCCATTTCATTCTATAACGTTCGCAACCTGTCATGCCGA
>Ga0157290_10000100_pt1 | contig 14576 bp, 12 predicted proteins | sample NitcycUS149409B1_FD_108389 | JGI IMG/M metagenome (GOLD analysis project Ga0157290, IMG submission 108389) | Soil microbial communities from Arlington Agricultural Research Station in Wisconsin, USA - Nitrogen cycling UWRJ-S149-409B-1 | ecosystem: Environmental > Terrestrial > Soil >...
AGCCAAGGCGGAGAGTAAAGGTCCAACACTCGTGCAGGAGAAAAGCACAAAGACGGCATCGAAGACGGCACGTCGGAAATCAGCCTAGGAACGGATGGACATGGCGACTGCAAAGAAGATCCCGGCAAAGAAATCTGCTCCGAAAAAGATCCCCGCGAAAAAGACGGCGAAAGAAGCCTCAACAAGCGGAGCGGCAAAAACGACGTCTTCGAAGTCCGTTAGGAAAAAGGCTACGGCGAAAAAGGCCGCTCCGTCGGCCTCCGCGGGCGATCAGGTCGATACCCAGCTCGCCCGGTATCGCTCCATGCGTGATTTCGGAGTCACCGCCGAGCCAAGCGGGGGTCCAAAGTCTTCCAAATCCAAAAACGATGCTCTTCCCTTCGTGATTCAGAAACATGCGGCCTCGCATCTTCACTATGATTTCCGCCTGGGATGGAATGGCGTTCTGAAGAGCTGGGCCGTGGCCAAGGGACCGAGCTATTTCACGGGGGACCGTCGGCTCGCCGTGCAGGTGGAGGATCATCCCATGGAGTACGGCGGCTTCGAGGGCATTATCCCCAAAGGGCAGTACGGTGGCGGAACCGTCATGGTCTGGGATCAGGGGACATGGGAGCCGCATGTCGATGTGGACGAGGGGCTGGCCAATGGCAGCTTGAAGTTTGCCCTGAATGGCACCAAGATGAAGGGCAGTTGGACTTTGGTCCGCATGAACAATATGTCCGGCGACAAACCTAACTGGCTCCTCATTAAGGAACATGATGAGTTCGAACGGAGCAAGGATGATCCTTGCGTGACCGTGGAGGAACCGAACTCCGCAGTGACGGGGCGATCGCTTGAAGAGATCGCCGCCGCAGAGACGCACATCTGGCAGTCGAATCGAACGAAGAACCCGGGCCAAGCGTGGTTTCGCAATGACGATGCGCCAGCGGGTGAAAACGTAAAGAAGATTCCCAAGCCCGTTGAAAAAGCCACAGCTAAGGTGGATAAAAAAAAAGCCTCGGAAGAAGCCTCTGATCTCAAAGAGAGACTAGCAGGTCTTCCAAAAGAGAAGCTGCCCACCTTTATCTCCCCTCAATTGGCTACGCACGCAGATGCGCCGCCGGAACAGGGTGATTGGCTGCACGAATTGAAGCTTGATGGATACCGTGTGCAGGCTCGCAAGCAGGGAGACACACTTCAGCTTCTCACGCGCTCTGGCCTGGATTGGACGCACCGCATGAAGCCAGTGGCGGAGGCGCTGCGCGGGATTAAAGCCAGGGATGCACTTCTCGATGGTGAAGTGGTGGTGCTCGACGAGAGCGGCATCTCCAGCTTCGCGAAGCTACAGGCCTCCTTCGAGCAGGGAGAGAAGCATCCGATGACGTACTTCGTCTTTGATCTTCTCCACTTAGACGGTGCGGACACGCGCAAATTAGCTCTGAAAGAGCGGAAGTCTCTGCTTGGAGCGATCCTGCCACCCTCGACCGAGATCCAGGTCAGCGAACATCTCAACATCGATGGAGCGGCTGTCTTCCAACATGCTTGCGAGTTGCACGCGGAAGGGATTATCTCGAAGCGGGCGGATGCCCCCTATATTTCAGGCCGCAGTGCGGGCTGGGTGAAATCCAAGTGCGTCCGCGAGCAGGAGTTCGTCATTGGCGGATTTACCCTTCCCTCGAATGGTACATACGGGGTTGGTTCTCTCCTTCTCGGTTACTATCGCGATGGAAGGCTCATTTACGCAGGTCGCACTGGTACAGGTTTCACCCAGAAGATCCACCGTATGCTGCGCGAGAAGCTTGACACCATTCGCGCCCAATCTGTGACCTTCGATCAAATTCCCTCCGTCGCCAAGCGCGACGCCAACTGGGTCACGCCTGAACTCGTCGCCCAGGTCCGTTTCGCCACGTGGACCGCGGAAGATCTCGTGCGCCAGGCATCCTATCTCGGTTTACGTGAGGACAAGCTCGCGTCCGACGTTCGACGCGAAGAGGTGTCCGTCGCCCCCAGACCTAAATCCGCGAGGGTCTCAATGAAAGCACCGAGTTCCAGCATCGCCGCCAAAGTGGCTCCTTCAAAGAAGGCGAAGGGTTCAAAGGCCGAGGCACCAGTGCCTTCGGGAGGGCCAGTGCCGGTCCGTCTGACACATCCCGAGAAAGTACTGGATGAGACGACGGGAATCACTAAGCTTCAGTTGGCGGAGTACTACTGGGAAATCGCGGAGCACATGCTTCCGCACATTGAGGACAGGCCGCTTTCGCTCGTTCGCTGCCCGGAGGGTAGCGGGAAGCCGTGCTTCTTCCAGAAACACACAAACCACATGCTTCCCCCGGGCATTGGCAGCGTCATGGTGCCGAACAAGAAGACCGCAGAACCAGAGTCCTACATCACGCTCAACACCGCTGAGGCACTGGCTGGCCTGGCCCAGATGGGTGTCCTTGAAGTTCATCCCTGGGGCTCGAAGAACTCTGACCTGGAGCATCCTGACCGGATCATTATCGACCTCGATCCAGACGAAGCGATCACGTGGAAGCAGCTCTCCGACAGCGCGGAGAGCGTTCGCAATGGTCTGGAGACGATCGGTCTGAAGAGCTTTCTCAAAACCACCGGAGGCAAGGGGTTGCACGTAGTCGTTCCAATCACTCCCGGCCATGATTGGGTACAGGTCAAGGCCTGGGCCCATGCCTTCGCGCAAGCCTTCGAGAAAGAACAGCCGGACCTTTACCTGACGAAGATGACGAAGTCCGCGCGCAAGGGAAAGATCTATATTGACTATCTCCGCAATGAGCGTGGGGCCACGGCAGTGGCTCCATTCTCCCCGCGGGCACGCCCGGGGGCTCCCGTCTCCGTTCCATTGGCCTGGAAAGAGCTGAGTTCGAGTAATCATCCAGCTTTCAGCATCAGCGACTTTGAGAGCTGGAAGGAGCGGTTGAAGTCTAATCCCTGGAAGGGCATGGAAGGGATCCAGCAGACGCTTCCCGGACTTTCCTAGGAGGCGCTGCAAAGATCTATAATGGATACAGATCTTTGCAGTGCTGCAAATGCAACTGTAGAAGCATCTCCACAAGTGTGGGGGCGTCACGGCTTCGACGGGATTGCTTGTGGTAGAGAGGCATGCCGGGGTGTGGACACCCGTAATCGCTCACAAAAACTATAAGTGCCGAACCTCAATTCGCGCTTGCTGCTTAATTAAATAAGTAGCCGTTCTCCATCGGCTTTGCCTACGGGCTGGTGGCGAGCGTCGCACTGTAGGCTGGTCCAACGCGCTCCGCCTGTGCGCCGAGGATGAGATCGATCAGGCTGGTCTCAGGCGTTTCTTCGTCCGTTCCAAGCGCTCGAGACGAGACTAACGAACGTGAAAAAGCATGAACGCTCTCTGCTATTGGTAGTTTCGGACGTGGGTTCGACTCCCACCGCCTCCACCACACTTTAGCTACGCTACTGTTCCCGTGCGATCACAGTTTCACTGAACCGTTCCATCTCTTCAAGTTGAGGGCTGAACTGAAGTAGCAGGAGATTGACCCCTGCCGCTTCAAATCGGCCGATCTGATCCTGAACCTGCCCTGGGGTTCCAATGAGCCCAGATCGCAATCCACGATTCGAGACCGAGTATTCCTGGATTGACATCGTCTGCTCCAACTGGGTTCCTTGGAGCCACTGCTGATAGTTCTCATAGCCTTTCGCATTCTGCTTTACGTCGGTTATTCGACCGAGTTCCTGCTTCACTTCACTCTCGGTGTTCCGAGTAAAGGCATAGCCAGCTAATCCAAATTGCATCGGAGGAAGTCCATAGCGATCTCGTCGCTCGCGCATATCTGCGATCTTGGTTGCGACGTGCTCCGGCGAGTCCCCGTGCATCACGTACGCATCGCATCGTTGTGCGATCAGGTTTTTAGCCGCCTCGGACTCGCCTCCTGCATAAATGGGTGGCCTCGGTGCGCGCATTGGTTTGGGCTCTAGGATGGTGTTCTCGGTTTTGTAGTATCGTCCGCTATGGCTATAAACCTTTTCCGTCCAGGCGCCATTTACGACCTCTAGCCACTCTTCCGTGCGCCCATACCGATCGTCGTGCCGCTCAAAATCTACGCCGTACATGCGCGCTTCCTGCTCCCACCAGGAAGAAACGACATTCAGAGCCAGACGTCCATTGCTGATGCGATCGATGTTCGCAGCCTGCTTGGCGAAAAGAGCCGGCGAATGGAAGGTCGGACGAACGGCCACCATCAATTCCAACGTCGACGTAACGGCCGCCAATGCGGCGGCCGTAGACCATGCGTCGAGACTGGGAGCCTCTGTTCCTTTGATGTCATTGAGATTGAGTTCCGCGATCAAAGAGAGGTCGAAACCTAAGCTTTCACTACGCAGAGCAAGCTTGCGGGTGTACTCCCAACTCGCTTCCATCTGCTCGTCCTCGACGTTCCGTAACCAGCCACCAAAGACAGGCATCCAGTAGCCGTAGCGGATCCCTTTACTAGCTGGCACGGCGCACCTGCTCCTCCAGAAAGTCCGCAAGATTTTCGAACGGATTAAATCCTATGACCCGCTGGGCGTCCGCGACAAAGTTAGATAAAGCGTTGATGTCGTAGTAATAGATTTCGCCGTCTCGCTCATCTACGATGTATTCGATTCCGCCCACATCGATACCCGCCGCTTGAACGATGCGCTCAATCGTATGAATCACCTCCGCAGGAGGTGTGTATCCTTCCACCTTGAGCCCTGCCTTGGAGGCCTCGATGACGCAAGCATTGTTGAGGCTCTCCCCCTTGGAGGTCTGACAGATATCTGCGGGGCAAAGATCGAATGTCTGGCCGCTGAGGTAGACTTGAATGCCGTAAAGATATTTGCCTCCGAGCGTCTCCACACGGGTGATCAGGCCACCTTGGGCCGGCACAAACTCCTGCACCAACGCGATACTGTCATAGCCGAGATCGAGCGCACCAGTATTTACAGCCGCTTGCAACTGCTCCTTGTTGTCAAAACGAACTATGCCTTTACCACTACCTCCGATATTCGCTTTAACGACAACCGGGTAGCGCAGGCCGTCTGCTGCGGCAACTGCCTGGCTCGCGCGATGAATCACGCGAGATGGAAGGAATCGGATCCCAAGGGATTGAAGTAAGGAGTGCTGCGCTGCTTTTGAGATCTCATAACGAAATGCCTTCGCTCCATTAAGAACGCGAACCCCCTGCAGTTCGAGGTGCTCAAGGTAAGCAAGTGTGTGAAAGATTCCGGAGCCATGATCGCGACTGTTCGCAGACGGACTCATGCGATTAAAAAGAACCTTGAAGGCTGGTCGCTCTTTGCCAATTTCGTAGAAGTGATCCGGGATGAATATCCTGTCGAACGCAACTCCACGGCGCTCCAGCTCGGAGAAGATGGGATTGAACCATTGGGGATGTTCATATAGAAAGGCGAGACGCGCCCCTGGATCTCGATGAGTCTTCTCTGCACTCACTGCTTCTAACTGAGTCGTCACGATACGTCCTCCACTCTGTGTTCTATTTGACGTTCTCACGTCACGCAAATACGCACGTGCAAAAGGATTTCTTCGCCAGAACGAAATCTATCTGCTTCACCTGCGTGGATGAACCAAAAACGGTTTTGCTATCTTCAGCCCACCTGCGCTGAGTCATCTGTACATACAGAAGCAGCCTAATAAACCGAAGAGCCCCGACCGGCTATGGCCGCACAGGCTTAGCGTAAAGGCCGCAGCCCGACCTCAAGGGCACACCCTCCCTTCACCTTCTGATCTAAGGCAATTGGAGGTTCCAAACTTAAGACCGTTATAGAACAAAAGCAGAGCTCCGGCCTATTCTCTTTGTATCGGTCGCATGGCCGAAATTCAGTTTGGAGAAAACTACCATGATGGCAATGGAGCGTTCGCAAGAGATGCAGCGTTGTATGGACGACTGCTGTAGCTGTATGGCGATGTGCAGCGAAACGATGATGATGTGTATGAAAAGCGACATGAAGATGTCGGCCGAGATGATGTGCATGATGCAGGACTGCATGGACATGTGCGACATGGCCATGAAGTGCCTGATGCGCATGAGCCCGATGTGCCCCAAGATGTGCGGCATGTGTGCCGAGATGTGCATGAACTGCGCCATGATGTGCGAGAAGATGGCGATGGGCAACGAGATGATGATGCGTTGTGCGGAGATGTGCAAGCGTTGCGCCGAATCCTGCACCATGATGTCCAAGATGACGATGGCTGCCTAAACCGTCTGTCTTCGGGATACTGGACTGGCCATGTCGGCTCTCTCGCAAAGAGTATGATTTACGAAATTTGCAGATAACTCCCGTCTCCCTGGAAACAAAGAGACGGGGCGGGTGTCGGCCCGCCCCACCTCACGCATCAGCGCCTGCGGCCATGAAGCAACAGCCACCGATCCGCACGTTTGCGCGCTTTCGCGCAGCATCCTGATCTGCGTTTAACTCGCTTTCATGATCAGCAGATTGCCGGACCTCGCCGCCGCGGCGGCCCGCGCCTTTTCCTGCTTCTTCCGCTCCACTCGGATCGCGGAGAAGCCAGGCCTCTGAACCCCACCCGAGACGACTGCAAACTCACGCGTTACCTCACTACCGCAATCGGAGCACTTGGAGCCAACGGCGTTACGTACGCGGCCGCGTAGGCAGACACCACAGTAGGCGTCTCCGCTGCTTGGAGATGTCCAGACCTGACGCTGAACGCCCGTCGAACTTTTGCGCATTACAAAATATGATTTTTCCTGCGAAACCTGCATCATTGCTCCTCTGAGAAACACGAAAAAGCCCACGCGAGAAATCACTCGTGGGCTGCTTCAACTGCTATAGAGAGTCTAGGTAATTCGGCTAAACGCTAGGTGTCCGTTTACGCAAGTCTCCGCCCATATGTGTCCGTACAACACATACGACCGGAAACCGAAATAGACATAAACTTCACAGGGCTAGATTAGCACAGATTCGCTACTGCGTCCCAGGCCATTCAACCGCTGTGAGCGTTCGGATCGATTGCACATCTAAAGCAGCTTCAAGTCTGTGGGCTTTTGCGAAGAAACTTCTACTTTTCGGATAGAAGTTTCTCAAGAAGCGCAGTTGTTTCAGCTTTTAGATCGACATACGCATGCCCAGTTGCTGGCCCGGAGAAGCCAGCATGCGTTTCTTTGACTAACCCATCTCGCCCGACGAAGAACGATGTCGGCCAGCAGTTCAAATTCTTTCCTTGTGGCAACTTCTCCGCAAGTTGATCTGGAGTGCCAGCCACAAGTACTGGGAATGGGATTCGATATTTGTTTACGAACGCATGCAAACGCGTTGGATTCTTGAGTTGCTCGTCTTCTTCGAACGACAGGTCGACGATTTCCAGCCCACGCGCGTGATATCGCTTATACAACTCGACGAGAAATGGAGCTTCATCATGGCAGTTCGGGCACCAACTGCCACCGATAGCGACGATTACGACCTTATTCTTGAAACGCGGATCTTCATTGGTAATGGTTCTCCCACTCAGATCCTGGGCAGAAAATTGGAGGGGTTTGGAAGGATCCACCACACTCGTCTGTTCAGTCGCCTTCGTCGGAGGTGCCAGTTGTTCTTTCCTCGCGTCGGCAGATCGACGCGCGATCCACGATTGCCCTTCACGAAGATCATTGGTCACTAATAAGGTTCCGTCATCCTGGGGTTTCAAGGAATAGAGTGTCGCCCCCGATGCGGCAAAGCGGCTGACGCGAAACTCTTTTCGGTCAGCATCGAACGCTCCGTAAAGACCGCCTGTATCTCCGTCGATCCGGAGAATGACGGCTTTGATCTGCGTCTTCCCTCGGTAAGGTGAAATGCGAAGAGTCCAGGCCGATTCGCCCTTCGGAGATTTGACCGCGATCTCCCAGTCTCCGGAGATCTCGGGTGTCCTCGCATTCGCACCAGGCTCCGCAAAGGATTCAGGATGCAGTTCAATAGGTACGGGCGTCCCTGTTCTCCCACCAAAAGTGCCGCCCAGCCCCTGTGCGGTAAGATCGCCTTCGAGTTTGCGGGCGAAGTAGTCGAAGTTCAGGACAAGGTGGCTTCCGTGTAATTCCCCGCTGCTGGAGACGGACTCCTCGTCGCCGTTGAGGAAAGTACCACTTACAACGCTGCCCTCTTCGTGTAGCTTGAGACGAATAGGGACCTTTTGCCCGTGCACCGTGGCCGTACCGACCCAATCCTTTGCCGGTTTTTGCCCATACAGAGAGACAGAGAGTACAGCCGTCATCAGGATCGCACTTATCTTTCTTGTCATGTTCGGTCTCATTTCGCCTTCAAGGGCAGTTTGCAGCAGCTAGCAACTGGACTTCGTGATTCGAATCCAAATCGGACGGCAAACGGAAAGGCCCGTTCCGGGGAGCGGGCCTTCATGATTCTTTGAGTGAGAGTTGCTACACCAGCCCTCACGAAGAGGGCCGGAGGATTCTATTCAAAGCTTCAAACGCACGGGCTACCCGTCCACTTAGATAAAGATGGATTGACAACAACAATAGCGGTGCGCGAAGCGAAACATAACTGAACTGTAAGGTTGCCCTGCCACTGTGTCAAGCGATGTCCTTCACGACATCGGGACCTCTTTCATAGCCCTGCTTCTCAAGTTGCGAAAAACTATGTACTGCCTATCTGCGGGACTAAACCTCTGACACTAGAAAACCTTCAAGGATCACTTTCAAGAAGCTTGATCCGCAGGCTGAGGGCCGGCTGGCTCAGGTTCATCTGCACTCTTACCAAAGTTATGAGTGCTCGCGAGCGATCTATACAAGGCGTTTCAGGCGAGCATAGTGTTTGGACCGGTCGTGTCCTAAAGCGTCTGATTTACGTCGTTGTGGGCATTGTGGATCCCCCTTACGCTTTGTACAGAAAGCGAGGTAACGAGCAATGAACAGAAGGAATTTTTTGAAGGCTACGTCGATCACAGCTGGTGCTATGGCTATCGGCGCAGCTGAGGGCGAGAACACCACCTTAGCTACTGCCGATGGGCGTCCGTCCTTCCGCAGCCCAAAGATGACGAAACCGGTTCCGACGCCACAGAAAAAATTTCAGCGTACGCGCTCTGGTATCCCAGATACACAGCTTACGCGAGAAGCAACGGGCCTTCTGCTGGAATTCAGCACTCCCCTGCTCTTCAACCATTCTCATCGTGTCTATTTCTGGGCAAACGAATTGGGTCGAAAAAGTGCCAGCAGCTACGATCAGGAGCTCCTGTTTGTTTGTGCAGCCTTTCATGATCTCGGTCTTTTAAAGAAGTTCTCAAGTGTCGACGATCGTTTCGAGGTGGACAGCGCAAATGCGGTTCGACAGTTCCTTGAGCACCATAATGTTCCAACAACGCGGATCCAGGTAGCGTGGGATGCCATCGCTCTGCACACCACTCCGGGAATCGCCGCCTACAAGGCGATCGAAGTTGAACTGCTGTATAACGGTGTTGGTCTCGACGTCCTAGGGATCGGCTACGACAACTTCCCAGACCAGCTACGAAAGCAGGTGGTTGCGGAGTATCCAAGAACCGATTTCAAGGAGAACATAGCGAAAGCTTTCCTGGGAGGCTTCGAGCACAAGACGCAGACGACCGAAGGAACGTGCAACGAAGACATCTGTTCGCATTACCTCCGCAACTACAAGCGGAGCAACTTCTACGAGCAGATTCAGAACTCTCCTTTCCAGAATTCGTAGATCCCGGAGCCGAGCATGAAACCTCAAAAGCACATCACTTCGGTGAACATCGGAACGCTGAGAAACGTGGCGTATGGGACGCAGATCGTCATGACGGGGTTCTTCAAAGAACCCGTGGAGCACTCCGTCGTGATACGCGCTCTCGGTCTACTTGGAGACGCTCAGGCTGATCGTTCTGTACATGGAGGAACGCAGAAAGCCGTTTACGTATACCCAAGGGAGCACTACAGGACATGGGAGACTGTGCTCGAGAGCGAACTTAGTCCAGGCAGCTTCGGAGAGAATCTCACCACAGAAGGCCTTTTGGAGGAAGATCTGTTCATTGGCGACATCATCAAAGTCGGGGATGCGGTTTTGCAGGTGGTACAGCCCCGAAGTCCTTGCTACAAGCTGCAAGTGCGCTTTGGGCGTCCAGATATGTTGGCATTATTTATTCGTGAGGGGCATCCTGGTTGGTATGCATCGGTCTTGGAAGAAGGTCTTGTCAGGGCACATGATGGCCTCGAACTCCTGGAACGACAGCAGAACTTCATCAGCATCGCTGACGTGTGGCGCTACAGCTTTTCAGAACAAGCGACTACAGACGCATTGGATCAGATCGCGGGACTGCCTCTTCTCCCTGACTTTTGGAAGGAACGTGTCAAACGGGCGCAGAATAGGGCAACTTAGGATCGAGATTGTCACTCGGCTGACGGGCGTCTGATGGCTTCTTTGCTTGCCCTACTCGTCGGACGCGGGTTCTAGATAGCGGAGTAGGCATAAACTACGTCCCATGGATTGGAGCGATAATCGCTGGGAGTAACTTTGCGGTTACAGCTTTCAGTTGGTCTCTCGATCGAAGGCAGACGTGCGCAATTCATATTTCAGGTGCGGGTGGCTGATCTTTGATCGGAACCGCGAGCGCGTCGGAGCCGAGGGCTTCAAGGTCCCGCTCAGCATGAGACTGGCGGAGATAAATGTCCAGTTCCTGATATAGGCGCGCAACTTTTTCGTCCATGACCAACGGATGGGGTCCGTAGGCACGAGGAAGACGGCGCAAGATGTCAGTAGCTGCCTGTTCGACAAGATGGCGCACTGTCCTTGCGCGCACGCGTGCCATCACTGCATTTTGGGGATATGCGTCGATCTCACGTCCAGCTGTCTCCAGAAAGGAGCGTAGCGCCCATGCGGACGCGGCCATTGCTCCCAGATGCGCTTTGGTATGGGGATCTCTCCTCGATTGCCTCCTCGCATAGTCAACGAGACCGATCGCGCCTCCTGCCCAACATGCCGCAGGGCCGCAGGCGCCATGCCAGAATCCCGGCCGATCGAGATACCAACCCGCTCCGCCCACCATATCTTCGTAAGTGAATCTTGTGCCTTTGAAGGTTGCTTTCGAGGTGTTCGTTTCGGCGAAGGCTTCCGTCTTCCACGCAGAGTGGTCAAATTCAAACGTTTCGCTCTGTCTTCTTAAATCGAGATCGATGAGCTGAGGCTCATCCGCCCCAGCAGTCACGAGTGCACGATCAATCAATCCCGCACCACTGCAATACATCTTCGCCCCGTTTAGAACGAAGCCGTCTTCACCTGAATCGAAGCTGAGCGCCTGTCCTGGAATCTCCGATGCCCATACGCCGTAAAGGACTCCCGGTTCCGCTTGCATTCCAGCCTCACTGAGTATTGCTACTGCGTCCCAATGGGCCTCTGCGAGTCGGGCCAAAGAAAGATCTTCACGCCCCACCTCGAGCAATCTGTTATGACGAGCCGAAGTTTGTCCCCCACCCGGAAGCGGCAGTTCCTCTTTGATGAGAGCGCGAAGGCGCGCCAATAACTCGGTCCGATTCATACCAGCGCCTCATTGTGCGCTTCAAGCGCGCTCGCGAATCCGAAAGGTGCGCGTCCCTGCCGCCGCCCGCTGGTGAAAACCTTCATGCGTCCAATTGAAGCGTGCTGCGCGCCATTCTTCACGAGCCGATTCCAAAGATCGTGGTCTTCCGCAGTACGAAGACTCGCCCAACCTCCGGCACGCAGGTAGGCATCTGCCCGTATTCCCAGGTTAGCCCCGTGTACATGAGGATGAGAATCATCCGCGTGAATGATATAGGTTGATCGGAAGAGCGCGGCCACACCCGGCCTGAAATCCGAGAAGCAATCCACATCCACTGTGCCGGCCAGGGCTTCAACTCCCGCATCCGCCAAAGCCAATTGGTCGACAAGCCAAGCTTCAGGCACGGAACAATCTGCGTCCGTATTCGCGAGCCAACAACGTTGAAGCGGTCGTGAGTTTCTCTCGAGGGCTGTTTCCGCTGCCATAGCGCGGGCAAATCCCACCGCACCAACCTCTGTACGAACCACCTGGCCCCGATTTCGGAGGAAGGTCTGCGCGATTTGAAACGTCTGATCGGTGGATCGATCTACCGCTACCACGATGTCATACGTAACGTCCGAAGGAAGCTTCGCGCAGGACGCCAGGATCGACGTCAGGCATCGGGGCAGTAGATTTTCTTCATTCCGCGCCGGAACAAGCACACAGACATGCCAAGGCACTTGACTCATGTGCGCACCCATCGATCGAGGCGAAAATCAGTGCTTCTTTCGGAATGTTCCAGAGCTATACCACCAAGAGAGGTCAAAATCTCATGCACTCTATCCCCGCTGAGGAGGTGGTCCTCTGAAACTCCCAGCCAATGCGTTGCTAATAAGACACCATGGACGGTGAGACGCTCCAGCAATTGGTCCGCCGTCTTATAAAGGTCGTCGGCCTCGAAGTAATATCCAATTTCGCTCAACACCAACAGGTCGAAGTCGCCGTGTACGGGAACAACCGGGAAAGCTGCGCAACGGACGTTGACATTCGCTAGATGATTGCAGCGCGCACGTGCATGTTCTACGGCACTGGGCGCAATATCCGTTGCCTCAACTTCATCACAAATCTCAGCAAGGTATACCGTGAGTGCACCGATAGAGCATCCGGGTTCAAAAGCTCGTCGATATCGACGATGCTTGAGCGCGTCAATGACACTCTGGTATCGTGCCTGTTCGTATGGACTGGTTGCAAAATTCCACGGATCAGCCTTCGCCTGGTACATGCGTTCAAAGAAGTCCTTGCCTGTTGTCTCAGTCTTCATTGGACCAGGAAGACCTCGAATCCTCTTCTTGCTGGGCCCAACAAATAATCAGGCAGGATCGGCTCTCCGGAGATATGTTCCAGTTGCGACTGATGGCATCGCAAGGCTCTCGTCTTCGCAGATAGCGCGGTTTCGCTTAGCTCCATCGCATGCAGACCCTCAGTTGGAAGCATAGTGGGTGTTCCGCGATGCCACGTCCAGAAGAAATAGAAGGTGAGCTTGGTACCGGTTCGTCTCGCGACCTCTATAGCCGCCCTTCCGGAGGCCTCATGATCCGGGTGAAAATCCCCAGGCCACGGCGCGATGATGTGCGCGCCCTCTGGAACTAACGGCACGAGCTGCGTAACGAGCTGCTGTTCACATGAGCTCACATCACTATCCGGCAACTCAAGACGAACGACTTGATCGGCTGACACACCCAGATGATGTAACGCATTGATCTGCTCTACTCGCCGTACCTCTCCGAGCCCCACCGTATTTTCATAGGCATTCTCGCCGTCGGTGACCGCCACGACTAGAACGCTAGTTTCCTTCTCCCTTAGATGCGCGATGAGACCGCCCAACCCAAGGGTCTCGTCATCTGGGTGCGGAGAGATAATAATCGTCGGCATATTGGGCGGAATCCAGAGTGGCAGTTGCCGAAGCGACTCCAGCCATTCGGCCTCTGTTACAACAGGAGTGATCATGGTGGGCTTGACCTGCAGTTTCTTCAGATGCAGATTTTCTACCAACCCACCTCTGTCATTTATCTATTATTTTGCCTATGTCGACGCTGACGTAGGTTGGATGCTCAGCATGTGCTTCTCAAGCCGATAAGATGACAAGCAGTTGCGCCATATAGTGACATTTGCGAAGCGGCATCCTCTAAGGAGCTGCCTGCGTGATGCAGGTTGAAGGGCGCTTGCCCGGCGGAGGGTCATTGCCTGACCGCAAATTCCCAGGGCTGATTCGCTTTACTGCGGCGCAGTCGCTGTAGTGATAAAACTGCGATCTCTCACTCCAGGCGTAGCGGCTGGTGGTTGCTCGGGCATCCGTGTTCGTGATGTCCCCCGCTGCTTTGATCTTGTAAGTGTCGACTGTGCCAGTGCCAGAACCGTACGTCACCAAATATCTTTGTGCATTCGGCTCTACCTCAATGGAGACATCACCCGCGATCACGTCGTTGACCTTTGGTTCTGCTCCTGCCCCGCGTTCCGTCCAATACACCTTGCTGATCTCGGCCTCGTGCAAACGGGAGAGGCAGTCTTCCGTTGGGTGACGATAACTGTTGCCGTCACCCGTGGAGATGATCGCGACGGTAGGTGCTGTCGTCTTTAGCCAGAGGCCATTGGAACTATGCGAACTGCAATGATGATGGACCTTGTAAACATCGAGGCTACCTACGGATGGCGCAACGCCGGATTCGATGTCTTCGTAGGTGCTCGTGTGTTCCCCGCTGAGATCACCGCCGATCTCCTCGCGAAACGCACCGAAGGACACAAGAACAGCCACACTCAGGTCGTTTTCGTTTTCTGTAGAGACCTGGCCACCGTTGTAGGTTCCATTGAGGCTTACAACCTTCAGGGTGACCTTTTTCGCGTTCGCTTCCAGTTCCACCATTTGACCGAGCTGAGCCGTCTTTCTCTTGGTGCCCACCGATGCCGCGTATCTCGTGTAATACCCACTTGCGTACTGGCCGCCCCGATCGTATGCGGCCGTCACAAGCGGAAACTTCTCCAAGACTGCGGGGATGCACCCGATGTGGTCCGTGTGGAGATGGCTCACGAAGATGTAGTCGATCTGGCGAACGCCGAGCTGCTCTAAGTAGTCTGTTTG
>Ga0157290_10000102_pt1 | contig 14208 bp, 9 predicted proteins | sample NitcycUS149409B1_FD_108389 | JGI IMG/M metagenome (GOLD analysis project Ga0157290, IMG submission 108389) | Soil microbial communities from Arlington Agricultural Research Station in Wisconsin, USA - Nitrogen cycling UWRJ-S149-409B-1 | ecosystem: Environmental > Terrestrial > Soil >...
CGGTGACATCATCGGTCTGCAGGACACCGTGGATACGACCGGAGACCTCACGGGTACCGCGGGCACGCCGACGGCGCAGTACTGGTGGCAGTGGATGCAGACCGGTAACAGTGACACCCGTTCGTCGATCAACTTTGGCGGATTTGGCCAGGGGCTGATGAGTGTCGGTGGTAACGTGAGCGTGGAAGCCGCTGGCGACATCCGTCAGCTCTCTGTTTCGCTGCCCGCCACGTGGGCCATCACTAACGACGCCAACGGCGCACCTGGCTTGCAGACCTTCGGTGGTGGTGATCTCAACGTTCGGGCTGGCGGCGATATTCTTAGCGGCAGCTATTTTGTAGCGAAGGGGCAGGGAACGATCGTCGCCGATGGCCGGATAGGCAGCGATTTTTCGCAGGCGTACGTCACGCCAAGTCACGTGTCCGCGACGATGCCAGTGTCGACGTTGATTGCAATGCAGGACAGTCAGGTAGACGTGCAGGCCGGTGGATCGGTCAGCCTCGGTGGCATTTTCAATCCATCATGGTTGGATGTGGGTGGTGTGAATGCGCTCTCTCCGACTGGGCATGCCGACGCTCAGGGATATTCAAGCGATTCACACATCGATGTCACGGCGTTCTCTGGGGATCTGCGGTATGGTGATCTTGTCGACCCGGTGTCGTTACTTGCTCCCGGTCTTTCCACGTCCAACGACCCAAGCCCCAGCACGGCGGGCGTCATCCTGCCTTCGACAGTGAACTTCACTGCGGCAAATGGGAGCATCGCGCTAGAGAAAGCAGGCGAGCTTTACCCGTCCAGTCACGGAAACCTTAGCTTGCTAGCCAGCGAGAACATCAGTTTCGATCTCACGGCGGGACAAATCGTCCGTACCGATTGGGGAATGATAGATGCGCCGCTTACATCGATGGCATCACCGTTGAATACGGATCCTCTGGTCGGTACTGGCGGTTCGTTCGGCGCCACGGCACGCCAATTCGGTTACCTCGCCCAAGAAATTGCAGTGGATCCGGCGTCGCAGGCATATTTTCATGCGTCCAGCCCCTGGCATGCCACCGACGATGCGCCGGTACGTGTGTATGCCTTGCAAGGTGACATCACGAATGGCAGTGGTGGCGGCGTGGGTGGGGCGCTGTTGATGCCTAACAAGGTGGCGCGTATCGAAGCCGGACGGGACATCGTAGACCTCGCGTATCTCGGCCAGCAGATCGACGCGTCCGATATCTCGATCGTGAAAGCGGGAAGAGACATCGTAGACACTTCGCTTGGTGCCGTTGCGTCTCCAGATCAGGGTCACAATGTCCTTCCTGTGATCGCTCAGGCGGGTCCTGGGTACCTGTCGGTTGAAGCAGGACGGAATCTCGGACGGCTATCTTCCCAGACGGAAGCCTTCGCCAACCCAGCCGCGCAATACATTTCCCTCCCTGCGTCGACAGGCGGCGGCTTCTACACCGGAATCGACACCGTCGGTAATACCTATAATCCCTACCTTCCTGGTCAGGGCGCCTCGATCATCGCTTCTTATGGTGTCGCGCCAGGCGTCGACAGGGCGGCGTTCATATCTCGCTATATCGATCCGTCAGCGGTGAAGCCGGCTGGCCTGGACGATGGTTCGGCCAGCCTAGTGGCCTTCGTGGAGAGTTACGACGCTGGCCTTGGCGTAGATACGGGTCTTGTAGCAGACCAGAACGTTCCGACCTATTCGGTGGATCAGGCGTGGGCACGGTTCCAGTCACTGCCAGACGAAGCGAAGGCGATCTTCGTGCAGCAAACGCTGTTCCATGTGCTGGCCGAAGTAGGCAAGGACTATAACGACAGCTCGAGCCCGTTCGCGGGCCAGTATGTACGAGGCTACGAGGCGCTGAATACTCTGTTCCCGGCATCGCTCGGCTATACAGCGAACGGGCTGGACGGTGGAAGCAACGGTGCCGAACAACGTGTCCACACGGGCGACCTGGATATCCGCGGAAGCACCATCCAGACCCAGCGTGGCGGCGACGTCTCCATCGTTGCTCCGGGTGGCGATGCTCTGTTGGGCAGCATCTCCGCACCTCCCGTGATCATCGACAACGCTGGCACCGTGCAGGCAGGCCCGAACACTCAAGGCATCCTCACCCTGCGTCAAGGCGACGTCTCACTGTTCACCGATGGCAGCACGCTGCTCGCTCAAAGTCGCATCTTCACCGAGCAGGGTGGCGACGTCACAATCTGGAGTTCCAACGGCGACATCAATGCTGGCAAGGGAGCCAAGACCACCAGTGAGATTCCACCGGTGCGCTACCTTTGCACGATCGACGCCTGGTGCCTGCAGGATGCGGCGGGGCAGGTCTCCGGTGCAGGTATCGCCACCTTGCAGACGATCCCTGGTGCGCCCGAGGGTTCGGTCTACCTGATGGCTCCGCGAGGAACCGTGGACGCAGGCGACGCAGGCATACGCGTTTCCGGCAACCTTGTCGTCGCGGCAGCCCACGTCGCGAATGCGGACAACGTGCAGGTGAAGGGCGATTCCGTTGGTCTTCCCGTCGTACAGTCGGTAAACGTCGGTGCGCTCAACGCCGCAAGCTCGGCGGCGACGGCAGCGACGAAGGCTGCTGAAGATGTCGCCCGCCAGCAGCAGTCCGACGCTCGCGATCGTCAGCCGTCGATCATTTCCGTACAGGTGATAGGTGGCGACCCGAGCGCGAGCATCGACAGTGGCTCACACGGAACGGCTTACGACCAGAACAGTCCCGTGCAAGTGGTTCGCCGCGCAGGCACCGCGGGCGACGGCCTGACAACGGCGGAACGCGCGCGTTTGATGCAGTAAGAAGAAGCAGATAAATGCCGGCATGAGGGCATCATGCCGGCATTTATTTTTGTGTCATCGTCATGTGACGTGTCATTAACTTCGAAATGCACACCTCGCGTTAAACCTGTAATCGTTCTGGCATGTCGAAGGAAATGCCTGCGTCATTCGTACGACAATTAACAGGCGAATACTCGATGTGCCTCCAGATGGAGGTCTATCGACTAGGGGTAACACCATGTTTAAGCGTAATGCTATGGGGAACACCCGCACCAAGATCATCGCGGGCGCCGTTCTGATGTCGCTCGGCCTTATGGGCGCCAGCGCCGCGATGAGCACGGACGTCTACGGTGGCGGCGCAACGCTGCCGGCCGGTGCGTATGTCGGCTTCAATTTCGGTACCGGAATCCTTTCTTCCAACGTCGCGGGCTCCACGGCCGCCGCGGTGTCCACGACCTCGCTGTTCGGCAACTGGGCCGCCACCAGCGGCAACGCCCTGTCGTATTGCCAGACCGGCAGCGGCAACGGCAAGAAGATCTTCGATCATTTCGATGGCACGACCTCGCTTCCGGGTGCCACGGGCGCGTGCAACGGCCTCGCCACCGGCGGTTTCGGTGCGCCGAGCTCCGTCATCGTCGATCCGCACTTCGCGGCTAGCGATGCGCCGATGTCGCAGGATGAGTTCAACTGGTTCGGTCTGCCCGCCCCGGGCAAGAAGACCAAGTACACCCAGCCGGTGCAGTTCCCGGCCGTGATCGGTTCGGTCGCCATCGCATTCAACAACCCGGACGTCAGCGGTACGCTGAACCTCACCGACGCTCAGGTGTGCAGCATCTTCAACGGCACGACCACCAACTGGAGTCAGCTCGGCCTGCCGGCACGCCCGATCACCGTTGTCTACCGTTCCGACGGCAGCGGCACCAGCTTCTCGCTGGCTAACCACCTGACCAGTGCCGCTTGCGGCGCTACGAACACAGCTGCTACGCACTTCATCGCCGACCAGTCGTTCGCGAAGGTCGTGAGCCTATTCCTGCCGACTCTGCCGAGCAACTGGAATGGTCAGAGCGGTAACGCCAACGTCGCTCATGCGATCGATACCACCGTGGGTGCTATCGGTTATGCGGAAGCGGCGAACCTGAAGGCCTCGAACATCACTGCCGCCAAGGTCGCGACGATCAACGGTTTCGACCCGTATGAAGGTTTGCCGGATTCGATCCTCGTTTCCACCGTGACCGACCGCGTCATCACGGGTGTTAACGCGACCAGTGGTGTGGCTGTCACCGGCGCGCTCAGCCCGGCCGCTACGACGCCCGGCTGCATGATCCTCGTCGAACCGTCGACCTACGCGAACAGCTCCACGCGTTATCCGATCGTCGCTGTGTCCAACCTCATCGCCAATGCCACCGGCAACGGCGCTGACGTGGCCGCCGTGCGTGGTCTGGTCGGCTCCGCCTACGCCAGCCACACCGGCGTGACCACCATCGGTAACCCGACCGGCGCTAACAACGGCACCGGTTATGCGTTCGTCACCACCCTGGCGACCGCTGGTATCCCGGCCAAGGTCAACTCCTGCATCAACTGATCGACGTCTGAAGTGACGATTACGACTCATGGATGAGCGGGAAGGGCCCTTCGGGGCCCTTCTTTTTTTCCGAGTCATGCGTTCGAAATGTATGCGGTCGTATGCTCATTGCATCGGGAGGAATGGACCATGCTGCCACGAAGGATGCGGGGATTCAGCTTGCTGGAAACGCTGGCGGCGATGCTCCTGCTGGCGTTGTGCTTTGGTGCCTTGATGAAGGCGGCAGGAGCATCCATGGCATTGAATGCGAGAGCCGCCGATTACACGCAGGCATCCCTCTGGGCCAGTGGCCTTCTGGATCGGACCGATGTCACGGAATTTCCGACAGCCGGGGTGCACGAGGGACGTTTCGACGATCGGTTTCGCTGGAAGATGAATGTATCGTCGCCGGCGTCGGAAGCGCTTCTCAAGACGACAAGTCCTATGCGCCTCCACCGGATCGAACTTACCGTCGAATGGGATGAGGGCGGCAGGCCCGCCAACGTCCGCTTTGTCACGCAGCGCGCCGTATCCGAAGTGCCGCCGAGTGGTCCGCCGCCGTCACCCGGGGGCGATGGATGAAGCGCGTCGCTGGTTTCAGCCTGATGGAAACGCTTGGCGCGCTGGCGTTACTTGCCTTGCTGCTGCTTGGCGTCATGGCGTCGCTCGAAACGATTACACGCTCGACCCGGTCCACCTTGTCCATGACGCAGCGGCTGGACGAAGTGCGGGCAGCGCAGACTTATCTTCGTCGCGCCCTTTCAGGCGCGATGGCTTATCCCTGGACTCGCCGCGCAAACCGGCGCCTCGTCGTCTTCCATGGCGACGAGACGACGATGACGTTTGTCTCGCCAGGGCCGGGCTATCTTGCGGCGAGCGGGCTGCAGTTGCAGGCGCTTTCCTTACAGGGGAACAAGGGGGATCAGCGCCTGGCGGTGGCCTTCGCACCCCTTGCCACGCGCGATGGGTCTCACGTGGTGCCCACATCGCCCGAAACGCTGGTGGAGCATGTCGTTTCTGGACGGCTTACCTATAGCGGACTTGACGACGATGGTCATCCCGTCACCTGGGCCTCGTCGTGGCCTTACGAGCAGCGCTTGCCGACGATGGTCGGTGTCGAACTCGAGCTCCGCGGTGGGGTGCACTGGCCGACCTTCACGGTGCCCCTGCGCATGGATCCTGCGGCGACGAACGTACGCGAGGCCGTGGCGCGACTCTCCGCGGTGCCGTCGTCATGATGCGATCGCTGAGGATTCGTGCATCGGGGCAGCGTGGTATCGCGCTGCTGGTGGTGTTGTGGGGATGCACGCTTGCGGCGATCACGCTGGGTGCCTTGGCGAGCAACGCACGCGTGGAGGGTGTGGAGGCCCGCGGGCAATATCGCAAGGTGCAAGCGTCATACGCGGCCGAAGCCGGGATTGAACAGGCCGTGTATCGGCTCCGGGCTATGGACGAAGCGGAACGTTGGGCGACGGATGGCCGCAGCTATACGTGGCGAGAGGGTGATATCCATGTGGGTGTGTCGATGGTCGACGAGGATGGGAAAGTCGACCTCAATCGCGCGACGCCGGAGCGGATCGAGGCACTGCTTCTCGCTCTGGGTATCGAGCCGGATCGTGCTCGCGCGGCAACGGCGGCCATCGTGGGGTGGGGTGCCAGGAGACCGATAGAGTCCGATGCCTTACTGGCACGCGGTGGATTTGCCAGCCTGGAGGAACTGCATGGTGTTCCAGGACTCGATGTCGACATCATCACCCGCATCGAGCCGTCGCTGACATTGTGGGGGCTCGAGGAGCCGAACCTCGCACATGCTTCGCCTGCCGTCGTGTCGGCCGTGACGGGAGCGGACGCCGCAACGTCCGCCGCCTACGTCGCGCGTGTGCGCGACCTGGCCGGGGGATTCACGACGCTTCCGCCGGTGCCCGGGAACAGGCCGGGTACGGCAGTCCGGCGCTCGAGTGGAACGGTGAATATCGTGTCACGCGCCGCGATCGAAGGTGGGCTCACCTTGACTATCGATGCGACCGTGATCCTCAAGAACGAGCCGGGCGACCCACGCGCCTATCGCGTGGTGCGTTGGCGTGAGCTCGTTTCGGAAAGTGGATCCTGATCGCGATCGGTACCACGCCTACCGACGCCTGGACTGTCACGGATTCAACATGTAGCGCGACTTGAATGTGTCACTGCGTAGAAACGGCCTGACGATAGGTTCCTTGGGCGCAAGTGCGCGACGGGGATGCTCCGCGTTCTGCCCACTATCTACTCTTGAGGTGTTTCATGAAGAACGAAAAATTGACGTCCGCTATTCGCCCCGCGTCGAAGCGCTGGCTGGCCCCCGCGGCTCGTTGTGCGCTTCCCTTGCTGATGGCTGGCGTGGCCCTGCCTGCGGCCGCCCACAACAACAACGCTTACGTCGCGAACCAGGTTGATAACACGGTTTCCGTGATCAACACCGCCACCAATGCGGTCAGCGCGACTGTCCCGGTGGGTGCCACGCCCGTCGCCGTTGCGGTCAGCCCCAGCGGTTCAAGCGTGTATGTCGCCAACGCCAGCGATAACACGGTCTCCGTGATCGATGCGGCCACCAATGTGGTGAAGGCTATCGTGCCGGTGGTCGACACCCCGGTGGCCGTGGCGGTCAGCCCGAACGGTGCCAACGTCTATGTTGCCAATGCGAATGTCAACGCGGTCTCCGTGATCAATGCGGCCACGAATACCGTCGTCGCGTCGGTGCCGGTGGGTAGCGTGCCCTTCAGCATCGCCGTCAGCGCCAATGGCGCCCGTGCGTACACGGTCAATACAGGCGACAGCACGGTCTCCGTGATCGACACGAAGTCCAACAAGGTGATCGCCACGATCCCCATGGATGGTTCGCCCTTCGGTCTGGCCGTGGGTCCGCTTGGCGCTCGTGTTTACGTCGCCAACGTCGGCTCCAGCAATGTCTCCGTGATCGATGCTTTTACCAACAAGGTGACCGGCACGGTACCGGCCGGCAACGGCGCGGACGCGGTGACGACCAGCGCCATCGGTATCCCGGTGTACGTCTCCAACTTCAATGACAACACCGTCTCCGTGGTCGATCCGTTCAACAAGTCCGTGATCGCCACCGTGCCGGTGGGCAGCTCGCCGGGCTCCCTCGCCGTCAGCGGGACCAACGGTCGCATCTTCGTAGTCAATACCAACTCCAACAGCGTTTCGGTGATCAACCCGTTCACCAACAAGGTGATCTCGACCGTCGCCGTGGGCAGCCTCCCGGCGGCCGTGGCGACCCAGCCGCTCTAAGCGCTTCAAGCCGATGGAGGAGGGGGCCGTCATGGCTCCCTCTTTCGCGCGTCTCTACTGCTGGATACTCAACGGGTCCCGTCAGCTTTGGATTCCTGCATCCATGGCTGAACTTTGATGGCGTGCGGTAGTCTGTGAGGAGGGAACGGGGGAGCTGCCTTTTTATCTGCTTTAATGGCACGCCCCGCGGCCGCCCGCGTCACGGCAGCGCAACACGGATCCCCCAATCTCGCAGGCTTCAATGACCATGATGGTTCTTGCATGACGCGTTTTCTTACGATCGGCGCCGTAGCGCTGGTAGTGGCCCTGGCAGGCTGCTCCACGCTGCCCCAGCCCAGCGACGATGGCGCACTGCAACGCGAAGCCATGGCCGGCACCGAGCTACCGGCGCCTAAGCCGCGCATCATGCCGTCGACCAATCCAACGGCACCGACCAATGTGCCGCCGCAGGTCACCACGGGCACGGGCGAGTTCATCAAGCCGGTGGGTCTGGCCAAGCCGAAGCCGGTCGCCGAAGGCGCGGGCACGGTCACCTTCAATTTCGAGAACCAGCCGGTCGAGTCGGTGGTGAAAGCCATCCTCGGCGACCTGCTGCATGAAAACTATTCGATCGTGCCGGGCGTGCAGGGCAACGTGTCCTTCTCGACCTCCCAGCCGGTCACGGCCGAACAGGCCCTGCCGATCCTCGAGACCCTTCTTTCGTGGACGGGCACTGCGCTCGTTCACACCAACGGCCGCTATGTGGCCATGCCGGCGAAGGACGCCGTCGCCGGCAACCTCGTGCCGAGCATAGGGGCGAATGCACCGGCCGGGGGCCTGCAGGCACGCCTGTTCCCGCTGCACTTCATCTCCGCGACGGAGATGCAGAAACTCATCAAGCCGTTCGCGCGTCCGGACGCGACGCTGCTCGCCGATCCGACGCGCAATGTGCTGGTCATGGCCGGCACGCCTACCGAACTCGACAACTACCAGCGCACCGTCGCTACCTTCGACGTCGACTGGTTGCGCGGCATGTCGGTCGGGGTGTTCTCGCTACAGCGCGCCCAGGTGAAGGACCTCACGCCCAAGCTCGAAGGCATCTTCGGCGAGAAGGGCAACACGCCGATGGCCGGCATGCTGCGCTTCATTCCGATCGAGCGGACCAACTCGCTCGTAGTGCTCAGCCCCCAGCCGGCGTATCTCGACGAAGTGCGCAGCTGGATCGATCGTATCGACCGTGGCGGTGGCAACGAGCCGCAGCTGTACGTTTACGACGTGCGTAACGTGCAGGCCTCCGACATGGCCGACTACCTTTCGGACATCTATGGCAGCGGCTCCGGCGGTGGGCGCTCGGGTGATAAGGGCGGCAAGGTCGGTCCCGGCCTCAGCTCAGGCACGCTCGGTGGCAGCGACAGCGACATGGGCAATCGTGGCGGCTCCGGCGTCGGTAGCACCACGGGTGCGTTCGGCAACACCAGCTCCTCGTCGACCGGTTCCTCGACGACCGGCGGCCTGACTTCGGGGACCGGCACAAGTACGGGTTTCGGCAGCAGCACGGGCAGTTCAGGCTTCGGGGCCGGCTCGGGCTCCTCTGACGACAGCTCCGCCGACACGGGCAATCGTCATTCCTCGACCACCACGGACGACGGCGTGCGCATCACCTCGGTGGACTCGAACAACCAGCTCATGGTCCGTTGCCGTCCCGCGCAGTGGGCCGAGATCGAAGAGGCGATCAAGCGCCTGGACGCCGTGCCGATGCAGGTGCAGATCGAAACGCGCATCCTCGAGGTGACCCTCTCGGGGGATCTCGAATTCGGCGTGCAGTGGTACCTCGAAGGCCTGACCGGCACGACCAACGGGCAACCGACCCAGCCGGGTAACAAGCACCAGTACGCGCTGGGTGGCGGCGGTGCAACCCTGGCGACAGGCGACAGCTTCTTCTACTCGTTCGTCAACAACAACATCTCCGTCGCGCTGCATGCGATGGAGCAGAACGGGAATACCAAGGTGCTCTCCGCGCCCTCGCTGGTGGTGCTGAACAACCAGAAAGCGCACATCGAGGTGGGCGACCAGATTCCGATCACGCAGACCTTCGTCAACACCGGTGCGAACACGGACAACACGATCGGCCAGGTGGAATACAAGGACACCGGCGTGATCCTCAACGTGCGTCCGCGCGTGAATCCGGGTGGCCTGGTCTACCTCAATGTGAGCCAGGTGGTGAGCAGTCCGGGCATCAAGGACACCACCACCGGCAACTTCCCGATCCAGCAGCGCGAAGTGGCCACCCAGGTCGCGGTGCAGAGCGGGCAGACGGTGCTGCTTGGCGGCCTGATCAAGCAGAACGACGCCCTGACCGATACCGGTATCCCGGGCCTCAACCAGATTCCCGTACTCGGCCGTTTGTTCGGCACGACCAGCCGGACGCGGACCCGCACCGAGCTGATCGTCCTGATCACCCCCAGGGTGATCACCAATGGGGACGAGGCCAAGCAGGTCACCGACGAGTACCAGCGCAAGTTCGAGTCGCTCCGGCCGTTCACCCAGCCCGCCAGACCTTGACCGAAGGGTGACCGAGGGTGCATACACCCACATCACGGGGCGCGTTTCACATTGGAAGCGCGTTTCTGACAGGGGGAGACTCGCTTGATACAGGATCTGGCCGGCTGGTCCACGGTGCTGGAGCTGATGCCCACGGCGATGTTCGTGCGCGATGCGGCGCACCGCTGGGTGTTCGTCAACCGCATGGGCTGCGAGTACTTCGGCCTGAACGCCGACGAGGTGCTCGGCAGGACCGACGCCGAACTCTTCCCGCCTGAGCAGGCCGCCCGCTTCGAAGCGGGTGACGACGCTGTGCTACGCAGCCACGAGGTGGTCGAAACCGAGGAAACGGTGACCGACCCCCAGGGCCATGTGCGCACCTTGCTCACCCGCAAGACCTGCATCGACCTGGAAGGCGCGCTGCATGTGCTGGCCTCGGTCACCGACATCACCGAGCTGCGCGAGTCCGAGGCGCATGTGCGCTGGCTGGCCTGCCACGATGCCCTGACCGGGCTGGCCAACCGCACGGCGCTGTTCAGCCGGCTGGACGCCGCCATTGGCCGCGCGGCCAGCGGCGGCCTGCACGCCGCGCTGTTCCACCTGGACATGGACGGCTTCAAGAAGGTCAACGACACCTACGGCCACCTGATCGGCGACGAACTGCTGGTGCAGTTCGGCGCCAGGCTTCGCAGTGTCGTCGGTCCGGACGACACGGTGGCCCGGATCGGCGGCGACGAGTTCGCGCTGCTGGTGGACGATCACGGCGACCTCGATGTGCAGGGCCTCGCCGAGCGGATTCTTGCTCTCGCCGGCGAACCCTTCGACGTCCTTTCGACGACCACCTTCATCGGCACGTCCATCGGCATGGTCGCCATCGATGCCGAAGCCGTCGCGGCGGGAGAGTTGGCCCGCAAGGCGGATAGCGCGCTGTACGAAGCGAAGAAGAAGCGTAACCGCCTGGTGGTTTACACCAAGGCGCTGGACGCCGCGCTGGCGCATCGCCGCGACATCGAAAAGGCGCTGCTCGAGGCCTTGCTGACCCGCGAGGGCCTGAGTTGTCACTACCAGCCGATGATTCGCAGCTCCGATGGCAAGGTGGTGGGACTCGAGGCGCTGGCCCGCTGGCGACATCCCACTCTCGGCGTGGTCTCGCCGGTGCAGTTCATTGCCGTGGCGGAAGAGACCGGCCTGATCGGCCAGTTGGGCGAGTGGGTGCTGCGCACCGCCTGCGCCCGCGTGGCCAAGCTCGACAACCTGTTCGTTGCGGTGAACGTGAGCGCCGTGCAGCTGCGCGACGACGACTTCGCCGACATGGTCATGCGCGTACTCATCGAGACGCGCCTGTCGCCGAAGCGGCTGGAGCTGGAGATCACCGAGACGGCTATCGTCAATGCCGATGGGGCAGCGGTGCAGCTGCTCAAGGGCCTGCGCCGGCTGGGCGTACGGATTTCGCTGGACGACTTTGGCACGGGCTATTCCAGCCTGACCCTGCTCAAGGATCTCGCGGTCGACAAGGTGAAGATTGACCGCTCCTTCGTGCAGAACGCGACCCAGGCCGGCGATTCGGCAGCCATCGTGCGGGCGGTGTCCAACCTGGGCGCCGCGCTCGGCCTGTGCGTCGTGGCCGAGGGCGTGGAGACCGAGCAGCAGCGCGCTTTCCTGGCCGACGCCGGTTGCGACGAACTGCAGGGTTTCCTGTTCTCGCCGGCCGTGCCGGAAGACCGTATCGACCGGGTCGCCGGGCCGTATCCGGCCCCGGTGGCGGCTCATTCGGCCGGATAGGCGTCCGCGGGCATCGGCCAGGTACGGCGCAGGTCCGGCATGCCCGGCATGGTGGTTGGCTGCGGTAGCGGCAAGGGCGTGCGCGCATCCACCACCCCGCCGGTAGCGTCGCCGACGATGGCGATGATGCAGGCCCCACTTTCCTGCGAACTTCCGAAGGAAAGCCGTCCCCAGGGCATCTGCATGACCGTATAGCGGTTGGGCAGCATGGCCGGCGCGGCGGGCAGGTTGGTTTCCGAGGCGCTCGCGTGGAAGGCTTCGGCCAGCTCGTTCCGCGCGAAGCACGGGCGCTGTTCCAGCTGGATCGAGGTGAAGCGCACCATCGGCACGTCGCCCCCTTCGTTGAAGCCGCGCGCCTCGAAGGCACTCACGCGGTAACCGTCGCGGGTTATGAAGGGCACGCTGCGCACGATCTGCGGCGGGGCGTCGGTGGTGGCGTGCAGGCCGCCCGGCAGCTTGCGGGACAACGAGTCCACCGCGTTGGGCAGGGTGCCCATCGTCGAGTTGATGATCTCGACCAGGGTCTTGTCGCTGCGCTGCACACTCACGGGGTCGGCCGCCGCGGCAGGAGCCAAGGCAGCGCATAACAGGGTGGCCAGGAGGCGAGTGGGACGCATGAGGGCCAGGTTGAGGTGAGCAGGGGCGCTAGTTTGCACGAGTTGCGTATGCCCTTGCATGCGCCGTGAATGCCCGGATATTGGAAACAACGTCCTACCCCTGATCCCGATGACAGACCTGCGCTTCGACAATGCCTTCGTCCGCGAGTTGCCGGCCGACCCCGAACGAGCCAACGGTCCGCGCCAGGTCGTCGGCGCGGCGTTCTCCTGGGTGGAGCCGACGCCGGTCGCGGCACCGCGGCTGGTCGCGGTGTCGGCCCAGGTGGCGGCGATGCTGGGCGTCTCGCCCGAGGCACCGGATTTTGCGGAGGTGTTCTCGGGCAACAAGCGCTGGCCAGGCATGACCGGTTATGCCATGGCCTACGGCGGCCACCAGTTCGGTAACTGGGCCGGCCAGCTTGGCGACGGCCGCGCGCTGGGCCTGGGCGAGGTGCTCACCGCCCACGACGGCCGCCAGGAGCTGCAGCTGAAGGGCGCCGGCCGCACCCCGTACTCGCGCGGGGCCGACGGGCGCGCCGTGCTGCGCTCGTCCATTCGCGAATTCCTGTGCAGCGAGGCGATGCACCACCTCGGCGTGCCGACGACCCGGGCATTGTCCCTGGTGGTTACCGGCGACGAGGTGCTGCGCGACGTGATGTACGACGGCCACCCGGCGCTGGAGCCGGGGGCGATCGTCTGCCGGGTCGCGCCGTCGTTCATCCGCTTCGGCTCGTTCGAGCTGCCGGCGGCGCGCAACGACCTCGATCTGTTGCGCCGGCTGGCCGACTTCACCATCGCCACCCATTACCCGGTCTTCGCCGGGCTCGATGGAGAGGCGCGCTACGCGGCCTTCTTCACCGAGGTCTGCGAGCGCACGGCACGCCTCATGGCGCACTGGATGCGCGTGGGTTTCGTGCATGGCGTGATGAACACGGACAACATGTCCATCCTCGGCCTGACCATCGACTACGGCCCGTATGGGTGGGTGGATGACTTCGACCCGGACTGGACGCCGAACACCACCGATCGCGCGCACAAGCGCTACCGCTTCGGCCACCAGCCACGCGTGGCTTACTGGAACCTGCAACGTCTCGCCCAGGCGCTGTCGCCTTTGTTTACCGGCGTCGACGCGCTGCAGGCCGGGCTGGATCGCTACGTGGAGGTGTTCGAAGCCACCGATGCGGCGTTCTCGGCCGCCAAGCTCGGTCTCGCCAACGCCCGCGAAGGCGACGAGGTGCTGGTCGCCGACCTGCGTGGCCTGCTCACGCTGGGTGGGATGGACATGACGATCTTCTTCCGTGATCTCGCGCTGCTCGATCTCGATGCGCCGCACCCGGGTGTCGTCGGGGCGGCGTTCTATGAGGAAGACAAGCGCGTCGCGACGCACGAGGCGCTGGCTTCCTGGCTGCAGCGATATGCGGCGCGCGTGCGGGCGGACGAATCGCCGGCATCGGAGCGGCTTGCCCTGATGCACGCCAGCAACCCGCGCTATGTGCTGCGTAACTACCTTGCGCAGCAGGTGATCGACAGCGCGGAGCAGGGCGACTATGCGCCCCTGCATGAGCTGATGGAGACCCTCCGCCAGCCCTACGACGAGCAGGCGGGCAAGGATCACCTGGCTGGCCGCCGGCCCGAGTGGGCGCGCGACCGGGTCGGCTGCTCCATGCTTTCCTGCAGTAGCTGAC
>Ga0157290_10000103_pt1 | contig 14099 bp, 12 predicted proteins | sample NitcycUS149409B1_FD_108389 | JGI IMG/M metagenome (GOLD analysis project Ga0157290, IMG submission 108389) | Soil microbial communities from Arlington Agricultural Research Station in Wisconsin, USA - Nitrogen cycling UWRJ-S149-409B-1 | ecosystem: Environmental > Terrestrial > Soil >...
ACCGAGGATCTCGACCGGGGTCGAAGGTCCGGCGGACTCGATCGGACGTCCGCGATCATCGAACATGGCGCGGATCTTTCCGAAGGTGTTGCCGACGATGTAGCTGTCGCCCGTCTTCAGTGTTCCGTTCTGTACGAGGATCGAGGCGACTGCACCGCGACCGCGATCCAGCTTGGCTTCGATGACCGTACCGACTGCGGGACGCTCGGGGATCGCTCTCAGGTTGGCGAGATCTGCCGTAAGCAGGATCATCTCCTCCAGCAGGTCGAGACCGATGCGCTTCTTCGCGGAGACTTCGACGAAGACCGTGGTGCCGCCGAGATCTTCCGACTGCAGGCCGCGCTCGGCAAGCTGCTGCTTGACGCGCGAAGGATCCGCACCGGGCTTGTCGATCTTGTTGACCGCAACGATGATCGGCACATTCGCCGCCTTTGCGTGATCGATGGCTTCAATCGTCTGGGGCATTACGCCGTCATCCGCTGCAACCACAACGACGACGATGTCCGTGACCTTCGCTCCGCGTGCGCGCATGCGTGTGAAGGCTTCGTGACCAGGAGTATCCAGGAAGACGATCTCGCGGCCAAAGGCAGGAGAGTCGGGCTTCGTGACGTGCACTTTGTAGGCACCGATGTGCTGCGTGATACCGCCGGCTTCGCCGCTGGCGACGTCGGTGGAACGAATGGCATCGAGGAGTGAGGTCTTACCGTGATCGACGTGTCCCATGACCGTAACAACGGGGGGACGCGTGATCTCGATCATGCCGGTCGTGTCTTCGAGCAGGCCTTCGATGGCTTCGTTCTCAAGCTGCTCTTCCACCGAGATGATAGCGGCGTCTGCACCGAACGCTGCGGCGATGCCCTTGACCAGCTCGTTGTCGAGCGACTGGTTCACAGTCACAAAGATGCCGCGCATGAGCAGCATGGCAATGAGATCTTTACCGCGTACTTCCAGCTTCTCTGCGAGATCCTTTACGGAGATGCCTTCGGTCACGGTGATGGTGCGCGTGATCGGAACGTCTCCCTGCGGAATCTGGGGTCCACCGAAACGAGATGGCGGAGCAAAGCCCTTCATCGGGCCTTCCTTGCTCTTCTCGTAACGCTTCTTACCGGCTGCGCCTTTACGTGCTGCGGGACGCATACCCGGCTTTGGAGCTCCGGCCATATCGCCGGGCGCGCCTAAGCCACCGCCCGGACGGGGAGGTCCGCCAAATCCTGGGCGTGCGCCGAAACCGGGACGTCCACCGGGCGTGAAGGGACGCGCTCCCGGTGCTCCCGGAGGAGGTCCACCCGGATAGGTGCGTGTGGGATGCATGGGACGACGAACACCGCCGGGACCCATCGGTCCACCGGGACCGCTCGGGCCAGAGCCCATCGGTCCACGGTTGCCTTGATATCCACCGGTGCTGCCGGGGCCGCTTGCGCCGGGGCGCTGAAAGATCGGGCGTCCACGAGGAGCGACAGGAGCCGCTCCAGGGGGCGCTGTGTAAACGGGGCGCGGTCCAGTCTGCGGCATAATCACGCGACGTACCGGCGGAGCATCCACAACGGGAGGCGGAGGTGGCGGCGGAGCTGCAACTTCCACGACAGGCTCTGGAGGTGGAGTTGCTGCCACTGGCTTCGGAGGAACGGTTCCGGTTGCAGGTGTCGTGGGTGCCTTCACAACAACCGTACCCACGGGAACGCGCGAGGCGATGGCGGGCGCGGGCGCAACGATGACCGGGGAAGCGGCACGCGTCTGCGGAACGATGCGGCGACCCGTCGTCTGCGGTGCAGAGGACGGACGCTCCGAGGAGAACGTCAGCGTCGGCATCACTGGCTGCGTGTTGGGCGCGCGCGTCGGAGGAGCGGCGACCGGAGCTGGCGGCGGAGGTACTGGCACAGCAGGGCGAGCCACAACGACCGGCGGCGCAGGAGCCGCGGGAGGAGTCACCACGGGCCTTGCCACGGCGGGCGCGGGAGGAGGAGGAGCGGCAACCACTGGCGGCGGCGCAACCACGGCGACGGGCGGGGCAGCCGGGGGCGGCGGAGGTACAGCCACCACGGGAGGCCGCGCCACGACAGGGCGCTGTGCAAAGGAAGCTGAAGTGGGAGGTGCAGAGTGACCTGCAGCTTCTGCCTGTTTGCGCTCGAGGATCGCGCGCGCGATGTCTCCCGGCTTGGATGCCTTGGAGAGATCGATCCGTCCGCGGGTATCGGCGGAGGAGGACGAACGAGAGTTGGACGAGCCACCATTGATGTGGCGTCGCACAAGCTCGGCTTCGCCCGCTTCAATAGAGCTCGAATGGGTCTTTTTTTCTGCCACGCCCACAGCCGTCAGAGCATCCAGAATGGATTTGCTCTTCACTTCCAGCTCGCGTGCCAGGTCGTTAATGCGTACTTTGCTCAATCAATCCTCGTTTTGTTCCCCTGCACCCTCAACGCGTCATAGCGGCTCCGCGGTGCAGGTTTAGAAGGCCTATAAATTTATTATCGCCCGAAAATGCAACTAACGGACTATTTCCAGCGGAAAGCACGGTGTGGCTAGCGATCAGGCTAACCACGATCGTGCTCATCCGAGTCGATTGTTTCGTCTGAAACTTCCTGCGATTCAGCTACGAGATCGTCCATCGCCTGATTGTCCAGTTCGATGTCTCCCTCGCGGTTGTCTGCATCGGTAAACCCATCTTCGTTGGAGGCACGGTCTTCCCGTTCCAGGATGTCCTCGGTCGACTCATCGACTTCGATCGGAACATTGCCCGTGCCCGCGTTCTCCGCCGCGAAGATCTCTTCCGGTGTTTTGCTCATGGAACTCTCCTCCCCCTCGGCATTCTCTTCCAGAGGTTCGTCTGCAGATTCGGCCAGGGTCGTATCGACTTCGGCCGTCTCGACATCAGATGCTTCTTCCGCAGCAGGCGCAACATCGGTAGATGCGGCTTCTGCCGCAGCTGCGGGACGCTCTTCGCCCTCTTCATACTGACCGAAGTAGTGGCGAACGGCGACCGTAATCTTTTCGACCGATTTTTCGCCGATGCCTGGAACCTCTTCCAACTCTTCCGCTGTCATGTCCGCAAGGCTTTCGACCGTTGTGATTCCAGCAGCAATCAGCTTCTCCAGGACAGACTCTCCCAGTTCGGTCACCTGCTCGATCGGAGTCTGAGGAGCACCCTGCATGGCCGACATCTGCTGCTCGACCTCCTGGCGCTTCTCCTCCTCGCTCTTGATGTCGATCTTCCAGCCCAGGAGCTTGGCCGCGAGGCGAACATTCTGACCTTTTTTGCCGATCGCGAGCGAGAGTTGCGTGTCGTCCACAATCACTTCGATCTGTTTCTCCGCGAGGTCTGTAATGGACACGCGGGCCACCTTGGCGGGTTGCAAAGCCTTCTCGGCAAAGGTCGTAATCTCTTCGGAGAACTCGATGATGTCGATCTTTTCGCCGCGCAGTTCGCGGATGATCGACTGCACGCGCATGCCCTTCATACCGACGCAGGCGCCGACGGGATCGACATCCTTGTCGCGCGAGACGACGGCAATCTTGGTGCGCTCTCCAGCTTCACGAGCGATGGCACGAATCATGACGGTGCCATCGTAGATCTCCGGAACCTCGGATTGGAAAAGATTTTGCACGAGCGAGGGAGCGGCGCGGCTCACGATCACCTGCGGTCCCTTGGCGGCACGATCCACACGGATCAACGCAACGCGAATGCGCTCGCCGACGGCGAACTGCTCCAGGCGCGACTGCTCGCGCTTCGGCATGCGGGCCTCGGCCTTGTCCAGATCCACGATGACGTCCATCGGCTCGACGCGCTTCACCGTGGCGTTCAGGATCTCGCCAACGCGGTGGTTGTACTCGTTGAAGACCGTGTCGCGCTCGGCTTCGCGGACCTTCTGAAAGATGACCTGCTTGGCCATTTGGGCGGCGATGCGGCCCAAAGGCGACGTGTCCTTGTAAAAGCGCAGTTCCGCGCCTACTTCTACCTCTCCAGCCAGTTCCTTGGCCTGATCCAGCGTCAACTGATTCTCGGCATCTTCGACCTGCTCCGCGCCTTCTACGACCGTCTTGTAGACATACGCGCGAATCTCGCCCGACTCCTTGTCGAACTCGCCGCGCATATTTTCCTGCGTCTTGTAAAACTTGCGTGTTGCCAGAGCGATTGCGTCTTCTACCGCGCCCACAACGATCTGCGGGTCAATTCCTTTGTCCCGGCTCATCAATTCAATTGCTTGATATAGTGCGCTTGCCATGGTCTGTTACCTCAAAACCTTCTATTCAGTTGTGTGGAGCTCAATTGCGTGGAACATGGGTGTCTTAGGTGGAACCAGATCCTGGCGATTAAATTTCCGCCACGAGCTGTGCTTTTTCGATCGCGTTGAAGGGAATCTCGACGGTCTGTGGAGCCTCAGTCTTCGTTCCTTTTTTCTTCCCTTTGGCCTTCACCGCGGCAAGGTCCAGGGTGGCGATACCGTCCGCAAACGTCATTCGCCCGGTGAAATTCTTGGTGCCGTTGATCGCCTGGAAGGTCTTCAACGTAACCAGGCTGCCCGCAAAGCGTTCGTAGTCGGCTGTTTTGAAGAGCTTGCGTTCGATGCCTGGGGAAGAGACCTCCAGTGTGTACTCGGTCGTTCCCGGAACCAGTTCTTCGACGTCTAGAAGCGTTCCGAAATCGGTGGCGAAGGCCGCACAATCCTCGTGGGTTACGCCCGAAAGCGCCTCTACCGGAACGCCGCGTGGAAGGGCCTTGCTCTCGTCCGTCTCCGCCTCGCGCAACATCGCAGCGCGTCCCTCGGCGTTCTTCTCCACAAAGATCTGCAAGGTGCTGAATTTGCCTGCTCCTGTGAAGGAAACTTCAACAATTTCAAGTTGATGCGAGGCAGCGACACGGTCGGCTGCGTCGCGAATTTTGTCGAGTTCAAGGGCCAAGGCCGTGCCTCCTTTCTTGCGTTTTAAAGCAAATAAAAAGTGGGCTTTCGCCCACTCATCTCGTCCGCCACATCTGCCCGTGCGTTCAGGGCGCGCCTACTGCGGCAGCAAGTTCGTCTGCATGAATCAGTATAGGCACTCAGACACGCAAATTCAAGTCCGGTCGACGGGGCGTTGCTGGTGTATGACGCCGAATTTAGAAGGGAATCGAGACCTAATCCGTCTGCCGACGTCCGTGGAACACAACTCCGATGCTGAACGTCTGCAACGGAATCGCGCCGGAGCTGACGCTATATCGTTGTCCGCTCAGGTTGCCGGGCCGTGATCCCGCGATCAAGGCACCCGAACCGCCCTCGAAGCGTACGGAGAAGATGGGAGCCAGCTGGAAATCCGCTCCGAGATAGCCGGTCATGCCGAAGTTGTTCAGGCGGTTCGTTCCACCGTTTGCCGTCGGGGTATAGACCCCGTAGTTGGTTTGCACCAAGCCGAAGGAGACCTGCGCATAGGGATCGACCTTCACCGGCCCGATGTGAGTCGCGATGCTGCCGCGTACCCCTCCCATCACTGTCCCTACGTGCCCGCCTGCGGCATTTTCCACTGCGATTGCGCTCTTTTGGCTCGACGTAATGCCGCCACGCAGATCAGCGCCTAACCGCACCGGACCAAAGGTGTGGAAGTCGTAGTAGGCGCCACCGGTAAATCCCAGGGGCGAAATATGTCCGCTGTTGGTGGCCTGGGGCGTCGTTGTGCTCAACGTGTCCGTGAAGTTGATGCTCGACATATGCTGCCCTGTCGCCAGGATGTACACACCCACTTGCGCACGCACAGCACTTACAGAAAGAACGCAGACCACTAGAGCGAAGACCTTACTCAAACGCATGCACCAACTTTATCGCACAAGTTTCACAAGCGCCTAACTCCACTTCACCTCGGGCAAGCCCTCGAAGAGAGGTTTAGCGAAGAAATATCCCTGCATCAGGTGTATGCCGCACTCCCGCAGAGCATCGCGCTCTTCCGCCGTTTCCACGGCTTCGCCGATGATCTCTATGTTGAGAGACGTGCAGAGTTCAGCCATGGCACGCACGATCGTCTGCGACCGGGGACGATCATGGAGGTGCCGAATGAGCTTCGCATCGAGCTTGATGATGTCCGGTTCCAACTCGGCGAGGAGGTTCAGACCGCTGTAACCCGCGCCGAAATCATCCAAAGCAATCCCGAAGCCGTGCTTTTTGTACTCGGTAATGATGTTTTGCAGATGCGCCGTATCGCGGACGGGTTCATGCTCCGTGATCTCGAAGACGATGCGATCGAGCGGAAAATGGTGCAGTTCCGCAGCGCGAAGGGTCTTTTCGATACACGCTGCGGGGCTGTAGACAGCTTCAGGCATGAAATTTACCGAGAGGTGTGCACCGGTCTCGACCATACCCAATCGGGAAGCAAGGGCGATAGCCTTCATGCGGCATACCTGATCGAAGGCGTACCGGTTTTCCCGAGTCACCTGGGAGAGGACAGAAAATGCAGACTCGTTCTGCGGACCTCGAACCAGCGCTTCATATTTACGGATGGTGCGTGCCCGGACATCGACAACAGGCTGGAAGGCCATGGTGAAGGGAAATGGTTCATCGATTCCATCCCGGCAGGCGCCACAGCCGGAGCTGGACTTTGAATCAAAAATCATAACCGCACCTGACCTGTCCAAATCTATTGCTGCACTTCGTCAGATGGATGCCTGACAGCGGGCAAAGGTAATCCCTTCCCAGGAACGGAAGTAATGTGCCTCTCAGAACGGTCCGGGGAGCCATCCGCCAATTCGGGGCCGCAGACAACCATTTCCAGACTGGACTACACTTGATTGAACCTTATGATTCAGAATCCGGTTCCTGAAGCCCTCACATTCGACGATGTCCTTCTCGTCCCCGCATTTTCCGACGTGGTTCCAACCCAGGTCAACACGTCCACCCGCCTGACGAAGCGCATCACGCTCAATACACCCCTTCTCTCCGCCGCCATGGATACCGTGACCGAAAGCCGTCTGGCGATTGCCATGGCACAGGCTGGCGGCATGGGCGTCATTCATCGCAATCTCTCCATCGAGCAGCAGGCGCAGGAGGTCGACAAGGTCAAGCGCTCCGAGTCAGGCATGATCGTCGATCCTGTGACCATCGAGCCCGAGCGTCCGATCTCCGATGCGCTTGAAGTCATGCGGCGGTACAAGATCTCCGGCGTTCCCGTCACGCAAGGAAAGAAGCTCGTCGGCATCCTGACGAATCGCGATCTTCGCTTCATCTCGCAGACAGACATTGCGATCTCCGAGGTGATGACCAAGAAGAATCTCATCACCGTTCCCGTCGGCACCACTTTGGAGCAGGCAGAACATATCCTGCATCAGCACCGCGTGGAGAAGCTCCTCGTCGTCAATGACGCCTACGAGCTCAAGGGACTGATCACAGTTAAAGACATTCAGAAGAAGTTGAAGTATCCCAACGCCTGCAAGGACGACCAGGGACGTCTGCGCGTAGCTGCTGCTATCGGTGCAACGGGCGACTTCCTTGAACGTGCCGCAGCCCTGATCGAAGCACGTGTCGACGCGCTTGCGATCGACAGCGCACACGGCCACTCCTCGCGTGTGCTCGAAGCCGTGCGCGAGTGCAAACGCGCCTTCCCGGATGTTGATCTTCTCGCCGGAAACGTGGCCACTTACGAGGGATGCCTTGCGCTGATTGAGGCCGGAGCAGATGCGATCAAGGTCGGCATCGGACCGGGTTCGATCTGCACCACGCGCATGGTCACCGGCGCGGGTATGCCGCAGATCACAGCCATCAGCGAGGCGTATCGCGCAGCCAAGGAACGGGACGTCGCGATCATCGCCGACGGCGGGATCAAGTACTCGGGCGATCTCACCAAGGCCATCGCTGCGGGAGCCTCCGTCATCATGATCGGCTCGCTCTTCGCCGGTGTGGACGAATCTCCGGGCGAGATGATTCTGTACCAGGGCCGCTCCTTCAAAAGCTATCGCGGCATGGGTTCTCTCTCGGCGATGGCGCAGGGATCGGGCGAGCGCTACTTCCAGGGCAAGGACGATTTGAACTCGGCGGGAACAGCGCCGCGCTCGATCACCTCACCTGAGAGCGCGCAGAGCAACCGCCTTGCGAAGTTCGTGCCGGAGGGCATCGAAGGCCGCGTTCCGCATCGCGGACCGTTGGAGGCGATGGTCTTCCAGCTCGTTGGTGGTCTCCGCTCGGGCATGGGCTACCTCGGCTGCTCCACGATTCCGGATCTGCAGGAGAACGGTCGCTTCGTCCGCATCTCGGGCGCTGGCCTGCGCGAATCGCATGTGCACGATGTCATCATCACGCGCGAAGCTCCGAACTATCACGTTGAGTAGAACGTCGAATGATCATCCACCGCGCGCGGCCTGAATCCTCCGGGTAAACTTCTGTCGAGGCATGCTCCATGACGACAGAAAAACTCGAAGCGATTCAGGCACAGCTCCGCAAACAAAACCTGGATGGCTGGCTCTTCTACGACCACCATGGGCGCGACCCGCTCGCCTATGGCATCCTCGGGCTGGACCCTTCCATGCACGTCACGCGGCGTTGGTTTTACTTCCTCCCCGCAGAGGGTGAGCCGAAGAAGCTCTCGCACCGGATTGAAGCCGGTCGCCTGGATACTTTGCCGGGATCGAAGACGCTCTACTCGACGTGGCAGGAGCTCGAATCGTCGCTGGTCGCGATGCTCTCCGGCGCAGACAAAATTGCGATGCAATACTCTCCGCGCAACGCCATCATGTACGTGTCGATGGTGGACGCCGGAACGATTGAGTTGCTGCGCGAGATGGGCAAAGAGATCGTCTCTTCTGCCGATCTTGTGAGCGAGTTCGAAGCCGTACTCACGGAAGAGCAGGTCGCCACGCACTACGTTGCCCAGCGCAAGATCGACGCGATCCTCGAAGCCGGATGGAAGCACATGGGCGATACGCTCCGCGCAGGAACGCGTCTGGATGAGTTCCAGATGGTCACCTGGCTGGCGGATGCGATGGAACGCGAAGGCCTCGTCTGGAAGCACGGACCGAACGTCAGCGTGGGCGTGAACGCGGCGGATTCCCATTACGAACCGGTGAAGGGAAGTGCCGCGGAGATCCGGCGCGGCTCGTTTGTGTTGATTGATATCTGGGGCAAGCAGGCGGACCGCCCCGACGCTGTCTGGTATGACATCACTTGGACCGGCGTTGTGGATCGCGAGCCGACGCCGCTGGAGCAGAAGGTCTTCACGACGGTGCGGGATGCGCGCGATGCGGCCATTCGTCTCGTTGAAAAGAGATTTGCGGAGAGCCTTCCCATTGCGGGCTGGGAGGCCGACGATGCAGCGCGCGCAGTCATTCGAGAGGCCGGTTTCGCGCAGCACTTCACGCACCGCACCGGCCACAATATCGGAACCGAGCTGCACGGCGCAGGAGCGCACCTCGACAACCTGGAGACGCACGACGAGCGCCGCATTCTTCCCATGACTTGCTTCTCTGTGGAGCCCGGAATCTACCTTCCGCCGGGACCGGAGTGCTTCGGTGTGCGGAGCGAGATCGACATGCTTACCTCTGTAGGGAAAGCCGTGGTGACTGGGAAGATTCAGCGGGAACTGGTGAGGATCTGAGCAGTATCTAGGAGCGGCGCTGGGCGGTGATCAGAGTCGCAGCGAGGGCCGCGTCGATCACGGCGATCAGAGCCCACTCCGCGAGCGCGAGGTTTCGCCACCACGCGCTACCGTTGAAGAAGTCCGCGTCGATGTAGGCATAAAGCAGAATCAGGAAGAGGATGCTCAGAGCCCCGAGCGAGGACCAGATCACCATCTTTCCCGTTTTGGTTGCGGCGGCATGGAGTGACGCGATGCCAGAGGCGACGCCCAGAAGGAGCGCTGCCAGCGTAAGTGCGGAGAGCGCATCGTGCAACGCACCCAGGCTATCGACAAAGAAGGACAGCACCGCCATGACGAACAAACCGATACAGCCAGCGCGCACCAGTCGGCGAGACGCGTTGCCCGGAAGGCCGCCAGCTGAAGCAGCCAGAAAGAGTGCGGAAACGATCAGAGAAATCGCCGCCACTGCGTAACCGGACGGATTCCTCGAGCGGGAGAGCAGGTACGAGATCACCGGTGTGCCGAGCACCGGCTGAGCGTGACGGAAGGCCCAGTCCATGCCTCCGGCGAAGACGGCGCAGTTGGCGAACAGGAACGTGAGGCTACGGCGGTACGACATTCGTTCCACGTTAACACTCAAGATGTCGTCTTCCCAAACCCTTGCCTCGCCTCTCGCTGCTATCATCAAGAACGAATGACGACCAAGGCTGTTCTCCCTAACCAGAGCCGAAACAAGAACCTGCCCATCGTGGTCCTGATCGCCGGATGGGTTGTACCCGGCCTTGGCCACCTGCTTCTGCGGAAGTACATCCGTGCAGTGCTTCTTTTCGTCTCGATTGTGACGCTCTTCGCCGCAGGTCTGGCGATGGGCGGCAAGCTTTACGCGACAGGCACGGGAGACATGCTCGACCTCCTGGGTGTCGTCGCCGATGCTGGCAATCCGCTGCTCTATTTCGTGGGTCGCATGCTGGACTGGGGTAATGTACCGGTACTTCTTGCGGTCGCGGAGTATGGCACCAAGTTCATCGCGGTGGCCGGTCTTCTTAACGTGATCGCAGCGGTCGATGCGCACTCTCTTGCCAATGGCAGAAAGGTTGGGCTTTAGCCATGTCGCACTTCTCGGCTGTCCTCATCTTTGCCGCCTGCGCGTCCGTCGTCTTCGGTATCACGCAGCGTGCGGAACCGCGCATGATGATCCGCTTCGGCCTCTTCTGCTTCGGACTGTTTATCGTCGGAACGATGGCCGCAAGCTGGTTGATGTTTCTCATCAAACACTAACGTTTAGCGATCTCTAACCCAGACCATCGCATCGAAGTCGGTTCTCTCTTCAAACCCAAACGAGGTGTAAAGCCGCATCGCGGCGGTGTTGCGCTGGGTGACGGTCAGCGTAATACTCTCGAATCTGCGCAGGGTCAGCTCGGTCAGGGCATGGCGCAGGAGAAACCGGCCCAGGCCTCTTCCTCGAAGGTGCGAGGCAATGGAGATCTGGGTGATGTGAGCAACGCCCTCCTGTACTACTGAGCAGAGCAAAAGGCCTTGCATCCTCTGCGTGTGCTCGTCCCAGAGTACCCAGGAGGCCTCTGCGTCGAAGACGCCGCAACCGGGAAAGCGGACGATGTTATGCAGAAACCGCAGAGCTCCGTGGATCGACTCGTACTGGTCGTTGATGACCGAGTCGCCGTGTCCTGCGTAAGCGCGGTAGACGAGCTCTCCGGCCTGCTGGAAGTGCGAGGTCGTCCACCGGACCAGCCGGATCCCAGGGGGAAGTCGCGTGGGCGACTCAGCTTTTTCCGGAGGCAAAGGGTTTTCCCGGAGACTTCGCTGCATGAACAGTCTGCGGTACGCGGTGAAGCCTGCATCGCGAAAGACCTCCCCGAGGCTTCCGGAGTTATGCAGAAGAAGCTGTGCCTCCACGCGCAGAATGCCTGGCGTGTTCTGCAATGTCTCGAGCTGAGGACGGAGCAGGGCGTTCTGGATCTCGGAGGGAGTGTATTCGGAAGACCCGGCAGGCCAGCAGAAGACATCGCCTACGACCGCCTTTTGGCCCTCATACACAGAAAAGCAGTAACCCAGGATTTCGCCGGACGGCGCGTCGATGGCCACCAAACCGGGAAGAATACGCGCATCCAGGTACTGCATCAGCATCTTGATGGAGGGAGCGTAGTCCCATTGCAGACGTCGTGTCCACTCACGGGCCTCCTCCTCCAGAAGCAGACGCATCTGGGAGCCGCTGAAGTCGCGGAGATCTCGAATCTCGAGGTTGGACCGGAGTGAATTCAAAAGCTGCCTTCCTGAGACTAGCGCAGCTTGGCTGTGGCCGACGGCTGTTGACGCGCTATCTAACGTGCGGCATACACGCGATACACAGCCAGACCCTGCCAGTCGTAGAGGAAGAGCGGCTCATAAACGCGGTCGGGAAGCAGCTTTGGAAGGGAAGAGGTCTCGTCGGCGCGGATCACGAGGATGTGTTCCTGCTGCGGAACTCCATCGATCACGGAGACTTTTTCTGTTGCCGAATCCTCGTGGAGATAGTGGCGAAGGGGCACATCGCGGTAGAACGCAAGACCGTAGTCCATGTCGCGTCGTACATGATGGGTTACGAGGATGGGCACACCGGGGGCCATCAGGGCAATCTTATTGGCGAGGGGACGCGCCGAGTAATTGGCATCCAGCAGCCAGCCGTTCTCCCACAGAAGGAAGACCAGAAGGAAGAGGACGGGTGCCAGCGTGAGGATGCGCAGACGCACTAGGCCCCACCGCTTGACCAGGAAGATGATCATCACGGCAAAGGCCGAAGCGATCAGGGCGGCGATGACAATGGTCAACGTGGGCGGGACCATGCGCTGGTAGACCATGTACTGCGGGCAGAGCAGAAGCACAAAGGCAAAGATCCCCGCCGTAACCCCGTGGGAGATCAACAGCCAGGTGCTCAGCCCTGTATGACGGATCCGGTTCAGGTAATCGCCCGTCAGAATCGTGATCGGCGGGATTGCGGGCAGAATGTACCCCGGCAGCTTGGATCCGGAGAACGAGAAGAAAAGGATGGGGAAGAGAGCCCAGATCACCAGAAACTCCGGGAAAGCGTCTCCCGCGCGGGAGTGGCCGAGGTAGCGGGCCGGGTTCTTGCGCGTCTTCCACTCGGCGATGGCGATTTCAATGGAATCAACGAGGGCGCGGAGAGCGACTACCGTCCAGGGCATGAGAGCCAGCAGAAGCACGATCAGGTAAAAGAAGACTGGCTGATGGTGCTGGTAGCGGTTGGAGGCAAACCTCTGCAGATTTTGTTCGAGGAGGAAGAGTTTGTAGAAGGTGGGATTGCGGATCTGCACCGCGATGTACCAGGGCAGCACCATCACAAGGAAGAGCACCAGTCCCGGGATCCAGATCATTCGCCGGAGGACGCTCCACTCGCGCCGCAGACCGGCGAAGATCACGATGATGGACATGCCCAGGAAGACGGCGACGGGACCCTTGGCGAGGGTGGCCAGAGCGCCAAAGAAGTAGAGATCGAAGAGCCAGAACTTTTTGCCCGTCTCATACCATGCGTACCAGCCGAGCATGCCGATCGCGAAGGGCGCGGCGAGTTGCATGTCGGTTGACGCTCCACGGGCGAAGGCGATGATGGCCGTGGAACTGGCGGTGATCAGCGCTGCATCCAGATGCCCACCCGGACGGAATCTCCGCATATGGAGATAGATCAGGATGATCATGGCGAAGGCGCCGGTCGCGGATGGCAGGCGCGCCACCCAGTCATGGACACCCAGTTCCTTGAAGAAGCTCATGGTGCGCCAGTAGTAGAGGGCTGGCTTTTCAAGCCAGGGACGGCCGTAGAGGATAGGGGTAATGCCACCGGCGATAGAGCAGTGAAAACTGTCCTTCAGATCGTTCGCGTGGAAGCTGCGCGGCCACATGCGTGCGTGGAGAGCGTGGCACTCTTTGGAGTGGACCTCCAGCATCTCGCGCGCGATCTGGGCATAGCGTGGTTCATCCGCGCCGACGAGACCCATCTCCGCTCGGCTGAGTTGCAGGTGACCCACCCGAAGCGGCATCAGGCCGAAGAAGAGCAGGAAGCCCGTCGCAGCCAGCAGGATGAGCATCTCCCACATGTTGGTCGCGGCGGGCGTACCCAGCCAGGAGTTCAGACGTTCCCGCAAAGGGCGCTTTCCTGCAGGCTCGTTCTGTAGGTCTTCAGGCATCGTGTGCAAAGCAAGAGATCCACATAAAGCTAACAGACGGCAACCGGCGACCAGCGCTCAGTTCTTGTCCGCCGACTTCTTTCCGGGTTTGCGAATGAGATTCTTCTCGGAGTAGGCGTCAGCCTTCGCGAGAACTTTTACCGTGGCCAGGATGGCTTCCTGTTCGGCAACTTTTGCCGCAGCGGCCTTGGCGGCGTCTTCCTTGGTCTGGCGGGCCTTGCTCTTTCCCGTTCGCTTGGCGACGCGCGTCAGAATCTGATCCATGCGTGCGCTCAGGCGTTCAGAGCGGTCGATATGAAAGGCGAGGTCGGGAAGATGGCGGACACCCATGCGCTCCAGCAGCTGGGAGCGTATGTAGCCCCGGGCGGCTACGAGGCC
>Ga0157290_10000104_pt1 | contig 13857 bp, 8 predicted proteins | sample NitcycUS149409B1_FD_108389 | JGI IMG/M metagenome (GOLD analysis project Ga0157290, IMG submission 108389) | Soil microbial communities from Arlington Agricultural Research Station in Wisconsin, USA - Nitrogen cycling UWRJ-S149-409B-1 | ecosystem: Environmental > Terrestrial > Soil >...
CTGGGTCAGCGCCTCGATGTGGTTCGCGTAGACAGAGAACTGTTCGCTGATGCGGTAGTTGACGCCGAAGATCGGGCTGTTGGTGTACTTCTGGTATTCCGAGGTCTTCGCGCCATTCACGCCGTTGACGGCATAGGCATAGCCAAGCGTAAGAAGCTTCTGGCGACGTGCGCCCACGGTGACCTGCAGCTTGTCGTCCAGGAAACCGAGCGTGTCGGAGAATGCGAGGCTGCGCAGCTGCGTGCGGCCCGTGTAGCCAGGGTCGCTGATCGGACCGACGTTGTAGATGTAGTCAGGACGCGCGACCTGCACCGGGTTGTAGATGTTCGTGTTGAACGACGAGGAGCCTGCGTAGGCGGCCTTCTTGTTGGTATCCAGCGCGGAGAAGCCCAGCGTGATGCGATGGCTTACTTCACCGGTGTCGAAGTGGGCATTGAAGCCGGCCTCGCCCGTGCCGGTGTTAGCAATGTACGGCACGGTGAAGCGCGATTCCGTTGCATCGCCTGCGGCGTTGCTGACGGTCGGGCTGACATAGTCACCGAACTCGTTGCCGTGATGCGCACCGACGGCTGCATAGGCGGTCAGCCAGTCGTTGATGTCGTACTCGGCGCGCACGACGCCGAAGGTGTCCTCCAGCGACGAGCCCGACCAGGACTGCGTGTAGTTCTTGGTGGCGCTGGGCGCCTTCGGTACCACGTTGCCGACGAAGACGACCGAGCGACCGCCGTTGATCGTCTGCTTCTGGTAGCCGAGATCGGTCGTGATACGCAGGCGCTCGCCGGTGTAGTCGAAGCCGATCGCGATGGCGTTGACGCGGCGGTTCTCGCCGTCGACCGCGGTGCTGCCGTCACGGGAGACGGCGTTCACGCGGATGCCGAACTCGTTGTTGGCGCCGAAACGGCGGCCGATGTCCACGGTGCCGCCGATCTGGCCGTCGCTACCGTAGTCCAGGCCAACGCGCGTGATCGGGTCGACCGTGGCGCGCTTGGGCGCGATGTTGATGCTGCCGCCCACGCCCGAACCGCCGGGCGAAATACCGTTGAGGAAGGCGCTGGCGCCCTTGAACACTTCCACGCGGCTGACCAGTTCGGGGGCTAGAAGCTGGCGCGGCAGCAGGCCGTAGAGACCGTCGAAGCCGATGTCGTCCGAATTGAGCTGAAACCCGCGAATCACAAACGTCTGCGAGTAGTTGCCGTAACCGAAGCCCGTGCGCACGGCGGGGTCGTTGGCGACCACGTCGCCCAGCGTATGGGCTTGCTGGTCGCGGATGAGCTTGTCGGTGTAGCTGGTCATGGCGAACGGCACGTTCATCATGTCCTGATTGCCGAGGACGCCGAAGCGGCCGCCCTGGGCCACCTGGCCCCCCGCATAAGCAGCGGTGGGCGCCGCCACATCGGCCCTGACCTGCACGCCGGACAACGTCGTGGCCTTGTCCTGGGACTTGCGCTGGGTGTCGTCGGCATCGTCGGCGGCGTGGACCGTACCGGCGACGAGAAGGGAACCGAGCACGGCAGCGCGGATGGACAGGGTGAGACGGCGACGAGCCGGGAGCGCGGTATGCATGGTGGTCCTGGGCATGGAAGACTCGATCAAAGACGAATGGAAATGAGAATCGCTCGTATTATGATCGAGATTGTCACAGACGCCTAGGGGTCATGCCTACTGCCAGTCCAGACGGGCCAGGCCCGTCTGGAGGTTGCTTTGCTTTAGGGCATCAGGACTTTGTCGACGACGTGGATGACGCCGTTGGACTGCATGACGTCGCCGATGGTGACGTGGGCTACGCCGCCCTTGGCGTCTGTGACGTCGAGGGTCTTGCCGGTCTGGCTGACCGTGAGGGGTTCGCCTTCGACCGTGGTCAGGCTGGCCTTGCCGTTGCCCTTGCTCACCAGGGTCATGAGGTCTGACGCCGTATAGCGGCCGGACACCACGTGGTAGGTGAGGATCTTGGTGAGGGTGGCCTTGTTCTCAGGCTTGACCAGGGTGTCGACGGTTCCTGCCGGGAGGGCGTTGAACGCTTCGTTCGTGGGCGCGAAGACGGTGAACGGGCCGGGGCCCGAGAGCGTATCGACCAGGCCGGCGGCTTTTACGGCGGCAACGAGGGTGGTGTGATCCTTCGAGTTGACGGCGTTCTGGATGATGTTCTTGCTTGGGTACATGGCGGCGCCACCGACCATGACGGACTTCTGCATACCCATGCCGTCGTCGGCGAAGGCGAGGTCCGCCACGCCGAAGGTGGCGGTCAGGGCAAGAGCGATGTGCAGCGTGCGGGAGAGCGTGCGGCTTTTCATGGCGAATCCTCGGTCCCCGGGATGGGGGTACTAAGTGATACGCAGCCTTGCCGCCTCCGGATGCAGCGGAGACGGCAAGCGCTGGCTCCCCTCCGTCACATCGTGACGACAATACGCCCGGTGTGCTCGTTCTTTTCGAGGGTACGGTGCGCCTCGACGATGTCGTCGAAAGCAAAGGTCTGCGCGATGCGTGGCTTCAGTTTGCCGCTTGCAAGGCCTTCGCTGATGAACGCCACGGCGCGCGCCTGGCGCTCCGGATCCGTCGTCGTGCCGAACAGGTTATAGCCACGAATCACCGGCTCGTTCGGGATGATGTCGAGCAATGGCAGCGGCGTGACTTCGTCGCTCAAGGCGCCGTAGACGAACACGGTCGCGCCATGCGCCAGTGCGGCGAGCAGTGTCGGGAACTGGGAGCCTCCGACGGCTTCGAACGCAAACGTCGCGCCTTTCCCGCCGGTGAGGCGTTTCACCTCGGCGACGAGATCCTGCTCTTCGGTGGCGATGACGTGTTTCGCGCCCGCAGCAAGGAGGGCTTCACGCTTCGCACTCGTGCGGGTGAGGGCGATCGGCGTCGCGCCGAGCATGTTGATCATCTCGATCGCGCCCAGGCCCACGCTGCTCGACGCGGACGAGACGAGGACCACGTCGTCTTTGGTCAGCGGGTGGCGTTCGGCAAACGCGCCGTACGGTGTGATGTACGGATTCCAGATGGCCGTGGCTTCTTCGAAGGAAAGCCCGGCGGGGATCGCCACCACGGCGTGCGCCGGCGCGAGCACGACTTCACCATAGAGGCCGTAGTCGTTCTGCGAGAACGACGGGATGGTCGTGACGGCGTCGCCCGGCTTGACGTGGGAGACCTCGGCGCCGACCGCGTCGACGATACCGGCGACTTCATACCCCAGGCGCGCAGGCAGGCGGACTTCCTCGACATAGCTGCCTTTGCGCCACATGGACTCGGCGCGATTCAGGCCGATGGCACGCACGGTGATGCGAACCTCGCGCGAACCCGGGGCGGCGACGTCTACCTCGCGGAACTGGAGCACTTCGGGTGCGCCATAGCTTTCGAACATGACGATGCGTGACATGGAGGAACCTCGGAATGAAGGGAAGGCCGGTGGCGTATCGCCACTACGTACCCAAACATGTGTCCGTGGCTTGCATAGAGAAGTTGCGGCGATGTCCGAACACTTCGGACATGGACGGCGTGGTCAAAGCCTGTAAAGCGATGTGCCCCTGGCTCCCGTCAGGGGATCCAGGGGCACGGTTGTCAGCCACGAGGGTTGGCTGGGTTGGGAATCAGCGACCGAGATCGCTCAGGAAGCGCTTCGTGTACTGCAGTGCCGTCGTGCTCGGGACGGAATTGCAGGTCGGCGAGGCCGACCCGCCGGCACACGGCGTATCCCGGTCCAGCGACCAGAAGTGCACGCCCGCGAGCTTGTTGGTTGAAGCATAGGCCGTGATCTTGTCGACATTAGCAAGGCTGACCACTTCGCTCGAGGCATCGTTCACACCGATCATCGGCGTGATTTCGATCTTGCTCAACGGAATGCCATAGGTGTGCTGCAGGTTGGTCACGGCCTGGATGGCGGACTGACCCATGTCGCAGCTGCCGTTTGCCACGACGCAGATGCCCGAGCTCGCGCCGGAGCCATAATCCATCGCCATGAGGTTGATGGTGTAGTTCACCAGCGCAGAGGCCTTGACCGCGCGGACCACCATGTCACCGGTCGTGTTGACGCCGCCGAAGCTACCGTCCGACGCCGCGAGCGTGGCCAGCGTGAACGAGAAGCGCAGGTTGGGATACTGACTTTGCGCCGCGACGGCACCGGCGATCAACGCGTTGATCTGCGCCGGTGTCTGGCCGGCTTCGATATCGAAATCGACGCCGACCATGTGTGGGCTCATGTACGTCGAAATGAACTTGGCCATGCCAGCGTTGCTGCCGCAGGTGAAGGAACCTGCCTGGCCGCCGGTGGATACGACATAGTTGATGCCCGCACTGTTCAGACGGCTGATGTTGGCGCCGGCGAACGACGCGGCGGGAAGGCCTCCCCAGTTCTCGCTACCGCACTCGCCGGTGGCGAAGGCAAGCGTGATCGCACCGAGGTTTGGCACCTGGGTGGAGACGAGGCTGCCGCTACCGACGACCGGAATGCGCGTCCCGGTGACCAGCGTCGACATGATGTTGGTGTTCCAGTCGAGGTTGATCGTGATGTCCTTGTACGGACTGAACAACAGGTCACCGGCGGCCGGCGGCGGATTGGTCGGCGGCGGCGGATCGACGGGCGGGGGTGTCGTGCCGCCGCCCGTACATGAGCCTTGCGAGGTCCATGGCTGTCCCGAGCCACTCGGGCCGCTGTGGGTGGCCGGGTCGTCGCCCTGGGTCCACCAGTTAGCGCCGTAGTTCACCCCGTTCTCGCTGGCCGTGCTGCCGCCGGTATAAACCGAACCGGCATTCCATGCCGCTGCGCATGCGCCGGCAGCGTGAGCCGTCTGCATGGGAACGACGGAGGAAAGGGCGAGGGCAATCGCTACCCCCAACGTACCGGAGCAGCCACCGAGCAACGCCTTGGATCGTACGTTTGTCGTCTTCGTGAACATCGAACGCCTCCTGCCTGGGTTGGTGGCGTCTGATGTAGTCCTCGATGACAACGTTGTCTATTTGGAATGTGACGAAATGTGACATGGGCCGTGAAGAGCGTTTTAACACGCTGTGCGGCGGTGCAATGGCGTCAGGGCGCCATTTACGCCGTCTGCGCCGAACGCGCAAAAAAGCGGCTTGATGCGTCGCGGCAGCCGTCTGAAAATGTCTTGTCTCGTCGCGCTGTCCGGAATGACAACGAAAGCCACCTTTTCGGCAGGGCGGGTAGGCGTGAAGCGCCGGATATGTCACCGTTCGGAGATGCCGGCGCCCGATCCGGCCGTGTCACGGCATGCCTCCGTGGATATCACAGGAGAGCGACGCATGCCGTCTCGTTTAAACATGACCGTCGCCGGTCTCATTGCCAGTGTCGCCCTATCCGCGGCGGCCGCCGCCGACGCCCCGGCCAGACCGGCTCCCGCCGATCCCCAGTTCGAGGCGGCGAAGAACTTCGTTTCGTTCTATACGTTCAATCGCCTGGCCTACAAACAGGTGTGCGACAAGCAAGCGGTCGACGTCCGGGTCTTCGTGAGCACGTTTGTCAGCGAAAACGCCGAGCCCTACGCCAAGGCCCTGTCGATCCTGCAGGCACACGGCCTGTCCGAGGCGCAGGTGATGGCGAAACTGCAGCCGACGATTGCTTCATCGGAAGCCGATGTGCGGCAGACACTGCAGGACAGCGCAGCGAGGGAAAACGCCGGCGCCACGCCGTTGGACGGCTGCCGTTTCCTGGCCACTCATGGAGAGAAACTCGCTGGCGATCTTGATCTTGCCAAGTCGCACCCGGAGGTCATCCAGGCGCTCAACGGCACGGCAAAGCCCTGAGCAAAGGCTGCAGGGCCGGGGCTTAAGCGGTCAAGCGTCGGGGTTCGCCGCCAGCCACGCGGTGACATACGCCTCGAGCGAGAGCCGCGTCGGCACTTTTAATGCCGCCTCGCGGACGAAGATAGTGGACGCCCTGAGGAACGACTGCTTTGCGTGGTTGGAGGCCTGGCGCACCCGCGCCTGACTCTGCCGGACCTGCACGAGATGAGGCGAAGGCTGTCCGGGCTTAGCGAACTTCTGGTAGCGGCGCAGCTCGTCGGCCACCGTCGCGGTGTCGGTGGCGGCCTGTTTCATGGCCTGGGCGGCCTTGCGTACGTCGATCAGGGCCGTGGTGGCGGCGGGGGAAAGGTTGGTCATCCAGCGATCTTAGGGCATCGCGGCCGTGATCAGCCGATCTTTCGTCGTGCCTTGAGCTCGTGCGCGATGCGTTCGAGCAGCGGATCCAGCGAGAGCGGGGCCTTCAGCGTGCGCAACGTCGCGCGTAAGGCGCGCAAATCCTGCTTGGCGCCAAGCGCGTCGGACAGCTTCGCCATGGCCTGCACCGCCGCCTTGTCCTTCGGGCCGCGCTTATGGGCAGACTTGCCAGTGGCTTTCAACACCTTGCGCCAGAACTCCAGCTGCATGCGCAGGCGTCGGGCACGCCGCCGCCAGCGGTGCAGGTTGGCGACCGAGCCGTCCTTGCGTACCCGCTTTTCGGCACGAGCCACCCGTTGCTCCGAGCGTGCGATGGCTTGTTCGATCGTGCGGCGCGTGACCGCCTTCCAGGGCAGGACTTCGATGGCGTCACCGAGGTCGCGAATCTGGTGGCGCCGCTTGAGGAAACGCGGATCCTTGATCAACGCCGCGGCGAGCCGGCCGTCGCGACGATTTTCCAGGGCGTGGATCGCCTGCTGCCATTCCACGGAGGGTCCCGGTCCCGCCAGGGACTGCGCTGTATGCACTGCCACGTGCGCATCGCGAAGCGGGGACAGTCCGGTAGCCAGCTTGCCGATCCGCTCGTTGAGCGCCGGGAGCTGATCCGCGAAAGGTTCCGCCCCGAGCGCAAGTAGGCTCTTGAGCCGCCGTAAGGACTTTCGGGCTTCGTGGATGCCGCGATGGCGGTCCTTCACATCGGCCAGGGCGCGCGCGGCGCCGCGACATTCCCGTCCTGCCAGAGCGGCGAGGGCGGCTTGGATGCTGGGCGCGGGGGTCTGTGGCATCGGAACTAAATACCACGAGATGCGTGGTCATGCCTTTCGGGATACATCTCCAGGGCACAAAGAATCGTTGGCCATGGCCGATACGGTGATTCGACAAACGCGTGTTGTTCGTCCGGCGATCGTCCATTAGGATGCCGCACGTTTTGCGTGGCGTAACGCACGGACCAACACGCGTACTTTTGAAAATTCAGCAGGGATGCAACAGGGAATGAAAGGCCATGATGCCGGCAAGCTGACGCTTGTCATCGGTTTGTCGATTGCGTTTGGTCCGACGGCCATCGCCCAGCAGTCGCCTGCCCAGGAGTTGCTGCGTCAGCAGGAGCGCGAGCGAGCGCTTCAGGAACAACAAGAAGCCACGCCCGACGTGCGCCTTGCACGGCCGGCGCCGACCGCGCCGGATCGCATTCCGGTCGACGAATCCCCCTGCTTCCCCATTGGATCCATCCGCCTCGATGGCGAGCAGAGCAGCGCCTTCCAGTGGGCGCTCCATGCCGCCAATGTGCCGGGCGACCCGGCGGTTGGCCGCTGCCTGGGGTCGGCTGGCGTCGCGGTCGTGATGAAGCGCGTCCAGAACGCCATCGTCGCGCGGGGTTACGTCACGACGCGGGTGCTGGCCAAGAGCCAGGACCTGCATGCCGGCGTCCTCACCCTGACTGTCGTGCCAGGACGCATCCACGCCATCCGTTTTGCGCCGCATACACGCGGTACCTCGTGGCATACCGCACTGGCTGCCCGTCCCGGCGACATCCTCAACCTGCGGGATATCGAGCAGGGGCTGGAGAACCTCAAGCGCGTGCCGACCGTCGACGCGGACATCCAGATCGCGCCCGCCGAGGGCAGCGATGCCCGTCCCGGCGAGAGCGACCTGCTGATCGTATGGAGGCAGTCGTCGCCGGCCCGCATCGGGGCCACGCTGGACAACTCGGGGAGCAAGGGTACGGGCAAGCTGCAAGCCACGGCGACACTCTCGCTGGACAACCTGCTCACCTGGAACGACCTTTTTTACGCCAACGTCGGCAAGGCCGTTTTCAACCCCGGCGGCCGGGGTACGCATAGTGCCACGCTCCACTACGACGTGCCGTACGGCAACTGGCTGATCGGCACCACGGTCAGCGATTACACGTATCACCAGACCGTCGCTGGCTCCGCGGCCAATTACGTGTACAGCGGTACCAGCCACAACGCCGACATCAAGCTGAGCCGCCTGCTGTATCGCAACGCCAGCATCAAGGCCGGCATGTATGTGCGTGCCTGGGAGCGTGATTCGAACAACTTCGTCGACGACACCGAGGTGCTGGTGCAGCGTCGCCGCCAGGGCGGCTGGGAGGCGAGCCTGACGTACAAGCAGTTCTTCGGCACGGCCACCCTCGACGCCGATGCGGCCTACCGGCGGGGTACCGGCGCATTTCGCGCGTTGCATGCCCCGGAGGAGCTATTCAACGAAGGCACCGCGCGTACCCAGCTCATCACGGCGGATGCCCAGCTGACCATTCCGTTTTCCGTCGGTGCGCAGCGCTTCCGCTACACCGGCAGCTGGCGTGCCCAATGGAACCGGACGGCGCTCATACCGCAGGACCGCTTCTCGATCGGTGGCATCTACACCGTGCGTGGCTTTGACGGCGAGGTGCAGCTCACCGGCGATCGCGGGTGGCTCATCCGCAACGACGTCGGCTGGTCCGTCGGCGGCGGTCAGGAACTCTACCTCGGGGCCGACGTCGGCCACGTCGGAGGCGCACCCACCGCACAGGAACTGGGCCAGAACCTCGCCGGTACGGTGTTGGGACTGCGCGGCAGCTGGCACGGCGTGGCGTGGGACGCCTTTGTCGGCGCGCCGGTCTCCAAGCCGAAGGGCTTCCCCACAGGCTCGTCGACAGCGGGTTTCACTCTCAGCTGGTCGTACTGAACGCAACATCACGGATGGTCCTGCATGAATTCGCACCTGTATCGCATTGTCTTCAATCACGCGCTTGGTCTTTGCCAGGTCGCATCCGAGCTCATCCGTCGCCCGGGTCAGGGCGCTTCATCCGTGGACGGGCGACGCACCGCGCATGTGCGGGCGGTGAGCCTGGGTTTGTGGGTGGCCTTTGGCTGGGTCGGCGTCACGTCGGTGGCGAGCGCCGGGCAGGTGGTCGGCGATCCGAACGCGCCGGGTAACCAGCGGCCGACGGTATTGGGCGCGCCCGGCGCGGCGCCGCTGGTCAATATTCAGACGCCGAGCGCCGCGGGCGTCTCGCGCAACACGTACAACCGCTTCGATGTCGACCAGAGCGGCGTGGTGCTCAACAACTCGCGCACCAATACGCAGACCCAGCTGGCCGGCGCGGTAGCGGGCAACCCATGGCTGGCCACGGGCACGGCTAAGATCATCCTCAACGAAGTCACCGGCCCCAACCCCAGTGCGTTGAACGGCTACATCGAAGTGGCCGGCGACCGCGCGCAGGTGATCATCGCCAATCCGGCGGGCATCAGCTGCGATGGCTGCGGCGTGATCAACGCCACTCGCTTCACGCTGACCACCGGCACGCCGGTACTGAACGGCGGTGCGCTGGACGGCTATCGTGTCACCGGGGGCGCCATCAGTGTCGGTGGTGCCGGTCTGGATGCCAGCCGTGCCGATTACGCCGACATCATCACCCGTGCGCTGATCGCCAACGCTGGCATCTGGTCGCCGCAGTTGCAGGTAACGCTGGGTACCAATCAGGTAAGCGTCGACCAGAGCCAGATCGCACCGATCGCAGGCGATGGGGCGAAGCCGACCTTCGCCCTCGACACCAGTGCGCTGGGCGGCATGTATGCGCAGAAGATCACCTTGATCGGCAACGAACATGGTGTTGGCGTGCGCAACGCCGGCACCATCGGCGCGCAGGCCGGCGACCTTGTCGTGACGGTGGATGGTCGTCTGGAGAATACCGGCCAACTGCAGGCGCAAGCGGCGAATACCACGATCCAGGCGAGTGGCGGTGTCAGTAATGCGGGGACGATCTCCGCCGCCACGACGCTGACATTGTCGACCACGCAGGACATCGACAACAGCGGCGGTACGCTCAATGCGGCTCGTCTCGTCGTGGACGCCGGTTCGTTGCGTAACGCCGGTGGCACGATCGCGCAGACCAGCTTGCAGGGCATCGCATTGCAGAGCGGCGCGTTTTCCAACCGGAGTGGCACGATCGGCCAGCCGGTGGCCGATACCGGGGACACGGGTGGAACGGACGGCGGTTCGTCCGGCGCTGGCACGCCGACCAACACGACGGGCGGCGGCAGTGGAGCCGGCACCGGGGCGGCCAGTGGCACGTCCGGCGGATCGGTCGCCCCACTCGCAGATGGCGAGTTCCACATCGCTGGTCTGCTGGACAACGACGGCGGCCAGATGCGCGCGTTCTCCGGGTTCGACCTGACGACGACCAGCGGCCTGCGCAACGACGGTGGTCAGCTGGCCCTGCGTCAACTGACCTTGAGCGGCGGCGATCTCGGCAATGCCAGTGGCACGCTGACCATCGCTGGCGCCGCGAGGATCCATGCGACGAGCGTCATCAACGACGCCGGCCAACTTACGATCGGTGGTCCATTGGCCTTCGCCGCCGGTCAGTTCAGTAACCGGGGCGGTAGCTTCAACCAACTCGATACCGGCGCGACATCGCTCGACGTCGATGGTGCGTTGGACAACACGGGCGGCACCCTGGCCAGCAACGCGGCGCGCTTGTCGATCGCGAGCGGGGCGCTGACCAACGCGCGCGGTACGATCAGCACGAATCAGTTCACGGTGAACGCGGCCGGCCTCGATAACCGTGGGGGTGCGATGACCGCGTCGGGCAGCGCGTCGAATGCGCTCACCGTCACCGATACGCTGGATAACGGTGACGGCGGCACGCTGGCCAGCAATGGCGATCTCACGATCACCGCCAGCACTTTTGGAAATGCCGGCGGCACCGTGCAGCACGCGGGGCAGGGCGACCTCACGATCGACGCCGCGACCTTGCACGGCGCCGGCGGAAAATTGCTCAGCAACGGCACGCTCACCCTGACCGGCGACGACACGGATCTCAGTGCTGGCACGACGGCGGCGCAGCGGATCGCGATCACCACCGGCGCGTTGTCCACGGCCCACGGTAGCCTCAGTGCGAGCGGAAGCGATGCGCTGGCGCTCAACGTACGCGGAGCGTTCGACAACACTGCGGGCACCGTTGTCGGTAACGGTGCGCTGCAGATTCACGCTGGGACGCTCTTGAACCAGGGTGGCGCCGTGCAGGCGGCCGGTGGCGCTCCTCTCGCCGTGGACATCGATGGCCTATTGGACAACAGTCAGCACGGCACGCTCGGAAGCGATGGCGACCTCAGCCTGTCGGCCGCCACGCTCGACAACCGCCAGGGCAGCGTCACGCATGCCGGCCACGGCACGCTGACGATCGCCGCGACTACACTCAACGGTAGCGGTGGCACGATCGGTAGCAATGGTGCGCTGATCCTGACCGGCAACACGACCGATCTGAGCGGCGGCACGACACAAGCGGAGTCGATCCTCATCACCACGGCGGCGCTCAACACCTCCGGTGGGCAGGTGTCCGCCCTCGGCGGTGACCCGCTGCAACTGAACGTGAGCGGCCTCTTCAATAACACCGGTGGTGAGATCGTCGGCAACGGCGCCCTCGCCCTGAATGCCGGTGCATTCACCAATGCGCACGGTCGCTTGATCGCGGCCGGCGCCGGTGCGACGAACGTGCGGGTGACGGGAGCGATGGACAATGCCGGGGGTGTATTCGCCAGCACGGGCGCCACCACGTTGCACGCAGGTAGCCTCGACAATACCGGTGGAACCCTCCAGGCATCGGCCACCGCGCCGCTCACGCTGGGCATCGACGGCGCGCTAACCAACGACGCCGGTAACGTGCAAAGCAACGGCGACATCGCGCTCACCGCCGGTAGCGTCAGCAATCACGGCGGGACGCTGCAGACCACGGGTGCGATCGATGCGACGGTCGCCACGACGCTCGACAACACGGGCGGCGCACTGGTCGCCGGTGGCGACCTGGCGATACAGGCCGCTACGCTGCTCAATCGCAACACGGTGAGTGCCGGTGCGACGGCACCGACCACAGGCCTTTACGGTCAGGCCGTCACCTTGCACGCCGGCACGCTCGACAACAGCCACGGCGCGGTCGTCGCGCGGGGAGCGCTGGGCGTCAGCGGCACGACGCTGACCAATGCCAGCGGTGTGCTGGACGGGCAGGGTGCGGTGACGGTGACTGGCAGCACGTTGGATAACACCGCCGGACAACTCGCCCAGCACGGCGCGAGCGGGCAACTCACGATCACGCTCACACAGGGCCTGGCCAATACGGGCGCCGGCATGATCGCCGCCGAAGGCGCCGCGCAGGTGCAGGCAGGATCGGTCGACAACCGCGGCGGTTCGCTCGTCGCCCAGCACGAGCTCGGGCTGACCAGCGCAGGCAATATCCTCAACAGCAGCGGCGGCGTGCTGCAAACGGGCGACGCGCTGACCCTTACCGCTGGCGGTACGTTCGACAACAGTGCCGGGCGGGTGGACGCCACCGACGCGGCAACGATCCACGCTGCCTCGATTGCGAACAACGGCGGCCAGTTGCTGGCGGGACATGCCGGTGCGCCCGATGCGTCCCTGCAGATCGTCACCAACGGTGCTATTGCCAACCGCGGCGGCACGATCGGCAATCGTGCCGGCGACGTGATCGTGCAGGCGACGAGTTTCGACAACGGCGCAGGTGGCACGCTGGTTGCCCAGCGCGACGCCAACCTGGACCGGATCGGTAGCTTCAGCAACATCGCCGGTACGGTCTTCGCCACGCGCAGTCTCAGCGACCAGAACGCCGCCGGCACGCTGGACAACACGAGTGGCCAGCTGGGCTCCGGTGGCACGACATGGCTCACCGTCGGCCAGCTGACCAACACGAGCGGACATCTTCAGGCCGATACGCTGTGGTTGACGGTGCCGACGTTGACCAACAACGGCGGCGAAGTCGATGGCAACAACGTGCACGTCACCGCTGGCGCGTTGAATGGCATCGGGCGAATCTACGGCGCCGCCTTGCTCGATACGCATCTCACCGGCGATTACACGCATCTGGCCGGTCAGCGGCTTGAGAGTGACGGCGTGCTCAAACTCACGGTCGATGGCACGCTGACCAATCAGGGCACGCTGCAGAGCGCCGGCGAGTTGGATGTGACCGCAGGCAACCTCGTCAACACGAACGGCGCCACGATCAACGGAAGCAACGCGGCGCATACGGGCGTGGCGAACATCGTCGTCGGTGGCACGCTCGATAATCAGCAAGGCGCCACGCTCGAAGGCGACACCCTCACGGCATCGGCCAATCGCCTGATCAACACCGGCAACATCCTGGGCGACACAGTCACCCTGAAGGCCACCAGCCTCACCAATGGTCGCGACCTGGGTACCGCTCTGGCCCCGGTCGACTATGGCGAAGGGTTCATCGGTGCGTCCAATCAGCTCTCGTTGTGGGTGGGCAACCTCGCCAACCTCGATGGCGAGCTGTATAGCGGCGGCAATCTTAATATCGCGGGAGACGCCGCGGGCAACGCGGCAGGGACCCTGCTGAACAGCTCTGGTTGGATCCAGGCCCAGGGCAACCTCACCGTCACCGCGCAGCAGATAACCAACCAGCGGCGTTACTTCCAGACGAAGGACATCGCGCTGACGCCTGCCGAGCAGGCGCAGAACTCGACGACCACGACGGTTCCGATCTATCGCTCGGACGAGATCAATCCGAACGGCCTCCCGCCGCCGGGTACGCCGGCGTCGCAGATTCTCGATGCTTCGCAGATTGCCGTGCTGGAAGCCTATTGCGGCAGCAGTGCCTTCGGTACGCCCGGCAAGAATGGCGACCAGTGGTGCAAGGGCTACCAGCCC
>Ga0157290_10000105_pt1 | contig 13786 bp, 14 predicted proteins | sample NitcycUS149409B1_FD_108389 | JGI IMG/M metagenome (GOLD analysis project Ga0157290, IMG submission 108389) | Soil microbial communities from Arlington Agricultural Research Station in Wisconsin, USA - Nitrogen cycling UWRJ-S149-409B-1 | ecosystem: Environmental > Terrestrial > Soil >...
ATTATTATCTCCTGCTGAAGTGGTAAAATCATCATGGTCTAGAAATAAAACACCATTTATTAATTGTACAGCCATTATATAGTTAGATTTTGTATTGATAGTGCTTTAAAATGCCATTTTATTGTTGTTCCTGCTTTACCATGCACAACAATATCAATTGTTTGTGTAGAGGTATTAGCTACCAAATCTATTGTTGGAGATGCTCCTGAGAAATCTCCTGAACTTGCTAAATAAGGAAGTCCTGCACCATTATTACTTGTAGCTCTTGTAACATTTCCTCCAGAAGGTCTTCTAAACCCTGCTTGTACATCCAAAGCTTGTAGAGCTGTAAATCCCGATGTTATACAGAAAGCTTTAATTTCTACATAAGAAGCCCTGTTTTCACCTAAGGATATTGAACCAGCTATAGTGGGAGTTGCATTAGTAGTGGTAATACTATCAAATACCCTTATATTTCTTCTTGTAGTGGTTGTACTTTGTATTACCCTGTTTTGTCCCATTTTATATTGAATATGTCGTATATACTACTTTCCAAGAAACATTATTGTCTACTGCACCTGTCACTTGTATAAGAGCATTACCACCTCCATCAGGAGTAAATGTAACTGACCATCCAGCTTGGTCTTCAGCAGAGAATATACTTGCTTCACCTGTTTCTGTAGCTGTTCCACCTATATTTTTATACACTGCATTCACCTGATAACCAGCACTATCTTGGTCACTTCCAGCTACGCCACCTGTTCTTCTTGCTACAACTTTAGCTTCTATAAATAATGCTGTATCAGAAGGAATAGGAATTGTAGCAATTGTTGTAGGTGTGTTATCAGTGGTATCTACTGTTTCAGTGATAGTTGGACTTATAGGTAAGTCCTGCCATGTAGCATTACCACTTGCATCCGATGTTAATATATAACCCATAGCTTCTGTTCCATCAGTCATTGCAAAGGCAGTGGCAGTAACCTTACTACTATTAGTGTTTATTGTACCACCAGCACCATCAGTAGTCCAATATTGTCCTCCTGTTTCTGCCCAACTTGCATTACCACTACTATCACTTGTTAAAACATAACCTGCATTTTCATTTCCATCTACATATTGAAATATACCCCCTTCACTTATAGAATATGTTTGAGTGGTCGGATCATATAGAAATTTACCAGTTCCTCCAGCTACACCAAGTATTGAAAACTGAGCTGTAGCGGCTCCATCTACATTAAACTGGAATCCACTATTATAGCATAATAGACTATTTGTTCCATTTACTACTTCTAATTTACCTGTTGGTGTTGTAGTGCCTATACCTACATTTCCAATATTACTATTATAAATATCATCTCCGGAAGCAATCCATAATCCATCTCCTGTAGGAGCTTGCCAAGTTGCATTTCCAGAAGCATCTGATGTCAATACATAACCAACAGATTCTCCTAAATTAAGTATCTGTAATCTACTATTTACTGGGTTTATAACTATATCAGGGCTTAATCCATCAACATTATTTCCATCTAATTTTAATCCCACTGATTCTTGTGAAACAGCATTTAAGTATATACCTTCTGAATCAGCAGGAGAAGTTCCTTCTAAATATATCCCCCCTACTTTTCCAGCAAGTCCGTTACCAAATATATTTACTCCATATCCATCTGTACCAGTAGCTCTAATAGTTAATCTAGTATTGTCACTAGTCCCAATAAAATTTACATCAGGATCTGTTCCAGCATTACCTGTTAAACTCCAGAAATTTCCTCCTGCTGGAATCCAGCTAAAATCACCAGCTCCATCTGTAGATAGAACGTATCCAGAATTTTCTGAATTGGGAAAAGAATCTAAACATTCAGAAACAGCATCACAATCTGTGCTACCTCCTGCTGGAACCCATTGTCCTTGTTGATTAAGGAATAGGTCAGGATCCCCATTACTTGAAATACCAAGACAAGCCTGCTTACAGCGTATTGCACTCCATAATTTGCTAATTTCTCTTTCGATTCCCACTTTTATATTGTGTTTTTGACTATTTTAAAAATTAAAGGAGAATATTACTACTCTCCTTACTATAATGGGGTATATTTAAACCAAAAAATTTTCTCCCATTTTAGATTTCTTTATAATACAGAATAAGTAAAGCTAAATGCTAAAACTTTATTTGCTGTATCCACTGCTATATATTGTAATGATGCTCTATTGTTAGTAGCATCTGCTAAAATACCTGCACTTTCTCCTGCTATTGCTATAAAATTAGCTGTTCCACCACATTCATAGTCATTTCCAAAATTACTTGCCACTGGTAAACTTATACCTAATTCTGTAGCTCCTGTAGAAGTTGGATCAATACTTAGTTTACCACTTACTGTAACAGTATTCCCTACTCTTGACCATTGGCATTGATAGGCTGTAGACCCTGCCATATTTGTACCATTTGTCAAAGTTGGAGTATATAAACCACTATCTAAGACAGTTCCAAAACTTAATACTCCACTGCCATTAGTTTTTAATACTTGATTAGCTATTCCATCAGCAGATGGAAGAGTGAAAGAATTTCCCCTTATTTTCCAAGCTGCAACATCATCTGGTAGAGCAAACTGATAATCTGCTGTAGCTATTGCTCCACTTCCTAAAGCTATTCTATTCAATGCAGATGCAGAGTTTACATCTGCATTATAACCAATAGTTACATTATCGCTACCAGTTACAATAGTATTACCAGCAAGGCTACCTACTGCAATATTATTATCACCAGAAACAAGTTGTGTAGCAGCAGCCTTCCCTAAACCTATATTTTCATTCCCACTAGTTAAATCTTGTAGAGAGGCACTTCCTATTGCAGTGTTACTCACACCAGAACTAAGTGCAATTAAGCTTGTAGATCCAAAAACTGTGTTATAACCCCCACTATGAGTAGTGTTAAATGCACCATAACCAAAACTTGTATTAAATTGAGTAACATCTATTCTACCACTTTCAGTATTATTAGCTTTAAATACTAAATCTATAACATCTGTAGTTCCTAGAAAATTAGTTCCTGCAATAGTGCCTGAATTTCCAGTGAGAGACCATCCATAACCAGTGATTATAGTAGAAATAGGAACATCAGTGGGGTTAGCTAAACCACCAGTAATATTAGCCTTCACTGTGTTACTAGCCATTTGAGCTAGCTTTGCATTTGTTACAGCATTGTTAGCCAATTTATTAGTAGTCACATTGCCATCTAATATTTTTATAGTGGTGACAGCATCATCTGCAAGTTTAGGAGTTGTTACTGCTCCATCCTGTATCTTAACTGTAATTACTGAATCTGTAGCAAGTTTACCTGAAGTAACAGCCAAGTTATTTATTTTAGCTGTAGTTACACTTAAATCAGTGAGATTAGCTGCGGAAACAATTGCTGTTTCACTAAAATCCATGAAAAGTTGTGTATCCCAACCAGAACCTGTATAGAAACATTCAAATTTCCAAGTTTTCAGCAACTGAGCTTGTGTAAGAGCTGTGCCAAATATTTGAAAAGTAGTGCCATTGGTAGTAATATCCAAAGCAGCATTATAATAAAATGTGTAAGTTGTACCAAACTGAGGAGTGCCTGTAGGAACAAGGGCATAATTGCCAGTTGCCACTACAGTGCCTGTAATGTAATAACCCTTAAATAGATTAGTTACAATTAGAGGAGGAACCTCAGTTCCTGTACCATCTAAAATTATCGGGAGTATATTGTTATTTAATGCCATCTATTATATCTTCTTTCTTACTTCAACCATCAATTTATGAACATAATTATTACCACTTGAGGACAAACTGGTATTATCGAACTTAATCCTTATAGTGAGTCCTGTGAAATCCATTACATCTATATCATATGCTTTCAATGCAGTTGAAGCGTTTCCAAAACTATTATTCATCACTTCATTAGCTACAAATTCCAGAGTGTGTCTACCAGATGTAGCAGATTGTAAAGCTATTTCACCCTTAAATATAAAGCTCGATAGTACATTTGAATCAGGGTTAAAAGCTGAATAGCTTGTACTATCTATAATTGTAGCTGTATTAGAGTTAAATAATTCTACAGTTATACTATCTGCACCTAGAGTAGAGGGGTCTATTTGTCCAATTATTTGATACCTTATTTCATCTCCAACAGAAATATTGCTACTGGAAACATAATTGTTGTTAAAACTCTTTAATATTTGTACCCCTCCAGAACCAGTAGTTCCTGATTTATCCAAATCATTATAAATGATTCCATCATAAGTTGGTATTCCTGAGGGAGTTATAACCTCCAATCTCAAAGTTCTTCCACAAGAATCACTACTTTCTTCTGTAATTTCAATACTATCAGAAACCAAATCAGCCACTGTGTCAGACAAACAAGCTTCTATAGCAAGAATATCATTTGTATTCTCATCTACTTGGTCTGTAATATCGCTATTAAGACACACTGTATAAGTTGTTACATCTTCAACTGTGTTACTAGTTACCACTATACCATTGCTACAACTGTTTACAATTGTAGACAACCCTGTAGGAGGAAGAATATCACAAATTATGTCGTTTAAAGCAACAAGAATACTATCATAATCATCTCCTTTAGTTACATCAAGGCAATCTAAATTAGCTCCTTGATAAAATACACATTTACCTTTAATTTGTTTAGGGCAGTCACAATCGTTACACCCACTTAAACAAGTGCATTGATAATGTTTATGACCGCATCTATGGCATCTACCCATTCTTCTTTAATTGTTTTTTTTATACTACTTCAAAAAATATTCCATCTAAACTTACTTCCAAATCCACATCTCCACTTATAGAAGGGAGTCCTGTTAACAAAACTTCTCCTGTGCTGTATACTCTTATAAATGCAGGTAAGCTTTGAGTACCTGCTCTAACCACTGTAGCAAAACTTCTCACAACAGGAGGAGTAAATCCAGTAGGTAGTACTTCTATTAAAGCTTTATTGTTATCATAAGGTTTTAATAATTTAACATATCCCCTTAGTCTTACAGTACATTCTTTTACACTTGAAAACTGAGATTTTTGTACTGAAGCCCCTGAAGCATCAACATTAAACCAACCATTTCTAAATTTCCCTGTACCTGAAGCAGATGAAGGGAGAATATCAGTCCATGTATAACAACCTTCTGAGATTGTTAAAGTTTCACATCCACCTTCATTAGCTACAGTGAATACAATTCCTGCTCCTGTTAATATTTTTGTCTGAAAATATCCACAACAAGTGTCATTACTACTTATTTTGAATAAACATCCTGAAGAAGCACTTTCACATATCTTAGCATCTAATTTGATTAGAGCTGAGGTTAAAGATTCTCCATAAACTACACCAGAACAACTTAAATTAGCTCCAGAATAAAATACACAATTAGAGGGAAGAATATCTTCACATGTCACATCAGTTGGACAGTCAGAATTGCAATTGGTTTCTCCAATTACACTTTTAGTTCTACTAACTATGGATTTACAATCTTTACAAATAACCATTTATATAAGGTTAGGGACATTCTGGTAAACAATAAGTCTTACCTTCAACTATTATTAATCTCTGTTGCAAATCTACATTTAATGTAAGTTGCTGAGTTTGGAATGTTTTTAACAAATCAATCTGAGATTGTATTCCATTATAAGCAGCCTGAACTATGTCTACTTGTGTTTGTAAAGCTGTTATTTGAGCTTTTGCATCACATAAACAAGCTACAATTTTATTTAGAGCATCTGATAATAAAAGCTTTGTGCTTCCACAATCATCTCCACAACATTGTAAACAAATATCTACCTCTGGATTTAAATTCTTAATATCATCCCCTAAGCTAACTATAGAAGCTTGTTGACTACAAGCTATATCTGCAAAATAACTTAACAAGTTTAATATTGTAGCATCCTGCTCTTCCCAAGCTTCCTGTAGAGTACAGGGAAACTTAATAGTTGTTACATCAACTAATCCAGAAAGCTCACATATTTTATTAAATATTTTCTCCTGTACTATCGAAAGATTATCTCCTTTACAAACAGAAAATGTAGGGTCAGACTCACAAGTAAGTTGAACTCCCTGATAGAATGTGCAATTTGTAGAAACTACTTCAGGACATCTACTATAAGTAGTGCCAGATGTTTCTGAGCAGTTTAAACAGGTTTTTGCCATTTTAACAATTATTTATTTTAGATTTTACAATCTGTATTATATCTTCTATTCTTGGTTCGTGACAACCAACAAAACAAGTGTGGCATTTTAATACCTTTTCCAGTATATCCCTACAAGTAAGTAGGTCTGAATATCCTGTAATATTACTGGCAGCTAAATTATAAATAGCATTTTTGTAGTCTTTATTAGACAGTAACGCTATTTTATCTTCTACCTGCTTAAGTAAATTCTCTACAAATTCAGAATTATATAATGTATTAGTTAAATTAACTGACATTTTACTTATTTTGTTCTAAGTAATGAATTGCATTATATAGGTTTTGAATGCTGTCTTTAAAATTTCCTAACCCTAAATTACAACTATTACAAAGAATACCTCTAACTTTTCCTGTTTCGTGACAATGGTCAATATGTGTAGTTTTATCCATGTTTAATATATTATTACATATCCTACACTTATTATTTTGAGATTCTATTAAACTAAGGTAGTTTTCTTTAGTTAATCCAAATCTCCTCTTCATATTATTCCATTTCTGATTCCTTTTTTGGCTTGCTCTACTACTTTTCATAAACAAGTCTGGATTTTCTCCCTTTCTTTTCTTCTGGCTCTTATTAGAACTTTCTTTAGCTTTTTCTATATTATTAATATACCACAGTTTCTTAGAACAAGAAGTAGAACAACAGCTATGTCCAGCTTTTGTTGGTAAAAATAATTCCTTACATATTAGACAACTTACTTCGGTTAATGATTTTTTGTTATTCCAATATCTCTTTTTAGAATAACATTTACTAGAGCAATATTGACCTTTAAATGGAATATCAATTAAAATTCCACATTGCAAGCATTTATTATTTTCTACATCCACAATCACAAGATAGTAAATTTTCTAATATTTTGTCCGCCGCTTTATACAACTTATTACTTTCCAAGTGATTACAATTCTTTGTATTCACCTTAGCTCCATAAATATACATTCTTGCTCTCTCTAACCTCTGTAACTTATCTGGACTAAAACAAGCATCACATGTATTTACATTTAGCTTTAAAAAAGCTTTATCATATTTACATTCTAACTGACAGGTTCTATACCAAGTTTTCTCAAACCAATATTGATCTTCAGGACAAATACTTATTTTAGCTGTATATAAACCATCTGGTAAGTCCACTAAGTAATCCGTATCTTCTACATTAGTAATATTTAAGTTATTACTTTGTAAAATAGTGACTGCTCCTTTATAATAGTCTAATTCTACAGCTTCATCATCAAAAGGACTTATCACCTGTAAGGTAGCATTAGATATAGTTTGAGCTGTGCTATAATAGCTTGTATCTATTAGACCTAAGGTTTTGCAACTATTAGTGTCGAGTATATCGAAAGATAGTTTAGTTGCTTTTAACATTATTGTTTTTTCTTAGCAAGGCTTATACAAGTAGAGCAAACTCCATTTGTTAATTGACAAGCTGGTCTAGCTTGACCACATTGCTTACATTTTGTTGATTGACATCCCATTTTTGGTTTAATTTAGGGTTATGAAAATATTAAGGGCAGGCAGCTATTGTTATTTCTCCACTTACAGCAGTTTGATAAACACCAATTGTAGTATTATCTATACCTGTAGGAAGAAATATATTGGCTGTGAATATTTGGTCTGCTCCATCTGGTTCAGATGCAATAGGAATTTCTACTGTTATACTTTTACCATCAGCAGAAATTACACCATCCCCTAAGAAATTTTTATCTCCGGGAGTACCCCCATCTGAGAACACTTCAGCAAATCCACCATAACTGGCACTTGAAGGTCTGGCAGGAGATATTGTTAAAGTTAGCACTTCTGCATCACAATCATAATCTGCATCTGTAATAGAAATTACACAACAGGGATTTAAAAGTGCTTTTATTGCATTATATAGCTTTTTTGTAACTATATTTTTTATAAACGCTAAGATTGAGTACTTAATATTATCTAAAGGTTTTGGTGTCATTTTATTAATCTCTTTATTTTAAATTAAAAAGGAGGAGTGTTCTGCTCCTCCTTCTCGTGTTAAGTATTGTTAGTTTATATAGTTCCTATATCTTCAAGTACAATTGCTGGAGCTTGTGAAGCAACAAAGGCTGTAATAACTGACTCATATTGATTACCAGTTCCTTGTGGGAAGAATACACTCAACTCAAATGTTTGAGAATGTGTCACTCCAAATCCACTTACACCACCTGACTCTGAAGGAATTGTTACAAATTCCAGTATGTATTGGTCATAAAAGCCATCCAAATTAATTCCTAGTTCATAAGCCAAAGCATCTCTTTCAGCAGGATTTTTTCTCCATTGTTGATTGAATTGGTAGTTAGATGCAATTACTTGGTCTGCTACAATCCTACCTACACCCTTAGGATACTTAACATTCTGAACTACAGTAGTAGGAACATCAGTTTCACAAAGAACAGAATAGTTGTTAGGGTCTGGATTTCTTGTAGAAAGGCTGATAAACAATGGTTCATATTCATAAGCAACCTGTTTCAAGAAACACTCTTTAGTCTTTCTTTGTTCATAGATACTTTCAAATTTAACACCAGTTACACAATCAATTCCATAACCAGTTTCACCTTGAACTTCTGTCCATACTAAACCTTGGAAAGGTTGTGGAGTTAGGAAGTTCCAATAAACTTGGTCACAATTATCACAATCTTTATTATCAGATTCTATTGTTAAAGAATACTGAGAAGTACAAGTATCTGAATTAGTAGACAACAAGGTAACATCATCACCATAAATTGCCTGCAATTCTGTTAAATAAGTACCACCACAATCTGTATTCTTAATTGTAAGAACAAAAGTCTTTTCTGCTGCTGTACAAGTTCTGCAACTTACCCAAGCAGTAGTTGTTGGAGTAGTTTGAGTACAAATTGCCTCATTAGTTCCTATTTGTACTGCTGAATCAGATAAAAGAGCTATCACATCAGTTCCTGTAGCAAAGTATAGTTTTACAGAAGCTGTAGCACCATTGTAAGAAAGGAATTCAGAAGCTGTAGCTGAATAAGCTGCTTCAAGGGTTTCAGCATAAGCTGTTCTTGCAGCAGAGTCATTTAAATCTGTTGCACCACTTAGAGGTCTTGAAACCACCCAAACATCTTGTGCAGTAGTTAAAGTATAACCAGTAGGACATCCTGAAGGACATTCACTACAAGTTGCTACTACAGGGAAGCCAGAGTTTGAAAAAGATGCTGGAGCACCATCAGTAGTTAGTAAAGTTATTTCATAAGTAGAATAAATACCTACTCTTTTAGCTCTTTTTATATCAACTCCCGGATATTCAGACTGAACCTTGCCTAGGGCAAATTGGTCTCCACCATCAGGGATTGTTAATGTGTACACTGTATAACTCACTGTAGGTAAGCCACTTGGAGTTTCACAAGAGATGAGCTTGGTAGCTTTTACATAATCAGTGATAAACTGACCACCAATTATTTTTCTTTTACCAAATTCTGCCACAACAGCATCTGCTACAATGTTCTGGTCATAAAAAGCACCACAACTATCTGCACATTGGTCTATACAAGGAAGTTGAACAGTAAATTGTTCAGTCCAAGTAGCATAATGTGATTCAGGAGTATTTCCTAAAAGGTTTGCTACAGGAGTTCCTGATAGTGTTATCCAGAAGGTAAAGTTGTTATCAGCATTCTGACTAACTGTTAAACCTTTAGTAGTATCTACACCATCAAAGCCTAGAGTGGTAATCATATTCTGACCTTTGGTTGCCAAAGACCTCTTCCATGACTTAACCAATCCACCTTTAATAGGGTCTGACTTATATGTAAAGTCAGCCTTGGCAACACCTTGTATCCATTTTTCTTCAGGAGTACCCTGAGCCACTATAATTGATTTAGCTGTTACACCTGATGTAGCTTGATAAGTTTTACCATCAAATACACCAATTTGTCCTATACCCAAATCAACTGTAGTTCCTGATGTAGGAAGGTCTGGTATTGAAGCTGCAAATACATAACGATAAGAATTTACCATTTTTTATTTATTTTATTTTTTGTTTTAATTTTATTCCTGAGATTTTGTTCTGTCTTTAGCAATCTGTAGAGCTTGTGGATTTTGAAAATCCCTTTCAAACTCTTCTGCTGCTAGGTTAATTATTTGGTCTATGTACTGTTCTGATAAAGGGAGTTCAACATTTGTTGACGGTGTTCCATCAATATTATCATAACCTTCTACATCTAAATTGGGCAACACTTGGTAGTATTCAATTTCCCCACCTTCTATAGAAAAGTCATCTTTATAGACTCTTATTGTATTATCCTGAATAGAAAAGAAACTCCATTCAAAATCAAAATCAGGTTTGTAGTTAACATTGAACCTTAATAAGTTCTTATCCTGATTTTTTACCTGCCTCAGATAAAGGTTTCTTTTACATTTCTTCCTTTTAGCTAAACAATTCCCAAGAATTGCTTCATAAAAGTCATCTGGTAAAGGATATTCTTCATAGGTTTTCTTATCTACCCCATTCTGGAGCTTATAAGGTTTTACTATTTCCTGAAGAGAATCTATTAAAATAGAGTCTTTTACTTTCAGGGTTTTTTCAACCCATCTGTTTTTTACTTCATTAAATATTAGAACAAACCTATCCTTATCACAAGATATATCACCCTGAGTATTTCCCTTGTTTACTTTTGCAAGAAACTTTAGATATATTAATTCCGGAGATACAGCCATTTTTCATTAACCTATTGCATTGTGCTTTTTCTTCCTGCTTTCCACTTCACTTCTCAGTTCACCTAGTTCCACTTCATTTCCAGCGGCTAACAGATATTCAACACTTTCTTGCTTTGTTTTTCTGTAATTAACATGGCCTCTGTGATAGTATCCATCTGGACTAACTCTAACAACACCTGTGTTAATTGCTTGTTGAAACATATTATGAATCAATAATGTAGCATTATCAAGTTCACAAGCATCTAGAAATGCTTCAATAGTCTTACCTGTTTTGTCATTAAAGATTGCTTCCTGCATTCTCATTTCAAGAACCTCACTATCAACCTTTTGCTTACTTACTAAACCAAGCCTAAAAGCTATTTCCCAAGCTCTTTGTTTATTTTTACCATCATCAAACAATTTACCCATTTCAATGTTGGCTTTTCTTGTTTTCTGAATTTTACCTTTATTAAAGGTGGTAGTTTCTTCTGAAGTAGTCAAATAAAACCTAGCATTTCTATACTCAGGCTTTGAAACATCTTCTTTAGATTTAGGGAATGTGTCACTATTCATTATTAGTGAAAGAATGATAGCATCTTTGTAATTTTCAGAAGGTCTTAGTTCATTAGAATGACCATTTACCCTTATCTTTAAATCTTGTCCTACTTCTATTTGGCCTATACAAACCTCTGAAATCCAAGCATCTGAAGTAGATTTTAAATACCCCGGAGTTCCCATTAAGGCTTCCAGTTCTTCTCTTTTCTCTTTAATTCTTGCCTGAACAGCAGTTCTTCTTTCAGTGGGAAGTCTTAAAACATCAGGAGCATTTTCATCCAACCCTGTTTTATCATACTTCTTTAACATATCATTCCATTTTGCACAAATTTGTTGTGTAACTCCGGGATATGTTCCTAATCCTTTTTCTGCTAGTTCTTTTATATCTCTGCTAGGTATAGCTTCTATTCGATATACCTTTGAATAATCAATCAGTTCAGTTATCATTTTGGTTTATTTTTGGTTTATTGTAATTCTTACTGTAGGGTAATTAATACTGACCTACCCGGATCTCTTAGCCATACACTTGATTGCTCTTCCAAGAAAGAAGTGTAGCCATCAAATAAGCTGGAAGCTATCTGACCTTTACCTGCACTTACAGGATAAGGAGAAGTTCTACCATTTACATATGTGTATTTAACACCCGGAAGTCCCTGATTCTTAACCAGATAGATGTTTGCTTTATTATCAAATCCTGTAGCAAAATCTACACCCTTAGAAGGTTGATAAGCATTACTTGCAGAAGTTTGAGTAACATCCATAATCATAGATGTGAAAGAGAATTTAGGTAAACCACCAATTCTTTCTTCATCCATTGTTCTGTTGAATTCACTATCCAAAGCTGGATTGTGTTCAAAAGACAAGTGACCAAAACCTGACAAGAATACTTTATTAAACCTGAACCCTGCTTCCAAATTGTAAGCATCTCCTTTCAGAATCTTTAGAGAGCTGTTATCTAAAACAACTCCAAGAGCATTGGTAATTTGTAAACCAATTTCTGTACAGATTCTTGTCAATTCCATCATTGCACCTCTACCACACTGGAAGTGTAAGTAACGGTCAACATCTGCAATATCAGGACGATTTCTAAATATTTGAGAGAATACACTCTTAATTAAATCCAAACTATATTTAGGTATCTGTAACCAGTTACCATTCTTCATTTGTTGATAAAGACCTTGAGCAACAATTTTCTTGTTATTTCTTTGATCTTGTAAAACACCACCCTGACCATACATCAATTGTCTTTCTGCCTGAAGCATCAGCTCTTTATAAAGCATCACTTCAATCATAGGGACAAAACTTACAGGTTTGCTTCTATCTACTTTACCCTGACCATTGTTGTAACCAACAGCAGCCATAAAGTTAGGAGATTTAGGATCTAGATATGGAGCCACTGTAGCTGCAAAAGCATTAGGATCTCCCATACCTGATACATTATCAAGTTTCAATCTTTGTGCTGAACCATGAATAGTCATTTTAACAGCTCTTTTGCTACCAATTTTGTGCAACAGTCTTATCATACCTGCACTCTGGTTAACACCCGGAGCTTCTTCATCATATTGACCTATAGAGCTACCAACTGAAAACCACTGGCTTCCCACTTTAGTCCATCTCTTATCTACATATTCATTTCTGTCATTAGTAACAAGTCTCAATGTGTAAACAAAACCCTCAGCAATTCTCTGACCAACTTTCAATACTATGAAGTTTTGACCATCACGTAAATCAGTGGTAATGATTTGGTTAATACCAAACACAGGGTCTAAATTACCATCACCAATTATTAATTCAAATGGTTGCTGGTCAATACCCACTCTATCATTATCACCTGTAAGGTCTTCACGGGTAGTAGGCATTTCCCCTGTGTAAGGAACATCAAAAGTAAATTCACCATCATCTCCATTAACATAGAGTACATTTTTCTGTAACTCCATCATATTGATGAGAGGTGTGCTTACTAGCTGGAATTGGTTAAATAAGGTAAGTACTCCCAAGTGCTGTCTGTTAACACCCTCTGTACCTGCTAACAGGTTCAAAAGCTTATTTTCATCAGCAAAGTTACCTGCCATACGATAGTCCATTTTTTCAAGGACTATGTTATTACCAAAATTTTTAAATGTTCCTAATGCCATTTTTATTATTGTTTATTTTATTTAAATTTAAACGCTGGAGGAGTGCTAGGGTCTTTCTTTTTAACAGGATTTTGAGTTTCAGCTCCTGCCAAAGGATTACTTCCTTCCTTTAAGAAATTAAAGGTCTTTTTAGTTTCCTTTTTTTCTACCACTTTTTTATCTTCAAAAGCTTCCATGTTCTTAACAAACTTCAAGAACTTTGCATATTTCTTGGGGTCATTATTAATTTCTCCCATTTTTACAGCATATTCTG
>Ga0157290_10000106_pt1 | contig 13600 bp, 16 predicted proteins | sample NitcycUS149409B1_FD_108389 | JGI IMG/M metagenome (GOLD analysis project Ga0157290, IMG submission 108389) | Soil microbial communities from Arlington Agricultural Research Station in Wisconsin, USA - Nitrogen cycling UWRJ-S149-409B-1 | ecosystem: Environmental > Terrestrial > Soil >...
CATCACGGGCACCGGCCGCACGCCGGTGAAGCCGGGCGTGTCGATCGGAACGAGGATCATGCTGGCGCGCTTGTGGGCCGCGGCGTCGGGGTCGGTGACGACCATCGCGATCGCCAGGTCGGCGCCGACGGCGCCGGAGGTGAACCACTTGTGGCCGTCGATCACCCACTCGTCGCCGTCGAGGACGGCCCTGGCCTGCAGCAGCGTCGGGTCGGAGCCGGAGACCTCGGGCTCGGTCATCGAGAAGCAGGAGCGGATCCTGCCCTCCAGCAGCGGCTCCAGCCAGCGCTCGCGCTGCTCGGGCGTGCCGTGCTCGGCGAGGATCTCCATGTTGCCGGTGTCCGGGGCCGAGCAGTTGAAGGCCATCGGCGCCGCCATCGGGCTGCGGCCCATCTCCTCGCAAAGCAGGCCGTACTCCCAGTTCTTCAGCCCCGGCCCGAAGCGCTCGTCGGGCATGAACAGGTTCCAGAGGCCGTCGCCCTTCGCCTTCTCGCGGACCGCGGTCAGGTTGGCCGGGTACGGGACCCCCGGCCCGACCTCCGCGTCCAGCGCCTCCATCAGCTCGCGCTCCTGCGGGTAGATCTCGGCGTCCATGAAGTCGAGCACGCGCTCGCGCAGCTGGGCGACCTCGGGGCTGGGGGTGAAGTCCATCGGGTTCCTCTCCTCGTCCTCTTTGGGAGAGGAACGCTAATCGATAGGAAGCCTCAGGACCGGCGGTAGCGGGCGAAGAGCTCGCCGTCCTCCTCGAGCAGCCAGACCAGCTCCATCCCGATCACCTCGGGCAGCGGCGGGCCCTCGACGATCCGCGGCGCCGCGTCGCCGCCGCTCAGCTTCGGGGCGATCGTCAGGAACAGCTCGTCGACCAGCCCGGCGGCCTGCAGCGAGCCGTGCAGGGTCGGGCCGCCCTCGCAGATCACCGCCCGCACGCCTTCCTCCCGCAGGGAGCGGAGCAGGTCCGCGGGATCGGCCCACTCGCCGCCGCGGCTCTCGACCACGACCAGCCGCTTCTCGAGACCGGCGTAGCGCTCGGCCCGCATCGTCCCGGCGCCGATCATCACCGCGTCGAAGCGCTTGCGCAGGCCGGCCAGCATCGCCGTGTCGGTCTCGGAGCCGATCGGGCCCGAGACCCCACCGATCGTCGCCCGCCCGTCGACGGTGGCGGCGAAGTTCATCGCGACGAACGGCCGCCCCTCGCGCTCCTCCTCCCAGGGCCGGTAGCTCTCCATCTGATCGGAGACCGTGGTCGGGCCGGGGTCGGGGAGGAGCCGCCGCATCGGGGCAGGGCTACCCGTGAGCGCTCAGCTGTAGTCGTGCCAGCCGGCGAACTCGCGGCCGGCGAACTTCTGCAGCTCGGCGACGTCCTCGGTGAAGCGGCCGCGGACCGTCTCGAAGAGGTCGTCGGGCAGCTTCGGCTTCGGCGCCGGCGGCTTGTCCGGGTCGTGGACGACTTTCTCGACGATCCAGCGCATCGACTCCGGCAGGCGGTCGAAGTTGCGGTCGAAGGAGCGCAGGCCCGGCAGCTTCACCAGCTTCTCCATCAGCTGGTATTTGTCGCCCTCCTTGGCGCTCGACTTCTCCCACTCGCGGTCGAAGTGCTCCGAGCTGAAGCTCTGGTCGACGCCGGCGAAGGCGAACGCCTTCCGCATCGTCTCGTCGCGTTCGGTCTGCAGCTCCTCCTGGGTGATGATCGCGATCTGGTCGCGGTGGAAGCGCTCGAGGTAGGGCTGCAGCTGCATCCAGTACTTGGAGCGGTTCATGTAGGAGGTGTCGGGCCGGGAGAGGACCTCGACCAGGTCGCCGGTCTCGTAGCCGGCGCCGGTGGCGTGGACCCAGTGGGAGAGGATCCGCTTGATCGGGTCGCGCACCATGTAGAGCAGGCGCGCGTCGGGGGTGTGCTGCTTGATCCGCTCGGCGACACCCTCGAAGCGGGGCAGGTTGGTGTAGTGGGGCGAGGACTCGCCGCGGACCTTGAAGCGGTCGTCGAAGCGGCTCGCGTACCAGTCGAGGCCGAGGTCCCAGTTCAGCTCCTCGACGAAGAAGTTCAGCTCCTTCGGCTTCGACATCTGGATCTCCGGATGCAGGCCGAGGTAGTGGTGGATGCTCGTCGTCCCGCACTTGAGCCCGCCGATGATGATCAGGTTGGGCAGCTGCGCGTGGCGCTTGCGCCGGCGCCGCCAGCGGCTCTTGCGGTCGCCCGCGTAGCGCTCGCGGGCACGGTCGCACATCGCCACGTCGGCGGGGTCATGGGCAGCGGTGCTGGGGAGGGTGTGCGTGTCGGTGTCCGGCACGAGCGTGGCTAGTCTAGCTGCGATGGTCATCGCCGATCTTCAAGGCAACTTCGAGGCGTTCTTCAGCCGCGCGGCCGAGTTCTTCCGCCACCTCTCGGAAATCGATTGGACGGCGTTCGGCATCGCTCTGCTCTGCCTGCTGGCGATGCAGCTGGCCCGGGCCTGGGCCTGGCGCAACGTGCTGCAGGCCGCCTATCCCGAGCAGCGGATCCCGTACCTGGGCGTCGCCGCCTCCTACCTGGCCGGGGCGGGGATCAACGCGATCATCCCCGCCCACGCCGGCGACGTGACCAAAGTCTTCCTGGTCAAGCGCCAGATCCCCGACTCCTCCTATCCGGCCGTCACCTCGTCCTTCCTGGTGCAGACCGTCTTCGACACCTCGGTCGGGATCCTCGTCCTCCTCTACGCGATCACCCAGGGCCTGCTGCCGCCGCTGCCGCAGATCCCGAAGCTGCCCGCTTTCGAGATCTCCTTCTGGGCCGAAAACCCGGACCTCTTCTTCATCGCCCTCGGGGTCACGGTGCTGGCGATCGCGATCGCGATCTTCTACCTCTCCCATCACGTGCGCCGCTTCTGGTTGCGTGTGCGGCAGGGCCTGGTGATCCTCACCGAGCCGCGCCGCTACATGCGCGAGGTCTTCGCCTGGCAGGGCGTCGGCTGGGCATGCCGCTTCGCCGCCTTCTGGTTCTTCCTCGAGGCGTTCGGGATCGGCGGCTCGATCGGCAGCGTGATGCTGGTGATGAGCTGCCAGGCGATCGCCAACGTCGTCCCCTTCACCCCCGGCGGCGCCGGCGCCCAGCAGGCGCTGCTGGTGGCGACCCTGCACGGGCCGACCCGCACCGCGGTCCTCTCCTTCTCGGTCGGCACCCAGATCGCGATGGCGGCCTGGTCGGCGGTGCTCGGCTTCCTGGCGATGCTGCTCTTCTTCAGGACCACGGACTGGCGCGGCTTGATCAAGCAGGCGGAGAACGAAGCGGAGGACGAGAAGGCGGCACAGGCGGCGAGCCCCTAGCTGAGTAACGGCATTACCGGACCTGGTTACGGTCCGCTATGAGCACTAGGACTCATGTCGTTCTGACGGTAGCCGCTGGGGTTGCGATGGCGGTCCTGCTCGGGCTGAGCTGGGACCTGTGGGGCATCGCCTTTTACGCCTCGGTGCTTCTCCTGCCCTTCATCGTCGGTCGATGGTGGGTCGTGGCCGCCCTTGCCGGTCCGTTGGTAGCTGGAGTGGCTCTCGAATTGACCGGCCACATGCCTGACACCGAAGGCAATGGCGGTCTCGAATACGACTTTGGATTCATCTTCTTTGTTCTTTTCCTGAGCCTTGCGGCGAACTTGATGCTGATCCTGATCGGCGTCCGCAAGCTTTTCGATTTTCTCCGCCGGCGCCGGCAGACCGCCAGGGCCTAGCTGGACCAGCCCGGATAGCGGCCGGCGACGCGCCACTGCCAGGGCGGCCGCTCGCCGGGCGGGAACTCGTAGTGGTTGCGGCCGGGCAGCGTCTCCAACGGGACCAGCGCCGGGTCGTCCCCGGCCCTGACCTCGGTCCCGGCCACCGCTTCGACGTCGGCCTGGGTCGCGCGGCGGGCGAGCCGCTGCCAGCCCAGCCCGGGGCGGTAGAGCCAGTAGACGACTTCGACCCAGCCAGCGCTCGACCGCCGATCGACCACCTCCGTGAAGGCGGTGGTGCGGCGATTGGCGGCGGTCAGGTGGGGGCCGGCGGCGACGGCGCAGCTCTGGCGCCGGCAGCGGCGGAAGTCGACCGGCGCCAGCGGCAGCCCTGATGGCCCGGGCAGGGCGACCGGCGCCGGCGCGAGCGCCCGGGCCAGGCGCGCCAGCGGCCAGCCGTAGGCGGGGACCAGGGGGTGGTGGCGGCAGCCGTCGGGCAGGTGCGGGGCGCAGCCGATCTTCCTCGCGATCGCCCCGGCGAGCCGGCGGCCGGCGTCGACCTCGCCGCCGGCCCCGACCGCCGCGATCCCGGCGATCAGCAGCAGGGCGACGAGGGCGGCCAGCGCCGCCTGCTCGACCGTCGCCGATCCCCGCTCCCGCTTCCCGCTGGGTCCCATGACGGCGACGCTAGGCGGCCTGGGCGCACGCGTGGCGCGCGGAAGGTGACGACTCCGCCTCGGCGGTGTCGCGGTTCTGCTTACATGCCGGATATGGAGGGCTTCAACCTGTTCGGCGACCCCGAGGAGTTCCGCGCTCGCATGGAGGAGCTCTCGGAGCAGATGCAGTCCTCGCAGCGGGTCGCCTGGGCCGACAACGCGATCAAGCTGGCGGTGGAGATGACCGTCGCTTCGATCAACCGCCTCGAGCTGACCGGCAGCGCCGACCAGCAGGCGATGCAGGTCCGCGACGCGATCCGGGTGCTGTTCCCGGAGGCCGTCACCCTGGTCCGCGAGGCCAGGGAAGGCTTGAGCTGACGCTCAGAACAGCTCGAGCTGGATCCTGATCACGGCGCCGTGGCCGCTGAGGCCGCCGGCCAGCTCGACCGGGATCGCGACCAGCAGCGCCGGGATCGCGAGGACGATGCTGGCGAGGGCGTCGATCCGCCGCTGCCAGGGCTGCTCGGCGGGCACCGGCGGCTGGCCGCGGACGGCGCCAAGGGCGACGTTGCGGCCGAAGGTGACGCTGTTCAGCAGCGTCTGCCAGGTCGCGGCGAGGCCCGCTCCGGGAACCCAGCGGCGCTGCTTGACGACCTGGTCGCGGCGGGCGACGAGCCGGCGCACCGACTCGACCGTGAACAGGTGCCGCGTGCCGGGATGCAGGCCCGACCAGCCGGCGCCGCCGAGCGAGCAGGCGAAGCCGGCGCGGTTCTCGATCTGGACAGCCTCGCCCTCGCGCAGGCGGTCCAGATCGCGCAGCGCCTCCTCGGCCCCGGCTGGCTCGCCGAGGACCCCCAGCCCGCAGCTCTCGCAGCGGCGGACCGGGCCGGCGAGCCCTGGCTTCGCGCCGACCCAGCCGAAGAGCGGCTCGCCGCAGGCGGGGCAGGGCGGGTTCTCGGGGCCGGCACCGGCCTCGAGCGGGACGACGTGGGTGGGCTCGACCTCGCTCATGCTCGGGTAGCGTACGAGTTTCAAATTCCGAGAGAGGGGATGAAGTGAGGCGAGAGGCAGCTCTGGAGCGGGAGTCCCGCTGGGCGGTTCCGGTGGCGATCGCGACGTTCGCGGCGGTGGTGCTGATCATCGGCACCGGCTTCGTCGACTCGGTCAGCGGCGATGGCACGGCCGAAGTCCTCGTCTCGGTCGATGAGAACGGCGGCTCGGTGATCCTCACTGCGCTGATGCAGGCCGCTGCCTTCGTGCTCATCGCGCTCCCCATCACCTACCTGTTTCGCGCGGCCGCCGCTCGCAGCGACCAGGTCCGCACCCAGCTGATCGGCCTGGTCATCGCCGCCCCGCTCTTTCTCGCCCTCTCCTCCGGGCTTTCAGCGATCGCCCAGCAGGAAGCCGCCGATCAGTTCGTCGCCGGCGAAGCGAAGTCGACGCTGACGCAGGCGGAAGCGAAGGAGGAATGCGTCGAAGAGCGCCAGGACGAGGGCGACGACTTCCTCGTCGACGAATACGAGCCGGCGAAAGGCGAGAGCCCGCTCGCCGCCTGCCAGAGCCGCAAGGTCGAAGACGACGAAGCCTCGAACGCGCGCACCGAAGCGAGCTTCGCTCCCTTCGCGACCGGATTCGGCATCGCCGGCGGCCTCGGCTTCGTTGTCGCCCTCGTCTACAGCTGCCTCTGGGCAATGCGCACCGGCCTCCTCTCCCGCTTCTGGGGGGCGCTCGGGATGGCGCTCGGGGTTGGGACCCTGCTCGGCCTCCTTCCCTTCCTGCTGGTCTGGTTCGTCTATTTCGCCCTCGTCGTCCTTGACAGGGTCCCCGGCGGCCGGCCGCCGGCCTGGGAGGCGGGCGAAGCGATCCCCTGGCCGACCCCGGGCGAGAAAGCCGCGGCCGAACTCGAGCCGGATGACGGCTTGGACGAGCCCGAGGGCACGCCGGGCCTCGATGACGGAGACGAGGGCGAGAGCGGTCCGAAGCGCAAGCGCAAGCAGCGCGAGTAGTCGCCGCTTGACGTATTCCTATATCGGTATATATTGCTCGGCATGAGTCGGATGCCGACCACCGCCGATGCCTTCAATGCCGTCGCCGAGCCGCGCCGCCGGGAGATCCTCGATCTCCTTGCGGTCGCAGAGCGGCCGGTGGGCGATCTGGTCGAGAGGACCGGGATGGGGCAGCCTCAGGTCTCCAAGCACCTGCGGGTCCTGCGCGAGGTGGGGGCGGTGCGATCGAGGCACCAGGGCCGGCGGCGGCTCTACCGCCTCGACCCCGGGGCGCTGCGGCCGATCTTCGAGTGGGTCAGCCCCTACCAGCGCCTTTGGGAGGAGCGGTTCGAGCAGCTCGACGACGTCCTGGCGGAGATGAAGGAGGAAGAAGGAGATGGCAATGACGGATGAGCGCAAGGCAAAGCTGACGCTGCCGGCCGACGATCAGATCCTCGTCACGCGGGAGCTCGACGCGCCCCCGCACCTGGTCTACAGGGCCTGGACGACGCCGGAGCTGGTCGCCCGCTGGTGGACCGCCAAGCGCGGCGTGGCGAAGTCGATGGAGATCGACCTGCGGGTCGGCGGCAGTTGGCGCTACGTGATGGAGACGTTCGAGGGCCAGGAGGTCGCCTTCCACGGCGTCTACCGGGAGATCGTCCCCGACGAGCGGCTGGTCACCACCGAGGTCTACGAGGGAGCGCCGCTGCCGCCGGAGCAGCTGGAGGCGAACGCGACGCTCAACACCGTCACCTTCGCCGAGCGGGGCGGCCGCACCCTGGTGACGATGCTGACCGAGTGCCCCAGCCACGAGGTGCGGGAGATGATCGTCGCCTCCGGCATGGAAGACGGCCTGCAGGACGCGCTCGACCTGCTCGAGGGCGTCGCCCAGGAGCTTCAGGGCTGAGGGCCGGCTACTCGGCGTGGCCGGCGCCGACCCGCTTGCGGTGGGTGCGGATCTCACTCATGATCCGCTCCAGCCGCGGCTCGACCGAGGTGTCGACGTGGGACATGGCGGCGGCCACGCCGGGGTGGACGGCGGCGATCCGCTCGTGCATCGCCTGCGCCACGGCGCGGTAGGTGGGGTGGCCCTCGCGGCCTGAGCGCAGCTCGATCAGGTGCATCGCCTCGCGGGCGTTGAGGTCGAGCGTGTAGCGGATCCGGTAGGCGAGGCTGAGCGCGTAGGGGGCCTGCTCGGCGAGGCCAGCGTCGACCAGCCGCTCGTGCTCGGAGCGGGAGATCTCCAGCGCCCGCTCGAACTCGCCGCCGACCCCGGCTTCGCGCACCTCCTCGGGGATGCCGGCGCCGAGGTCCGGCGTCAGCCGCTGCCACTGGCAGGTCAGCATCCGGTGGCGCTGCAGGTCGCGGAAGGCGCCGTAGTCGGAGACGATCTCGAAGCGGTAGCGCAGAGCCTCGAAGCCTCGTCCGGGCCGGTAGCGGCGGTTGGCGCGCTCGCCCACCAGGGCGGCCAGCAGCTCGGCCCGCTCGGAGCGGTCGAGGACGTCGATGCGGGCGAGGACCTCGGTCTCCGGCGCGCTCGCCGACTCGAACAGGGATGAGGCGAGCAGGTCCTCTTCGGAGCCGTCGACGTGGAGCAGCTCGACCGAGGGCGCGTCGTCGCCCTCGCCGCGGCGGTCGAGCCCGAGCCGGGCGACCCAGCTCTCGGTCTGCTCGCGCCGGCGCTCGAGGTACTCGATCCACTCGCCACCCCTGTCGGGACGCTCAACGCGGGAGACGAAGCTCGGCATCACCTGCTTCAGCTCGGCGAGGATCATCCCGCCGTAGTCGCGCGCCTCCGGCAACGGCGAGGCCAGCAGCCGCATGATCAGCTGCTCGTAGGCCTGGCCGGTGGCGTAGATGCCAACGTGGCTGAGGGTCGCCGCCGGCAGCAGGCCGCGCAGCAGGTCCAGCGCCTTGGCGCGGATCGAGCGCCGCCAGGGCCCCTCCGGTTCGCCGTCGTCACACGGCCAGCGCGCCGCCGCCCACTCCTCGACCTCGGCCAGCGAGCGCGAGTAGATCGCGAAGATCTCGTCCATCGCGGCGGCGAACTCGGGTCCCAGCTCCTCGTCGCGGTAGAAGCGGTAGCCGCCTTCGGGCAGCGGCTTGTCGTAGGGGATGTAGCGGGTCGACTGCTCAAGGTAGGCCGCGAGGCGGCCGCGCTGAAGGACCTTGGTGAGGATGTTGGAGACCCACTCGCAGGCGATGTGGGCGCCGCCGAGCTGGGCGATCGAGTCGTCTCCGTAGCCGGCGAAGACGCGCTCGTAGAGCCCCGCGGCGCGGGCGCCCTCGTCCTCGTCGAAGGGGCGGCCACCGGCCGGCGCGTCGGCGGCGAACTCCTCCAGGTAGAGGCGCCGCACCGTCCCGGAATACCGCGAATAGCGGGCAAAAAGCGCTCCCTTGACGGTCTCGGGCAGGTTTACGAGGGCGAAGACCGGGCGGTCGAGATTGGTGAAATGGGGTGCGAGCAGGGCTCGCTCCTCGGCGGTGAAGTCTTCGACCGGGTAGCGCACCGGGGCATCGTAGTGCGCGAGCATGACGAGGCGGGCGCGGCTACGTAACCTTTGGGCATCGGCTCCGACGGACAACGCCTCGTCCCGCTCGGCGCTGCCTACCTGCTGGCGGCGCTGTTCGCGGTCGCCCTCGGGCTGCTGGCGCCGCTGGTCTTCGGCGACTACTCGCGCACCCAGGAGACGATCCTCGCCGTCGCCGAGGCAGCCTGCCTGGTGGCGGTCGGGGTTGGCATCGTCCTCCTGGTCCGGCGGCTGCGCTCCAGCCACGAGGCGCTCTGGGCGCTGGCCCGGCGCGACGAGCTGACCGGGGTCGGCAACTACCGCGCCCTGCACGAGCGGCTGATGGCGGAAATCGCCCGCCATACCCGCCACGGCCGCGAGTTCGCGCTGATCCTCCTCGACCTCGACGGCTTCAAGCAGGTCAATGAGCGCTACGGCCACCTCGAAGGCGACCGCCTGCTGGCCGAGATCGGCGGCTCGCTGCGCAAGGAGGTGCGGGTCGAAGACTCGGTCTTCCGCCAGGGCGGCGACGAGTTCGCGGTGATCGTCCCCGAGGTCAACGCCGAGGAGGCCGGCGAAGTCGCCAAGCGGCTGCGCGCCCGCATCGTCCGCCGCGGCTTCGGCAGCGACGAGCTGCGCCCGCTCTCGGCCGCGACCGGCTTCGCGATGTTCCCTTCAGATGGCCGCAGCGTCGACGAGCTGCTCAGTGTCGCCGACGCCGACCTCTTCGCGGCCAAGCCGGGCGAGCGACGGGCTCGCGACCTGACCTAGCTAAGCGGCTCGGGCGGCGCGGCCATCAGCTCGACCCGGTGGCCGCCGGGGGCGATCGCCAGGGCGCGCGGCTGCCCCCAGTGCGCGCCTTTCGGCTCGACCGCGAAGCCGCGCTCGCGCAGGCGGGCGACGGTGGCGTCGAAGTCGGGCGCGACGACGGCGATGTGACCGGGCGACGGGACGGTCGGATCTTCCTCGGGCATCAGGTGGACCTGAGTGCCCTCGCGCTCGAGCCAGGTGTACCTGCGCAGCGCCTCCGGCGGCTCGACCCGCGCGAACCCGATCAACTCGAAGAAGCCGGCAGCGGCCTCGATTTCGGCGGGCGCGACCTCGATTCCAATGTGGTGGAGCACCTTCAGGAATTTACAGAGATGGTTCAGTTATGTATGTTTTTGTCTGCTACGGTGGAGCCATGGAGGCAGCGGTCGCAGAGAGGGAGGCACGGATGACGGAGTGGAACGACGCACGGCTCGACGAACTCGGCAAACGGGTTGATGACGGTTTCGCCGAGATGCGGGAGGAATTTCGCCAAGTCGATCGCAGGTTCGACACCATGCACCAACTGCTGATTCGGATGGCCTGGACCTACGGCATCGGGATGCTGGCTTTCGCCGGGGCTCTGCTCGGTTTGATCGCCGCGAAGTTCTAACTAGAGCAACAGCGACCCCAGCGCCGCTAACACCACGATCGCCGTCGACCACGTCACGGCCTCGGCGGTTATCTCCATGTCGAGGCCGTAGGCGTGGGCGATCACGAGGGAGTTGAGGCCGGAGGGCATCGCTGAGAGCAGGCGGTAGGCGGGTGGCAAGTCGATCAGGGGCAGCGCCAGCAGCATCAGCAGGCCGGGGACGATGGTCAGGCGGGTGGCGATGACGAGGGCGACCGGGCGGGTCAGCGGCGGCGGCATCGGCAGCTCGCCGTGTTCGGCGTTCTCGGCCAGGGTGGCGCCGACGGCGAAGAAGCCGATCGGGAGGATGGCGACGATCAGGATCTGGGAGAGGTCGACGAGGACGTCGGGCGCGAGAGCGTCGGGGGCCAGCAGGCCGGCGATCGCGGCGTAGAGGGGCGGGTTGCGGGTGAAGAAGGCGACGACGCGCTGCCGTGGCGTTTCGCCCGCCTTGGTCCCGAAGGCGGCGCCGACGGCGAAGGCGCCGAGCAGCAGGCAGGGCCCGGTGACGAGGACGTCGTAGAGGACCGCGGTCGAGAGCTCCTCGCGGCCCAGCAGCGCCACCGCCAGCGGGTAGCCGAGGTAGCCGGTGTTGACGCTCAGCACGGTGCAGACGACCGCTCCGACCTGCGGGCGCGAAAGGCGCAGGAAACGGGTCGCGATCGACCAGGCGAACAGCGCCCCCAGGGTCGAGGCGACGATCCCCAGCACCAGCCCGACGCCGTGGCTGACGTCGATCTCGGCCGCCGCGGTGTTGAAGAAGATCACCGGCGGCAGCAGCACGTAGAGCAGCAGCGTCAGGGCGCTGCGCGAGGCCCGCGCCGCGCCGGCCGGCCAGCGGCCCTCGGACCAGACGCCGATGGCGACGGCCGCGACGATTGCGACGGTGGTGAGGAGGACTCCGATCGGGCGTTTCTACCCGAAGAGGGCCGAACCGGCGTGGCTGGCGAACTCGACCAGCGGCTGCGGGATGACGCCGAAGAAGACCGTCGCCGCCGCGGCGAGGATCGCCGGCCCGACCAGGTACCAGCGGCGGCCGGCCTCGGGATCGACCGGGTCGGCCTCGGGCGAGGCGCCGGCGATCGCCGGCCTCGCGCCGGGCGCGGCCTCGCGGTCGGGCATCCACATCGCCGCCACCACCCGCAGGTAGTAGGCGAGCGAGATCATCGTCCCGATCGCGATGAAGACGGCGAGCCAGGTGTAGTCGCCCTCGACCAGGGCCTCGATCAGGTAGAGCTTGCCGATGAAGCCCGCCGTCGCCGGCAGCCCGGCGAGGGCCAGCATCGAGATCGTCAGCGGCCAGGCAAGCCACGGCCGCTCGGCCCCGAGCCCGCGCACGGCGCGGATGTCGTCGCCGAAGATCGTCTCCCGCTCGCGGGCGACGATCACCGCGAAGGCGGCGAGGTTCATGAAGGCGTAGGCGGCGAGGTAGAAGACCAGCGAGCTGGTCCCCTGGCTGGAGAAGACGACGACCCCGCCGAGCATGTAGCCGGCCTGGGCGACCCCCGAGTAGCCGAGCAGCCGCTTCAGCGAGTCCTGGCCGAGGGCGCCGACGTTGCCGACGACGATCGAGATCGCCGCCAGGGCGGCCAGCGCCGGCTGCCAGGAGTCGAGCTGGGAGCCGAGGGCGACGTCGAAGAAGCGGAGGAACACGGCGAAGGCCGCGGCCTTGGTCGCCACCGCCATGAAGGCGGTGATCGGGGTCGGGGCGCCCTGGTAGACGTCGGGCGTCCACTGGTGGAAGGGGGCGATCGAGGTCTTGAAGGCGAGGCCGACCGCCGCCATCGCGATCCCGATCAGGATCAGCGGGTCGCCGTCGAGGCCGTTCTGGGCGATCCCGTCGGCGATGCCGCTGAACGAGGTCGAGCCGCTGCCGCCGTAGATGAAGGCCATCCCGTAGAGCAGGGTCGCCGAGCCGACCGAGCCGACGATCAGGTACTTCAGCCCCGACTCCAGCGAGCCCTCGCGGCGCAGGTTGGTCGCGCAGAGGATGTAGAGCGGGATCGAGAGCATCTCCAGGGCGACGAAGAAGGTGACCAGGTTGGTCGCCTGGGCCAGCATCACCATGCCCAGCACCGAGCCGAGCAGCAGCGCGTGGTACTCGCCCGAGCCGGCTTCCTCGGTCGCCCGCTCGCGGATCGAGAGCAGGACGCAGAAGCCGGCGCAGAGGATCGCGATCAGGGAGATCGAGATCGCCAGGTCGTCGAGCCGCAGGGCGCCGGTGACGAGCGTCTTCGGGTCGTCCCAGTTCCAGACCAGGAGGCCGGCGGCGGCGGCGAGGGTGATCGTCGTCAGGCCCGGCGCCCAGCGCTTGGTTGGCTTGAAGACGGCGCTGAGGAGGACGACGCAGAGCCCCACGGTGAGGGCGATCAGCGGCGAGATGCCGGCGTAGTCGATGCTCGGCTCGTTGAAGTTCATGGTTCCTTGCTCGCCAGCTGCGCCTCCGGCGCTTCGCCGTAGACCTTGGCGACGGTCTGGTCGACGGTCGGCGCGGTGCGCTCGAGGATCAGCTGCGGGTAGAGCGCGAGGCCGAGGATGCAGAGCACCAGCGGCACCAGGACGAGGCCGTCGCGGACGCCGATCTCGCGCGAGAGCAGCCCCTCGGGCGCGCGGTTGTGCATCGTCTGCTGGTAGAGCCGCAGCGCGTAGTAGGCCGACATCGCGACGCCGGTGATGGCGATGAAGGCGAAGACGATCTTCTCCTGGAAGAGGCCGTTGAGGATGTAGAACTCGCCGACGAAGTTGGCCGAGCCCGGCATCGCCAGGGTCGCCAGGGCGACGATCAGGAACAGCGCCGCCAGCACCGGCGCCCGCAGCGCCATCCCGCCCATCTCGCGGATGTCCTCCGTCCCGGTCCGCTCCAGGAGGACGGCGACGATGACGAAGATCGGGGCGACGACGAGGCCGTGGTTGACCATCTGCAGGATCGCCCCGTCCGAGCCGTCGGCGCGCAGGGCGAAGATCCCGGCGGTGATGAAGCCGAGCTGGGCGACCGAGGAGTAGCCGGCGATCAGCCGCACGTTGGTCTGGGTGAAGGCCATCACCGAGCCGTAGAGGATCGAGGCCAGGGCGATGACCAGGACCACCTCCTGGAATTCGACCGTGGCGTCGGGGAAGAGCGGCAGCACCACCCGCAGGAAGCCGTAGGCGCCGACCTTGGCGAGGACGCCGGAGAAGACGACCAGCACCGGCAGCGGCGCCGCCCGGTAGGCGTCGGGCATCCAGCCGTGCAGCAGGAAGGCCGGCATCTTGACCAGGAAGGCGGCGGCAAAGAACCAGAAGATCCACTGCTGGCTGCCGTGGCTGAGCGGCTGCTGGGCGAGCTCGGCGAAGC
>Ga0157290_10000107_pt1 | contig 13074 bp, 14 predicted proteins | sample NitcycUS149409B1_FD_108389 | JGI IMG/M metagenome (GOLD analysis project Ga0157290, IMG submission 108389) | Soil microbial communities from Arlington Agricultural Research Station in Wisconsin, USA - Nitrogen cycling UWRJ-S149-409B-1 | ecosystem: Environmental > Terrestrial > Soil >...
GCGAGCGGCAATATCTGCGAAGACGTGGACTTCGTGTCCTTCTTTCTGAAGGTGCTGCCCTAAAGCAATCGCAGGGTACAAGTGTCCTCTGCCGGCTAGGGATGTGATCACCAGTCTTGCCATTTGAGGTCCTCATCGAGGTAGTCAGCCTGCTCTAGGATATCGCGCTCGCCTTTTCACGGATAGAGGGTTCCTTAAGTCGATTGGCGGCACATCTTGTCGTTGCTCCACGTCGCACTATCTAAACACGCTCGATAAATCAGGAACCAGCCATGAGGAAATGTTGGCGGACGCCCTTCGCCTCGTTATCATTTCGAAAGAGAGGCCTCATGTTAAGTAGAGTTTTTGGACTCCCCCCAAAGAATCTACTCCATCCCAAAGAGCGCCCACGGTCGGACTCAGCTTCTTTATCTAGGCCTGCTGACAGGTTTCATGTTTTCCTGATAGTTTAAGCATTGGCTACTGCTCAATGAGCAGACACCTCAAATTGGACGCGAGACGAGCTGCCGGGCTATCACTCCCGCACCGATTGCCACCAACGATGCGGCCATTTGTGGACCGTCGCTTGCGCAGGTCCCTTCACTTAACAACTTAGGACCGTCATATGCCTTCCTCCCTTGCATCAGCGTGTTTTTTGACAGGATGCCACCGCTCAGGAACGACTCTCCTGAGATACCACCTAGATTCACACCCACAAATTGCATGTCCACCCGAATCTCAATTCATCAATGGACTGGCCCGCTTCGCAGGGGATACGCAGGTGAGAAAGGGTTTTCTCTCTCTAGAATTGGATGATCAGCAAGTTGCACGCCTTCTCCGCGATGTTGCAGAAACTCCCCTTAAAGCTTACGCGGCGAAACATTCCAAACGGTTATGGATTGACAAGACGCCTAACTACGCCCGTATTCTACCGTTCATAGACAGGCTTTTCCAACGTGATGCAATATACATCTTTGTCGTGCGACATCCATTCGACTCAATCATTTCTCTTCGCAAATTCTTCGCACTCGTGGACGAACGATACGAAGATCCCTATATAAGAGCCTCTGTTGCTTCTCATGGAAAAACGCTGAGGGGTTGGGCCAGATACTGGCGAGAAGTAAATGAAGATATCAGAGACTTTACGTCGACACATGCTCCGCGATGCTTGACTATACGATACGAAGACTTTGTCCTCACGCCCGCGCCGATACTGTCAAACATTCTGAATTTTATAGGAGTTCCCAGGGCGGGCGGTGATATCGAGCAACTGGTATGCAATGCATTCGCAATGCGACATCAGCTAGGTTACGGGGACACAAAGATCACAGCTACAAATAGGATTCATCACCAAAGCTTGAAGAAGTGGGCTGACTGGGACGCCGCTCGCAAAAACGACTTGTGGGAAATCGTGGGCTCTATGGCAAACCACCTAGGCTACACGCTATATTAGCTTTGCCTTCGATACCCTCCCTTCGGCTCCTTAAGAAGAACTGCTAGGCAACGCACTGTAGATAGGCGATGCCTGGCAAGGGCTTCACGTCTGCTTTTTCTGCGCGAGGAAACATAGATCTTCATCCGGTCTGCTGTGCGAAAACGGGATGCTGGCGAGGGGATGATCAACAGGTAGCTCCATGACTACCTGGAACTCGCCCGATCGATCTAAAGCATATGCAAGCCCCGTTGAATCATAGCACCACTTGTGCGATTCAGAAGCGATACTGTGCGCATAAAGGGAGAAGAAAAAGCTATCAGGTGCGTCTTCAGGAAGGACGTCGCGAGCCCAGGAACAATAACCTTTGCTTTGACGGTAAGCTCTCCGGACATATCTATTGACATGAATCTTTAGGTCCGGAACTGTCACCAAAAACAATCCGTTCGCCACCAGAAGAGAGGAGCATCTGGAAATGATCTGCTGGCCGTCATGATAGGAAAAATGTTCCAGTGTGTGCTGGAGTCGAACAAGATCGAATTTACCCAGTCGGCCCAGAGCCGAGCTATCGCAGTGAAGGATATCGAGACGTTTGTATCGAGGGCGGACCTCCTTCGGAATCACGAGTTCGGGAAGCAGATCAATATAGGAAAATCCCGGCTCGAAGTTTCCACCACTTCCGACATCGAGCCACCGTGTGCAAGAGGCGGTCATCAAGAAGTTCCGAAGATTCTTGCCAGAGACAAGTAACTCTTGCATATCCATAATCATCGCTCTCTTAGCACCCTATAATATCTGAAGAGCGAGGAACGATCAAAGCAGAAAGTCGATGCAGGATAGGTAGAGTCTGGGGCCAAATTCCTAGGAACACCCGAGACAGCACGCCTGAGCGACATTCGAGGAGTGGTAATGGCTCTTGTGAATGGGCTGCATTTCCATAAAGTGACAATAAACATATTTCGACTAGCTGGCTTGCTTATCAGCCCCCAGAATTGAAGCGACACAATAAGTGGTTGAGCGAGACCTTTATTCATCGACACAAGTAATTCTTCCAACAGCAGATGGCTACTGCCCATTAGACCAAGCGGAGCTCCATATTACCAGCGTAGCTGCCCAAGACCAACCGACGCCAAATCCGACAAGCACCACCTTATCGCCTGTGACGAGCCTACCCTGTTTAGAAGCTTCTTTCAACGCAATAGGGATTGTAGAAGATACAGTGTTGCCGAAAGTTTCCAGTGACATCTGCATCTTCTGCTCGGGGATGCCTAACTCGCTACTTATCGCTTGCAACACATAGGCATTGGCTTGATGGAAGACGTATAGAGCCACATCATCATGTGTCAACCGCGCCTTATCGAGAAGAGCGTTGACCACAGAAGGAACGGTGGTGACCGCAAACTCAAACGTCTTTGCTCCGTTCATTCTGAGATAGCTGCTAGCCTCATTACTAGGATAGTCGCTGGCTTTGCCTTGTTGTCTTGGGGACCGTCTTGAGCCTGACTCCTCCCTGATGATGCAGTCAATTCCGCTGCCATCCGTTCCAAATACAAAGGGTCCGATTCCCTCCGGCCGTCCGGCGACCATTTTGATAAGTGTTGCAGCCGCGCCATCGCTGAATATCGGTCGGCAGACCCGGTCGGCTTTCGCCACATATTTAGTATAGGTTTCCGCTGTCAGGAGCAACACGTTGCTCATTGTGCTAGTCGCCAGTAAGCCGTTGGCTACCGACAGCCCATATACAAAACCTGAGCACCCCAGATTGATGTCAAATGCTCCAGTCTCCTTACGAAGTCCGAGACGATGTTGGATTGAACAAGCAGTTGTAGGAATTAGATAATCTGGGCTCTGGCTACAGAACACTACGAAATCTATATCTTCGGGGCGGCATGCGCCCCCCCGAAAGAGCTTTTCTGCTGCGATCACCGCCAGATCGGACGCACATTCGTCCTCCTCAGACAAATGGCGAACACTGATGCCGGTTTTCCGGTCGATCTTATCGATTGACCACTCGGGAAACTCTAAAGCCAAGTCTCGGGTACTCAGGAGTTTTGGGGGCAGATGGAACTCGATGGCGGAAATTGCTGCATGCATCTCGGTCACCCCTTCTTGTTTTGAGGACAATAATTTTCAGGTCGCAACAACATTAGATCTCGAAGATAGTCTCTAGCATGAGGCATCAATCTAGTCACCCAAAATGGGGGCAGCAGATACTGCGGAAAGCAACGAGAACTGCTCTTAGAGTGAAGTAAATGGATGCATATTCCGGTAAGATCCGGAAAGGCAAAGATTGTTTTCGAAGAATCGAGGCGGGTGGCAAATAAACCATCCTCGTTCCAGTTTAAATCCGGAAATTTCTCGCTCCCCCATGCAGATTTTCGATACAGATAGGAAAAGCCGTATCCAAGATTTCCAGACGTGAGCATCAATTCATCGGAATGGCTCAGGTTACGAAGTCTCAACTTCCCCATTGACCATGAAAAATGCGCACCGACAGTTTTGTCGAGATCCCAATAGGCAAAGGCCCCCTCAGGCTCCTTCCAGAGATAGAAAGCAGATAATTTAACAAAGTCCGCATTGCGCTCAAGACTAGCGCTTATAAGCGTAGTGATGTATGACGGAGCATAATAGTCGTCGTCGTCGAAATGCACAATATAAGCTCCGCGCGCCTGTTCTATCAAACGATTCCTTTTTTCACCCACTGAAGTATCTGCGGCTTCATGTAAATATTTGACCCTAGGATCGACTTGCCTGGAAAACAGCGCGCTTGGCACCGGACTAGTGTCGTAGATTAGCCATTCGAGGTTTGGCCAATCTTGACCAAGAAAGCATCGAAGTATGTTTTGCAGGAAACGCTCGCGATCACGCGTGGGGGTTATGACACTCACTAAAGGGAGATCGACCATATCGTGGATGCGCATGATTAGATGGCCCTTTCAAACTCTGCATCATTGCTGCCAATGATTACACGGTAGCATGTAGATTCCCCGCGGGCGAGTCAAAGAACGCCAGAAAGATACCTCAAACCCGACACATCTCATATTGACATTCTTTAAACGCACGGTATTGGAGCTCAGATTAGCCGTGCTGATGACTGGAGTATCGCTTGTCGATAAGACAAGCTAAAGTCAGCACTTCTTCAGTAACACCAATCAGATTTTCATGCGAAGGGCTTCCATGGAAGGCCCGTCCAAATTCGGTAGAGAGCCCTTTGGGCCATATCATCGCATATCACTGCGAATGCAATGAGGCAAAAGCAAAACTGAGTTATATGGAACCTTCCTCCTTACCGATGACTTCCGGACATTGACGCCCCGCTCCAACACTTTCTGGGGGATACTAGCGTGCCGATATGCAGTCCATGCTTTGGGAATCCATTCAAATCGACTTGAGACACCCCTGAAGGAGCCGCCACAGTCTCAGCAACTTGACAACTCCTTCCGATGTACTGCTCGTGGCTGCGGAGGTGGGAACAAGTCGCCTAGTTGCTACATGCCCAACCCAGTCTCATACGCTGGCAACCGCATCAGATCTATCCTTATCTGCGTCTATGGCAGACGCAAAGGTGGCGATTGTAGCATGGTCCGCGAAGAAATCTTCCACCATCAATTCGTAATCGAGCGTGCGTCGAACTCGCGATATGCACATCATCGCTGCAAGGGAATCTCCGCCAAGATCTAGGAATTCGTCATTCGTGCCGATGACAGGAATTTCGAGGACATCTTTCCAGATTTCAAGGAGGGCGGTTTCCGTCGCGGAGAGTGGGTGAGATGTTACTCCAGACATATAAGCTCCATTGGGTCTCGCGGTTTTATCGATGCTCAAGTAGGATGATAGCAGTCGAAGTGAAACATTTCAGGCGAACCTAGGCCTGGGTACGCCACAATTTTTCCCTTGCAAAGGCTGCCAGACCGAGGCCAATAAATGGCCTCACTTGGTAACCACCAGTCACTCGAAATTCGCCGCTCGCCCAGCGAGCAGCTTCCATCTTCCGACGAGTTGAAGGGGGCCTGAGCACAATGACGCTCCACAAGATAGCTTTAGGTTCAGCCAAGTATTTCCGACTTTGTGTTCCGAATTCCGAACCGCTTTCCTATTCCACGAGGCAATTGGACACCAAGTCGGGCGCGGGTCATGGCGACATATAGAAGCCTTGCTTCTGCTGCAATCATCCCGATCGAGTCCGGGCGTGCGAGACGTTCAGCTCTTACAAACCCACTCTCAAAATCGGAGTCCAAGATTACGTAATTCCATTCCCTCCCCTTCGATCGATGGCCAGTTGAACAGATCACGTCGGCCGTCGCTTCGCTCTGTGCGCAAGCAGAGAGCGCCTGTAGTATGCGCGATTCGCCGTGCTCTTGGACTAAGTTTACCAAATTACGGAGTCCTTCGCCCTGTGGCTGATTACTGAAGTTCCTCACATCTGCCCAATTCTGAAAACCCACTAACTCTGGGGAGCGGGCCGATTGCCCTTGCTTAATTCTCTGCACGTCGACGAGCATTCGCTCAAGGTCCTTGGTGCCTCCCAACACTAAGCACCGTACTCCTTGAGCCAAACATCTTAGGACATTCGTTATCACGCCTGCGTTGCTACGGGAGAGGATCGTGTCGGGACGAACTCGAGCAATATGCGAGTCGATGGCCGGACTTCCCTGCAGTGGCTCCCGTGCTCCAAGGGTACGGAGCACGATCGTGGCCGCAGCCGCGATTTCTGCTCCAAAGCGGAAGGATTGCGATAATAGGCAGCGCTGGCGAGTATGGGTCTGCTCCATGGCATTCACTGCCCCTCGCCATTCGTAAATTTGCTGGTACTGATCACCAACATAGACGACTTGGCACTGAGCCCGATCGAGCACATCCAAAAGCACAGGATTTAAATCCTGCGCCTCATCGACCATAATGTAATCAGCTGAGAGCCTCGGATGGGAAAGCGCCCAGACCTTGAGGTAGCCGTCGTGACCGAGAGGCAGGCCGTGCGAACGTTCCAGCATTGCTGCCCACAGATAACAGAGGTGCTCAGCCACCTGACTGGCGAAGTTCCCGAATTGTTCGGCGTTCATTGCCTCAAGAACTCCGTAGCAAGGAACGTGCACCGAAGAAGGTTTATCATCACCGCTGTGCAGAAACCGCATCAATCCGTCCCTGAGAACCGCTGCGTAGGAGTGCCGCTCGAGCAAGACACCTGAATGGAAAGATACCATCGGTGGAAGTCGGAACGCCTCCAGGATCAGGTTAGGCGTCAGAGCTTCCGTGAGTTTCCACTCTGGATATCTTAAGACGTGTCGAACGCTCCGGAACGCGAGGGAATGCATAGTGGCGCACTTCACATGCGGAGCGAACCGTTGCTGGGCCTCATTTGCGATCGCTCGATTGAACGCCAAATATAGAGCGCGCCCGGTCCGACTCCCTGCCAACAACCTCAAGGTGGTGGTCTTCCCCGTCCCGGCATAAGCATCGATCCGAAGATCGTCACCTAGGAGGAACAATTCTAGAGCGCGTTGCTGTTGATAGCTTGGCTGTAGAGATGTGGTGTCGATGCTAGGCATCTCTGTGGATTATAGGCGCAATGGACGAACTTGACCACGCTCATAGAGGCATCGCCTGACGTCGATGCGGTGAGGGTGGCAAGACGCCATTCGCTGAGAATGTGTTAGGGCTCGCTTGGCAAGGGCCTCCATTCGTTGATTTGTCATAACGGACACATCTTGGCAGCTTCTGCAAGTTTTTCCCTTGTCAGGATCCAGAAGCAGCAGAGCGAGCAGCTTCAAACTCGCCCGTTGAGGGAAGGACACAATTCATTTAGGATTTTCGTTTAATTGAAACAAGGATTACAGAAACTTCAGATGCAGGCTGCAGCGGCGCTATTCAGCAACGGCCCGTTCCGATTGACTCGACTAAACGTAGCTTTGGAGATGAGATGCCTACAGGTCAAGTTCTATGGTTTACGGGGCTGAGTGGGTCTGGCAAGACTACCCTCTGCCAGTCTGTAGGTGCATCATTAAGAGAGACAGATCTGCCAGTGCAACTCTTAGATAGCGATATGGTTCGTAGAGATCTCTGGAACGATCTTGGATATAGCGAACAGGACCGAATTGAACACAATCGGCGTTTGGGGTACTTGGCGGGCCTCTTGTCCCAGCACGGCATTACGGTCCTCGTTGCTGCAATTTCCCCCCTACGATCAATTCGAGAACAAGCGCGTCGTACGTGTCCCCGGTTCTGCGAAGTTTTCGTGGATGCTCCTCTTTCCGTGTGCGAACAACGCGACCCGAAGGGTTTATATAGACGATTTAGATCTGGAATGATTTCTAACTTCACTGGTATTGATGCGCCCTACGAACGCCCAGTGTCACCTGAGATAGTCTGTCAAACGGCCCTTGAGTCCATAATGGAGAGCACGGAAAAGGTGTTGCATTTCTTGAAGCTTCAGCGCGGTCTGTAGCTTGATTCTTGCCGGGAGACATTGTGGGAAATGGCGGCCAGAAGATTCAGGCGACGGCCCGCCAGCGCGATATACCAGACCGGCGAGTATCCCCTTTTGTAGTTGTGTTGCGATCTCTAACCACGGCGCTCCGCGGTTCCGGCTGATCTCTACGTGAATTGCCACTCCCCTCGAAATGTGGAAGTGGGGTTAAGCTGCTTGGCATTAGTTCAACCGGTAAAGCTCGACCGTCCGCGAAGATTCCGATCTAAGCTGCTAGCCATATTCACAGGTGCTTGAATATGGTTTGGATCAAAAGGCTCACCTCAAGGCTGACATTTTCTATACCCTACTCTAGAACATGCAGATGGGCGACCGCTGCCTCTTTCGCTTGCGCAACAACGATTGTGGTTTCTTGCGCAGCTGGATGGTGGCAGCGAGGCACATCATATCTCAAGAGGCGGCAGACCACAAAACGATTGCAATGTTGGCACGGTACGCCCATATGGATCACGCAAGTCTGTATAGCGGGATGGCTGTATTGAACCGCAAAAAGGCAGCGGATTCTGAGGCATTCATAATACAATAGAAGTGTCCATCCTCAGTGAAACAGATTGCTTTCTTGGAAGGAAAACTCGGTTTCACGCCGTTTCACCGAAATTCCGAAGGAGTCGGTCTGACCGAGAGCGGGCAAAGTGTCTGTCGAAGAAGCACGCGCCGGCGTGCTCCATGCGGAAAAAGCCGCTCTTCCAGAGAGGCGAATCGCTCTGCCGGTTGGCGCTCGCGACCGAGCTTCGTCAGCAATAGTCGAGATAAGCAAGAGGAAGTCCCAGATAGTTGGTTAGCCTGAAACGCAAGGCAGTACTCGCTCAGCAATTGCCAACTAATGCCTGGTGTTCGTCGCACCAATCGACGTGACCCGCACGCAGAACCAATTAATCGACATCCTTTAGTACTGTGCACCGACAGGTCGATGGGCGGAATCTCCCGGCGCTAACGCTACAGCGACAACGAGAAGAATCCTCTCGGGGTATTGAGAATTGACTAAGCGTTCGCAACCACATGGGCAAAGCATCGCTGCAGCCCGAGAAATGAGCCCGCCCGGTAGTCCAACAATAACGATTCGTGGATGTGGAGGCTATTGCCGAAGCCGTCGAGCGCAAAAACATGCGCTTCGCCTTTCCCGCGGTGCACGGCGATCATAACCAGATACGAGCGTTCCTGTTGAAGCGCGGCATGCTCTTTACTCCGAAGCCCTCGAGCTGGAGGCTGGGATGTCGATGTACTTGAGAACCCGGATAACACGCTAACTACTCTATGACGCGCAACCTGATCCATGGAGCACATACAGCAGCATGCGCATAAAACGACACCGCTTGCCGATCGGAGCATGGATGAACACGCTCGAAGCGCGAGTACCATGCAACGCGCCCGTCGTAATTTTGGCCACAAGCTTGCACGTATCGTATGGGCTGTGCTCTCCAATGGTAGGAATTACAGACCTGCTGTCGGTGTGGCAGCAGCAGTATAAGCAGTACAGCGACTACTTTTCCCATCAAGGTCTGGATAGGAACAGTAATAACAAAAGAACAGTCACAATAGCGTTCCTGAAATCTGCTCCCGATAAGGGCCCGCAACGACCACCCGACTTCTAAGGACGATGCGCAGCGGACTCGTCCTGGTCAGGAGCACGCGGCTCCATCGAAGGTAGAATACATCGCCGCAGACTTGTCTCTCGACCAGACTCAACCTTACAGTCGCGCGACGGACCATACATTGTAGGACTGATCGCGACTAAGTTCACTGGACGGCCGCGATTTTCGCCAGTGAGGCACACGCGTCCACTAATTTGCTACCGACTCGGGGTCGTCCAAATCAGCTTGGACGATCCGTTGAAAGGTTTTCCTCATAAGTGGTGCGCCGTCGGGAATCAATCCCCGCGCCGGTGCAATCGCCATGAGCGCTTTCTCAATCGCGGAATCATGGGACCCAAACAGCCCTACAACTCAATCGCAGTAAAGACATGCTTTTCTGTCCATCTGTAACGTCCCTTTAGGAGTCGAGGAAAGCCTTTTAGGATGGCCACGGGATGGTTTAGAATGCATTCAAACTGCATGCGATCTGGAGCAAATCGGATATTTGCTTGCTCGAAATCCAGCCAGCAATGTGTCCAAGGATACCAGACTTTATATAGGGACTCCTTAGCACTAAATAGCAGCGCACGCCATGGAGAGTCTGAGGCTAAAGAGAGAGACAACTGCTGAATGTGGCTTCTATCTTCCGCAGTACTTATCTCCTGGAAGATAGAATCTTGAACCAATGCGTTGCGCTCTACATCAATGCCAATCGCGCGAACTTTAGTATTTTGAGCCACAGCTGCGGCAAAAAAATCATTTGAGTGGGTAATGCTACCAACAATTCCCTTGGGCCACAGAGGTTCTCGCATGCTTCCCACCGGAATGGATACAGAATCTAGCCCTAGCGTTGCCAGCGCTTTGCGGGCGCATGTTCTCCCACAGGCAAACTCTAATTGACGCCTGGGCAGTGCTTTGGCTATAAACGTTTCTTCGTCTGCGAACAGAGAACCACGTGGCGAACCTATATACTCCTCAATGACGACTGCTGAGGAGAGAAGAGAGACAAAGGTTCCCTGACTATTCTGTTGGTCTTCACTATTGGACATAGTCTCATTCTAAGCTTCTCGACCTTCTCGAAGGACAAGCCTCGCCCTAGGTGACGCGGGCGATTTGCCAACACGAGGAGATAATCCGCTTGCATTAGCAGCAATAGGCAGGGCGTCAATCTCGATACATTTGCACGACTCTGTGGGCGTCTTCAAGTTGTCAGGAGCAGGCCCGTTTAAATCAAGTCTTTACAATCTTGTTGGGTAGGATATCCTGTGACAGGATTATCTTCTTCCTGACCGTCGATCTTTTTCAAATCTCTATTGGAGTAGCGGTTGCTATGCCCCGTATACCTTCGAGCACTATCCTTACGCAATCCCACAAGTACGACATGCTTGACTTGTATGTAGTCGTGGCAGCAAGAGATGAAGCGTCCAAAGACGATATATTTCTTGGCCGACCGCAGTCCCAGATACTCAGCCGGGGGTAGGTTCGCCTTGTCCGTGAGACCGTTACGATTTTCAGCAACATACTTAAGAGACTTTGCTCGAAGAGTCTTCGAGGCCGATGGACTTGATAGGTCTGCAGCGAACCAAGCGGCTTCTGTTCTGTGCACTGCGGATGAGTGGGGTATCAAATCCCACGGATTGGCGCGATTGTGGGCATACCATGAAATGCTCGACCAGCGGAGAATCAACCCGAGAGCAGCACCTTCAGTAGTCAAAGATCTGCCCGCCATGGCATTGATAGATGGCGATAATGGCTTAGGGATGGTCGTGGGAGCATTTGCGATGAGAGTCGCGATTGAGAAAGCGAGAACGGCCGGAATGGCGTGGGTTAGCGTGATCAATTCCAATCATTTCGGTATCGCGGGTTACTATGCTTCGTTAGGCCTTGAAGAAAACTTCATTGGCATTTCCATGACGAATACGCCCCCTTTGGTCTCACCTGTCGGAGGCAGAGGAAGGCGGCTTGGAACTAATCCAATCGCCGTTGCGTTCCCAGCGGACAAGGAGCCTTCCGTAATCGTCGACATGGCAACAACTGCAATTTCATTGGGAGATGCCGAGATTGCTCTTCGCGACGGCACCCTTCTTCCACCATCCTGTATCGCTGATGCAGCGGGCGAGCCTTCTCAAAACCCTCGAGATTTGTTCGAAGGTGGTAGCCTCCTTCCTTTAGGGGGTGATTTGTCTACCGGAGGACACAAAGGCTACTGTTTGAACGCTATGGTTGATTTGCTTTGTGGTGTCTTTCCGGGAGCGTCGTGGGGACCTTTTGTGCCGCCTTTCTTAGATCGCCCATTTTTGTCGGAACCAACCGTCGGACGGGGGATAGGACATGTTTTCGCTGCCATTTCGCTCGGAGCATTCGAGGATCCTGCCCATGTGCGCACCCGTATAGATCACTGGGTGAGAACGATGCGGGACACTAGCCCAACTACCGAAGGGCAATATGTTGTGGTGCCTGGCGATCCAGAAATGTCAGCTGCGGCATCTAGTGCAAGGCTTGGCGTAGCGTTGGATATAGAAACTCAGCAAGGACTGAGAAGGCTTGCGGAAGATCTAAATATTACCTTCGAGGAGGGGTTTTAGGTGGCGATAACGCCTGCAGTCTAAGTCTCTAGCAACTCGAGGCGTCCTTATGTCAGTATGCCTCAAGTTGAATTTTATGTTTTGTGAGGATGAATTGGATCTGAATAATGAATTGACGGCGCAGCAGTCAGATGACTTCTACCTAGGGATCGACCACATTGCGATAGCTGTACGCGATTTGGATGAGGCGATTGCCTTCTACACCCAAAAGCTTCGGTTTACGCTTATCCGGCGGCTTGAGATTAAGGGGAGCAGAACGGGAATGATTTCGGCTGAAATACAATCTGGCGAAATAAAACTTGTTTTGTGCCAAGGCACGGATCCTGACTCACAAGTGTCGAAATTAGTTCGAGACTATGGACCAGGTGTAGCGCACGTTGCTCTGAGCGTTCGCAATGCGACTGATGCTGTTACATCCCTGAGTAATGCAGGGATGACGTTTGACACTTCCGTCATTGGTGGCCCCAATTTGAGGCAGGCATTCTCTAGCAGGGACATCAATTCGGGAATGGCATTCGAGATAATTGAACGCAATGGCGAAGAAGGTTTTCTCGAGGCCAACATTAATGAATTATTCGATCAATTAGAAGCTTCGGATTCTTATTAATTGCTTGCGCACTTCTGAAAAATTGCCTTTTAGAAGTGCTGTGCTCGTCTAGATATCGACTTCGTCGCCTTGCCCAAGCATCTAGTGCCAGTTGTGCTAAATCTCGTTTTCGCGTTGGGCATCCTCTAGTTTGACCGTGGATGCGCACCGTGAATGCTTGTTGTAAAGTTGGCGACGTCATGATTTGAGCTGAATCAATACGAGGTACCCCTTTGGCACTCAGATTGAGCCTTGGCGATCGGATCAGGCTTTTGCAACTGGCGTTAGAAGGAAATCTAACACGCCGTATCGTTAAACTTCCTCCGATCGCGTTGGTGGATCGGAGGAAGCAAATCCCGTTATCACTAGCGCAGCAACGACTTTGGTTCCTGTCGCAGCTGGGGGGAGTGAGCGAGGCATACCATCTCTCCTTTGCC
>Ga0157290_10000108_pt1 | contig 13053 bp, 14 predicted proteins | sample NitcycUS149409B1_FD_108389 | JGI IMG/M metagenome (GOLD analysis project Ga0157290, IMG submission 108389) | Soil microbial communities from Arlington Agricultural Research Station in Wisconsin, USA - Nitrogen cycling UWRJ-S149-409B-1 | ecosystem: Environmental > Terrestrial > Soil >...
CGACGCGAACGACGGTAAGAGCAGCGTAATCGAGTGAGAACTCCATCTGCCAGATTGGCAGCAGCACGTAGATCATGTCCCTGTAGCCGTCATGCAGTGCATGCGCGACACTTGCCAGCGTCAGCGTACGCTTTGCGCCCGTAGTCCCGGAGCCTCCACCAGTCATGCTTGTCCTCGCTTCTGCAAGAACGATTGTCAGAGGGGTATGCTGAGGCGATCTGGAACGATATTGCGGTCAGAGCGATACGGCGAAGTTAAGACGATCAAGCCGTTTCCAGACTTTGCCGGTACTCTCCGGGCGTCATGCCATAGACCGTCTTGAACTGCCTTCCGAAATGACTCTAGTCCGAAAATTCAAGAGGACCGGCGCGTTGGCAAGGGACGATCCTTCGGCAATCAGCCTTCGTGCTCGTATCAGACGGCACGCGTATGAAAGGCCAACGGCGATAGACCAATATCTCTCGTGATGGAGTGCGACGGGTGGTAACGACTGACCCCTGCCAGTGAAGAAAGAGCGTCAAGCGAAGGGATCCTGTCCAGCGCCCTCAGGAGATACGCTTCCATTCGAAGGACGAATGTCGGTGCAGCAGAGAGGCGCAAGGCACTTACGGGGCGGCTTTCACGAAAGATTGTTTGCAATTCGGAGATGTCCGCCGCCGTCGAGTCATGCTTCCCGAAAGCTTTGAGCGATTCAAAAGTTGAAGTAAATACATCGAGGTGCCTGGAAGAGGGGCTAACCAATGGTGTCCCCGGGGTCATCGAATTCTCAAAATCTGCCGGTAATGTCGCAATCCTGAAGTTGGTACGGCTCCCCTCAAGGCAATGGGCTCTGTGGACCAGCCGGGAGGCAGAAGGACCAATTGTCCAGGCTTAGCGGTGTCGGTACCCACACCCGCGTCAGATCGCCGTCTTCAGCGAATCGCGCCGGTCGGTCTTGATCCGTTCGCCGCGGGATCAACGACGTTGCAACTACCGTGCAACTGTGGCCATTGCCGTGAGCTGGCGATAAATGTTGTATCCGCAACCTCTCTACAGGAGAAACGAAGCCGGGCTTCGACTCGAGCAGAGACATACAGATTTAGCGAGGCTTGTCTTCCTTATTGCGTGCGGAACGCACGCCTGATTGTGAGGGTGGGCGTTGCGGGCGGGAAAGGCCCGCTGAGGTAGGGTGGCGGAAGCCGCGGAGCGCATCCGCTGGTAGATTGAATCTTAGAAGTTCATGTATCCCCATGTAGCTCTCTCTTTCAGAGCTACTCAATTTGGCCCACGTCCGCACCAACATATGTCCGCGAATGCCATTATGAAGGCAGATGAACCATAGAGAAAACGCATGTCATTTTCGTTAGAGTGGGTATTTCTGCTATTAAGCGACCAATTCAGAATCCTTGAACGGACGACGTTGACCGGTCACCACGAAGAGGGTATGATTCTTTCGTCCTTGTTTTTGTGAATCACCGACGTCTTTCTTTTTCCAGACCAGATTCTTATAGGAAATGAGATGGTCAAACCAGTGTTCGCAAACTTGCGCTCCCCCCTCCTGACTCTCGACGCAATTTGTATCTTCGTGTGGGTCGGGTATTCCCTTGGGGCAGAGCAATCGAGCGCGGAAAAGACCACCCCTGAAAACGCAACGCCGACTTACGATCTTGACTTCAAGAACGCTTTGTCTTCTCCTGCGGCTGCAGGCGAGAAAGACGAACTCGCAGGGTTTGCACCGAGTCAACAGCGAATTGTTCTGACGGGCCCACCTCTTCTTCATCCCGTGCGCTTGGCGAGCGCCAACGGGAAGTCAATAGCGATTCTAGATAATATCGGTCAACGCATCGCGCTGTATGGTCCAGATGGTTCCTATCAAAGAGATCTTGGCAGCCATGGAAGCATGCCGACTCAATACACGACTGCTGCTGACATCTCTTATTCCTGCGGTGCGATGGATAACTTCACGATCTTCGACTTCACAAAGAGATGTCTTCTTTACTATGCCCCAAATGGGGAATTCAAGGGGGCTTTCATTTATACGCCACAGAACTTCTCTGGCTCCCGTATTTCGTGTTCGACCCGGATGTCGAGTGTCCTTCTCTTACGATATAAGTGGATAACGAATCTGACCGGAGAACGGACCGTAGAAAGTGCACATAACTTCGTGCTAACAGGCGACTATCGAGGCGCTCCACTCATTCTGCCGCCTGCCCTTGAGAAGGCGGGAATGCTCTTGGGCGAACCAAAGATACATACCCGACAAATCCGAAGTGGCATCATCCAATCCGTGAGCGGAGTATCCACTTGCAATTGCTCGGCCAACGGTGGAGCTTACGAGTGCATTTTTTCCTGAGGCGGTGATTTGCCCGTCCCGGCGTTCCACCTGAAGCTAAGTGGGAGTGACAAGGATGAGCTACTAAACGCCGCGATCGCGGCCAATCGGAAGTTGGGGGGCAGGTTGAGACTTTTACTAACGATGAATCTTCCCTATGATCCCGCACTGGGAGGAGCGAACAAGGCGAATAAGGCTGTCGTGGAGCAATTAGCTGATTTAGGACACAAGGTTTGTATAGTCGCTCCAGCGGCACCCGAACATTCCGTAAAGACTGCTCCATCTACCCGAAAGCGGCCCAACCTCCTTGTTCACAATGTGGACACCAAGAAAGAAAAACTCACGGTAGCTCTCAAAAAATGCATCCAATCATTTGTCCCTGAGATCATTCTCGTATCAAGTGAGGACCCGGTCCAAGCATTGTTGTATGAGGCACTAAAGACTCCAGATGCCCAGGTCGTGTATCTTGTCCACAGTCCGAACTGCCTACCCTTCGGTCCACTGTCGTTTTTTCCATCGCAGAGAGGAACATCACTTCTCGCCCGAGTCTCGCTAGTAATCGCTGTAAGCGAATTTGCGGCGAGTTATGTCGAGCAGTGGAGTTCCATCCGCCCTGAACGGTTCTACTTCCCCGCATATGGACTACCGCCGTTCGCATTCATGGGGAGTTTTGCAGCGCCCTACATAACGATGGTCAATCCGAGTTCGTATAAAGGGATCGATATTTTTCTCAGGATCGCGGAACTGAGACCCCATTGGGAGTTCATGGCGATACCTTCCTGGGGTACGACAGAGGAAGATCTTCAACGGTTGGCTAGTCTACCGAACATCGAAATTCGGGAGGCTGACGTCAATATCGAATCCGCGCTCGCAGGAACCAAGATCCTTGTGGTTCCATCCTTGTTCTTGGAGAACTTTTCCATGGTTGTCGTAGAAGCCTTGCTAAGGGGGATACCGGTTGTCGCAAGCGAAGTCGGTGGGATGAGAGAAGCAAAATTGGGTACGAATCACCTCATTCCAGTGATGCCAATTCGCAGGTTTGAGAAACACCTTGACCAGCGTGGTCTTCTAATCGCGGAAGTGTTACCTCAAGATGCTGACCCTTGGTTAATTGCTCTAGAGCAGCTCTGTGGAGATGAACGGATCTTCATCGGCGAGAGCGAACTGGGCCGAGATAGAGCGACCGACTTCGTGTCACGTCTGAGCATTTCAGGGATCGAAGAACGTTTGATGCGCCTAATTGCGATGAGGTGCAGGCAATGAGGTCCGGAATAATGCTGACTCCTGGCCCTTCCGCTGCCCGTGAAGAGGTCTCCGGGAGACCTTCCCTTAACCAACAACGGTTGCTCTGTCAGAGTGAGCTTAGAAAGCATGGTTTAAGAACGTCTAAAGCCCAACGGAAATTGATGCGTCCTTGGCTCCTGACAGATAAAATTACCGAAAGCAAGATTATTGAGGCTCTTATCGCGCTCGCAAACGGACACGACGCGCTCCGCTTCCAATTGCTTTCTAATTCTGAGAGGAATGCAATTCGGAGGTGGTGTGGTATTCGGATGTGGGTTCGAACTGGGATTATAAAACTAGACCTTTTTGTGTCTCGTATTTGTTCGGATGTTGTACCTCAAGTTGAATATCGCGGGGTCCCTGAGAAGCACTTAGCAGAATGCTTGTCCAGCATCGAATGTGAGTCGGCTGAATATAGACGCTTGTCTTATCCTGCCGGGTGACTCTACTAGGCAGCGGGGTAAGTGGAATCTCCTTGAGCATCCCTCATTTGATTTGCGATGAGATAGGATGGAGATTCTATCGAGAGAGTTTGCGGTTGCGTTGATGATGATGACAGGACGATTTGTCTCCACGACGGCGTCAGTTTTCGGTGGAAAAGTCTTGGCCATCTCGATCACTACCTCTGGCGAGCCGGTCAAAGAAGGCAGTCGAGTGTCGTTGCTACGACAGTGGCAGAGCATCTTGAAGGAGACCGCTGAACACTGGGGCAATCACCTCCCCGTGAGGAAAACCATTCATACAACAGAAGGAACGAGGAAATTAATCATGAGTCAAGAACGCATTTCCGAAACAGCCGAGACAGAGAAAATCGCAGACTCCATAGTGGAAATTTGGCGGGAGATTTTGTCCCGCGATGATATCGCACGGGATACCCACTTCTTGGATCTAGGAGGGGATTCGTTAGACGCGATGAGAACGGCGCTACGAATCGAGCAACGATTTGGGACGGAGTTTACGCTCGAGGAGTTTTTTACCGACTCTGCGACAGCGATGGGACAGGCAAAACAGATCCTCAAGAATCGCGTGCTGTAGTTGAGGCGCCATGGCGAGCATCGAGGAAAACTATCAAATCTGGCAGGAAACGTACGATTGGAAAGACGGTGGAAACTCGTGGTCAGATGCTTGGGGAGGGGTAGAGATGCAATGGGAGCGATGGCTCTACCCACGCATCAAGAACTTCTTGCCTCGTAAAAGGATGGTCGAGATCGGCGTTGGCTTTGGACGATGGTCTGAGTTCCTTCTGAACCATTGCGAGATTCTAATCGGCTTCGATATTAGCTCCCGATGCATAGAGCATTGTCGAAATCGCTTTAAAGGTCTTCCGCGGGCAGCCTTCCATCCCTGTGATGGAAAGTCAATGCCGGGCCTGAACCCCGGTACTATCGATGCAATCGTAAGCTTCGATTCCTTGGTACATGCTGATCTGATGACGCTCAATAATTACGTCCGGATTTTTGGAGAGATGTTATCTCCCGACGGTGTTGCAATAATCCACCACTCCAATCTGAAGACCTATAGGAGTCGACTTCCACAATTTGTGCTGCCGCGAATTGAGCATTTCAGAGCGCGGGACGTCGAAGCGGAGGATATTCGACAGGCGTGTCGAGCATGCGGGCTGGCATGCTTTAGGCAGGAGTTGATGGCTTGGGGCGACTCGGGTTGGAACATTGACTGCATCACCTATATCGGACGGTGGACCGATTCGGCCACAGGAGAGACCGAGATTCTTTCAAGCATGGATCTCGGGCGGCTCGAGACGAAACACGTTCTAGATAGGAGATGATGTGAGAATCTTGATCGTCACACTTGAATACCCGCCTTATCTGAGAGGCGGGATCGGGACACACGTCTCGTCGTTGGTTGCGAATCTCCAAGAACGCGGACATGAGTTAGTCGTTCTCACGTTCTCTCCGAATACGAGCAGCATTGAACAAGAAGGTAGCGTGGAGATTGTGCGCGTTGCGTGTGAGAAGGGTGACCTCTCGCGATTTGATCAAGGCAGCTTGTCGCAATTTTATGTATACATTTCAGCCGAGTTTGCTCGCACTGCTCTTTCGCATTTCGAAAAGAAAGGTTGGACTCCTCAGGTAATCCATTGCCATGATTTCCATGGCTTCGAGGCGAGCTCCCGGCTTCGTCGAGCACTGCGCATACCAATCGTGAGTTCGGTACATCTGCTACATCACCCCTTAATGCATTGGGGGGGCGAGGAGCCGCCGGTTTGCTACCTTCCCCGCGAGAAAGCAATGTGCACAGAATCAGATCATCTCATCACTGTGTGTTCAGGATTTGAAGAATTGATCCATCAGATCTATGCAAGAGAGGCAGCACCGACCACATGCATACACAACGGCATCTCAATTGACGAGACGGGGGAGCCGAGAAGGCCACAACAGGGCGATGAGCTCTGCGAGATCGTATTTGTAGGGCGCTTCACAGTACAGAAGAGCATCAAGGAGCTTCTACTCAGTGCGATTGAGGTGTCAAGACTCAAACCTAATGTGCGATACCGTTTCGCAGGATATTTTGAAAACACTTCCTATGCGCGCGCTGTAAGATCCGCACTAAGCCAATTGGAATTTTCGCCGGAGAAAATTGTCATGACCGGCAGATTGAACCGCAATGAAGTCCATTCGCTCCTCAAGAATGCAGATATTTGTATGCTCCCGTCCCGCTATGAAGGCGTTCCCTATTCTGCTCTTGAGGCGATGTCTCATGAAGTTCCAGTCATTGGCGGCGATACGTGTGGTATCACCGATTTAATCGTACATGAGACCACAGGACTGTTGTGTCCTGTTCACCTAGAGGACGTCGATGATCCGGTCACATCGATACGTAATCCGGATTTATCGGCTCTTGTCGACGAGCAGATTAGGTTGATTGACAACGTCGATCTGCGGCGGTCACTGGGAAAAGCGGGGAAAGAGCGGGTGATCCGCAAACACAGCATCAAACAGATGGTCGATTCCGTTGTGCAGGTATACGACAATCTCGTGTAGCGAAAAGAGGGAAGAGTGACGCAGACTACTCCAGCGCTGGCGAAACAACAATTCTTGATCAACTGGCTCGACTGGTTGAAATGCCAACGCGCGAGAGCGCAACGGGAAGCCTATCGCGGGCGACTCGAGACGAATTGCCCCGCACAATTCGAGAGAGTGGAACTTCCTTTCTTGCGGGCTCCGATCTTACTGCGCACAAATTCGAACGATCGAGAGGTCTTCAGATCAATCTTCGAGTTTGGGACGTGTAACGTTGCAACCTGGACTGGACGCCCGATGAAACGAATTATTGATTGTGGTGCGCATATCGGCTTAACGACAATCTTCTTCGCGAACCTTTATCCTGATGCCGACATTCTTGCGATCGAGCCGATTGAGGAGAATTATGCTTTGCTCGTCGAAAATGTCAGACAGTACTCGAATGTTCGTACCATGCAAGCTGCTCTTTGGCCGACGGAAACCGAGCTTTCTGTCCTCCCTCGTATCTGCGAGTACGACGCGCATCGCGTTAGAGAAATTCGAAAGGGGCCAATCAAGGGAGTGACCTTATACACTCTGTTCGAAAGCTTCGGCAATCATCTAATAGATCTTTTGAAGGTTGATATAGAGGGCAGTGAGAAAGCTGTATTCGGCCACTCGGATCGCGATTGGGTCGAGAATGTTGCAACTATCTCGATCGAGCTACACGACGCGTTCGTACCGGGGTGTTCGGCTGCCGTCTTTGGTGCCTTACGTGAGAAGACGTTTAGGCGTAGGCGGCTTGGTGACAACGAGTTTATTATGTTGTCCTGACGCAGCTGAATGGACGAGGTGATCGTGTCTATAGTGCTGGAGTGCCCGGCTTGAATTGTACCAGTGGATAAGAGAGACCCTGGACAAGGAGAAGGCATATGGGACTAGGCAGGAAGTACCAGCCTGAGCAGGTCGTGAATCTGTTGCGGCAGTTCGAAGTAGCCGTAGCGAACGGGAAGACGAGCTCCTGCGTGTAAGTAAGCTGGGATTGTGGAATAGACTACTTCCGCTGGTACAAGGAGTACGGCGGGTTGCAGGTGGATCAGGCGAAGCGGCTGAAGGAGTTGGAGCATCAGAATTAAAAGCTGAAGAGGTTAGTGGCGAACCTGATCCTGGATAGCCTTGTATTGAAGGACCTGCCTCGGAAACTTCTAAGCCCTGAGCGACGGCGTATCGCAACAGCTCATGCCCAGCAGCAGCATGGATGACGGAGCGCACGGCGTTCCATCTGGCCGACCAGCCGCGCAGCACGTAGCGCTATCGTGCGATCCGGCGAGAAGACGAAGATGCACTCGCAGGCGGTCATCCAGCTTGCCAGCCAGTTTGGCCGCTACGGATCACGGCGTTGCTCAAGCGGGCCGGCTGGGGGTAGGCGAGGATCCTGTGGAGAGTATCTGGCGTCGCGAGGGGCTGAAGCGGAAGCCACGCGGACGTCTGTCGCCCAAGGATGGCTCATGCGTGCGATTCAGGCCAGAGCGGCGGAGCCATGCGTGGAGCTGCTACAACTTCGTGACTGCACGGACGCATGCTTGACGACGACTGTACCTCCAAGTGGTTTCCACGAGCAAGGGCTGAGCGTTCGACCATAGCAACACGAGATCTGCCGAAGAGCGCAGTCTCCACTGCGCTCAAAATGAAATCTCAACCAAGTGGAAGGCCGGATCATTATCTACGAGGTCCTTACGGCCTCGACGGCCCAGGTGAAGCGGCTCTTCCACTTGGTGCCGCTGCCTCATAGAAGTACACCCGCAGCAGCAAGAAAGTGGGCGCTTGATATATCGCGCGACCATACATCCACGGCATCATTGGACTTGCGGAGCGAGATCAGGAGGCTGCCGCATTGATCCGAGAGGAGCTTCGCCTGCCGGGGGTCATCCAGAGCTTGATGCGATTCCTTCGCGATAACCTCGCAATGCGAGTCCGTGCTCTCGATTTCAACATTCTCAACCCCAGTTCACAGGATTACATAATGATGGAGTTATTCTCAAATGGGGTCCGGCACAGCTGACCCCCTGGCTTCTAAAGCCACGTTGGGGCGTCAGCTCGGGTGAGATATTTAAGATCATGGCTGCGAGCGCTCGATCACGGGCCCTAGATCAACTCGGCACACGGCGCCATACGTACATCCTTAAGAAGTACGTTCCCGGAAGGGTATTCCACGTAGACGCAATAGTGAGAATGGTCTCCCAGTATTTCGATCTAGCGTAAAATATCGAAAACGATCATTGGAGATAGTTCAATCCGGAGGGTATTTTGCCACCAGGACTGTTGCGCCTTTAAATCCTATTCGGAGTTCCCTTGAGGAAGGGAACTCTCTGTATTCTCAAGTTTCAGGCCCAGGGAGGCCGTTAGCCACACCGAGTTTTATGCTGAGTCATGATGGTCAAATTTTCTTTTTAGAGACTCGTGCACGAGCGGAAGGGGGCATAGGCGGGTCTGGTCGAGATTGCCACCGGCGTCAACTTGTGGCGAGAATGGGCGAGACTTGAGGCTGCCAAGATTTAGAAACGGCAGTATTATTTGCCGCGGCCCCGGTCACAGCGGATCATAGGAGTCTTACTTTCCGCTGGCCACATTACGAGAGGAAGATAGCTCGCGTGCTCTCAATCAGTGGAGAAGCGACACAGTATGGCTCAAGCTCTTATTAGTGACACACCAGCCGATATGGACCACCTATTAGATGAAATTGGGATAAACTTTCTTGAGGACTTTCGATGGAGCATTACGGATCTCTATGACGGAGAGTTTCAAGGGCCTAATCCGAGCCCCAATTCAGAATGATCAATTACCAGACAGCCAGAAAGACTTCAGCCCTCTTAAGTGAGGGTCGAAGCTTACGCTGAACACCTCGACGATCACATCTCTCCATAATCCCTCAGAATCTCCTAAAGACCTGGTAAAGACACATCAATATCTCAGCATCGCAACTGGCCGGACAAGACGACGTCTTCAGTAAATGCCTTATAATAGTGATGTGAAGAATTTGGCGTTCGATGCAATTCGTGAGGCACTGGCCGCTATAGAGCTAGCCGTTTCCACTCTACGAAGTGAACTAGATAGACTAGAAGCTTCCGACGGAAGCGACGCTGATACTCATCCTACGCTGAAAGAAGCGGAGGTGGGGCTCGCCTCGGTGAACCCTCAGTTAGCATCTTCTGGAGCAAAAGCCAATCTTTCATCGTTACTCAAGCAGTTAGAAGAACGTCACATGAAACCTGAAAGGAGCATATTGGATTCGGTGGCTCGCCTTGAGAAGGTCAAGGCGCAATCGATGCATAAGGTACTAGTGGCCGGCCTTGCGGGATTTCTGCCTTCCGACCCAAGCTTCTCTCTTGCTTTGGCTAAATTAGTGGAAGAGGATAAAGTCGTTATTCAAAGTCAAAGCGTTCGCCTCACTGACTCAGGAAGAGCAGTCGCACCAAGTGACGGCGCCATTCTGACGAGCGAGATACTTGTTAACGCAATCGCCTCGTTGCTTCCTCGGAGGCAACGAAATGTATTGCAGTTTTTATTTTCACGGCATGGTGATACTGCCAGCCGCCAAGAGATAATGGCCAACTGTGGACAGTATAGGAATGATAAAGCCCTGCTTAAGGATTTGATCGCTCTCCAGCAATTATCTTTGGTAGTAAGACGATCAGCTGAATACAGTTGTTCAGAAGTTTTATTTATCGATTGACGATCTACCGCGACGATAAGGCCCCTTCAGTTGTTTCGCCTGATCCCTGCGCCAGCGGAAGTACGTCTGCTCGACTGTCCAGCTTACTAACGCAAGAGCTGTTGACATCCCGTTCTCTACGGCTACTTCGATTTGCCGCAACAGATTCACAACCTGCACAGGCTGGTACTTCTTGCCTAGTCCCATGTGCCTTATCCTTGTCCAGTGTCTCTCTTATCCTTTGGCACAATTCAAGCCGGGCACTCGAATCTTCTAGAAAATGAAGGTAAACATGGGCAATATGGATTTTTGTTTACAGACGGAACGGTTGTGTTATTCCTATTCGACAGGTCGGCCCGTTCTTCGAGATCTCAGCCTGAATATCGAGCGAGGTGGCATTTTTGGATTTCTCGGTCCAAACGGAGCCGGCAAGACCACGGCAATAAAACTGATCCTGGGATTGATCCGACGACAATATGGTGAAATCTTTCTGTTCGGGAAGCGCCTAAAAGACGACCGTATCGGCATCCTTCGCCAAGCAGGATCCTTGGTTGAAGGGCCTTCCCTTTATGAGCATCTGACTGCCATGGAAAACCTGGTGATATTGCAGAGGATTTACGCAATGCCCGACAGGAATATTCAGGAAGTCCTTAAATTGACGGGTTTGTATGAAATGAGACACGAAAGAGTGGGGATTTTTCGCTTGGCATGAAGCAGCGATTAGGGAACGGTCTTGCGATAATCCATCGTCCAAGGTTTCTGATTCTTGATGAACCGACTAACGGGCTTGATCCAGACGGAGTGGTGGACGTAAGTGACCTGCCCCCTTTGTCTCACCCATTGATCACTGGAGTTTCCAGTTTTGTTTTGGCGTCGAGATGCTCTCGCCGCCGCCGCGGCTGTGCGGATGTGGGAAGCGTTCTTCGCTTTCCACATCTGCATGGCCGAACTTCTGCCGGAACTCCTTGGGCGTGCGGTAGTCCAGGGAGCTGTGGGGCCGCTCGCGGTTGTACTCCTCACGCCAGGTTGCCAGAGTGCACCGGACATCGTTCAGCGTCCGGAACCAGGTCGCGTTGAGGCACTCGGCGCGCAGCCTGCCATGGAAGCTTTCGACGTGTCCGTTCTGCATCGGCCGGCCCGACTGGATGTGCACCAGCCCGACCTTCCAGTCTTCGGCCCATCCGATCATGCGTCGCGAAGTGAACTCCGGCCCATTATCTGAACGTACGTTGTCGGGCCGGCCACGCTCGGCGATGACTCGCTCCAGCACCCGCGTTACGCGGCCACTTCCGAGGCTGGTGTCGGCCTCCAACGCCAGGCACTCGCGCGTGTCGGCATCGACCACGCTGAGGATGCGAACCATCCGTCCGGTCGCCAGACCGTCGACGATGAAGTCCATCGCCCCCTCCTGGTTGGGCCCCGTCAGCCGAGGTTCGGCGATACGATCGCGCACGAGACGCTTGCGCCTCTTGCGGCGCACCATCAGCCGCTCTTCGACATACAGCCGGTAGATCCGCTTCACGTTCACCTCATGGCCTCTGCGACTCAACAACGCATGCAGCCGCCGATATCCATAGCGCGGCTTCTGACGCTCTGACGCGCCAGCGTCACCAGTTCTTCTCGCAACTCCGCGTTGCGGTCCGGCCGCGGTTCATACCGATAGCTCGACCGCTCCACGCCGAGCAGCTTGCAGGCCGTGCGTTCGCTCAGGCCATGTTCAGCCTGAGCGAACGCCACATCGGCTCTTAGACCGGCAAGCTCCAGCCGTTTTTTCGGATCACGCCCTTCAGAGCTTCGCCATGCAGACTCAGTTCCGCCACCAGCAGCTTCAGACGCCGGTTCTCGTCCTCGAGCGACTTCAACCGCTGCGCCTCCGCAACTTCCATCCCGCCATACTTCTGCTTCCAGCCATAAAACGTCGCCGCGCTTATCCCATGCTCACGGCACAGATCCGACGTCTTCACACCAGCCTCGCCCTGCTTCAAGACCCCATGATCTGCTGTTCACTGAAACGGCTCTTCTTCATCGCTTCCGTCCTTTCAAATAATCTACGAGAGAACTCCAGCTTCAATTGGGAGAGAGTTCAGGGGGCAGGTCAAGCCCATGGTGTTGCAATTGTGATGCTGTTTTTAGAGGACCTATGTTTTCGACCTATTAATCATGGATTTAGAAGACTTGTTAAATAAGTCTTCTAGATCCATTGAGGAGAACTGCTGCAGCTGTAAGTTTAGGAGATGTTCGCTGAGCGATGAAAAGACGGTATAAGTGAAAAGATCATGAACTGCGACATCGACGTTTAAAATCTCTCGTAGACGGGTTACAACTCGCACCGCCAAGAGGGAATGGCCACCCAGCTCGAAGAAGTTATCGTGTCGGCCGACACGGTCGAGTTTAAGGATGTCCTGCCATACTTGCGCGAGTTTAATTTCGGTCTCGCCCTGTGGAGGTTCATAGCCCCGTAAAGCATAGGCTTCCTGGTCTGGTGCAGGAAGTCCCTTGCGGTCCAGCTTGCCGTTGGGCGTGAGGGGCATGGACTCCAGAAACGCAAATGCCGCAGGCAGCATGTAGTCCGGCAGTGTTTCGGAAAGATGCGAACGTAACTCTTCAGGCGAGACACTCTTTCCCAAATCTGAGACGGTATAGTAGGCCACCAGCCGCTTGTGGCCAGGCTCTTCTTCACGTGCGACCACTACAGCGTCTCGCACCTCGGGATGTTCCATGAGACGCGCTTCGATCTCCCCTAGCTCGATACGGAAGCCACGAATTTTGACCTGGAAGTCATTGCG
>Ga0157290_10000109_pt1 | contig 12887 bp, 10 predicted proteins | sample NitcycUS149409B1_FD_108389 | JGI IMG/M metagenome (GOLD analysis project Ga0157290, IMG submission 108389) | Soil microbial communities from Arlington Agricultural Research Station in Wisconsin, USA - Nitrogen cycling UWRJ-S149-409B-1 | ecosystem: Environmental > Terrestrial > Soil >...
GCACCTGGTGTCCGCTGCGCAGTTTCGCATCCTGATCATCAGCGTTCTGATCGCCGCGCAACTCGCGCAGACGGCGCTCTTCCTCGCGCGTCAGCCGAAGTCGGGCATCCTCGCCGCTCCGGTCTGGTTCAATATCGTCCTTCTGGCCGGCTTCTGCATTCTGAATCTGGTCCGTGGAACAGCCTCCTTCCTGCGGTTGGTCGAGCCACCCTCCGGCTTCTACATCTATCCCAACGCGGTCTACGTCCTCTTCATCCTCGCCGCTCTCGGTCTCGCCTTCGGCTTCTTCTGGCTCACCACGGCCCAGCTTGCCAACAAGCTGGAACATCTCGCCAGTACAGACCCCCTCACGCGCATCTACAACCGCCGCGCCTTCCTGGAGTGGTGCGACCGCGAGATCGCAAAGAGCGAGCGCACGCTGATTCCCTTCTCTCTTCTGATCCTCGATCTCGATCACTTCAAGCGAATCAACGATCTCTTCGGCCACCACAGCGGCGATGCCGCGCTCGTCGCCGTTGTGGAGACGATGCAGAACGCCGTCCGCGGCATCGACATCCTCGGTCGCTGGGGAGGAGAAGAGTTCGTCATCCTTCTTCCAGGCGCCGACGCCGAAGCCGCAACCGTCGTCGCCAACCGTGTCCGCAACGCCGTGAAAGCCGTGCGCCTTCCCGCGCTCCACAGAACGGACTCTCCAGAAGGTATCGAAGAGTCCCTCACCGTGAGCCTCGGCCTCTCCACCTGGCGCGGTCCGGAAGACACCATCAAAGGCATCGCGCAACGCGCCGATTCCGCCCTCTATCAAGCCAAGGCCGCCGGTCGAAACCGCGTTCTCGCCCAATCCTGACCAGGAAAAAACCGATCCCTGTGCCCCATTCTTTCGCGGCCTCATGCGAAAGGGGGGGGGCGCGCACAGCGCACAAACCAGATTCGTCCGCTAAACCCTACGCTCCAAACAAACCCAACCCCCGCGCCTCATCCAAACGCACCTGCAGATACTCCCAGAGCGCCGGGCATCCCGCCTTCACCTGCCACTCCACCCGCTTCACTACACGCTCGTAGCTGATGCCGTTCTCCCGCCAGCTCTGTCCCTCGTTCGCCAGATTCAACAGCACGGGCATCGCGCGGTCCACGCTGTTGGCAAAGCGCGACTCCGGCGTATCGCCCAACTCGAACTCCTCCCACAGCGCCAGAAACTCGGCGCTGCGTTCCGCAGGAAGCAGACCGAAGATCCTCTTCACCGCAGACAGTTCGTCCGCCTTGCGCTCTACCCATCCGCCCTCGGCAAAGGCGATCGTGTCCCCCGTATCGATCTCGCCGATGTCATGCACCAGCAGCATCCGCACAACATGCGCAATGTTCACCGGAGACTCGGCATACTCTTCCAAAGAGACCGCCAGCAGCGCAATCTGCCAGCTATGCTCCGCCGAGTTCTCATACCGCGACAATCCGAGTGGACGCACCTTCCGCGTCACGCCCTTCAGCTTGTCCACTTCCAGAATAAAATCAACGATCCGTTGCACAGCCACTCGCCTCTGAGCTATCGTAAATTGCCAACGACGCTCCGGCCCCATGCACAGCCAACCCCGTCATTTCGACCGACCGGAGCGAAGCGAAGGGAGCGGAGAAATCTGCTTTTGCCGATGTGCCACAGGGCACATCAGATCGCGGTTCGCGCGATAAGAATGCATCCCCCAAAAATAATCCTCACACCACACAATATCCGTCCTCGCCAAACGTTATTCCCTCAAGCGCTCTGCTCGGATGCATAGTGAGTGAAGGAAGCAGATGCAGGTTGCCGACTTGACGATAGCGGAGCAGAACCAATCGATCGCAGATGCGCTGGAGCGCGAAGAACCGCGTCTGCGCAGATTCATCCGCAGCCGTGTGCTCGACAAAGGAGATGTGGAGGACGTTCTCCAGGATGTCTTCTACGAACTGATCGAGGCCTACCGTCTGATGAAGCCGGCAGAGCAGATGACGGCGTGGCTCTTCCGCGTTGCGCGCAATCGCATCACGGATCTGTTTCGCAAACGCAGGACGGTCTCGCTCGACGAGACCTTCGACGAGGACGACGAGAGCATATCACTCAGCGATCTGCTGCCTTCGCCCGACGCAGGCCCCGACGCTCTCTTCGCGCGGAACCTGCTCTTCGATGCTCTCGAAGCAGCGCTGGAAGAACTGCCCGAGAACCAGCGCGACGTCTTCATCGCGCATGAGTTCGAAGGCCGCAGTTTCAAAGAACTGTCCGAAGAGACAGGCATCAGCGTCAACACCCTTCTCTCCCGCAAACGCTACGCCGTGCTCTATCTACGCGAGCGTCTGCTGGAGATCAAGGAAGAGTACGGAACGGGTCAATAGGGAGAAACGATGAGAAGGTACAGATTTCTAAAAGCAATCAAGATCGTAGTCATCGCCGCGGTTGCGATCACAGCCTTCGGATACGTGGTGGAGCGGCTCTGGAACTGGCTCATCCCCGCCATCATCGGCTGGAAGCCGATCAGCTTCACCCAGGCACTCGGTCTCCTCGTGCTCAGCAAGATCCTCTTTGGCGGTTTCCATAAACACGGCGGCGGCGGCCCGCGCGGTTGGAAGCGCGACATGAGAGAACGCTGGGCCAACATGACCCCCGAAGAGCGCGAGCGCTTCCGCTCAGGCATGCGCGGCAGAGGCGGTTGGTGGGGACACCACGATCGATGCAAGAGCGAAACGACATCGGAGCGGACGGCAAAATGAACACGCACGAAAGGAACGAAATCATGGCAACGTCAGAACAGAAGAACGAAACCAACGATCCAACATCCGTAGTAAAGCCCTCGCGCTGGGACCTGACCTTCCTGTCACAACTGTCCTTCAACGAGCTGCTCTACCATGTGCTCTTCGGGGGTGAGCGAAGCGAGAGTGACTTCGAGCCTCAAGGCGCCTGAGTTGTCGGTCCACCACCTCATGCGCTCTTGCAGCTAATTCACCCGAATCTCTTCCGCACTCCGAAACACATTCGGCAGAAACAGACTGAACACGGTTCCGCTTCTTTGCTTGAGCGAAGAACGCACCTGCAGCAGCCCATGATGCTTCTCCACGATGCCCTGCGAGATCCACAGACCCAGGCCCGTCCCATTAATCCCTTTGGTCGTATAGAACGGCTCAAAGATGCGCGCACGCACCTCCTCGGTCATCCCATGGCCGGTGTCTGCAATCGTGATGCGCACACCAGAGACGTTGCTCCTCCAAAGGCGCGCATCGCGCGTCCGTATCAGAAGACGTCCGCCAGTCTTCATGGAGTCGATGGCGTTGCCTATCAGGTTGTTCAGAACCTGCCGTATATCGCCTTCATAGCAGACGATCTGCTGTGCGCCACAGTGATGCACCTGCACCTCGATGTGTGAGTTCGCCAGTCTTCCATGATGCAGCCCAAGCGTGGGCTCCAGCAGCTCTTCTGCCGTAAGTGCCCTGGGGTTTGTCGCCTGCCGGTGAAAGCGCAAAGTATGCGTGACAATCTGGCTTACCCTCTGTAGCTCGGCCTGCGCCGTCGCCATATACTTCTGCGTCTCGGCATCCTTGACGCTCTGCTCGACGATGTAAAGGATGTTCGTGACCGCTTCCAGAGGGTTATTGATCTCATGCGAGATCGAAGCTGCCAGTCGTCCCACCGCTGCAAGCTTCTCGCTCTGCACAAGCGCGGCCTCGGCCTGCTTCTGCCGCGACATATCGGTAAGGAAAACCGCCATATCCTCCGAACCAGCAGCGGAGGTGTTCTCCGACGGAATCACAGTCACGCCCACAAGAAAGGGGATCCGCCGACCGTCCTTTGCGCGCAACTCTTTGTGATACGAGTCCACCGCGCCATGGCTTCGCATCTGCTCCTCAGCTTTGCGATCCGCATCCGCATACTCCGGCGTATTGATGTCGCTCCATCGCACCCTGCCCTCTGCGACCTCCTCGGCCGTATAGCCGAGCAGACGCAGAATCGCCTGGTTCGCGTAGTGAATGCCGCCACCACGCTTGCCAATCATCACGCCCACGATCGAGTTGTCCAGAACCACCTGCAGAGTCTCCCTCTGCTGATGCAGCTCGGCAAGTGCCGCGTCGCGCGCGACAAACGAATCTCGAATCTCGTACTGACGCTGCCGCGCTCGAAGTGCCGCACGCACGCTGCTCAGAAGCGTGGCTGTCCGGATCGGACGTTCCAGCAGCACCGGCGAGCCCAGCGGGAGGCGATCGAATTCGAGACGATGTGTGTGCGAGGTTTCCCGGCCGCTCCCCGTCAGAATCAGAATGGGTGGATCGGACCAGGCCGGCTGGCTCCGCATCCATTCTCCGAGAGCACGTACCGTCTCCGTGTTCAGGGCCTCTTCCGCAATTAAGAGGGGCCCGATCGGCGCCTCTCCAAGCAGGCACAGAGAATCTGTGCAGGTTTCGGCGGAGACCCCGTTCTGTTGCAGCAACTCGCGAATCAATTCTGCGTCGCGTCCAATCGGAGCAATGACGCGCACGACCATACTCATACTTCACGCCTCGGACTTACTTCTTGATTGGACTTAACGTGATACTCGGAACGCCCGTGAGGAGGCCTTGAAAGTTACTGAGTTGTTCTCCAATCAGCAGACCATCTCTGCCCATGGTGAACTCGCGCAGCGTACGCTCATGCGGTCCGACCCGCTGCTTCACGATGGAAAGAACCTGGCGGATAGAACCCTCCGATTCAAAATAGCGAAGCAGCATCACAGTATCTGCAAGATAGCTCACATCCACCTCGGTCAGCATGCTTCCCACCAGGCCGTGCTGCGTATAGATAAGGAACGTGACCACGCCTTTTTGATTCAGAAACGCAAGAAGCTCGTGGAGATGCAGATTTAAATCGTTCTCTCCCGGCATCGCCATCAGAAAGCCGTTCAGGCTGTCGATCACCACCACGCGTGTGTCCTTCTCTTCCACATCCCGCCGGATCTGCCATGCGAATTCACCCGGAGAAAGCTCGGCGGGATCGATCTGGGACATCGCCAGCGTTCCGCGTTCAATCTGCGTCCGCACATCCATCCCCAGAGACTCGGCACGATCCTGCGCCGTGCGAAGAATCTCATCGAAGGCATACACAATCGCACGATCCCCACGCTTGGCTGCGGCATACGCATAGACCATCGCCAGCGTGGACTTTCCGCTTCCCGAAGGTCCAATCAGCAGCGTCGAAGACCCGCGATTGATGCCACCTCCAAACATCTCATCCAACGCGGGCAAAATGCTCTGAATCCTCTCCCCCGCAAAGGTGGTGGAGTGTTCGTTCGCGATCAGGCGAGGATAAATGTGAAGGCCTCCCTTCACGATCGTGTAGTCGTGATATCCCTCGCGGTACGCGCTTCCTCGCAGCTTGATAATCTCTACACGCCGCCGCGTCACGCCATACGTCCGCCCGATCTTTTCCAGGCGGATCACGCCATGCGCAATGCTCTGCAACTGCATGTCGCTGCCCTCCGCCGTCCGGTCGTCCAGCAGAAGCACAGTCGTATCGCGCCCCACGAAGAAGTGCTTGAGCGCCAGCAACTGCCTGCGATACCGCATCGTATCCGCCGCAAGCAGGCGAAGCTCCGAGAGCGAATCGATCACCAGTCGCTCCGGCTTTACATCGTCGATCAGCTGCGTCAGCTTCTGAATCGTTCCGGCCAGCTCCACCTCACTCGGATGAAAGACCGTGTACTGCTGTTCCGGGCTCAGGCTTGCCTCTGCGGGGATAAACTCGGCAATCGGTAGCTGCGCAATATCCCATCCATGGGAAAGCGCGGAACCCTCCAGCTCTGATTTCGACTCCGAAAGAGTCACATACAAAGCACGCTCGCCCTTCTGCACGCCCGCAATGATGAACTGCATGGCAAGCGTCGTCTTTCCCGTTCCCGGATCTCCTTCGAGCAAATACATCTGCCCACCCGGCAGACCTCCGTTCAGAATGTCATTCAGTCCATGCACACCGGTAGCAATCCGGTTCAGTTCCCCAAGATCTGTTGTAGAAGATTCCATTTGCGCCAAGCTAAGTTCCTTCCTCCGGGAAAATCGAGCCCGATTCCCCCAGCAATCGCAAGCAGCGATTTAGTTGGATGCTTTGAAAGGGGCGATGAATGGCTTCTCTCTTTCATACGTGAGTCCCACCCCACCCATCAAGTCGACCGCGTGGTACCCCGAAAAATTTATATAAGCATGGAGTCAGGCGTAAGGGCCCTTTGCAGTAGGCATAGGAATAAGATCCTCTTCGTTCATCAAGCATGCCCTTTTCTCATCCGTAGCGAAGCAAAGAAATCTGTTTTTTCTTCAAGTACCGAGAGTTCTCAACCAGCGATCCCATCCCCGAACCCTCGCATCCAACCGTAGAGGGCATCAGTGAAACACACACACAAAAATGACGGAATCGTCCGCGTCCGCGGCGCGCGCGAACACAACCTGCGCAGTGTGGATGTCGATATCCCCCGCGACGCCCTTGTCGTCTTCACCGGTGTCTCCGGTTCGGGCAAATCCTCGCTCGCCTTCGGCACGCTCTACGCCGAGGCGCAGCGCCGCTATCTCGAATCCGTCTCGCCCTACGCCCGCCGCCTCTTCCATCAACTCTCCGTGCCCGCGGTCGACTCCATCGACGGCCTCCCGCCCGCGGTCGCTCTGCAGCAGCAGCGCGGCGCGCCCACCACGCGCTCCTCCGTCGGCTCCGTCACAACACTATCGAACCTTCTGCGCATGCTCTACTCGCGCGCTGGAGACTACCCACCCCATCAGCCCCTGCTCTACGCTGAATCCTTCTCCTCCAACACCGCCGAAGGCGCCTGCACCAAGTGCCACGGCCTCGGTCGCGTCTACGAGGTCACCGAGCAGACCATGGTCCCCGACCCCTCGCTCACCATCCGCGAACGCGCCATCGCCGCCTGGCCCACCGCCTGGGGAGGCCAGAACCAGCGTGACATCCTCGTCTCCCTCGGCTACAACGTCGACATCCCCTGGCGCGATCTCCCGAAGAAAGACCGCGACTGGATCCTCTTCACCGAAGAGCAGCCGCAGGTTCCCGTCTACGCCGGTTTCACGCCCGCCGAAACCCGCCAGGCCCTCAAGCGCAAGATGGAACCCAGCTACATGGGCACCTTCACCGGCGTGAAGCGCCACGTGCTCACCACCTTCGCCAACACGCAGAGCGCGCTCATGAAGAAGCGCGTCGCGCAGTACATGCTCTCCACCGTCTGCGACATCTGCCACGGCAAACGCCTCCGCCCCGAATCGCTCTCCGTCAAATTCGCAGGCCACGACATCGCAGAGATCGCAGCGCTTCCGCTCAAACGCCTCAGCGCCCTGCTCTCTCCCTTCGCCGCCACCGGAGGCAACGCCCACGCCGCAAACCCCGAAAAGACCGAGGTCACCAAGCGCATCACCGCCGACCTCACCGCGCGCCTTGCCGTTCTGCTCAACCTCGGCCTCGGCTACCTCTCGCTCGAACGCAGCACGCCTACACTCTCTCCCGGCGAACTCCAACGCCTCCGCCTCGCCACGCAACTGCACTCCAATCTCTTCGGCGTCGTCTACGTCCTCGATGAACCCTCCGCAGGCCTGCACCCGGCAGATACCCATGCTCTCCTCAATGCTCTCGACGAACTCAAGCGCTCCGGCAACTCCATCTTCGTCGTCGAACACGAACTCGACGTCATCCGCCGCGCCGACTGGATCGTCGACGTAGGCCCCGGCGCAGGCGTCCACGGTGGCGAAGTCCTCTACTCCGGCCCACCCGCAGGCCTCGAATCCATCACAGCCTCGCAGACGCGCCGCTACCTCTTCCCCTCCGCCGCGCCACCTCACGCGCAACGCCGCGAACCCAAGGCATGGCTCAAACTCAGCGGCATCACACGCAACAACCTCGATGCTCTCGACGCCGAGTTCCCTCTCGGCGTCTTCACCTCCGTCACAGGCGTCTCAGGCTCAGGTAAATCCACGCTCGTCAGCCAGGTCCTCGTCGATCTCGTAGCTGAACACCTCGGCCAGAAACTCCAGACCGAAGCGGAAGAAGCAGACGGCCTCGAACACGAAGCCATCGTCACCACCGGAGGCAAAATCGTCTCCGGCATGGAACACATCCGCCGCCTCGTCGTCGTCGATCAGAAACCCATCGGCCGCACGCCGCGCTCCAACATGGCCACGTACACCGGCCTCTTCGATCACGTGCGCAAACTCTTCGCCGCGACCAGGCTCGCACGCTCGCGCAAGTACGACGCAGGCCGCTTCTCCTTCAACGTCGCCAAGGGCCGCTGCGAAACCTGCACCGGCGAAGGCTTCGTCTTCGTCGAACTCCTCTTCCTCCCCAGCGTCTACAGCCCCTGCCCCACCTGCCACGGAGCGCGCTTCAACGCGAAGACCCTCGAAGTCCTCTACCGCGAAAAGAGCATCGCCGATGTGCTCGCCCTCACCGTCGACGCAGCCGCAGATTTCTTCGCAGAAGAGCCGCACGTAGCACGCGCTCTGCAGGTCCTGCAGGACGTCGGCCTCGGTTACCTGCGCCTCGGCCAGCCCGCAACGGAGCTCTCCGGCGGCGAAGCACAGCGCGTCAAACTCGCCACCGAACTCCAGCGCGCCGAACGCGGCAACACCCTCTACATCCTCGACGAGCCAACCACCGGCCTGCACCCCTCCGATGTCGAGCGCCTCCAGCGACAACTGCAAAACCTCGTCACCGCAGGCAACACCGTCCTCGTCGTAGAACACGACATGCAGATGATTGCCGCCAGCGACTGGGTCATCGACATCGGCCCCGGCGCAGGCGACGAAGGCGGACGCATCGTCGCCTCCGGTCCACCCTCAGTCATCGCGAAGACAAAGAACAGCAAGACAGCACCATTCCTCTCTGCGGCCCTCTAACATCTCGTGATAAACCTCTCTTTGACATCCCGTAGCGAAGCGAAGGGATCTGCTTTTCTAAAGCAGTCCATAAACCCCCATTGACATACCCACAGAGCAGATCGAATCATGGCGGCGGGAATGATAGGCACGATGAAGATCCTCACCCTCGTCCTTGCGGTAGCACTTCTTAACACGGGAAGCCTCTGGACACAGACAGCGCCAGCCCCCGTGCTTACAGGAAAGCCTGCGATCGCATATCCTCCGATTGCATTGGTCGCCCATGTAACCGGCGAGGTCATCGTGCGGTTTTCAATCGAGAACGATGGCTCCACGAGTTCAGTCCATGGCATCTCTGGGCCGCAGATGCTGCAGGAAGCCGTCGCTAGCCAGATCAAAGAATGGAAGTTCCAAATCCCGCTCGCTATGCGGGCCGAGCGGGAGTTTGAGGCTGTCTACCATTTTGGAATATCCGCTCCGGATGAGACCGTGGATGAAAGCGAGGACGACGATCTGGATGGTCCACCCTATCGTCCCTGCTGCGGAGATCTGGGGATGCCTTCTCCGTCCGCCAGTAGCGTGCAGGGAGAAGTAAGGAGCACGCACGGCACTCAGAAGATCGACCTGACGCAGACTTCCTCGGCAACAGCTTCCAACAAATGCCCGAAGGATCAAGAGGACGTTCCAACGACATCGCAGCCAGAGGATTACGTCGAGCGATTTCGAGCCTGCACCAGAGGTTGTAACGATTACAAGGTACGCGTTTACCGCGACGGTCGCGTGGAATGGTTCGGTCGCAGCGAGGTAGCGCTCAAGGGGCCCGCTCAGACGAATATTCGAAGTGACGCAGCCAGCGCGCTCATCGAGAGATTTCGAACCCCTGCCTTCTGGTCCGCGTGCTCCACTGTCTTACCGGCAGTTCCACCGGACCCGGAGGACGAGGAGCACAACTCCTTCGATCTCCTGTCCGCAAAGATCGGCGATCACATTAAAACAGTGGATGCCTTCGCCTCAAGTGGTGAAGCCATGCAGCGTATCAAGTGGGCCGTGGACAAAGTAGCCAACACGCATCGCTGGATACACGGCGAACCCGCCCTTGAGCCCTACCAGAACATGGCCGACGACCTGAGCATGCCGAAGCCAGGGATCACCCCGCTGATCCGGGCGACGTATCACTTCGGCCAGGCCTCCCCAAGCCCCACACCGCATGCTCTGAAGCGGATTCTCGACACGCCAGGCGTCGATGTGGACGCCGCAGACGAGAGCGGTTGGACGGCGCTCATGTACGCCGCGAAGCTCTACGGAGACACGGAGATCGACCTGTTGCTGAAAGCGCATGCGAGCCCAAATAAAACGTCGCTGCACGGAGATACTGCGCTCATGATGGCGGCGTACAACGGCATTCTCAGCGAGCCGCTGCTCAAGAGCGGCGCGGACATCAACGCGAGAAACGCAGACGGTGTCACCGTGCTTATGCTTCTGGCGCAGAAGATCAGACTCGAGGAACTCAAGGCAGCCCTTCACGCCGGAGCCGACGCCACGGCCACCGATGGTCAGGGAAGAACGGCCCTCGACTACCTTCGCGAGGCCTCGTGCGATAAGGCCATCGTCCCATTACCGGAGCCCTGGGCGATCATCACGTACCGAACCCCGCCCGCTTGTCCCGCGAACACCGAAGCGTACAAGGCAAGCGCAGCCCTGCTTCATGCGGCCATGAAGCACCCGCCACAGTAAGAACGAAAAACATAATCTGTACAGCGTCCACATTCTTTTGTTAGGATTCCTCGAAATTCAATTCCTGAGGAAACAACCATGCGCGTAATGGTGCTCGTGAAGGCGACCGAAGACAGCGAGCGAGGCGATCTCCCGCACACCGAACTCCTCGAAGCGATGGGCAGGTTCAATGACGAACTGCGCGACGCGGGCATCCTGCGCGCCGCCGATGGCCTCAAGCCTTCCTCGCACGGCAAACGCGTCGCATTCGACGGCACACGCCGCACCGTCCTCGACGGCCCCTTCGCCCACACGCGCGAACTCGTCGCCGGCTTCTGGCTATGGGAGGTCGAAGATATGGACGAGGCCATCGCCTGGGTAAAGCGCTGCCCCAATCCCATGCCGGGACCGAGCGAGATCGAGATCAGGCCGCTCTACGAGATGTCGGATTTTGAATAGGACATCTGTTTTTGTCATCCCGTAGCGCAGCAAAGGGATCTGCTGTTCTGCTCTTTCAAGTACGAAACGAACTCTTCTCAACAAACTTTTAATCCAGCACACTCTTCACAAGAAAGCGACGCCTGAGCCACTCGCGCACAGGCTCATCGTAAAGCTTCAAGCAGGCATACGCGATCGCAACCGCCGTAAACAGAAGCACCACACCCCACACCGCGCCCTGCGCCGCCGGAATCTTATTGCGCGTCACCCACGCCGTATAAACGTAGATCAGTGGATAGTGCGTGATGTACAGCGGATACGAGATATCTCCGAAGAACTTGCACAGCTTCGTGGCCACTGGACCAGAGACGCGATCGCCTGCGCCCATGGCCACCACAATCGGAAACAGAACGATGATGCAGAACGACTCATACAGTCCATTCACCCACAGATGCTGCGGTCCTCCAAGTCGAGGCACCCAGAAAATCGCCACGATCAGCACGCTGCAGATCGCGAAGGCATTGGGCACATGAATCCGTTTGCCAAGCCGCATCAGCAGAATGCCCGCGAAGAACGGATAGAGCATCCGCGCGAAGCCGATGTGCAACTGTGTCTTGTCGACAGACCATCCGCCGATCACATCGCCGCGCGGTCCCCAGACCGTGAGATGCACCAGCAGTGCCGCCGACAGCGCAACGAAGACGCCGAGCGCCTTATTGGAGAGCTTGCGAAATTCAATGCCATAAAGAATGTTTGCAATGTACTCAAAGAAGAGTGACCACGCCGGTCCATCGAGCGGATGCATCTCCTGCCAACCGCGAATATCCATCGAGGGAAGGATCGGAATCAACGTGAAGCCCACAAGCATCACCAGGAGCATCTTGTGTACGGGTGTCGTACTCACCAACGAAAACATCGGACACGCCTGAAAATAAAACAGCGCCGCACCGATCACGTTGCCCATGATCACCATCGGCTGCAGCCGCACCAGACGACGCTTGTAGAAATCCCACTGCGTCATCTTCCCCCAGCGATCGTCATACGCATACGCCACGACGAACCCCGACAGAAGAAAGAAGAAGTCCACAGCAAGATAGCCGTGGTTCATGATCTGCTTGAAAACACTGCCATCCGCATACGTTTCAAAGGTGTGAAAGATAACGACCATTAACGCGGCTACACCACGCAGGCCGTCAAGGATCTCATAGTGACTTTTGCTTTGGAGATACCCAGGCGTTCGATTCATAAAGTGTGAACCAGCATACAGTGCCGAGCCCATCCTTCTCCTTCACCGAAACTCAAAGGAAATCAAAACCGGTGCCCCATACATCGCGCTCTCTGCGATGTGTGGGTATTCGCGCAACCCGCGAACCGCTTCAAGAAGGCAGATCCCTCCACTTCGCTACGGGATGACAAAATGTTGTCGGTTGGGTGAAGTATTCGTGCCCCATTCTTTCGCAGCTTCATCGCGAAAGGGTGGGGTCGCGCAGAGCGCACAAACCAGATCTCTCAGGAAATCCATTCTGGGACATGGGTTCCACCCAACGCTACTTTCAGCCAACCCTCCCCCAGCTACCAAACCAACATAAAATCAAGATCGATGGCCACGAAGAAAGCAACACCACACTTCACCCCCGCCGCCCTTCGCTTCATGAAAGCCCTCAAACGCAACAACGACCGCGAATGGTTCGCCGCGCGCAAAGACATCTTCGTCACCGAACTGCAGCAGCCCATGCTCGCCCTCATCGAACACATCAACCGCGCCATGGAAGACTTCGCCCCCGCGCACCTGCGCCCCGCCAACAAGATTGCCATGCGCATCTACCGCGACATCCGCTTCTCCAACGACAAGCGTCCTTATAAGGAGAACCTCGGAGCATGGTGGGCGC
>Ga0157290_10000112_pt1 | contig 12224 bp, 8 predicted proteins | sample NitcycUS149409B1_FD_108389 | JGI IMG/M metagenome (GOLD analysis project Ga0157290, IMG submission 108389) | Soil microbial communities from Arlington Agricultural Research Station in Wisconsin, USA - Nitrogen cycling UWRJ-S149-409B-1 | ecosystem: Environmental > Terrestrial > Soil >...
CAGCTGCTTCGATTTGTTGCACAGGAGCGTCTTCCAGGAATGCAAATGTTGTCCGTAATGTCTCGTGTCGATAGACAATTCGATCCAGAGCCCGCCTAAGCGCATTCGCGTCCAATTCTCCCTTGAGCCGGACCCGGAACGGTAGGTTGTAACCTCTACTGGAGTCTTCCATTCGTGACAGGAACCACAAACGAAGCTGCCCAAAAGACAACGGTATGGGTTGGCCCCGATCAATCAAACTGATAGCTCGAAAAACGTTCAATCTAGACCTCCGTCGCCGACCGAAGGCCGAGCGCCCGTTCTAAAAAGATTCACCGCTACGCGAGTCTTATAAAGCTCTCTGACTAGAGAGCATCTTAAAAAGGACTTGCGCGGAAGTCACGCATTGAATGCAATAAACTAGCTGCGGAACTGAAGATCGTAGAGCCGTGCGTAAAGGCCGCTCTCTTGAAGCAATTGATCATGGGAGCCAAGCTCAGCTATACGTCCATCGCTTAACACGGCAATGCGGTCCGCCGCAGTAATAGTACTCAAACGATGGGCGATGATCACTGTTGTTCTGCCTATTATCGTACCGTTGATAGCAGCACGAACAAGTGACTCAGACTCGTTATCTAGGGCGCTAGTCGCCTCGTCGAGCAAGAGGATTCGCGGGTTCTTAAGTATTGCACGTGCTATTGCGATACATTGTCTTTGGCCGCCACTTAAACTCATGCCAGCTTCTCCAACAGGAGAGTTGTAACCCTCAGCTAGTTGCATTATGAAATCGTGTGCGTTAGCGGCTTTTGCGGCTGAAATTATTTCGAACTCCGTAGCATCCAGACGGCCATAAAGTATATTGTCCTTAATGGAGCCACCAAACAGCATCGTTTCCTGCGGAACGATCCCTATTTGAGAACGGAAACTCAACTGTGTAGCTTCACGGAGATCAATGCCATCTATCCGTATCGTTCCGTGAGTAGGATCATAAAAACGTGGGATCAGATTTAACAAGGTACTTTTCCCCGCTCCAGTCGGACCAACAAATGCGAATGTTTCGCCTGGTCGAATCTCAAGCGTAATATCCTTCAACGCGAGCGTTCCACTGTTGTAGCGAAAGGAAACGTTCTCGAAGTTAATTTTTCCGTTAATAGGTGGTATTGTGACGGCTCCAGGCGCATCCACGATTTCAGGCGCTATATCTAGGATCTGAAAGACCCGTTGTACCCCACCGATTGCGCTTCGCAATTGTCCGTAGAGTCCACTCAATCCTACTAAACTTCCCGCAATCATCACGGCATACATCAAGAAACCGGTTATCATCCCGAGCGAGAGCTGCCCCGCGATGACCTCTCGCCCCGCATACCACATGATCGCCCCAATCGCTCCAAAACCCGAAAAAACCATCAGTGCCGAAAATGAAGAACTCCAAGCTGCCAACTGACTCGCAGCTCGGAGAACGATTCCGGTTGACTGCTCAAACCGCATTACCTCATATGATTCTCGACCAAAACCTTTAACGACTCTAAAGCCATATAGCCCCTCTTCAGCGATGACCAGAGAGCGAGCGAGTTCGTCCTGTACTTCGACGCTTCTAAATTCTATCTGACGGCCGAAGAAGTAGGAAAAGAAAATCAGTGGCGCACCGATGGTCAACAACATAAAGAGACTCAGCTGAGGACTTATCGCAAAAATAATCACAACTGCACCTATGAGCAATGTCACCTGGCTTAGTGAAGATACTAGAGTACCGGAAAGGAGTGATCGTATTTGACTGACGTCATTCGATAATCGTGAGACAAGTTCTCCGATCCTTCTGTCATTCAAAAAAGAGTGAGATAAGCCTTGTAGGTGACTATAAAGTTGCACGCGGAGCTTGGATGTAATTCGCTCTCCGACAATGGATAGCAGATATGACTGCAGGAAACTAAAAATTGCTTGACAGGTAAAGATCAGAAATAGTAAAATAGCCCACTTGTCAACGAGGCGACGCGCGCCCGTCATCCGCGTGGCATCCAGAAGGCGTGCAATTGCTAAAGGAAAGGCTAGGCTGCAAGCCATAGAAAGTAGAAGGCTTATGAAGGCGCAACAGATGCCTAGGTAGAAAGGGCGGATGAGTTTGACAAGTTGGCTGGCGCGCGGATTCATAGGGTTATAGCGAATATCAAGGTTCATCATTGTTCTCGTCGCGAAGAGTAGATCACCTGATTCGCCAAAGGAAATCTCATCTGGTGGCGGCCCCCCCCCAAACGCGTCTTTGGAATATCTCTCCTAGCATGTAGGCTCAGACGCCACTCGACGCGCCAGAGCCTACATCTCTGGCCGTGCTCCGCAGCAACCAAGGCACCCTCATCTGATGGCTCCGCCGTACTTGCCATATCAGTAAGTATGCCCCAAAAGAGCTTCTACGGCTCTCCGAGAGTTCACCACATTCAGATTCATGCCCACGACATTCCGGTCAAGATCAGTTAACTCGTTTACGGGAATAGGCTAAAATGTGCGATTAGGTTTTGAGAAATCGCACACTCGTCAAACTCTTATGCTGACGATCTTCAGCGATGCTTTCTGCAGAGTCCAAGGAATCCCGCTGCGATGTCATTCCAAGGCTATGCGTCGGAACGAGGTCCTTTGTCAGATGCAAATTCCCAGTCGTATCCGTCAATTCTCTCTTTTGTCTGCGCCTGGATGCCCGCCATAAATGCTGCCCTCTCGCAACCCGTGTGATTGTCCAATGAAGCAGGTCTCGGTATGGATTCGTAATCCATTCTTGACACGAGCTACAAGTGAGGCTGAGAGGTGCGTGTGGCAGGCCCTATTTGGGGATACCGGAGGTTCACGTGTCTGAATGGACCTATAAGATCCACTACAATCGTCACAAGGCTTGGCGTGATCATGCGATTTGAGTTGTACATAGCAGTCAGATATCTGAGAGCCAAGCGCCGTGATTTGGCGGTTGGAGCGGTTACGATGGTTTCGCTCCTTGGGATGGCAGTAGGATCTGCATCCCTGATAATTGCTCTCGCTATCACGAACGGAACAAAGAGATATATGCAGGATCAGCTACTCAGTGCCAGTTCTCATATAAAATTAACGAGCACCAAACCGGACGGAATCGAAAACTGGAGCTCGCTACTTGATCGCCTAATATCTCTACCGCACGTCCGCGCAGCGGCCCCGGAGCTATCAGAACAAGTCCTGGTCTCACGTGGACCACGGGCAAGTGGTGCTCTCGCGGTCGGAATCATCCCAATGTACGAGCGGCAAGTCAACAAATTATTAGACAATGTCAGGCTGGGCTCATATATGCCGCTGAGCGCCCAAGCGGTTAATTATCCTGGCAAGGAGGCAATCCCTCCTGTGGTTCTAGGGAAAGATCTGGCAGATGTTATAGGAGCAGATATCGGAGATGCGATTGAAATCGTTACTCCTAAGGGGACGCTTACACCTTGGGGGCTAGTTCCGCGCTTCAGGAAATTTAAAGTGGTTGGCATTTTCGACTCAGGGGTCTTTCAGTACGATGCAAGCTATGCGCTTCTTAGATTGTCCGATGCGCAGTCACTTCTGGTCAGAGGCAGTGCGATTTCCTCCATCAAAATGCAAGTAGACGAAATTGATCGTGCAGACCAGGTCAGCGTGAATGTGCAGCGTCTTGCGGGCAACGATTTTGTTTCAAAAACTTGGACGCAGGAGAACAGAGAGCTTTTCGTTGCCTTAAAAGAAGAGCAGGTCGTCACAATCATGGTCATACTGCTCATCATATTCGTCGCCGCGATGAATATCCTCATCACATTAAGCTTGATAGTGATGCAGAAGGTTCGAGATATTGCTATTCTTTCCGGGCTTGGTGTGACACCGCGTCAAATCATCGTCATTTTTATCTCGCAGGGCTTGTTGCTTTCTCTCGCCGGAACAATATTGGGCCTCGTCATCGGCTACAGTATTATTTGGCTTGGTGGGCGCTATCGGTTTCCTCTAAGATCGGATTTATATGGCATCGATTATCTGCCCTTTGCTCCTGTGCTCTGGCATGGTGCTGTTGTCATCGCAGTGAGTCTCACGTCTAGTTTCTGCGCTACGATTTATCCTAGCTTATCAGCGGCGAGAATAAATCCGGCTGAATCCTTGCGTAATTATTGATCATTCGTGGGAAGGTGCGGTTATCGTTTGATCAAGGATCCTCTTGATCGAACGCGCCAATACCGCTGCGTTAGCTCCCTTTAGCATCGTCAGATGGTTTCCGGGAGTTTTATCCGTGACCATGTTCGGAGCCAAACTGCGCCAGTTCTCAATATCGATCAAGTCGGTCTTCTTCCCCGGGAGGGGATCGCTTGCGGTTATAAGGTATACCGGTTTCACATAGCTTTCGGAAGGAGTATGTGCCATTCTCAGAGCTCGTGCAAAACAATTGATTGGCCCGGCGAGGGCATCGGCCGATGAACGCCGCGGCATTAGTCCTTCGTCAATCAGGATCCGATGCATCATTGAAATAATTTCCGTGAATCTGAGACCTTCTATGGCTGTCTGGTCGACCGATAAGGTATGTCCAACGAGCAGCTCAATTGTCTCCATCCAGAGTTTAATGACCTCTACGTTAGTCACATCTGGCGCCACGTGATCCTGTTGGGGAGGAGAGGAATCCAGTAGTACCAGAGACCGGACACGATCTGATGGGGCGAGTCTGGTTGCGAGCTCGAAGGCAATCTGCCCACCAAAGGAGTGGCCAAGTAAATGAATTGGGCCGAAGCCATGAACGGAATCGATCGCGCGCAAATAAGAGTTCGCTATCGCTGATACGGTTGAATGTGGAATAGAGATGTTATCAAGCCCACGAGGTTCTAACCCAAAGACAGGCGTTTCTCCGCCCAAACAACGAAGGACGTCGATGATTGACGTGGAACTTGCCCCCGCACCCGGAATGTATATGAGTGGTGTGGCCTTAGGGTGACCTTTTTGGATGATGACTGCGGGACTATCGTCAAACGCTAACGGAGGATTGAACGTTGCGGTCCCGCAGGCCGAATTCAGAGCGTTCTTTATGGCCTCGAATTCAATTTGGGCCCCCCCTCTCGCGAAAGTATCTGGGATTAATGAAACGACGGGAGAGGGTAGCAGAGAATTCGACGGCGAGGCTCGCACAGTCGGACTGATTACGTCATGTGGGCGGAACATATTGACCGGGAAGGCCAGAGTCAGCGGATGATACTGTCTGCAACGGAAGCAATGCTCAGAGGATAAATCAACGCAGCGCCTCACTTCTCGGTTTAAGTCGGTAGCTTTGGAAGACTCCGACTCGCTGAAAAGTTCACGATCGACGATTCCCACGAATTCGACGTGAGCATCCAAACCGCAAAGCAAAGATGCAATTTCATAGGTCAAGATGCCATTTCGCTCCATTCCCAAGAGGTAATAGGGCCCATTCGACGAGGCATTCAGTACGACATCTAAAGCTTGCCTAGCTTCGGCCTCGATCGTTTTCCATCGTTCCGTCGCAACGAAAGGAAGAACAATGAGTGAAAAGTCTGGGGCCAGGCTCTCAAGTAAAGCTTCCAAGTAGATTTGGTTCACGGGAGCATGACTCGCGACGACAAAAACGGTTGCTCTTTTCAGTCGTGTGTTAATGTCGGACGCTGGCGCATTGTTGGCGGAATTCATAATGAGAGTACCTAATCCGTTGCGGGGTGAAGTGGCCGGCATGAGAGACTTTGTGGGGAACAACTTGTACCAAGAGAGCGTACCGATCTCGAAGTGCAAAGCCTCGCGCCTATCACGCCCAGTTAGGCCTTCGTTTCTCGACAAATGCGAGCGGTCCTTCTTTACAGTCGTCGCTTTGGAGGCGGATCCGTTCTATTTCGTATTGCGTGGCAAATGCTTCCTCAAGAGAAAGATGTGCTGATCGACCGGCGATATCTTTTAGCGCCCGAATTGATATAGGTGAGCAGCGTAAAATGTCATCAACCCAAGCATCCGTGCAATCGTCGAGCTGAGATATCGGCACTACCTCATTTACCAAGCCTAGCTCATATGCACGCCGCGCGGTCATCTTCCGGCCGGTAAGCAAGTATCCCATTGCGACCTTGGGAGGTATCTGCCGTGTGAGCCGAAACAATCCTCCAGCGCCAGGGATTAAGCCTAGAGCTGCTTCGGGAAAAGAGAAGTAAGCTTCCTCGGAAGCTATAATTAGATCACAGGCAAGAGCCAGTTCAAACCCCCCACCGATCGCGAATCCGTTTACACGAGCTACTACCGGTTTGATTAAATGATGCCGTTCCGTCAGCCGTGGTGAACCGACGTTCTTGCTGCTGCCGATGGAAGTAGGGAGAATTCCCTTTGATTGCAAATGAGCTAGTTCTTTCAAGTCTTGGCCAGAAGAAAAAGCACGGTCGCCAGCGCCGGTGAGTACGGCTATTTTCAGCAACTCATCTGCCTCGAAGTCATCCCAGACAGCTTTGAGTTCTCTGTGCATCTGCAAGTTAAGTGCATTGCACACATGGGGGCGAGTCAATGTCACCCGCGCGATTGGGCCATGTTTGACATACTGAACCACCGGACGGAGGACATCTTCAGGGTTAATCGAATTTAGCTGGATCTGCAGGTTCTGTTCGTCGTGCATTGAGCCTCGCGAGCGATGATGAATCTGAGGGTGGATCTACGATATGTTGCAGGAATCCCGACAGCCGCCGCGCGCCCTCATCGATTTCCGCAGGATTGAGATAACTACAGGACAATCTCAGCTCGTGGCTGACCGTAGGCGAGGGGAAGAAATGGTTCATTGGCGTCCAGATTACACCATAGTCTCTAGCCGATATCTCGGCTAGACTGCCGTCTACAGGAATTGGCAATCTCATCCTCACAAAAAAGCCACCCTCTGGTCTATTCCATCGAATTCCTAGTGCTCTTTTCATATGCCGATCTAGTGCAGAAAGCAGATGATTCAGATTGTGTTGATAAAGTGATGCATTCTTTCGTGCCAGAACCTTTAGGGAGCAGCCGCTACTGAGAAGGAGGCCCCCAACGATAGCTTGACAGATCGGGGAAGTATTTACAGACACCATGTTTTTCAGAGAAGCAAGCTCCTGGCTGAGGAGGCGATTTCCCAATGGTGTTTGTATATGCTGATCGGCCAGCGCAAAGCCAACACGGACCCCCGGAAGGCATATCTTTGAAAAGGTGCCAATGTAGATGACTCGTTTGCTGCGATCTAAACTCTTCAGAGATGGAAGATTCAAATGATCAGGTAGCGTGAAGCTATATGCGCTATCTTCGATGATAAGAAAATTTTCTACGTTTGCTAGATTGAGGAGAGCTTCTCTGGAACGTAGGTCCATTAGGAGGCCGGAAGGGTTCGCGAAATCTGGGGCTACATATAGCGCGCGCAACTTCTTCCCGCTGGTGCGCAGGGCTGCTATCTTGGATTGAAGGTCGAACAAATCAATGCCCGTTTCTCCTTCGTTGATGACGATGATCTCGAAATCGACAAGGTGGGCGGCTCCAACAATTCCCACGTAACACGGAGCAACTACCGCAATTACGTCTGTAGCGGCCGTTCTGAGAGATCGCAAGATGAGCAGCATGGCTTCTTGGCAACCGACGGTGATGATTACCGATCGAGCGGATATCGGAATAGATAGGTCTCGTTCGAGCGCTTTGGCTACGAGATCACAAATTTGTCCTTGGCTTGAGCCGTATTGAAAGATTGAGCGGCGCGCAGCGTCCTGCGAGAGGCCTCCTTCCTGATGGAGATAATTCTGATATTTCTCCGCTGCTCCAAAGATATCGAGATCGGTATACGATTCTGGATGGGGCGCGCCCGGACCAAAGGAGATGGCGTCAGGATATTTGCTGATAATCTCGTTCAGAAATCCCATGGCAGTGAAGGATGGGTCTGCGAGTGACGTGTGAAAATCTGATCGATGTAAGTTATTCGTTTGGATAAATGGGGGTGGCATAATGAATTTCCTTGATGTTAGAGATGCGCAGCCTTCCTATGTGAAAACTCGCGGCATCTCGCCAGCACATCATTACTATAAAGACGGTCAACCTGGGCGAGGGCAAATTCGGACGCGTAGCTTAAGAAGGAATCGAGAGGCTCTTGTGCCCAGTTGAGCATATGGCGATTGGCGGTTATCGCCGGATGGCCTAAGAGTTCAATGTTACGAGCTATGGCCTCATCGAGGGCGCGAGGTGAGACTACTTCATCAATTAACATCAGCGCGGCCGGGTCCGTAGCGAAGAGTTTGTGCCCGGTCAGCACAAGATGACGAGTTCTGGTCGTACCGAAGTGTCGCTGGAGTCGCATATTGGCAAATCCTGGTACGATCCCTTCCTGGGCTGCCGGTAGGCTGAAGTAACTATTGCTGCACGCTATCACCCTATCAAAGATAGGCAATAGCTGGAACCCACCTCCTATCGCGAAGTTGTCGACTACGGCGATCCAGGGTTTTTCGATATGGGCCCTTTCAAATTGAGATACGGACGGAGAAGGAGGGGAAAGATTTAAACCACGGTAAATCTTGTTAAGGAATCCTAACTCGCGACGTAAAACGAAATTGGCATAAGAAATCTGACCCGAGTAAAGCGCCTTGAGATTGATGCCCGCACTGAAAATGCGCTCACCGAAATACTTCGGGTGGCTAACTACTCCTCCCCTCAAAAGTCCTATTGAAACTTTGTCATCCATCAAGGCAAGATCGACTGCCGTCTCCAGGTCTTCGACTAGGTTGTCATCTTCAGCATTTAGGCAATCAGGATTATAGATTGTAATGAATGCGGTGTTATTGAGGCGGTGTACGTGGACGGAGCCAAGATCAGCCACGCCAGCGGTTTCAAACGCCGGAAGGAGTGCTCGAGCGCGCTCTGTTGGCAGGGAAAGCATCGATAGAAGTCGAGGACCGGTAGCGCGATTGCCCAGGAGGTGATGGAAGAATATGCCTTGATCGATCTCGTGGCCTTCTTTATCTTCTTGCTTAAGTATCCGTTCCCTGCCATATTGCTCAGATGTGGGAACGAGACCTGGGAACTGCACTCCAGCTTCAAGCGCGAAATCTAAGATGTTGCGGTACGGGCTTTGACGAGTAGCGAGCGTGGAATAGACCCACTCTGCATGGTGCGTCATGAACTGATGGCGTGCTGTTCGCAGCGTGCGGTGTATTTTGTCTGCAATGGCTGCAGCGGAATCTCGCCTGGCGCGCTTCGGTCCCAGTCCGTCTAAATCTTTATTGTAAGAACTGACGTATCCGGTGAGACGTTCAAGGTCGGATTGCGGGTTACCGGTGAAAACCAGCGGGACGGAATTGGGGCGATCGCGGACAGTACCTGTGCCAAACATTTGGGATGACTCCTATATGGAAGTGGCGTGGAGTTGCGGCGAATTAAGCGGGTATCGCAAGGGTTCATCTCAAACTTCTCTGGCATGCAGCTAGGTGGCTTCCTAGTGCATCTTCATACGGAAGGTCAAGACTATCTTGCATCAGGCGTCGTCGGACTGCAAGGTCGTTGAGCGGAGCTGTGTTTACGAGCTCTTTCAACCAGTGCCTGTCTATATCATTTGCCGCGATAATTTTCTCTATAAGGCCAAAAGCTAGACATTCGGGAGCGGTAAGCACAGACTTAAGGAAGATTTGACGTATCAAACTTTGGCCTATTTGGCGTGAAAGGCGGTAAAGGCTCATTCCCGGCCAGATGGCATCCTGTGAAAGTCTCGCCTGGCACGTAAAGTCCGTTGTCGCGATTCGATAATCGGCCACGGGCAGCAGTTCAAGAGCCAATGCAGAGCAAGAATGCTCTGCAAAGACCACCGTCGTGGAAGAACACCGCTCGATGCGACGTAACGCGCGTTCCCATTTTGTGACCTGTGCGAGATCGGCGCGACCGGGCCAACGTTGCAAGGGTGTTGTGTCAACGCGACCAAGAAGATGAATATAGAGGACTCCTGGAGATGGCAGGTCCTCTATACGATCGAGTGAGAGGACGAGGTTCGTTATCATTTCGTCTGTGAGGTCTGAGTTGTCGTATATGAGGTGCGAAATGAAAGAAGTGTTGTCGAGTATGCAAGAAGGCGTGGACATGTAATCTCTCTTTCAAAACCGCAGGAGTGCGGATTCGATTGTGCATCCTGGTCCCATTGTAACCATTACGGTGTAATCTCCCTCAAGCGCGCTGTTCTCGGCGAGTAAGCGTTGATATGAAAACAAAAAGGATGCACTCGATACGTTGCCGTACTCACGCAGGATGCTCATTGTGTGACGAAGATCGTGATGAGTAAGTCCCAGATTTACCTTGATCGCGTCAATTACTTTTTTCCCTCCCGAGTGGATGATCCAATGCTTGATCGTTGAGAGCCGAACTCCTGTCCCCTCTAAGAGATTACTTACAGCTCTTTCGATGTTCGCGCCAATTATGTACGGTATTGTGGGAGAAAGGTAGAAGCTATTTCTATTTTGAGAAGAATCCCACTGGAAACGCATCTCCTCAATAGCCTCCGTACAAATTAAGCTACTGTATTTCAGAAGGCGAGGCCCTAGATGGGGGGGGGATGCCGGGACAGTTGTGATCGCGACAGCAGCAGCGCCATCGCCGAATAGGCTGTTGACGACCGCCGTCTGCATAGTGCCATCAAAGACGTAGCTGGCTGAGCAGATCTCGGAGCAGAGCATAATAGCGAGTTTTCCCGGATTGGCTAGGGCCCAGTTGGTTGTGGCATTTAGGGCGTTAAGTCCGGCATTACAACCCATTCCAACTATGTCTAGGCGAGCACACTTGTCTTCCAGATTTAGATGACGGCACATCCAGGCACTGAGGCCAGGGCTCAGGAATCCGGTTGTTGTCGCGCAGCAGAGATAATCGACATCGCCACACCCTGCGCCGATACTCTTTAAACATTCCCGGATTGCCTCTCCGCCCAAGTCGAGAGAGGAGGTAAGATGCTTAGTCAAGAGTTCGCCTGAAGTTTCACGTTGTATCTCACCGTCTGAGGTGACAGGCAGTGTTAGATGACGGCGGTTGATCGCGCTATTTAAGAACATGGATCGGATTCGGCGGTCTTGGATGCCGCATAGTTCTAGGATCTCCAATTGGGAATAGGATTGATGCGGAACAGCTGTACCTACGCCCTTGATAAATGATGTGTGCGTGTTGTTCATGGTCTTGTCCTGAAGACTCTATCGTTGCTACGGTCGTTATTCTTTGAAGGTCAAAGTGAAGCGCGACATCGCGGCTCCAAGGGATGCAACGTGTGGAGGCTGGAGCATAGAGTGGTGTGTTCCTCCTATATCGGTGATTCTCAGGTGCTCTGCGGAAAGGACCGTTTCCCATCCTAGGGTTCGCTGGATAGCCGGGCCATGATCAGTCACAAATAAGTCGATTGTGAGGGGAAGCTCCGTGACGACATACTGTGCTGACGCTTGTGCGTAGATATGACTTCGGAAAAGCCATTTATGGATATGTGATGGGCTGACCTCGCGAAAATGCGCTGGCATAAGTTCCATTCGTTGACATTGTTGCACCATGGATTCAAATGTCATATCACGTTCTGATTTATAGTAATCTAGTAATTTTCGATGGGGTGCCGTGAGGGGCTCTAAGTAGGTTGCAAGCTGTTGTTTGTTGTCGAAGTCTGTTGGTTGGCTTCTATAAGGTGCAGGTAGTCCGTTTGGATAGTTGGTATCTAACAGGCCAACGAAGTTGAGGTGGTGTCCTGCTCCGAGAAGCTGCTTTGCGATTTCATATGCGATGAGACCGCCAAATGACCAGCCAGCGACGTTGTACGGACCCTCGGGTTGAATTCTGCGTAGAGTCTCCACCATTCGGCTGGCGAGCGTTTCGACACCGGCAGCTGCTGGGTTTTGGTCAGGAGGTAAAGCATATACGTTGATTCGGGAGTCAAGATATGGCGCTATCTCATGGGCATAAAGAGTGAGGCCACTTCCTTCGTGAGTTAAAAATAGAGATGTGGTAGAGGACCCGCGTTTGATAGCGATGGCCACATCTCGATTCGGCGTTGGTGACTGTCTAGAGACAGTACCTAGAGTTGCTGAGAGCGTTGCAATAGTCGGCGCACTGTAAATAGTTGGCACGGATACATGGATTTGCTTATGCCTGAGACGGTTGATGAGTGTGAGAATGAGGAGGGAATGGCCACCCAGCTCGAAGAAGTTGTCGTGTCGGCCGACGCGGTCGAGTTTAAGGATGTCCTGCCATACTTGCGCGAGTTTAATTTCGGTCTCGCCCTGTGGAGGTTCATAGCCCCG
>Ga0157290_10000113_pt1 | contig 12170 bp, 16 predicted proteins | sample NitcycUS149409B1_FD_108389 | JGI IMG/M metagenome (GOLD analysis project Ga0157290, IMG submission 108389) | Soil microbial communities from Arlington Agricultural Research Station in Wisconsin, USA - Nitrogen cycling UWRJ-S149-409B-1 | ecosystem: Environmental > Terrestrial > Soil >...
ATTCTAACAGGGCACCTATAATTGAAAGAAAATATTCAAAATCAATAATTCATCATTTCAAAGTTGGATCACATCTAGGGTTAACAATAAACCCATATCAAGGATGCCAGCACAGGTGCGCATATTGCTACGCAACGTACAAATGGTCGCCAAATTTTTATGATGAGATTTATGGTAAAATAAATGCTGCTGAAATTCTAGAATCTGAATTGAACAAATGGAAAAATAGTTCAATGTTACCTGTCATGATATCATCAGCAACAGACGCCTATCAATCTGCAGAGTCGAAGTTTGGTATCACAAAAAAATGCATCCAAGTATTGCAACAGTACCATATTCCATTTTACATTTTCACCAAATCATCATTGATCGAACGAGACCTCGACCTGTTTTGTAAATACTCTGATGATTGTTTCATAGTTTGGTCTATAACAACTGTAGATGAAAAATTAAGACGCATCATAGAACCAGGAACACCTCCAGCCTCAAGAATTTTTGAGACGATAAATAAGTTTGTTAAGTTTGGGATTAAGTGTTGTGTCAATATTGATCCCATAATTCCATTCATTACTGATGGGAAGCAACAAATTAGGAATATTGTCAACAAATGTCAGCAATCAGGCCTAGGAAATATATCTGGATCGGTCCTTCGCCTGAGATATGATATTTGGTCTAGAATTAGAGAAGTTTTAGAACTAATTGATTTATCATGGGCGATTAAAGAGTACGAGCAAATATTTGGTTTTCAGGAACCCATTCTACATGAGAATAATCTAACTGCAGATGAACGCTATACCGATAAAGTGATGAGCAACCTCAAATATGAGATTTTGAATAGGAATATTGAATTTGGTTTTGAGAATCTAATTGCACAAATCTCTAGAATGAAACAAGAATGCCCCGTTTCTTTACAGCAGTGCAGAATAAGCGAATTTCTTTAACTAGTTTTCAGTTACAAAATCTATCTACAAGATACCTGATTCACGATATGGACATAATCTGGATAACAAAAAATTTGTACTTAGCCGACTCTCTTCATCTTAGAGCCGCAACGCGGACATGCAGCTTCTCTATGCTTTGTGCCACAGCTCATACAGTAGTAATTTACCGAGTTACCCGAAAAAGGAGATGACAGAGAGCCGAACATTCCCACTCCTGAGCCCATTTTATTCATCTTTCTAAATCGCCAGTAATTCCACGAAAGAAATATTCCTATAATAACAATCCAAGAATATGGAAATGGAATAAACATTGCTACCGTTATGCTTATGCCTATCGAAACGACAATCCACATTATGCTTTGGGTAAGAAAATCTCTATTTTCCATGCTTTAATATAATTTGATGAAACAAGATTATTAAGGTTAACTATTTAGAAACTCATTTTTATCTACGCATTGCACTTTAACGTATTAATTTTTTGATCTTTATGAAATACTACAATTTTAGACATTCTAATTATCGACGCTTTCTCCTTATCTTTTAGGAATTTAACTCCGTCATTGTTAGATATTTCTCGGGTCTTTCCTACGAAAATATATTTTTGCTTTTTACGATCAGATTGATAAGTATGTTTTGGATATGTGAGACAAGACAGACAATTTAATGTGGAATGGGTTGAATGTTGAGAAAGGTGCCAAATTATCTAACAACGAGTTTAAAGACGTTGGTAAGCCTGCGCCATCTATAAAACTTCTTCCAAATCAATATTCCCGCGTAAGCCGAGACAAATGATACCGGCATCAAAATTGGCATAATGAATTTCCAGAAAAGCTGATCAAAAATCGTTACGCTTTCAAAAGTAATTAGGTCAATTCCAAAGTAGGCTTTGAACATATTCACCGACCATGGGAAATACAAAGTGATGAAGGAAAAAGAAATGGCAATTGAAAAGACTATACGTAAGAAGTCTTTAGATGGGCGAACGGCGAGTACTTTGTTATTATTTTTGGTATAAGTTGCAATGATGTCTAATAACAAGGGAACTAGTATGTTTAGAAGATAAAGAGGAAATAGACCTGCAAAGTAAACATTGGAAATAATTGTAGAAGATGACTGTAACGTCATTAAGGTTGCGGCTACAACAGTCATTCGAAAAGGAAAGGAAATGCCCTGCACTGAATAGAAAATAATGGCCGTGAATACAGCTGGCAAGGTTGATCCCAGGACCAACGCTATTGTAGGAGAGGGATTAAAATCAAAGTATTGACCTTCAGAAAAGGGAAGCGTGAACATGAAAACAAAATTGACTAGGACCATCCAAAGAATTCCAAATGTGATCAATTCAGAAGCTAACCTGAATTTGGTTTTAGAGTCAGACAAATGTGTACCTATCAGTGTACCAATTATCGAAAGCAACATTCCACTAATCAGCATTAAATGTGGCGGACTAAGGAGGCCGTCAAATCCAAAATTTGAGTGCCACCAATTATCAAATTGACCTGAGAATACTTCAACCAGAGATCCCAAGATAATTAGCTTTAATGGAGTAGGAATTCTGTGGTGGATCGAAAAAATTGATCCAGTTGAGTGATTACCATGTTTTATTGAAAATATTATCCCTGCAAAAGTGGATACTAAAGATAAACCAACACCAGAGTACAATACTGTATGTGGTGGAGTAAAGAAAGATTCTACATTTACAACGCCATGCCAAATAATATCCCAATTTGCGGCGCCCACTTGAAGGGCCACGCCTATGGAGACGAGAAAATAAATCCAAAGCAAACTGTGCGATGATAATTCTTCCTTCGTATAGTTCAAAATACAGAGTACCCTAGCCTTCGCACAAATTTATTCTTATCAGAGAATAATCATTTGATTTTGTTTTTATATGACTCTATAATCTTACACGACTGATTAGTCAAATAGTACAAAGGGGGATATTTAGTATGGATTTTTTTGAAATGGAAAGAGTACTTGAAGAGCTTGTACGTACATTCGCGTCTCCAAGTGCAACAACCTGGTTTAAAGTAACTGGTGACAAGAGACCAACACTTGATGAATACAGAATGAAAGTAGCAGAATTTATGAACTTGTTTGAGTCTGCTCTGTCATCTGGATTTCAAAGCGACCCAAATTCCAATGATATCTTAAATTTTATCAAAAAAGGTGTACAAAACCATACCACTTTTGTTTTATCCGGGAAAAATAAAGAAGTCGAAAAAAGATACAAGTATTACGTAGAGTATGGATAAAATTAATCTGGTGAGCCTCCATTCACCAATCAAAGTTTTTGGCTCCACGATAAGGCGAATGGGCCTAGCTAAGAGTCAGGGACAAATTATACGAAATTCTAATATGACGTCATCATATTATCGATTGGGATGAATAAGAAACGTTCTGATAAGAGAAAAATTACTGGTAAAGAACTGTCACCAGAAGACGAGTTTGTTATAAAGTTAGAAACATTGATAGAGATTTTGGACAGTAAAGGGATTCTAGGCAAAAAAGAATTTGAAAGAACATTAACAATGCGACTGCATGAAATTTCAAAAGCAAGGGCATTTGAAGATCTGGATGAAGAAATTTAACAATATTAAATCTATTGCACCTCGATACGACTTGTCTTAATTTGATTTTATTAAACCGATTTGCAGAGTCCTTTCGCTTTGAAAAAATACAAATGTAAAAAAATGAACGATCGTAATTTCTACAATTACACGGCCTTCATTCTCTTAAAAGAAAAGATCCCAATCAGAGTAATGAGTAGTGTAAACAGTAGCAGTAATTGCAGATCTAATTCAAAAGAGTACGTTCCTAAATGTAAGATACTATTCCTAATAGCATCTACGGAATAGGTCGCTGGATCTATAAGAGTTATGAAACTAAGCCATGCAGGCAAGTTATCTATTGGATACAATGCACCGCTGAGGAAGAATAAAGGAAATACAACAAAGCTAACAATTAATTGAAATCCTTCTAGGCTCTCAATATAACTCCCGAAAGTTAGACCCAATGATGTCAAACCAAATGAGAGTATCAATGCAATTGATATTATTTGAAGTAATGAAAGTGCGTCATAATTAATTCCTAAAGGAACTCCAATTACCAATATGATAGCCACCTGAAGAAGCGAAGTCGTCATTCCGCCGAGAGTTTTTCCAACGAATACTGTAGTTCTACTTGATGGCGCTACCATTACACTTTTTAGAAAATCAAATTTCCTATCCCAGATTATGTACGAACCAAAAAAAACAGAAGTAAAGATGACGGACATGCAGATGATACCAGGGAAGATAAATTTTTGATAATCTGTTCCTATTTGAAGGTTCGTTGATCCCAAACCAGATCCAATAACAAATAGCCATAACAAAGGAGTGAAAGTGGAAGCGACAAGTCTACTCCTTTCACGTAGGAATACCTTAAATTCTCTAAGCCATAAAGCATATAGCTGTCCCAATATTATTTTTAGTTCACGATTTCTTGTACTGAGCATATCTTTGCATAAATCCCCCTTCTGGACTATCTCCGGATAAAGAACCGCCAGAAAGTCTCAGGAATACGTCATTTAAAGTTGGTTTCTTATAGTCTATCGTTCGAACTCCTTTCAAGTCTTTTATGAGGCTGTGCATGTTTGAATTTACCTCATCCATGTAGACAATCGCAGTGTTTTTCTCAAGTTCTACTTTGTGAACAAAATCGAAACGTGTAAAAGTTTCGGTGGAAGGAATATCACCAATAAAGTTTATTTTTACAATATCCCCGCCCATTTCCTGTTTTAAATTCGTCGGTGAGTTCAGGGCTATTATTTTTCCATTGCTAATAAAACCAATTCTATCACAAAGCAAATCTGCCTCTTCCATGTAATGTGTGGTTAAAATGATTGTTACTTTTTCTTCTGTTACTATTTCTTTGATATATGTCCACATGCTTTCCCTACTTTGAGGGTCTAATCCGAGGGTGGGTTCATCTAAAAAAAGAACTTTTGGGTGATGTAAGAGTCCTCGTGCTATTTCTAATCTTCTTCTCATGCCTCCAGAATATTTCTTTACCTGGTCGTTTTTTCTACCTTCCAACCCCACTAGTTTTAACACCTCTGAAATTCTTTTCTCCCTAGTCCCACGTGGTATACCGTAGAGTAGCGCGTGAATCTTAAGATTTTCATATCCTGTAAGGATATCATCACTACTTGGAGCTTGAAAGACAACTCCTATACTTTTCCGCACTTTAGTGGCATTATGCAGCACATCATATCCATTGACTACTGCCCCTCCTGTTGTTGGTTTCAGCAGTGTCGCTAATATATGTATGAGGGTAGTCTTGCCTGCACCATTGGGACCCAACAGTCCAAATATCTCATTTTCATTGACCTCAAAACTTAATCCATTTAACGCATAGAAATCTCCATACCTCTTGACAAGATTTTTAACAATTATCAATTTATCTAATCCTCTTTTTGTGCCTCTCGAGAATAACTTTTGTAGTATTATCCATGGTTTGATAAATGGTGTCCATATAATAACTGTAAGATTCTAATTATAAAGTAAAGTTGGAGTCAGATCCTCAAGAAAAAAATTACTCTTTCTAGCATCTTCAAAGCTTTCAGCGTTTGTTCTGAATATGTCGCTTTCTGGCATGCCAGGAATGTTCTGATGTCGTTGGGCATAAGGTAATCGGCAATAATGCTTTTTAATATACTTCATCCAAGCTTACATGTAATAATTAATTATTATATGTTTCTAACATCAGGGATACAAAGTGATTTCGAATAAAAATCTACTTATCGATATTGCTGCATTTTAGTGCTCCTCGATTTCATCATAGTCTAACAGAAATTCATATAGTTATTTAGTATTACGACAAATTGAATTCAAATAATATTTCTTCTAAACGCATTGTCGCAGCTATAATATTACTATACACATGTTACTGCATTAAGAATCACCTATACAATATTTTATCAGAGTTAAAACACAGCATTAGATAAAAATAGATGATATTTGTTTGATTATTGATATATAGTATTTCTATCTTCATTAGGGATAAATGATCTCATTTCCATGTCCAATGTTCTTTTGCGAAAGATCCTTTATTTTCCACCTTTTCAATAGACCCTCTAAATACGAGAAGTATGCCCAATAGTTAATTTTAATACTGGGAATATGGTGTTAATTACTGTGTTTTTTAAAAGAAAAAAAGAACTAGCTGAAGTAAAAAGAAAAGTCGTTTTGACAAAACACATTACAGACAGTATCATTACTTATGCAAAGTCATGGCATCCCAACGAGGGAATATTGATTTTGCAGGGTAAGAAAGATAAACATGTTATCAATGTAACAGGCTTAATTATTCCACCCTTTTCAACTCATGGACCATATTATTCGGGTTTTCCTGTCTATGAACTTCCATTCGATTTATCATATATTGGAACGATTCATTCACATCCTAGCGGATCGAACAAGCCATCCTTAGAAGACTTGAATCATTTTTTCGGTCTTGTTTCAATAATAATTTGTTTTCCATATGAAGCTCAAAATATAGGGGCGTACGATCGTAATGGAAACAGGCTGGATGTTGAAACTGGATACTACCTTTGACATATTTTACGACATGCCAAAATCGATTTGGAAATTGAACGGAGAATAGAAATTTTGGATTAGAACTAAAAATCAATGATGCATGGCTGATGAGATCTAGAGCTTAACGATATATTCTAAGAATTTATTAGCCCATCACGGAAATTTTTCCAAACCGGCATACAATACGTGTAACTTAGTTAAGGCACGTTCTTATATCAAGATGAATAAATATATGGTTAATCTTTTAACACCATCAACACTGGTGGGTCGTCCTATTGTCAACTCCACCAACACCCACCAGTGAACTAATTTTCCAATTTGTTGTGTAACTCGGAGATTCCGACTATTACTACGATTAGTACGATTATCGCTTTCGGTACAGTCGAATACATGTTGCATTCTCCTATAATTTTTTAAAGCCAATTATCAACCTAAATATATATTTAATTTGATTCATATTAAGAAAGTGTAAAACATGTTGCTTGAACAATTAAGAGATAGAGCATTCTTTCAAAATACTATTGATGTGTGGATAGCCTACTGTGAAGAAAGAGAGATTGATTGGTATGATGTCGAAGGATATCGACGTTTCATAAATTATTTGAATTCAAATGGTCTTAAAATGCAAAAATTCCCATTATGTGTTAAAGAGTCAGGAGGTCTTTATGAGAGAGGGAAAGACAAGACCAAGTTTCTAGACGAATTATCTCACTATTCTGATGATGACTCCTCTGCATATACTCTAAAACTGAGCGGCAACGCCATAGATAAGATCCGTAGTTTCAAGAATTCATAAATGTAAGCATTGGGTACGCTTACAAACATGACAATATCCCAATCCGTTAAACTTCAATTTACGTTACTATATACACTGTTACTACGGAGAGTATTTCACCTACACAGTATCTGAATATATTAAAGTATCATATATCTATTTTAGTATGTATGCTTTGAAAATGATGTTTATCCCTCAAGTATTATTTTTTTTAGAATCTATCTTTCTTACTTTTCAACCTTAAAGTTTGTCTCCATATTTGAGGTGATGTAACCGGGTGCGCTGCCATTAACTTTCACTACAAAAATTCCTACTTTTACATTTTCTGGTATATCTAAAGTCAAGTTTCCTGTGTCATTTTTCATTGCAAATTTCTTTATAATCTTTTTTGATGATCTAAAATTTGTCCACTTATTGTAGCATTTTTTATCTTATCATCTGAGTCGGCGTCAAAAAGATCTATCCTTATCTGTTGTTCCTCTCCTTTGGCAACATGATTTTTATCAATCAAAGTTTGAATTACAATCTTTCTCTGTTTATGATCATTATTATTACTAATATTTTGTCCATTATCCGCAATCTGATTGGTCTTGTTTTGCTCGTTTATAATATTGCCTCTATCTCTAACAATAATATCTACATCATCTGTAGAAATTTTTCCCTTACTATCAGTGACAGTAAGTTCAAATGTAAACGTAGTGTCGGTCGAAACAGTAGGAGAGATAAATGACCATATCATAGTATTTGCACTACCTATCGTAATATTGGGATTGGGAATTTGTTTCCACGAGTAAGACAAGATAACACTATCATTACTCAGACTCAAACTGCCATTAAGTGTGACAGGTGAATCCTCATAGACTGTTTGATCTTTCCCTGCGTCTGCAGATAATCCAGTATCGTTGGCTCTTGACAAAAGTCCAAGAGAATTTTGATTTGATTCTATTTCAAGGATCGAGGGTGGTACGCCACCGTTCATTAGAGTGTCATTGGGATTAAATGTTCTATTGTTATCTGCTCTGTAAACTCCTCTGAATTCGTCTGAATTGGTAACTTGAAACTTTGAATTATTTTCATTGATTGTTGGAATAGCAAAATCGAAATTATTAGTTGAGAATACATCGCCATTCTTTTCTTGTTCATTTGATTTCATGTTTGGATCTGCATCGGGTAAACCTGAGCTTATGGCAGGAGAATATGTTTTCGACTTTGTAACGCCATGAACATTTATTGAATATTGAGACGTCATGTTTTCATCTGGTGAATTTAGACAGGACAACATCGCCGTGAGTTTGTTTGGACCTTCAGTTATTTCATGAAACGAAGAATCATAATTGAAATTCCACATGGAATAATTAACGCCGTTTGTCGCCTTCGCTGCATGTGGAATGGATGACTTATCATTCCATAAAGCGTAAACATCACAGTGTTGACTAGAATTATATGATGCTGTCCCCGTCATAGTCAGATTACCAGCCTGAACGTAACTGTTGTTAGCGGGATATACAATTGCAATTTCATAATTTTCTAATTTAGCATGAGAGTGTTCCATAAAAATAATGGTAAATATAGGTAATAGGGATAATAGAATTAGTTTAACATATTTTGTCTGAAGCAACTGGTCATCTAATATGTCAAAAAATTCTATAAAAGGTTCGGCTTTAATTCTAGTTAACTCATGCGTAAATATGATTTAATCAAAAATATTAGTTCTAAAAATGCAGTTCCAAGCAAAAGAGTGTGCAAGTGTTGGATGAACAAAGCAAAGCATACTTTAATTTCATAAACACACTGCCTTTTGAATCTACGAGAGAATTATGTAAGTTCTGTCTAGAAAAATTCCTGGGTCATTACAAACTTGATCTAACCTCACTACTAGAACTACCACAAGATTTCCATAGATTCTAGGAAAAGTCTCACCAAATTAAAGAAGAGGCCTTGAAAGACAAGAACGGAAATTTTGCTTAGAATAAAATCAAAATGGCAAAAGTTAGATTTGGAAGATCCAAAGAATCTTACAGACCCAAGCCTCCACGAACAGGATTACATTCTAACCATTCCTTAAATCGGATGTCGAAGTGTTAAATAACTTATTATATCTTATTTATCATGGGAGATACAGTCGAAGAAGTGAAAGATGAGGTTAAAAAGGCCGCGAAGAAAGTTACAGATTCTGATACATATCTGGGTTCAGATGATGAGAGGGAAAATAGAGATAATGAAGCGGGCGGAAAGGATCCAATGAATCCAGAGGACATAGCAAAACATGAACCGACTGCGGTCAAGAGAGATAAGAATCAGGGAAGTTCAGGCGACCCGGTTTAAATCATCCCTTTTTTAAGTATTGTACAAACTAATTCAAGAAAAAATTAACTCTTCGTCTCCAACGGATTTTCTTAATAACTCTAGTTGCTTATAATGTTCAAATATTATAGAAATTAGTATTGGTTGTATTAAGACAGGCTTGCAAGCAATCACTCCAGCAGCATTATACAGGTGCGAATAAGACATCATTTCATCAAACATCTTTCTTTCGCTTTTATCCAATTCTTGTCTAAATATTTTCCACTTTCTTCTTTCTCTTTCTGATGCAAGTCTATACGAAGGAATAGTTCGACCCATAATTCATTATCATGAATTATTCAATTTAATATCTAAATCACTAAATGGGGGAGGAGAGCATGGTATGATTCTAGCCAATAGAAACAAATTCAATACACATGATTTTTCTTGACGTTTATAGTCTGATTTCCCAAAATGCACTAGTTTTGCAGTGTCTGCAAGGTGGAAAAGTTTCTCCAGCAGTTATTGGTATTCTTTTTTCGTTTTCTGTGGGTTGACATGCGCTATTTTCCATATGTCCAGCAAAATGGTACGTGCCTGTAGAAGGTGCGGATTGGCCCGTATGAAATTTTCCCATTACACCAAATATTATTTTGTTTGATATAAGGTTTAAAACTATAATTAGAACTGATGGGCTTTAGAACGGCAGGCACACCATTTAATTTAATAGATTTTATCTTGGTAAACTCTAAAGGTATAAGCATCATTAAGTCAATATTCTATTATGTCTGAAGAAAGAATAGGAGATAAGTTTCTTCGGAAACTCTATGAAAAGACGGTAAATAATGGGATAGAAAATATTGATAGAAAGGAGATTGGAAAAGAAATCGGAATTATAGATGTACTAATGGATAATCTGGTTGACGAATTGACTTCTGAGGGTTATATAAAAAAACTAGGAAGGACAAATATTTACCTAACCAATGATGGAAGAAAAAGAGTCGAAATATAATATTTTAAATGCATTTTGCTTGTGTTGAAATACTATAATATTAGACAATCTAATATTCCTTAGAATTGAAAGGTTTAGAAGATGAACTAGGTCCACTGATTCATAACCTAGAGAAAAAACTGAAACGACAAAGGATAGAAAACAAAAAAAGAAAAAATGTAAAATTAGGTTCTGATGAATGGTTCAGTGATATAAGGGAAAAAATAATTCTACCGATAATGATTAAGTATAAAAAATTCATGGAAAGTAAAAGTGAGAGTGTCTCATTGAATTGTACCATAGAAAAATCATATCAATTACCTGAAGGTATAACATTTCAAATAAAGGACTCTATACCGATATCAAAACACGACGCTGTAAGAAGGATTACCTTCTTCCCAAAGAAAGATAGAGTTCACATTTTTGAGGAGGGGACGCTAGGTGATGCTCATCCAGTGGAACTTAGTTACACTAAAGAAGAAATAACAGAGGAATTCGTAAGAAAAAAATTAACTGCTTTGATAAAAGAATATGTTGACAAATTATTGATCAGTTTTAAATAAAAACATATAGCAAAATCCATACGAATTTTATTCTTTCTCCAAGGAATATTGTTTGCTTATTAGATTGAGTAAAGAAAAAGGTGTTGTAGGTAACGACACATCGTTACGTGTTACTATAAGGCTATGGTATATTTGGAATTAATGAAGTAGGTCCGAATACCTCGTCTATGAATTCATTGTCATCGCCGTTAGCCGGAGACGTAAGGTCGTTGTCGCAACTGAATTGGTTGTTGTTGACGGGGCTGCCCATGGTGTCTATGTGCTCATATTCATTCTTTGCCTTACAATCGTTATCCTGTATTATTTTGTGGGTCCTCTCGTTACAGTTGTCGTCATCATTGTCTTCACACTCTTCCTTGTCGGCAAATGCTGGTACTACCTGTGATATTCCTGTTCCGGTTAGCGCTGTCAATATTCCGATAGACAGTGTTACGAACATTAACACTTTTTTTGTGTTCAAGTTTGTTATCGTGAAGTGATACTAAACAAAGTATAAGTGGAGTCAGTAAGAACAAGTACTAAAAAAAGGAAAGAGTCTTCTTTACTATGTTAAATCTGAATTTAAGAATAGAATATTATTCATTCACGTTAATCAGATTGCTATACCAGAAAACTATGTCCATGAATTCTGGTAAATTCTTCCAAAAGTTGTATATAGTGCGTCGAATTATTAATTCGGGTTCATTATTCACAGATTGGTGGGCGGCTAACCGGCTTCAAATCTGGCTTAGATTCATCAGCCACCATCTAATTATCTAGAATTAACATATACTGATGGGTGAGCATTGAGCCATGAAGCCCAGCCAACCAGCAGTCAGATTGCTTTCTGGTCTTAACCTAATCCGTAATAAATTATCATATACAACAAATTATAAAATAATTTAATATCGGTGGGACTGATAGATTTTGATAAGAGAATCCCACCGGCATTTGTCTTAAAATATTTTAGGAAGTAATCAAACTAACTAATACAAAATATAAGAAGTTGGCTTACCTAAGTTTACTTGCCAAAATTAGACACTCGTATTAGAAGTTTTA
>Ga0157290_10000114_pt1 | contig 12136 bp, 6 predicted proteins | sample NitcycUS149409B1_FD_108389 | JGI IMG/M metagenome (GOLD analysis project Ga0157290, IMG submission 108389) | Soil microbial communities from Arlington Agricultural Research Station in Wisconsin, USA - Nitrogen cycling UWRJ-S149-409B-1 | ecosystem: Environmental > Terrestrial > Soil >...
CACCCGGACTTCGATCGAGGTGATGAACATCTTCCAGAAGCTGAAGGAGGAGCGTGGCATCACCATCGTTCTGATCACGCACGAGCACGAGGTGGCGGCGTATGGTTCGCGCATCGTGACGTGCCGGGATGGAGCGATTCTCTCCGATCTTCCCACCGCGTCACGTCGTCTGGCGCATGGCGAACTCGCCGATCTGCAGGTAGCACCGACAGGAGACATGGCATGAGACTGGAAAACTCCTGGCGTCTGGCCATCAAGGCACTGAAGAAGAACAAGCTGCAGACGCTGCTGACCATGACCGGCATGACCATCGGTGTCGCCACGGTGCTGATCATGATCGCTCTTGGATCGGGTGCGCAGACCGCCATACAGGACCAGGTACGCTCCGCTGGCATGAACCTCATCACAGTCAAGGCCGGGAACTGGAACGTGAAGGTTGAGCTGAGTACTGCGGATGGAGTCGAGGGTCCTGCTGCCTCTGGAGCTGCCTTCAGACCGAGGCGGTCAAGAGCGATGCTGACTGCAGCGGTTTGGAATCCTAGTCGCCATCTTCGCCTGCAGCGTGTGCAGAGTGAGGCGGGCGTCAGCGCAGACCCGAGTGTCCAGATTGATGGCTCACAGAGTGGACCTACCCGTCTGGTGCCAAGAAGCGGCGATATGGCGGCCGGTCAAGGAGCGTCCACGACTCTAACTTTGGATGACGCCGCGGCGATTCGCGAGGTGAAGGGGGTGCAGTTCGTATCCTCCGGCATCCATGAGAACGCAACGGTCAAAGCCAAAGGTAAGGAACAGTTCACCTCTGTGCATGGTGAAGACACGACCCAGCCGAAGATTCGCCGTGCATGGACCTTCCCATACGGGCGCTTCTTCAGCGACCGCGAGGAGGCGAAGGCCGCCAACGTGGTGGTTCTCGGGCAGATCGTGAGCGAGAGACTCTTTGGCGCAGGAGCAAACCCTGTTGGGGAAGAAGTGCTCTTGAAGAACACCAGCTTCAAGGTGATTGGAGAGATCGGCAGCGGCAGTTGGATGGTCCGTCCTACTGCAGGCGATGACCAGTTCGATGCCGTCTACATACCCATCACATCGATGCAGAAACTGCTCAACCAGAATTATTTGAATAACATTACGATCACGACGCAATCCACCGGAGACGTGACACGCGTATCGAAGGCCATCACTGCCCTGCTCCGGCAGCGACATGGAATCGGCAGCACAGAGCCGGACGATTTTACCGTGAGTAGCGAGGCTCGAAAAGCGCTTGCAAATGGTGGGATGCGGCCTGAAGTTGCTCACGCAGTGGTCGGAAATGTCGCGGGTTTCGAGAAGGTCACCCTCGACCAACTTGGGAAAACTCTGGACCGCGCGAGTGCCACCATGAGTGCGTTGCTGACAAGCATCGCAGCGGTCTCTCTGGTTGTGGGTGGCATTGGGATCATGAACATCATGCTGCTCTCCGTGTCGCAACGCACCCGTGAGATCGGTATTCGACGCGCGATGGGAGCGCGAGCCCGCGATGTACTCACCCAATTCTTGCTGGAAGCCGTAACTCTCTCGCTTTTCGGTGGTCTTGCCGGCATTTGCATAGGCTGCATAGCCTCTGGATCGTTATCCCGCGTCGTTCAGTGGTCTACGCAAATTTCTTTTCCAGCCATTCTTGTGTCGTTCCTTGTATCGGCAGCGATTGGAATCTTTTTTGGTTACTATCCTGCCCGCCAAGCTTCTCAAGTTCTCCCCATTGAGTCGTTGAAGTACGAATAACCCGGATCGTTGCAGTTCGCGTTGATTTACCGCCCCCGATCATCGTGACTTCGCAGTCACCTTGTAACGCCAAGCCGCTGCACCCTTCTTAGATTGGAGCCTACCCCTATGCGATTCAAGCAAGCCGCTAGACTCATCCTCGCAGTAATCCTCTTCATGGCCGCCTTCGGTGTTGTTCACGGTCAAGACACAAATGCCTCAATTTCGGGACTTGTAACAGATACCCAGGGAGCCGCACTTAGCACGGCGAGCGTGGTTATTTTGAATACAGCGACCGGCTTTACGCGAACGATCAATGCCAACAGCGGTGGCCATTATGACATTCCGAATCTCATTCCTGGGCCATATAACCTCGACGTCAGTGCTCCCGGGTTCAGCCACAAGAAGATTACGGGTATCACTTTGACCGTATCGCAGAACGCTGCCCAGGATGTGCAGCTCGCTCTTGGAGAGAACAACGAGACGATCAGCGTTGAGGCGAACCAGGTCATGACGCAAACAGAATCATCCGAGACGGGAACGCTGATCGACAACAAGAAGGTTGTCGAACTTCCTCTCGCAAATCGCCAGTTCTACTCTCTCGCGCTCTTGTCGCCGGGAGCCGTACCTTCGGGTCAAAGTTCAACCCTCGGTTTCCGTGGTGGATTCAACGTCTCGGGCGCGCCCGAATCCACCAATCTATTCACTTACAACAATGTCTACAACAGCTCTATCGGAACGCAGCAGCCGTCTTTTCGGCCGTCGGTCGAGACCATTCAGGAGTTCAAACTGCTCACCGGCGTCTACGGTGCGCAGTATGGAAAATACAGTGGAGCTCAGATTGTCGTTCTTGAAAAGTCGGGGACTAACCAGTTTCACGGGAGCATCTACGAGTTCATTCGCAATGAAGTGGCGAACGCCAAGCCCTACTTCAACGCCGTCGGCGGGCGCAAGCCGGCGTTCCGTCAAAACACGTTCGGAGCGACTATAGGCGGTCCCATCATAAAGGATAAGACGTTTTTCTTCGGCGGATACGAGGGGCAGCGGGTCAACTCGCAGGTTACGCAGAGATCAACTGTTCCCAGCAGCTCGATGTTGAGTGGAATCTTTCCGGGTACGACCACGCTTTACAACCCTTACACTGGCGCAGCCCTGACCAAGAGTGCGGACGGTACTTACGATCTGTCGCAGATACCGCAGTGGGCAGGTACAGCCGCAAACCTAGGCCGCGCCTTTGCCAACTACTATCCATCCTCGAACCCCTCAGCGCCCGGCCTGGTATCGACGCCAGCTACTGCCTATCCCTCGTCCAATTACACCTACAGTGCTATCCAGGTAGAGAAGATGGACGAGTTTACCATTCGCCTCGACCACACGATCTCATCAAGCGACACGCTAACGGGGAGTTATAACGAATTTCACGATCCGACTTATCAGCCCTCGAATATTCTTTGCGGCAGCGCGGCAGTCCCGTACGGTGGCTGCGATTTCAATCAGATCGTCCACCTGATTACGCTGCAGGAGTCGCATGTTTTCAGCGCCTCCCTGCTGAACTCCTTCACCTTCGGATATAACCGATTCCAGATGCCGCGCTTTCCAGAAGATCGTCGTCTCACTAATGTTCCGGTGCTTCCTGGCGCATTTGTTAACCCCACCCCGGAGAATACTGGTCTTCCAAATCTTGCACCGTCCGGATACGCAACGCTCGGTGGACCGACCAACATCCCTCAGAACCAGTGGCTGAATCAATATGAAGTGCTTGACTCTGTGAACTGGAGCAAGGGCGCGCATTCGTTCACCTTCGGTATCGATACTTATCTCGCTATTACGACCGAGATCTTCACGCAAAACGGTCGCGGCGCAGCCACCTTCAACTCCGCCAGCATCCGTGGCGCAAACCCCTGCTCCGGTACGGGTGCGGCACAACGGTGTTACGGCACTACTGGCAACGCTATGTCCGATCTTCTGCTCGGGATTCCCTACACGACTACGAGGAATCCGATTGCACCGAATACGCACATGGGGAGCTACAGCTTTTACGGATATGCGGTCGATGACTGGAAGATCCGGCCCAACCTTACGCTGAACCTTGGCATCCGGTACGAGAACAACGCGCCTGCGTACGATTCGAAGGATGTAATCTCCAGATATCAGCCCAGCACAGGACTTATTCAGCTTGGGAATGGCGTAGCATTTCCAACCGACCCCGCCCTGGTCCCGCTGGTCGACCCCAGTGGTAACAAGTTCAAGTATCTATATAACTTCGACAACAATAACTTCGCTCCCCGTATCGGCTTTGCATGGCAGCCGTACCATAAGGACACAACGGTCATCAAAGGCGGCTATGGCATCTTCTATAACGGCCCTATCCAGTTCAACCAGTACATCAGCGCGATGACACAGGTGCCAGTCCGGACACCGCAGACCTTCACGGCCGTTGGTGTCAATCCGGGCAACGTATCTATTAGTCTGGCAACACCGTTTACCGGATCGCAAGGCTTCTACACAGCATTCGGCGCCGAACCAGAGCAGCGTACGCCTTACATACAGAACTGGAGCTTTGGTTTTCAACAGCAGATGTCCGACACCATTGTGTTCGACCTCTCGTATGTTGGATCGAAGGGCTCGAAGCTTCCTTATGCACGCAACATCAATGCTGTGCCGATCTCAGTACCCTTCGCTTCCCGAGCACAAGCAACACGGCCAGATACAAAGTTCGGGAACCTTACGTACGCCTACGACACCAACAGTTCGAACTTTCACTCTCTACAGGCCAGCTTGCGGAAGAACCTGAAGCACGGGACTTCGTTCCTGATGGCATATACCTGGGCGAAGTCCATCGATCAATCGGGTGGTACGGGAAGCGGAAGCAACTCCTCCGGAGTTCCACAAAACCCCTATAACCCGGCAGCTGAACGGGGTCTGTCCGATTTTGATGTCCGTCATCGCATTGTCTTCAGCCCTGTTCTGGAGCTCCCCTTCGGCAAGGACAAGATGTTCCTCAACCACGGCCTCGGATCTGTTCTCCTCGGAGGCTTCCAACTCTCCGGAATCTTTGCTTATCAAACGGGCCGGCCGTTCACCATCGTCGATAGCAATACCAACCGTACACGTACCTTCGGTGCAGGTGATCGCCCGAACCTCGTTGTGGGACAGAATCCGAACGCAGGCCCCAAGACCGTCGGTCAGTGGTTCAATACTGCTGCCTTCGTCGATCCTACGGATGGCAGCTTTGGAAATGCGGGCCGCAATATTGTCACCGGTCCGGATAATCTCCAGATCGATCTGACGCTTGCCCGGCAGTTCCCTATTCATGAACGCTTCTCTGGCCAACTCCGCATTGAATCCTTCAATCTGCCCAATCATCCGAATCTCTTCAATCCTTACTCCGCCGCAACCCAGTTTGGCTCCAGCACCTTCGGCCAGATCACTAATGCTTACGATCCCCGTCAGTTGCAGGCGGCTCTCCGCATCATCTTCTAACTACCCTTCAGTTCACCGGTTCAATGGACCGTCACGTTGGTTGACGTGACGGTCGTTGAATCCACAAAAAAGGCCAGTATGCAATCAGGTTCTACGGATCAATCTTTGGTCAAGACGGCATTTTTGCTGGGTCTTTTGATCCTCGTATCGGGTTGTAAGGAAAAAGTTCAACAGAGCAAGCCAGCACTGACGCTCAACGAAGTTGCAAAGCAGTATGTACGACTCGCCTACGCACTTGGCGAGCATGACAAAGACTCTTTGGATTACTACTTTGCAGATCCTGCCTGGGTTGAGGATCTTCGCAAAACGGCACCGCCCTTGTCTGAGATTAGAAAGTCAGCGCTTGAACTTACCGAGGTCTTGAACAAGATGCACAGTAACGATGCGACGACTTCAACTCGATTGAGACTTCTCGAAGCGCAACTGGGATCAGTTGCTTGTCGAGCTTCTCTGCTCGCGGGCGCCAAGACCACCTTTGACGAGGAGACACGCTGCTCGTTCGGAGTGACTCTGCCTTACGGTCTTCCGGAGAAGAAGTTGCGCGAAACGCGCGCGGCGATCAATGTACAACTCCCGGGCCAAGATCCACTCGCTATTCGTTACGCGAAGTTTGAATCACAATTTGTTATTCCAACCCGCCAACTCGAAGCGGTCATGTCACGGGCGATTGCAGGCTGCCGATCTCAGACTGCGCGGCACATACCTCTTCCAGCGGATGAGTCTATCGATCTACAGTTCACCAGTCACAAGCCCTGGGCGGCCTACAGCCTTTACGTTGGCCACCACAAAAGCGTGGTCACGATAAATACTGATCTTCCGATCACGATCGACCGCGTAGTAGATCTGGCTTGTCATGAGACCTACCCAGGACACCACACCTTTAACATGGCGCAAGACGATGCGTTTGTCCGCAACGGTCTTGCGGTCGAACGATCCATTCTGCCTACGTATAGTCCTCTGTCGTTCTCCTCGGAGGGAATGGCAACCATCGCGAGCGACATCGCCTTTACGTCCACTGAACGCCTGCGTTTCGAAGAAAGAGAACTGCTGCCGATCTCCGGAATCTCTGGTGCCAACCTGCAACGCTTCCAGAAGATCAATGGCCTCGTGCAGCAACTGCATTCCGTAATACCCTCCATTGCACGCGAATACATTGATGGCCGACTTGAGTTTTCGCGTGCCTCCGCAGCGCTTGAGCAGCAGGCATTGATGGGGGGAAGCTTCGATTTACTGAAGTATTTCAACGAATTTCGGACGTACGTCGTCACCTATACCTTCGCGCCTGATGTGTTAGCTGCCCTCTTGCCCTCATGCGGGATTGCAGGTGCACAACAGCAACGCTGGACTGTTTACTCGCAATGGATGCATACGGCATCGGTTCTTCCCGTTGTCCCCGTACAGGCGTCTGAAACCACAACCTCTCCCCTACCTAGCAACAAACAGCAGGAGTTCATACCATGCGCGAAGTAAACAAGATCACCGGCTTTCTTTGCCTGGCACTCATCGCAGGTCTGGTCGGTTGCGAGAAGAAATCCACGCCCAAAGTCGCAAGCTCCGGAACTCCGGGGCACAAACTCGGTATTCGTCCACACGGCGATGAAGAGATTAAGATCGCCGTGGATAAAGAACCCGAAGACGTTCAGAAGGTTTTCAAGTATATCGATGACCATATTGATGAGCATGTAGAACTTCTGCAGAAGGTGATCCAACAGCCATCTATCTCGAACTCGGGTGAAGGTATCCCCGAGTCGGCTGAGATGATCAAAGGTCTCTTTGATAAGCTCGGCTGCCAGGAATCCAAGGTATACGACCTCGGAATGACCGAGTGGGGACAGGCGGGTAATCCGGTTGTCTACGCAAAGCTGGATCAAGGCGCACCAAAGACGCTGGTTGTCTATTGGATGTATGACACCATGCCTGTCACCCAGCCAGACCTCTGGGTGGCACCGCCGTTCGAAGGCCGTATTGTGGACGGTAAGACGGCGGGGATCGATCCGGCGATCAAGAAAGTCCTTGTGGGCCGCGGTGCAACAAATACGAAGGGGCCGGAGATCACGCAGTACAACGCGATCTATTCCATGAAGCAGGCCCTGGGCAAGCTTCCAGTGAATCTGATCTTCGTCGCAGAGGGTGATGAAGAGCGCATGTCCATGGGCTTGCGGAAATTCGTCACGACACATCCTGAACTCTTCAAGGGGGCGGATGCGATGCTTGGGTTTGGCGGCTCTGAGGGTCTGATGTACATCGAGTTGACCACCAGCGGAACGAAGTGGGGTCGTGGCCCTACGGTTTCGGACATCCACGGAATCTTCAAGCGTTCCGTCGACAGCCCAGCCTGGCGTCACATCCAGATGCTTGCGTCACTCACCTCCAAGGATGGCAACAGTCCCAACATCGCCGGCTTCAACGAAGGAATCGTTCCTCTCACACCTTCCGAGGAGAAGGTTCTGGCGGAGGCGACAAAGAAGGTAGATCTGAAGAAGGCTGCCGAGAACGCCGGCGTCGCACGGTTTATCGCGGATGACCCAGCGAAGATGATCATGATGTCTCGTCATGGCACCGCGTTCAATCTGGACGGCATCTGGGGCGGCAACATGTATGCAGGAGGTTCGGGTGCGATCCTTCCAAACAAGATTACGTCGAAGCATTCGATCCGCTACATCCCCAACATGCACTCGGCGGATATCCTGAAGAAGATCCGGGCACAGCTTGATAAGAACGGATACAAGGATGTGGAGCTCCGTTTCATCGGCGACCAGCCCTGGTCGAAGATGCGCTATGACACGGACATCGCGCACGCAGTGGACCAGATGAGTACTCACTTTGGTCTTCCGATTCCTTCGCATGCTGACGGCGACTCGATCTTGATGGACTCGGGCGGCTCGGGTGCATGGCCTGGCTACCTGTTTACCAACAGCGAACAGGGTGATCCCAACATCAAGCCTCTTGGCCTTGATATCGCCGGTGCTCGTGTAGGCACCGGTGGACGTGCTCACGCAGCCAATGAGTATTACGTGATCGAAGGAGCTGGCAAGTCGTTTGGTATGGCGGCGGCAGAAGAGTCGATCGTCGAGGTTATCTACAACTACGCGCACACGACCACCAAGCCGCCGAAGAGCGGACAGGCGGCTAAGTAGCCGAACGCGAAGACCCGCATGGGCTTGGTTCCGTGTGGGTCTTCGCAGCAGTACATGTGGTCTTCATCGTCAAGCTTGCTTCGTTCCATGCCCTGTACGCCACTTCTAGGAGAGTTCGCTATGAATTTCAAGAGAATGCTCGGTTTGTTTTTTCTGGTCGCTGTCTGCGGAACAACAGGGTGCAAGAAGCAGGAGAAGGCAGAGGTAGCGGCTCGGCCTGCGGGCTCAGCGCCGAAGCTTGGTATCCGGCCACATGGTGACGAGACGATCGAACCAGACATGAGCCAGATCCCGGGCGAATTGAAGAAGGTCTTTGACCACATCGACAGTCACATCGACGAGCATGTCGAGAACCTGCAGAAGTGGATTCGGCAGCCTTCCATCTCAAACTCGGGCGAAGGGATTCCCGAGACGGCGGAGATGGTGAAGGGATACTTCGACAAGCTTGGTTGCCAGGAATCAAAGGTCTATGACCTTGGTATGACGGAGTGGGGCCAGGCCGGCAATCCGGTCGTTTACGCACACTGCGACGAGGGTGCGCCGAAGACGCTGCTGATCTATTGGATGTATGACACCATGCCGGTCACACAGCCTGACTTGTGGGTAGCTCCTCCGTTTGAAGGACGCCTGGTCGATGGCGCAACTGCGGGTATCGATCCAAAGATCAAGAAGGTTCTGATCGGCAGAGGCGCGGTGAATTCAAAAGGCCCCCAGATGACGGAGCTCAATGCGTTAATGTCCATGAAGCAGACGCTGGGTAAGTTGCCGGTGAATCTTATCTTCATTGCGGAAGGCGATGAGGAGCGTATGTCGATGGGGCTGCGCAAATTTGTAACTACTCATCCGGAACTAGTGCGGCCCGCAGATGCCATGATGATGTTTGGCGTTCCAGGCTTCGGTCTGTTGGGTGGTTCCGAAGGTCTGATGTACATCGAGCTCACGACGAGCGGAACGAAGTGGGGACGCGGACCAACGGTCTCTGACATTCACGGGTCCTTCAAACGCTCGGTCGACAGTCCCGCCTGGCGTCACATTCAGATGCTCGCGTCACTCACTTCGAAGGATGGCAATACCCCTGCCATTGCCGGGTGGAATGAAGGGATCGAGCCTTTGACCCCCGCCGAGATGGAGGTACTGAAGCAGGCCGCTGGAAAAGTGGATATGAAGAAAGCGGCGGCGAATCTTGGTGTGGCGCGGTTCATCTCAGACGACCCAATGACGATGACGAAGATGATGCGTACTGGCACGGTCCTTAATATGGATGGCATCTGGGGCGGCAATATGTATGCGGGTGGATCGGGGGCGATTCTGCCGAACAAGATCACATCCAAACACTCGATTCGCTATGTCCCGAATCAGCATTCCGCGGACATTCTCAAGAAGATTCGCGCCCAACTCGATAAGAACGGATACAAGGATGTGGAACTGCGGCTCATCGGGGATCAGCCCTGGTCCAAGATGTCGTACAACACCGATGTTGCCCATGCGATCGAGAAGATGTACGACGTGTACCACGTTCCGTATCCGAAGCCTGTCGATGGAGAGAGCGTTCTGGAGGGTAGCGGAGGTTCGGGTGCGTGGCCATCGTATCTCTTCACTACCGGGGCACAGGGAGATCCCAGCATTACCCCCATCGGCATACCGATCGCAGCGGGTGCCATGGGAAGTGGGGGCCGCGCCCATGCCGCGAATGAATACTGGGTGATCGAAGGAGCAGACAAGACGGGAGGCCTGGCAACGGCGGAGAAGTCCTTTGCGACTCAAGTCTATTTTTACTCCACGATGACCACCACGCCACCGAAGAGTAGCCAGCACAAATAGGTTGGAGACTTATTCGTTCAACGTTTGAAAGCGATACTCGACAGATCTTCTGGAGGTTGCATGCGCCCTATAGTCAAAGCGGTACTCCTTTCAACAGCCATTGCTCTGAGCGGATGTAAGGAAAAAGCAACGGTCGCTCCCTCGGTAGCAAAGAAGCCGACACTGGGTATTCGTCCAACGGGCGATGAATCGATCAAGATCGATTTGAGCAAGATCTCACCCGAGGAGCAGAAGGTATTTCAATACATCGATGAGCATATCGATGAGCACGTAGAAAACCTTCAGCATTGGATTCAACAGCCGTCCATCTCAAACTCGGGCGAAGGCGTTCCGGAGACGGCGGAGATGGTGAAGGGCTTCTTCGACAAGCTGGGTTGCCAGCAGACGAAGGTATACGACGTGGGTATGACCGAGTGGGGTCAACCCGGCAATCCGGTCGTCTACGCCAAGCTCGATTCCGGGGCGCCTAAGACACTACTGATCTATTGGATGTATGACACGATGCCCGTTACCCAGCCCGATCTCTGGGTAGCGCCACCGTTTGAAGGTCGTCTCGTGGATGGCAAGACTGCCGGTCTGAATCCCGCCTATAAGAAGGTGCTGATCGGACGTGGCGCCGTGAACTCCAAGGGACCGGAGATGACGGAGTTGAACGCCCTGATGTCGATGAAGAATGTGATGGGCAAGCTTCCGGTCAATCTGATCTTCATTGCTGAAGGGGATGAAGAGCGGATGTCGATGGGCCTTCGGAAGTTCGTAACGACTCATCCGGAGCTCATCAAGCCCGCCGACGCCATGCTCATGTTCGGTGGACAGAGCGGAAACGGAGCTGCATCCTCCGGCGTTCGCGGCGGCTCGGAGGGCTTGATGTACGTCGAACTGACGACGAGCGGAACCAAGTGGGGACGCGGGCCAACGGTGTCGGACATCCATGGCATCTTCAAGCGCTCGGTGGATAGTCCGGCCTGGCGTCACATCCAGATGCTTGCCTCACTGACTTCGAAGGATGGCAACACGCCGCTCATCGACGGCTTTAGGAATGGTTACCAGGACCTCTCGCCTGGCGATATGGAACGCCTGAAACTGGCTGCGTCGAAGATGGATCTGAAGCAGTCCGCGGCGAATCTCGGTGTCGCGCGTTTCATCTCGGATGATCCATTGACTGTCATGAAGGCCTCGCGCTACGGCACGGCCTTCAACCTGGATGGTATCTGGGGCGGCAACATGTACGCAGGCGGTTCGGGTGCGATTCTGCCGAACAAGATCACCTCCAAGCACTCAATCCGCTATGTCCCCAATATGCACTCCGCGGACATTCTCAAGAGCATTCGCGCACAGCTGGATAAGAATGGCTACAAGGATGTCGAGGTACGACTTATTGGTGACCAGCCATGGTCGACGATGTCGTATGACACCGATGTAGCACGTGCCGTCGAGAAGATGTACGACAAGTTCGGGATCTCCTATCAGGTTCCTGCTTCAGGAGAATCCATCTTGATGGATTCGGGTGGATCCGGAGCCTGGCCAGGATATCTTTTCACCAATGGTCATCAGGGAGATCCGAACATCACACCGATCGGATTACCGATTGCGGGCGGTGGCGTTGGATATGGTGGCCGTGCTCATGCGGCAAACGAGTATTGGCTCATCGAAGGCGCTGATAAGACCTATGGCATGGCAGGCGCCGAGAAGTCCATTGTGGATGAACTGATGAATTACGCCAACACAACTACTTCACCTGGTAAGCCCGGGGTGAAATGATCTTCAGCCTCTTGGGCTCCCCGCTGCATCCGAGATCGCATAGCAGAACAGCGCTATGCGATCTACACCTACATACCGTAGTACGAGGATCGAGGAGGGCAGATGGCATCAGTGATATCGATACGGAATTTGGGCAAGACGTACCAGATGGGTGACATCGCGGTGCATGCTTTGCGGTCCGTGAGTTTGGAGATCGA
>Ga0157290_10000115_pt1 | contig 12090 bp, 11 predicted proteins | sample NitcycUS149409B1_FD_108389 | JGI IMG/M metagenome (GOLD analysis project Ga0157290, IMG submission 108389) | Soil microbial communities from Arlington Agricultural Research Station in Wisconsin, USA - Nitrogen cycling UWRJ-S149-409B-1 | ecosystem: Environmental > Terrestrial > Soil >...
ATCGAGAGGGCGTGACGGTCGTAGTCGAGCGAGTCGTTCTCGGGCTGGTAGCCGCTGTCGGTGACGACCGCCCCCACCCGGAGCAACAGCGCGACGAGCATGATCGCCGCAAGGGGCCGCACGAGCTAGGGGCCACCCTCTCGGGTGGCCCCTTGAAGCTGCGCTTGAGCTGAACGCGGTCCTACGTGGCGCAAACCGCGATCGACTTGAGGTTCCAGTTCGGCGTCATGCCGCTGATCTCGTTCGCGGTCACCAGCCAGCCCGGGCCGTAGATGGCCGAGTTCTGCGAGGTGATCGTGACCTGGCTCGCGGCGGTCCCGTTCGGGCCGATTTCGAAGCCGCCGCCGGTGGCGACGCTGCCGGCCGGGCAGCTGGCGGTCTGGAGCTTGAAATTCGTTTCGTTGGTTTCGGTGGCAGCACTGGCGACGAATTCGGTCGTGCCCAGCTTCGATTCGGCCAGCGACTTCGCTTCGTTAGCGGTGGTCTGGGCCGCATCGGCGGCGCCTTTGGCCGAGTTGGCCGTGGCCTGGGCCGTGTTGGCCGAGGTCTGCGCGGCTTTCGCTTCTTTGGAAGCGGTATTAGCAGCCGAGCTGGCGCTGTTGGCGGTGCCCTGGGCCGCGTTGGCGGTTTTCTGAGCGTTGTTCGCCTTTTTCAGGGCTTTCTGGGCGATGCTTTTGACCGAGGCCGAAACGCTCGCCACCGGGTTGCTCGGACCACCCAAAGCCGGCACCGCGAGGGCGAGGGCGAAAACGAGGCTCAGGGATAGGACTAGGTACCGCTTCTTCATTTGCGCTCCCCTTGATGGGTTCAGGTCGAATGGGCCGGCTCAGCGGCAGGGGCATCATATGGGACTCGCCGGCCGCCTGACAAGGATCAGGACGTTTTATCGATGTCCTGCAAATCAGCCGACGTCGGCGGGAGAAGCCCCAAGCTTGACCGCCGCACAGCGATCCAGGGCGAGATCGGCGACAGCCGCCTCGACCCGACCGGTGGTCTTGTCCACCTGGTCGGCCTTCGCGACAGTCGCCGCTTTCTCGCCGTCGTCGGCGACCCTGGCGAGCGCCGCCAGTTCGATCTCGACTTCGCGCAGCGCCGCCGCGAGGGCTTCGACCTCCGCGGCCCGGTCCGCCGGGATCCCGAGAGCGACCTGGTCGCGCCTCCATTGATCGACGATCGGCACCAGGTTGCGGGCGAAGGCGCCAGGGTCCGCCCCCTGGCGGCGGACCGACTGCCGCTGGGACGCGGCGATGTCCTGCTTGGCTTCCAGGCAGAGGCGATCGGAGGCGACGGTGTAGGCGTCGCGCGGGATCTCCTCCTCGTCGGAGTCCAGGGCGATGAAGGCGGCGACGGCGACGATCAGCGCCAGGGCGGTCAGGCCGGTGAGCGCCCGCGCCTTCGGGGTGGTGCCGACGAGCCCGCGCAAGCGCTCGCGGACCGATTGCCGCTCCCTGGCCTGCTTCTCGCCTCCCGGCAGCTCGGCGCCGCAGGAGGCGCAATACCTCGCGCCCTCTTCGCTCGGGGCGCCGCAGCGGGGACAGTGCACGCGGCCAACCTACCGATCCGCGAGGAAATCGCCTCAGCTAGCCTTGCCCGATGCTCTCGCGACGGCTGCTGCCGATCGTCGCCGCACTGACGCTGGCCCTGGGACCCGGCTGCGGCTCCGGTGGCGAGGAGTCCTCGACCCAGCCCGCGTCCGCCGCCGGCCAGGCCGATGCCGGTGCCCAAGCTCCCTCGACTGCCGGCCAGATGCCTGCGTCCGACGCGAAGGACACCGCGCCGGACGCGCAGGAGGGCGGTGCGCGCAAGCAGCGCTCAGAGGGCAAGACGGAGAAGAGAGCCGATCAGAAGCAAGCAGCGACCCCCGGCGGCGGGAAGCCGTCCGCCGCAACGCGGGACGGCGACAGCCCTTGTCCCGACGGGGTCTCCCGCGAACGCTGCCTGGAGATGATCCGCTCTTCCGAAAGCGCGCAGAGCACCTCCAAGCCGGTGCCGCAGGGCCGTTGCCCCGCCTCCTACTCGAAGGCCCAGTGCGCAGCGGCGGTGCAGGCGTGGGAGGAAGCGGAAGCGGGATCGCAGCAGCAGGAGCCGGGCCAGTGCCCGCCCTCGATCAGTCGCGAGGACTGCGAAAAGATCGCCAGGGAAGCTGGCTACTAGCCGCGGAGCTTGCGGGAAGGGACCGCTCCCGCCCGGTGCAGCAGCAGGCGAAGCCCCATCCACAGGGTCTTCAGGCCGTAGACCGCCCCTGCCCCCACTCCCACCGACGAGGAATCGTCGAGATAGCGCCCGCGGGCCGGAACCTCGGCGATCTTCATCTCGAAGGCGGCCGCCTGCATGAGGATCTCCGAGTCGAAGCTGAAGTCGTTGGAGTTGCGCAGGAACGGGACCGCGAGGAGGAAGTCGCGCGAATAGGCCCGGTAGCCGGTGTGGGCCTCGCTCAGGTCGGTTCCCATCACGAGGTTCTCGATCCGGGTCAGCAGCCGGTTGACGACGTACTTCCAGCGCGGCATCCCGTGGGCAAGGGCCATGCCCTGCTCCGCGAAGCGAGAGCCGAGAACCAGATCGGCTTCGCCGGCGGCGATCGGCGCGCACATCGCCGGGATCAGCTCGGGCTCGTACTGCCCGTCGGGGTGCAGCATCACGACGATGTCGGCCTCGCGCTGCAGGGCCTCCAGGTAGCAGGTCTTCTGGTTCGCCCCGTAGCCGGCGTTGTGGGGGTGCCAGACGAGGTGGATCGGCAGGGTGCGGGCCAGCTCCCGGGTCTCGTCGGTGGAGTGGTCGTCGACCAGGATCACCTCGTCGACGAAGTCCCGGGGGATCGCCGCGACCGTGCGCTCCAGCGTCTTCGCCGCGTTCATCGCCGGCAGGACGACGATCACCTTCCCGGCCGGGCCCGCCTCGCTCATCGATGCCTCGCCTCGGCGTAGACCGTGCCGCCACGCCGCAGCGCCACCTCGAAGGCAGCCGCGCCCAGGGCAAAGGGAAGGAGGACCACAGCGGCAGCGACGATAGCGGCGCGCCGCGCGGGCGAGAGGGCCGCCGAGCGCGCCTCCCGCCTCCTGATCGCGTCGTAGAGGCTCGGCTTGCCCGGCAGCAGCCCGACGAGGCCGTGCAGCCAGCCGAAGACCACCTGGCCGCCGCGGAGGTAGCTCACCCGCTCCACCTCGAAGCCGAGGTCGCGAAGCCTGTCCCGAAGCGCCCTGCCGGTGAGGTGGACGAGGTGGCGCGGCGGGTCGAGGGCGAGCCAGCTGTCGCCGAAGAGCCGCGCCTGCAGGCTGTCCGAGTTGGGGACGGCGATCACGACGACCCCACCGGGGACAAGCAGGCGCCTGGCCTCGACCAGCGCCTCGGCGGGCTCGGGAAGGTGCTCCAGCGAGTGCCAGAAGACCACCGCCGCCCAGGCGCCCTCTTCCTCGCTCGCGAGGCTCCCGCGTCGCACATGGGGCCCGTCGGCGTCGCTGTCGAGCCCAGTCGCCTCCCTCCCCCGCCTGCGCAGGCCCTCGACCAGGGCGCCGTCGCCCGCCCCCACGTCGAGGATCGGGCCCGCTGGCGCGATCCGCTCGAGGCGACCGGCCAGGGCGCCGCGCGCACGACGCAGGAGCAGGTCGCCAACCCCGGAGAAGCGCCCCCCAGGGGGTCGGTACCAGCCGCCGTAGGCCCGCTCCAGCTCAGCCTGGGTAGGCCAGGGCGAGGTGGTCGCCACCCCGCAGCTCGCGCAGCGAACGCGTCCTTTCAACCGCTTCCCCTGCGAGAGCGGGGCGCCGCACCAGACGCAGGCGGTCGGCACTCGAGCTTCCAAGCCTCACCACGAATAGACGGCGGGGCTGGGCTCGGTGCCCTCGGCGTTCGTCGCTTTGACCCGGAAGGTGTGGGGGCCGGCGCTCAGGCCGCTGTAATTGAGGGGGCTCGTGCATGCGGTCCACGCCCCGGCGTCGAGCTGGCAGCTGGCGCTGGCGGTGGGGTCGGTCAGGGCGAAGGTGAAGCTGGCGCTGCCGGCGCCAGTGACGTGGCTGGTGATCAGGGCATGGCCGAACGGAGTGCCGTCGAAGTCTTCCACCGCTTCCGCGAATGACGTCCAAGCCGGCAGGTGTTCGGCTTTTTTGTTCAAGGTCCCGTACCAGGAGGAGTCGTTTTCGGCGGTTTCCGGGTCTTCCCACTGGCGCAGGTTGTAGAGGTAGACGGCGTGCACGTAGGCGTAGCGGTCCAGCGAGAGCTGGTCGAAGATGCCGGCCAGCCAGATCGCCTTCAGCTCCTCCCGCTTCGCCTGCGTTTCCCCGAACATGCAGTCCTCGATGTCCGTGCATGACGAGTAGCCGATCTCGGTGATCCAGATCGGCCGGTTGACGCCGTTGCCGTTCCAGTCGTCGTAGATCCGCTGGGTTTTGGCGAAGGCCGCGGTGAAGCTGCTCGAAGGCTGGTAGTAGGGATCGTGGTGGTAGGGATAGGGATGGATCGCGATCCCGTCGACGTAGTTGCCGAGCGACGGTTCCGCCGCCAGCATTGCGTCGGGCCAGTTGACGGTTTTGCCTTCGATCATGAGGTCGCCCGTCGACTCGACCAGGTAGCGGGTCGCTGCGTTGGCGCTCCGCCCGGCGATCACCGCCGCCTTGTAGAGCGACGCGTAGCGCGCCGGGTCGAGATCGCCGTTGACGAAGAACGGGATATAGGTCTCGTTCCAGATCTCGAAAAAGCTCGGCGCGAGGGAGCCATCGAGTTCCGGGTGGGCGGTCCAGAATTCACCGCCCGGTCCGTAGCGGGCGGCGACATGGGAGACGAACTCCGCGTACTCGGCGTCCGAGGTCGGGTAGGTCCGCTCGCAGACGCTTTCGACTTCGCCGCCGGTCGCCCAGCAGGGCGGAGCGTTGAGGATCGGGAGGATGGTCAGGCCTCGTTCGGCCGCGGTGGAGAAGAGGGTGTCAGTTTTGGGCCAGGACCAGGAATCGTCGCTGGGCTCGATCAGCTTCCATTCGACGTCCTCGCGGAGACGGTTGGCGCCGGTTTCGACCACCTGTTCCTGCGCCGAGATGCCATCGGAGCGCGTGTTGGCGCTGATCCCGAAGTAGAGCTTTCTGGTCCCAGCCACTCCCATATATAGGGACGAGGGCTCGGAGAGCTGGTAGGTGGCTTCCCATTTCAGGTTGTCGCCACAGAGCGATTTTTCTCCCGACGACCGGGTCAGAGGCTCGCTGACCGCTGCGATCGAGGCCGGAGACCCGCCGCTGAGGTCAAGAGAGATCGAGCTGGCGCTGAAGGTGCAGCTGTAGCCAGGGCAGGAGAGTTTCAGCGCCGGCTGGCCGGACCCGCCGTTGCTCAGGGTGACGGTGCCATTGCCGCTGCCGGAGGCTTCGATCTCACCCCAATAGGGAAGGCTCTGCGCGGACACGCTGCAGAAGGGAGCGCAGGACGAGAAGGTCACGCTCGTTACCGTGGCCGTGATCGGAGTTCCCGCCGCGGAGCTGCTGCCCGCCACCGTCGAGCCACCGCAGAAGACGGTCCCTTTGTCCGACATCAGTCGGGCTTGGCCTTCCGAGAGAGCGCCGCGGAGGTCGATCCCGATCGGATACCCCTTCCCTTCCGGGCAGGGCGACGTGCTGCTGCTGCATAGAGCTATCGCCGGCGCCGAGCGGAATGCCGCGAACACCGCCATCGGTTCGGTGATCCGGTAGATGCCGCTCCATTTCAGCGCTTTGCCGCAGAACGATTCTTCGCCCGCTTCCCGGGCCATCGACACGCTCGCCGCCGAGATCAAGGCCGGGGATCCCGCGCTGAGATCGGTTGAGGCTTTCGCCGTTCCGAAGGCGCAGGTTTTTCCGAGGCAGCTCAACTCGATCCTCGGCGGGCCTTTGCCTCCGCTGCTGAGGCTGACCGTGGCGTCGCCTTCGGCCTGAGCCGAGAATTCGGCTTTGTAGGGAAGATTCGCTGCTTTCACCTTGCACCCCAGCGAGCAGCTCGAGAAGGTCAGGCCGGCGAGCTGGCCGAGCAGCGGAGTGCCGGCGGTGCTGGGTTTCAGATCGGCCGTCGACCCCCCGCACGCGAGCGGGATTTTTTCGCTGACCAGCGCGACCGACCCTTCGGCGACGCCGTGCAGTTCGGTCCCAAGCGAGTACGCGTCTCCTTCTGGACAGGGCGAGGCGCTGTTGGAGCAGAGGACGGTCGCGTCCGCTGGCGCAGCCAACGACGCGCTCAGTCCGAGCGAGAGCAGGACGAGGAGGACGGCCACCCAGCCGGCTCGCAGGCGGACGGAGTCGGCCTCAGCCATCGGCCCGCTCGGCCCGCTCCGCCTCTTCGGCGAGGCGCTCGACCAGCTTGGCGAAGGCGTGGACCCCCTCGTCGACCTTGCCGTAGCCGCCGGCGACGTAGCGGGCGTAGACGCCCTCGAGGATGATCGCCAGCTTCCAGTAGCCGAGGGCGACGTAGAAGCCGAGGTCGGAGAGGTCGCGGCCGCTGCCCTCCGCGTAGCGGGCGGCGATCTCTTTCTGAGTGGGGAATCCGGGGGCGAGGTTGGCGGGCATCCCGAGGGCGACGACGTCGTCGCCGCGCTCGGGCCAGTAGGCCATCAGCAGGCCGACGTCGGCGAGCGGGTCGCCGAGGGTGCAGAGCTCCCAGTCGACCACCGCCGCCACCTCGCCGCGGTCGGTGAGGATCATGTTGTCGAGGCGGTAGTCGCCGTGGACGATGGTCGCCGGCCCCTGCTCGGGGATGCGGGCCGAGAGCGCCGCGTGGACCCGGTCGATCGCCTCCAGCTCGCGGGTCTTCGACTTCTCCCACTGGCCCTGCCAGCGGTGCAGCTGGCGGGCGACGTAGTCCTCCTTGCGGCCGAGGTCGCCGAGCCCGGCGGCGTCGGGATCGACGGCGTGGATCTGGACCAGGGTGTCGGCGACGCGCTCGCCGATCGCCCTCCGGTCGGCCTCGTCAGGGAAGATCTCCGCCTCGGCGAGCCCGCGCAGGACCGGCCCCTCGACGAACTCCATCACGTAGAAGGGGGCGCCGTTGACGCTCTCGTCCTCGCAGAGCCCGACCACCGGCGCAACCGGCACCTCGGTCTCTCCGAGGGCGGAGACGACCTTGAACTCGCGGCCCATGTCGTGGGCCGAGCCGAGCCGCTTGCCGAGCGGCGGCCGCCGCAGCGCCCACTGCCGGCCGGCGGCGTCGCTGACCCGGTAGGTGAGGTTCGAGTGGCCGCCGGCGATCCGCTCGAAGCGCAGCGGCAGGTCGACCGCGGGGACGCTCTCGCCGAACCAGGCTTCGAGCGGCTTCGGGTCGATTCCGTCCGGAGCCGCGACGGTGCCGTCTTGCTCGGTAGCCTCGTCAGCCATCGGGGCTCAAGCATATTCACGATCCAATCGACGGCTGAGCCCGTCGCTCGCCAACCGCCTGCGGATCGGGTTCGCGATCGGCTTTGCCGTGCTGACCGCGATGGCGGTGATCGGCGTCGGCCGCTTCATCCAGCAGCGCCAGGACTACGAGGACGCGATCGCCCGCTCCTACCAGGTGGAGATGGAAGCGCGGGTCGAGATCGCCCAGGGGACCAGCGGCAAGGCGGCGCGCGAAACGGTCCACCAGCAGATCGACCGCCGCGAGGAACTGCAGGACGAGATCTCCGGCGACACCCGCGACACCGCCCTGCTCGTCGCCGCCGGGCTGATCGCCGGCCTGACCGGGGCGCTGCTGCTGTTCAGCGGCCTGATCTCCTCGATGCGAAGGCCGCTGGAGGAGCTGGTCGCGGCCGCGGGCCGGCTCGCCTCCGGCGACCGCAGCGCCCGGGTCGAGGTCGGCGGCCTCTCGGAGACGGCGACCCTCGGCGCCGCCTTCAACGAGATGGCCGAGGAGCTGGAGCAGGAGGAAAGCCGGCGCGAAGAGCTGGACCGCCTCAAAGACGAGTTCGTCCTCACCGCCTCGCACGAGCTGCGCAGTCCGCTGACCTCGGTCCAGGGCTTCGCCGAGCTGCTGATGCTCGACCGCGACTCGCTCACCCCTCAGCAGGCCGAGACGGTGGAAATCATCCTCGACAACTGCCGCCACCTGGTGCGGCTGCTGAACAACCTGCTCGACCTGGCTCGCTCGGACGTCGGCCGCCTGGCGATCCAGCCGCAGCCGACCGAGGTCGCGCCGCTCGTTGAAGACGTGGTGCGTACGATGCGCGCCCAAACCGAGGCGGGGAACCAGTCGCTGAGCGAAGACCTGCCGCCGGGCCTGCCGCCGATCAACGTCGAGGCGGACCGGATAAGACAAATACTTGTGAACTTGCTTACGAATGCGCATGAGTACTCGCCCGAAGGTGCGTCCATCACGGTCGCGGCCCGGCCCGTCGGCGCCGAGGTGGAGATCAGCGTGAGCGACAACGGACAGGGCATCCCCGAGGACCAGATCGGCCGCATCTTCGACCGCTTCACCCGCGGCGACGCGGGCCTGACGCAGCGGGTCGGCGGCACCGGCCTCGGCCTGGCGATCTCGAAATCGCTGGTCGAGCTGCACGGCGGCAGCATCGCGGCCGAATCGACGGTCGGTGTCGGCTCCACCTTTCGGGTGCGGCTGCCGATCGCCTCGGGACCGGCGCTGGGCGGCGGCAACGGCCAGGGCCGGACCGCGGCGGAGGCGAGCTGATGGCGACGATCCTGGTCGCGGACGACTCGGAGACGATCCTGCTGCTGATGCGGACGCGGCTGGAGATGGCCGGTCACACGGTCGAGACCGCAGCCGACGGGCAGGAGGTCCTCGACCACGTCTCCAACGGCATCGTCCCCGACATGCTGCTGCTGGACGCGATGATGCCGCGCAAGTCCGGGATCGACGCCCTGCGCGAGCTGCGCGCCGCCGGCTGGGAGGTCCCGGCCCTGATCGTCAGCGCCCACCAGAACGCCGGCGACGCCGACGCGCCGACCGACCTCGACATCGAGGCCTTCGTCACCAAGCCGATCGACTTCGACCGGCTGCTGGAGACAATCGCCGAGCTGACGGCGCACCCCAGCTAGGAGCTTCCGCGCCTAGCTCTTGGCGATCTCGAGGCGGATCTCCTTGCCCTCGAGCTTAGTGCCGTCGAGGAACTCGACAGTGCGCTCGGCCAGCTCGGGATCGACCTCGACGAAGGAGAAGCGGTGCAGGACGCGGACGTCGTGGATGGCCTCCTCGGGGAGGACGGCGCCCTCGCGCAGCGCCCAGCGGAGGGCCTCCTCGTTGATGCCGCTGTTCTCGCCGCGGTTGACGAAGAGCTTGGTGGTCGCCGCCTTCTCGCCGTCCTCGGCGGCGCCGTTGGCCTCGGCGCGCGGCGCCGGCTTGCGGCCCTCGCGGCGCTCCCCCCGCTCGCGCTCGCGGCGGCGCGGGCGCGGCGCGTGTTCGAGCCGCTCCTCGGGGGTCTCCCACTCGCCGATCGAGGTCTTCACGTCGCGCTCGATGCGGCCGATCTCGTCGCGCTGGTCGGGGGTGACGAAGGTGATCGCGCGCCCGGTCCGCCCGACGCGGCCGGTGCGCCCGATCCGGTGCACATAGGTCTCCGAGGAGTTCGGCACGTCGTAGTTGATGACGTGGGTGACGTGCTCCACGTCGAGCCCGCGGGCGGCGATGTCGGTCGCCACCAGCAGCTTCACGCGGTGGTCCTTGAAGGAGATCATCACCCCGTCGCGGACCCCCTGGCTGAGGTCGCCGTGCAGCGCCTTCACGTCGAGGCCTTTGTCCTTCAGCGTCTTCTCCAGCTTCGAGGCGCCGATTTTGGTCCGGGTGAAGATGATCGCCTGCTCGGGCTCTTCGGTCTTCAGCAGCTCGACCAAGCGCGAGGCCTTCTCCTTGGCGGGGACCTCGACGAAGGCCTGGGAGATCTTGTCGACCGTCAGCTGTTTCGGGGTGATTTTGATCGTCACCGGGTCGTACATGTAGCCCTCGGCGAGCTTCTTGATCGGCGGCGGCATCGTCGCCGAGAAGAGCGCCGTCTGGCGCCCGCTCGGGCACATCCGCAGGATCTTCTCGACGTCCTCGATGAAGCCGAGGTCGAGCATCTCGTCGGCCTCGTCGAGGACCACGTAGCGGGCCGCGGTGAGGACCAGCGAGCGCCGCGACATCAGGTCCATCATCCGGCCGACGGTGGCGACGACGACGTGGGCGCCGGAGCGCAACTGCGACTGCTGCGAGCGAATCGGGGCGCCGCCGAAGACGGCGACGATCTCGATCGGCAGGTGCTCGGCGAAGGTGCGCAGCGCCTGGGTCACCTGGATGCAGAGCTCCCGCGTCGGGGTGAGGACGACCGCCTGCACCTCGTCGTTGTCGGGGTCGAGGTACTGCAGCAGCGGCAGCCCGAAGGCGGCCGTCTTGCCGGTCCCGGTCTGGGCCTGGCCGATCACGTCGTGGCCGCCGAGCAGCTCCGGGATCGCCTGCTCCTGGATCGGCGTCGGCTCCTCGAAGCCAAGCTCGTCCAGCGCCTGCTGGATGTCAGGCGAGAGGCCTAGGTCCTTGAATGCGGTCACTTATTAAGTGCAGTCATTGAGAAGAGGTCACTTAGAAGGGTCCAGCAGGAGCTTGCCGGTGGTGCGGCGGGCGATCAGGTCTTCGTGCGCCCGCTTCGCTTCCGACAGTGGGTAGACCTCACCGATCGTAACCGCCAGCTCGCCTTTGGCCAGCGCCCCGAGCAGGTCGCCGATCATCGGCACCAGCAGGTCGGGGCGCGTCAGCAGGTGGGCGAGCCAGAAGCCGATCACGGCCTTGGAGCCGCGCAGCAGCGAGGCGGTCGAGATCTCGCGCTGCTCGCGCGAGGCGATGCCGAAGACGACCATCCGGCCCAGCGGCGCCAGCACGCCCATCTCGGCGTCGAAGGCGTCGCCGCCGCTCATGTGGAGGACCGCGTCGACGCGCTTGCCCTCGTTGGCCTCGCGGATCGCCTCGCCGAGGTCCTCGGCGCGCGAGTCGACGGTGGCGTCGGCGCCGAGGCTCGTGACCAGCTCGCGCTTCTCCTCGCTGGAGGCGAGGCCGATCACTTTCGCGCCGGCCCGCTTGGCCAGCTGCACCGACAGCGAGCCGGTGCCGCCGGCGGCGGCCTCGACGACGATCGTCTCCCCCGGCTCGATCCGGGCGCAGCGGTGGACCAGCGCCATCGCGGTCAGCCCCTGCAGCAGCCCGCCCGCTCCCTGGTCGTAGTCGACCCCCTCGGGCAGCTCGATCAGCTGCCCCTGCGGGACCGCGACCTTCTCCGCGTAGCCGCCGCTGCCGAGCAGGGCGACGACGCGGCGGCCGTCGTTGGTCTGGCCGGCGATCTCGGCCCCCGGGATCAGAGGCAGGGTCTGCTCGGCCAGGTAGTCGTTGCGGGAGGCGTGGGTGTCGGCGAAATTGATGCCGCTGCGCTTGACGTTGACGACGATCTCGGCGAGCTTCGGGCTCGGGTCGGCGACGTCTCGGTAGTCGAGGACCTCGGGGCCGCCGAACTCGTCTATCTGGATCGCTTTCATCGGGCGGTGAGTCTCGCAGGCCAGGCGCTAGGCTGCCGTCCGCATGTCGCTCACGGTTGTCGGATCAATCGCCTTCGACGCGGTCAAGACCCCGTTCGGGGAGCGCGAGCGGATGCTCGGCGGCGCCGCCGTCCACTTCTCGCTCGCGGCCAGCTTCTTCACCGAGGTGCGCCCGGTCGGGCCGGTCGGCGACGACTTCGGCCCCGAGCAGTTCGCGGTGCTGGAGCAGCGCGGGGTGCTGTGCGACGACATCGAGCGGGTCGAGGGCGGCCAGTCCTTCTTCTGGCGGGGCCGCTACGAGTACGACCTCAACGTCGCCCACACCGAGGACACCCAGCTCGGCGTCTTCGGCGAGTTCGAGCCGAAGCTCTCGGCGGCGGCCGAGGCGGCGGACACGCTCTTCCTCGCCAACATCCAGCCCGACCTGCAGCGCCAGGTGCGGGCGCAGTGCGGCTCGGCGCGCTTCTCCGCGCTGGACTCGATGAACCTCTGGATCGACACGGCGAAGGACTCGCTGCTGGCGGCGATCGCCGAGGTCGACTGCCTGATCGTCAACGACGCCGAGATCCGCCAGCTCACCGGCGAGCCCAACCTCGCGCGCGCCGCGCGCGAGGTGATGGCGCACGGCCCGCGCGCCGTGGTCGCCAAGCAGGGCGAGTACGGC
>Ga0157290_10000116_pt1 | contig 12068 bp, 8 predicted proteins | sample NitcycUS149409B1_FD_108389 | JGI IMG/M metagenome (GOLD analysis project Ga0157290, IMG submission 108389) | Soil microbial communities from Arlington Agricultural Research Station in Wisconsin, USA - Nitrogen cycling UWRJ-S149-409B-1 | ecosystem: Environmental > Terrestrial > Soil >...
CCGCCCGGCGCGCGTCGCCGACCAGGAAGATCGCCGCCAGGTAGGCACCGCCAACCACGAACATCAACCCGATCAAGAGCGGCAGCGGCTGCAGCCAGGAGCTGAAGGCGTCGCCGTTGCCGTCGGCGGGGACGTTTTCAGCGGCGATCGCGCCGACCACCGTGCCCATGAAAAAGGGAGTGAGCAGCGAGGAGATCGCGAAGGTGGCGCCGGCGGCGCGGCGGCCGGAGAGGCCCTCGATCGACTTGCGGAAGGCGAAGCCGGAGCCGCGCAGGATGATCCCGAAGGCGGCGACCGTGATCGGCACGTAGAGGGTCGTCATCACCGCGTAGAAGGCCGAGGGGAAGGCGGTCCAGAGGACGACCAGGATGAAGATCAGCCAGACGTGGTTCGCCTCCCAGACGGGGGTCAGCGAGCGCTGGATCGTCGCCCGCGGGCGCTCGCCCCGCTCGGCCCCGCCGGCTACGAGATCCCAGAAGCCGCCGCCGAAGTCGGCGCCGCCGAACAGCGCGTAGAAGGTGACCCCGGCCCAGAGGATCACCGCCGCGGCATCGGCCAGGCTCATGCGCCGGCCTCCGTTCGCGGCGCGTAGGGGGTGTCGCCCTCCGGCTCGGCTCCGCCCTCGCGCCAGCGCTTCGACATCGCCCGCAGGACGCCGATCGTGATCGCGGTCAGCGCCGCGTAGATCGACATCACCAGGGCAAAGGTGAACCAGATCCCGTCGGCCTTGGTCACCGCTTCGGAGGTCCGCATGTAGCCCTGGACGATCCACGGCTGGCGGCCGACCTCGGTGACGATCCAGCCGCACCACAGGGCGACGATCGCGCCGGCCCCGGAGACCGCGACCGCGCGCAGAAACCACGGCGTCTGCGGGATGTCGCGGCGCCGCCACCAAGCGAAGGCGAACCAGAGGCCGAGGCCCATCAACGCCGTGCCGATCCCGACCATCGTGTCGAAGGAGAGGTGGAGCAGGGTGTTCGCCGGTGGCTCTTCGTCGTCCGGGATGTCGTTCAGCCCGGTCACCTTGGTGTCGAAGCTCCAGCCGACCAGGAAGGAGTCGAGGTCGGGGATCGCGATCGCCCCCTTGACCCCGTCGTCGGTGCAGATGCCGCCGACGTACTCGTCCTGGTGGGTGCCGGTCTCCTGGATGCACTCCATCGCCGCGAACTTGGCCGGCTGGTGGTCGGCGACTTCGCGCGCCGCGGTGTCGCCGACGAAGAGCTGGACAGGGGTGGCGATGCAGGCGATCGTCAGCGGGATCAGCAGGCCGAGCCGGTGCAGGCGGTCGCGCCGCCCCTTCAGCATCCCGACCGCGTAGATCGAGGCGACGAGGAAGCCGACCACCATGTAGGCGGCGAGCAGCATGTGCGGCACCTCGTAGCCGGTCGCCGGGTTGAGCAGCACCTTCAGCGGCTCGACGTCGATGACCTCGCCGGCAGCGTTGAGGGTGAAGCCCTGCGGCTGGTTCATCCAGGAGTTGGCGGCGACGACCGCGAAGGCGCCGCCGATCCCGGTGATCACCATCGGCACCCCGGCCCAGAAGTGCGCCCAGGGCTTGAGCCGCTTCCAGCCATAGATGTAGACGGCGAGGAAGATCGCCTCGAGGAAGAAGAAGATGCCCTCGATCGCGAAGGCGACGCCGAAGGCAGCCCCGAAGCGGTCCATGAACTCCGGCCAGAGCAGGCCGAACTCGAAGCTCAGCAGGGTGCCGCTGACGGCGCCGACGGCGAAGGTGACCGCCATCGCTTTCGACCAGCGCCGGGCCAGCTCCATCGCCGCCTCGTCGCCCTTCTTCAGCCCCAGGCAGTTGGCGACGAGGATCGTCGCGGGCAGGGCCACCCCGAGGCAGGAGAAGACGATGTGGAAGCCGAGCGTCCACGCCATCTGGTTGCGCGCGGCGAGCAGGTTCGACGACTCCGCCAGGGGAAGCGGGTCGAACGGCAGCATGCTCGCGAGGTTACCGGCGCAGGCTGCGGTAGCGCCGGATCAGCGCGTTGGTGGAGCTGTCGTGGCGCAGCTTCGGCTCCGCCTCGGACTCGAGCTCGGGGATGATCGCCTTGGCCAGGACCTTGCCCAGCTCGACCCCCCACTGGTCGAAGGAGTCGATCCCCCAGATCGCTCCCTGGGTGAAGACGCTGTGCTCATAGAAGGCGACCAGGGAGCCGAGGGTCGCCGGCGTCAGCCGCTCGGCGAGGATCGTGTTCGAGGGCCGGTTCCCCTCCATCACCCGGTGGGGGACGACCTCCTCGGGCGTCCCCTCCTCCCGCACCTGCTCGGGCGTTTTGCCGAAGGCGAGCGCTTCGCCCTGGGCGAAGACGTTGGACATGAGGATGTCGTGGTGGCGGCCGAGCGGGTTGAGCGTGTTGCCGAAGCCGATGAAGTCGCAGGGGATCAGTCGCGTCCCCTGGTGGATCAGCTGGTAGAAGCTGTGCTGGCCGTTGGTCCCCGGCTCGCCCCAGTAGACGGCGCCGGTGTCGTAGTCGACGCGGGCGCCGTCGAGGGTGACGTGCTTGCCGTTCGACTCCATCGTCAGCTGCTGCAGGTAGGCCGGGAAGCGGTGCAGGTACTGGTCATAGGGCAGGACCGCCTGCGTTTCGGCGCCGAAGAAGTCCGTGTACCAGACCGCCAGCAGGCCGTGGAGCAGCGGCAGGTTGGCGCCGGTCGTAGCCGTGCGGAAGTGCTCATCCATCGCGTGGAAGCCGGCCAGCATCTCCGCGAAGCGGGCCGGCCCGATCGCCAGCATCGTCGAGAGCCCGATCGCCGAGTCCATCGAGTAACGGCCGCCGACCCACTCCCAGAAGCCGAACATGTTTTCGGTGTCGATGCCGAACTTGTCGACCTCCTCGGCGTTGGTCGAGACGGCGACGAAGTGCTTGGCGATCGCCTCCTCCTCCCCGCCGAGCCCGGCCAGCGCCCACTCGCGGGCGGTGTGCGCGTTGGTCATCGTCTCCAGCGTGGTGAAGGTCTTGGAGGAGATGACGAAGAGCGTCTCCTCGGGGTCGAGGTCGCGGGTCTTCTCGGCGAAGTCGGTGCCGTCGACGTTGGAGATGAAGCGGAAGGTCATCTCGCGCCTCGAGTAGTGCTTCAGCGCCTCGTAGGCCATCACCGGGCCGAGGTCGGAGCCGCCGATGCCGATGTTGACGACGGCGCGGATCGGCTTGCCGGTGTGGCCGCGCCACTCGCCCGAGCGCACCCGCTCGCTGAAGGCGGCCATCCGGTCGAGCGTCTCGTGCACCTCCTGGACCACGTCGACCCCGTCGACCACCAGCGAGCGGTTGCGCGGCATCCGCAGCGCCACGTGGAGGACGGCCCGGTCCTCGGAGACGTTGATGTGCTGGCCGGCGAACATCGCGTCCCGCCGCTCGGCGACGCCGCGCTGCTGGGCCAGCGAGCCGAGCAGCAGCAGGGTCTCGTCGGTGATCCGGTTCTTCGAGAAGTCGAGGTAGAGCCCGGCGCCCTCGGCGATCAGCCGCTCGCCGCGCTCGGGGTCGGCGGCGAACAACTCGCGCAGATGGGTATCGCCGATCTGCTCGAAGTGGGACTGCAGCTCGGCCCAGGCGGGCGCCTGGCGCAGCGCCGAGGGCTCCGTCACCCGGCCGTGACCCCGCTCTGCTCCTCGATCGAGCTCAGCAGCTCTTGCCAGGACTTGTTGAAGGCCTCTTTGCCCTCCTCCTGGAGGCGGGTCGCCAGGGCGGCGACGTCGATCCCGGCCTCGGCGAACTCGGCCAGGACCTGCTCGGCGTTGCCGCCGTCCTTGGGGAAGAGGTCGGTGACCTGGCCGTGGTCGGCGAAGGCGTGCAGGGTCGGCTCGGGCATCGTGTTGACCGTGAACGGCGAGGCGAAGGCCTCGATGTAGAGCGTGTCGGAGGCGTCGGGGTCCTTGGTCCCGGTGCTGGCCCAGAGCAGCCGCTGCGGCCGCGCGCCCTCGTTCATCAGGCGTCGCATCCGGTCGGACTCCAGCAGCTCGTTGTAAGCGCGGAAAGCCCGACCGCCGACCGCGATCCCCAGCCGGTTGACGAGCTGGTCCGGCACCTCATTGCCGACGGCGACGTCCCAGCGGCTGATGAAGAGCGAGGCGACGGAGGCGACGTTCGGGTCGAGACCGGCCTCGATCCGCCGCTCGAGCCCGCGCATGTAGGCGTCGGCGGCGCCGAGGTACTGCTTGTCGTCGAACAGCAGGGTGACGTTGATCGGGACGCCGGCGAAGATCGCCTCCTCGATCGCCTCCCGCCCGGCCTCGGTGCCGGGGATCTTGATGAAGATGTTGTCCCGCTCGCCCTTGGCGTGCAGCGCCTTGGCCTCCTCGATCGTCGCCGGGGCGTCGTCGGCGATCAGCGGCGAGACCTCGAGCGAGACGAAGCCGTCGACGCCGGCGGTGCGGCGGTGGACGTCGGCGAAGAGGTCGGCGGCGTCGCGCAGGTCGGCCAATGCCAGCTCGAAGAAGATCTTCTCGTTCTCGTTGGCGCCGACTCCCTCGCCGGCCGCCGCCCTGGGCGCCAGCTCGGCGATCTGCTCGTTGTAGGCGTCGCCGCCGGAGATCGCCTTGTCGAAGATCGACGGGTTCGAGGTCAGGCCGGTGACCGAGAGGTCGCGGATGTAGCCCTCCAGCACCCCCTCGCGCAGCATCGGCCGCGTGATGTTGTCGAGCCAGAGGCTCTGTCCCAGGTCGTGCAGGCGCTGCGTCGGCTTCATTCGGGGCGCCCCCTTAAGGCGTTGGGTTGACGGTCGCGCGCTCGGCGAGCGCTCGCGCCACCTTGGTGACGTTGTCGACGGTGAACCCGAACTCTGCCTCGACGTCCGCGAACGGCGCCGACTGCCCGAAGGTGGTCATGCCCATGATGGCACCCTCGCTTCCCACCCATCTCTCCCAGCCGAGCGGCGAGGCCTCCTCGATCGCGAGCCGGGCGGTGACGTCGGGGGGCAGCACCTCGTCGCGGTAGGCCTGGTCCTGCTTTTCGAAGATCTCCCAGCAGGGGAGGCTGACGACGCGGCTGCGGATCCCGTCCTCCTTGAGGCGCTCGTGGGCGCCGACCGCGAGCTGGACCTCGCTGCCGGTGGCGATCAGGATCAGCTCCGGATCGCCGTCCTCGGGGTCGGCGAGGACGTAGCCGCCGCGCTGGACCCCCTCGGCCGAGGCGTACTTGGAGCGGTCGAGCACCGGCACGTTCTGGCGGGTCATCACCAACGCCACCGGGCAGTGGGTGCGGTTCAGGGCGATCTTCCATGCCTCCGTCACCTCGTTGGCGTCGGCCGGCCGGATCACGTCCAGCTCCGGCATCGCCCGCAGGCCGGCGAGCTGCTCGACCGGCTGGTGGGTCGGGCCGTCCTCGCCCAGCCCGATCGAGTCGTGGGTGAAGAGGTGGACGACCGGCAGCTCCATCTGCGCCGAGAGGCGGATCGCGGCACGGCCGTAGTCGGAGAAGGTGAGGTAGGTCGACCAGAGCGGGCGCAGCTTCGCCGTTGACATCCCGCTGCAGGCGGCAGCGGCGGCGTGTTCGCGGATCCCGAAGTGGACCTGGCGACCGTCGTAGCTGCCCGGCTCGTACTGGTCGGCGTCGCTGAGCCGGACCGAGGTCGAGTCGGTCAGGTCGCAGGAGCCGGCGATCAGCCACGGCACCTTCGCGGCGATCGCGTTCTGGACCTTGTTCGAGGCCTTGCGGGTCGCGACGCCCTTCTCTTCGTCGGCCTCGAAGCTCGGCAGGTCGGCGTCCCAGCCGTCGGGCAGGCGGCGGCGCTGCATCAGCTCCAGCTCGGCTGCCTTCTCGGCGTTGCTGCTCTTGAAGTCGTTGAGCTTCTCGACCCAGGCGGAGTGCGCCTCGGCGCCGCGCTTGCCGATCACCTCGTCGAAGCGCTCGCGGACGCCGTCGGGGACGAGGAACTTGGCGTCCTTCGGCCAGCCGTAGACCTCCTTGGTCAGTTCGATCTCCTCTTCGCCCAGCGGTTCGCCGTGGGCCGACTCGGTGTCCTGCTTGTTCGGCGAGCCCCAGCCGATGTGGCTGTCGACGACGATCAGGGTCGGGCGGCCGATCTCGGCCTTGAACTGGTTGAAGGCTTTGCCGAGCAGCGCGGTGTCGTTGGCGTCGCCGACCCGGATCACGTTCCAGCCGTAGCCCTCGAAGCGGCTGAGGACGTCGTCGGAGAAGGCGAGCGCGGTGTCGCCGTCGATCGAGATGTGGTTGTTGTCGAAGATCCAGCAGAGGTTGTCGAGCTTCAGGTGGCCGGCGAGCGAGGCCGCTTCGTGCGAGATCCCCTCCTGCAGGCAACCGTCGCCGGCGAGCGCGTAGGTGTCGAAGTCGAACAGCTCCGCCCCGTAGGTGGCGCCGAGCCACTTCGAGGCCATCGCCATCCCGACCGAGGAGCCGACCCCCTGGCCGAGCGGCCCGGTGGTGGTCTCGACCCCGGTGGTCCAGCGGTACTCGGGGTGTCCGGGGGTGCGCGACTTCAGCTGGCGGAAGCTTTCGATCTCCTTCAGCGAGCAGGCCGGCTCGTCGGTGACGTTGTAGTTCTCGTCGACCCTGCGGACGCCGGCGAGGAAGATCATCGAGTAGAGGAGCATCGAGGCGTGGCCGGCCGAGAGGACGAAGCGGTCGCGGTTCGGCCAGACCGGATTGGCAGGGTCGTAGCGCAGGTGGTTCTGCCAGAGCTCGTAGGCGACGGGCGCCAGCGACATCGGCGTCCCCGGGTGGCCGGAGTTCGCCTTCTGGACGGCGTCCATCGAGAGGGTGCGGATGGTGTTTATTGCGAGCTGATCGATGTCCTGAGTCATTGGCCCGATCCTAGAGATTCGGCGGACCCGATCAGCGCGCCGAGCGTCAGGGCTCGATCCGGGTGACGGTGCCATCTCCGTTATTTGCGACCCAAACCGCCTCGCCGCCGACCGCGACGGCGCCAGGTTCGGGCCCGACCTCGATCGGGGCGCCCTCGACCTCGCCGCTCTTCAGGTCGATCCTGGACACCGCGTCGTCCTCGCGGTCGGCGACCCAGACGGTGCTGGTGCCGGCGTCGATCCCGCCCGGGTGGCCGTCGAGGTCGATCTTGTCGACCACCTCCCGCAGCGAGGGGTCGACCTTGGACACGGTGCCTTCGCGGCTGTTGGCGACCCAGACGAAGCCACCGGCGACGGTGAGGCCGGCGGGGCCGCGGCCGACCCGGATCGGTTCGCCGGCGACCAGCCTGGCGGGGTCGAGGCGGCGGATGACGCCGGCGTCGGCGATTGCGACCCAGAGGCCGGCGTCGCCCCAAGCGAGGCGCAGCCCCGGCGCCTGCGGCGGCAGCCCGGCGCGGTAGAGGCTGGCGCCTTCGGCGTTGACCGCGCTGACGCCCTTGCCGCCGAGGTCGGCGAGCCAGACCCGGTTGCCGCCGAGGGCGATCGGCCCCGGTTCGCCGCGGACGGCGATCTTCCTCACCCTGCCGCTGCGCGGTTCGAGCCGCAGCAGGGTGCCGTGCTCCGGGTCCGTCACCCAGGTCCACTTGCTGCCGACGCCGACGCCGGAGACGCCGTTGCCGAGCTTGCGGCTGGAGAGGACCTCGCCGCTTTCGGGGTCGAGCCTGGTCAGCGTCCCGTCCTTCTCGCTCGTCACCCAGACCGCCTTCGGGCCGGCGTCGAGGCGCAGCGGCGGGGTACCGATCGCGATCGGGTCCGAGACCTCCGGCCCGTCATCGCCGAGCAGCAGGAAGAGGACGGCGGCGACCATCGCCAGCACGAAGACCGCGGCCCCGCACACCAGCCAGGCGGTCGCCCTCCCCCCTATCCGCCCGAAGAAGCCCCGCGAGCGGTTGGGCGCGGTGGTGCGCTCGCTGCGGTCGCGGGAGAGGACGGCGGTCGGCCGCACCTCCGAGCCTTCGGCGCCGCGGGCGGCGGCGATCAGGGCGCCGGCGGTGGCGTAGCGCGCGGCCGGGTCCTTGGCGACCGCGCGGCGGATCGCCTCGTCGACCCCGTGGGGCATCTCCGGCGGCGTCTCGTCTTCCTCGCGCTCGAAGGGAGCGATGCCGGTGATCGCCTCGTAGAGGACGCAGCCGAGCGAGTAGACGTCGGCGGCCGGGCCGATCGAGTCCCCCCGCCACTGCTCCGGCGACATGTACTGGGCGGTGCCGACGACCGAGGCGCTGCTGGCGGCGCCGCTCTCGTCGATCGCTTTGGCGAGGCCGAAGTCCGAGAGGTAGGCGCGGTCGCCGTCGACGAGGATGTTGTGGGGCTTGACGTCGCGGTGGACGACCCCGGCGGCGTGGGCGGCGTCGAGCGCGTCGGCGACCTGGGCGAGCAGGTTGATCGCGCGCTGCGGCGGCAGCGGCCCCTCCTCGTCGATCAGCTTGCGCAGGTCGCCGCCCTCGACCAGCCGCATCGCCACGACCAGCTCGCCGTCGACCTCGCGCGAGTCGTAGATCGGCACCACCGCGGGATGCTCGAGGCGGGCGGCGAGGCGGGACTCCCGCAGGAAGCGCTCGCGGAAGCCGCGGCGATCGGCGAGCTCGCGGGCGATCACCTTCAGCGCCACCGGCCGGTCGAGGCCGACGTGGGTGGCGCGGTAGACGACGCCCATGCCGCCGCGCGCGATCAGCTCTTCGATCCGGTAGCCGCCGACCTCGTCGCCAATGGAAAAGTCCCCCACCCGGCCGTTATAGCCGGATGGGGGACGGAAACGCCGACTGGTCGTCTGCGGTTGGTGCGTTAGGACACCGGCTGCCAGTCGATCACCGGGCCGAGGACCGTGCCTTCGCCTTCGTCGAAGTCGTAGCCCTGGGCGAGGCTCGACTGGCGCCGGGTCTCGACGTCGATCGAGACCAGCTGCTGCTCCTCGTCAACCGCGACGAAGGCGGCGACGCGCCTGCCGTCGGAGGAGAAGACCGAGCTGGTCTCCGACTGGTCCGGCAGCTGGCTCAGCTTGCGCGCTTTGGTCGGGCCGATCTTCTTCACCCAGAGGCCCTGGGCGCGGCGGAAGATCAGCGTTTTCCCGTTCGGGGCGACGTCTTCGACGTAGGCGGAGCCGACGCCGGCGACCTGCTCTTTCACCCGGGTGCCGTCGCGGCGCATCGTGAAGATGTCGGCGTAGGCGGCCGGGCCCGGGGTACTCTCACCGCGGCTGTAGACGACCCCGGCGGCGAAGAAGCGCGGCGCGAACTCGTCAATCCCACCGGTTTGGGTCAGCCGGGCCAGCCCGGAGCCGGTCGGCCGGATCAAGTAGATGTCGTCGTTGGCGCTGGCGCCCGCGGTGGTGGCGCGAACGAAGACGATCGCTTTGCCGTCGGGCGAGAATGCGGCTTCGCGGTCGTTGCCGCCGCTGGTCAGCGCCCGCAGGCCGCCGCCCAGTGCGCCGACGGTGTAGAGGCTGGTCGGCGCGCCCTCGGCCGCTCGCCGCTCGAAGACGACGTAGCGCCCGTTGGGGGCGATCTTCGGCAGCGAGTCGATCTCCGGGCCGCTGGTCAGCTGTCGCTGGCCGGAGCCGTCGGGCCGGATCGAGTAGATGTCGCCGCCGCGGGCGAAGGCGATCGTGCGCCCGTCCGGCGAGAAGTTCGGTTCGGTATCGGTCGGGTCTTCGGTCAGTTGGTTGAGGTAGCCGTCCTTGACGGCGAAGAGGCCGCCTTTGACCTCGTCCCCGACTTTCGAGGATTTCGAGAAGACGACCGCGCCCGTGTTGGACGCCGCCGAGGCCGCTGCCGGGACCGCGAGGGCGAGCAGCGCGAACATTGCGATCAGGGTCTTCTTGAACATCAGATGCTCCTTTCACGAGCACTAGGTGACTTGATGCACCCATGCTCGGACCCGGAGCCGTGCCGGCCAATGACAGCGGCGCCACCCACCGGGCCACAGGTGGCCCGGTGGGGGCCAGGTGCTGGCGGCACTACCAACCGATCACAGAGTCGACGCTCGTCTGCACCGGACCGCCTTCTTCGAGTTCCCAGCTCTCTCCCTCGAACCGGCTGGCGCCGGTGAACACGTCGACCGACGAGAGCGTGTAGATGGGCGCGATTTCGCTGCCGTTATTGACGAAGGCGCCGGCGACCCTGTGGCCATCGGGGGAGAAGGTGAGGTACTCGCTGCTGTTGCGAGACAGCCTGTGCGGAGGCAGAGAGCGCCCAACCAGATACTTGGTCCAGGTGCCGCGAGCCGGCGACGAGTAGACGAGCACCCGCCCATTCGGCGACACCGCCTGGAGATCCACTTCCACTCGCCTCTTGAGCGCCAATTTCACTCCGGTGCCGTTGCGGCGCATCGTGAAGATCGCGGCAGGCCCGCCCCTTGCGGTCTTGAGCCGATTGAAGACGACCCCTCTCGCGTAGAACCGCGGGATGAGCTCGTCCTGAGACGTGTGCGTGAGCTGGACAAGCCCAGTCCCGGAAGGGCGGATGGCGAACAGCTCGTCGTTGATCTGGACGCTTCCAGGCACTGGCAGGCTGCGGACGAACACAATCAGGTTCCCCTCCGGCGAGAAGACGGCTTCGCGGTCGTCTTCGGGCCAGGGGGACAGCGCACGCGGCTGACCGCCGGCCAGATCGACCGTATAGAGATCCCCTGGGCCTTGCCTGGTCTCGCGGCGCACGAAGAGGACGTAGCGCCCATTAGGTGAGATCTGCGGACGCTCGTCCAAGCCTGGGCCGTCGGTCAGCCGTCGCTGGTCCGAGCCATCGGAGCCCATTACATAGAGATCGCCCTTGCGGACGAAGGCGATCGTCGAGCCATCGCGAGAGACGTTGGGCTCGCGGTCTCCGGCGTGCTCGGTCAACTGACGGGCCTTGCCGCCTTGAGCAGCGAACAGCCCGCCCCACACGCGGATCTTGCGTTCGCCTTCCGGCCCCGTCCATTCCCACTGGGCTTTTCCGTAGACGATCGGCCGCAAGGTCGCGGCCTCGACTGCCGTAGCGAGCTGGATAGCTCCCAGAAGGGAGAGAATGACGATGGCGATGATTCCCCTGCGCATGAGTGCCTCCTCGGGTCGTGCTTCTCCAAAGGCACAAGGGTGAAATCGCGCAGATCGCGCGCCAAGGACACACTCGCCGCGGATCGAGCCGCGTTAGGCCCGGTTCGGGTCAGCGAGGCCGGTCGAGACCCAGTTCGATGACGCGGGCGGCGATTTGGCGGGGGCGGTCGCGGCCGGTGTCGCCGGGGACGTCGAGCTTGGCGGCGAGGGCGTCGAGGCGGCGCTGGGCGGTGCGCTCGGAGACGTGCAGCTCGGCGGCGATCTCGGCCCGGGTGGCGGGGCGGCCGGCGAAGGCGCCCTCGCTGCGGTAGGGGGCGACGAGGGCGGCGGCGGTCGCCCGCTCCTCCTCGCTCAGCGCCACCGCCGGCTCGCCGGCCGCCACCGTGGCCCCGACCGGCGTCACCGATCCCGTCTTCACTTCGAGGCGGTGGCCGCCGACGATCAGCGTGTCGCCGTCGCGCAGCCGCCGCGGCCGGTCCAGCGGCTCGCCGTTCAGCGCGGTGCCGTTGCGGCTGTCGAGGTCGGTCGCCATCAGCACCTCGCCGCGGCGCTCGATCTCCAGGTGGTTCCAGGAGACCTCCTCGTCCTCCAGCACGACGTCGGCCTCGGGCGAGCGCCCGACAACCGTCCGCTCCTCCGTCAGCGCGAAGGAGTGCGGCGCCTCGCCGCTGGCCGAGATCCAGAGCCTGGGGTCCATCCGCCGAGATTAAAACTCGGCGGGGTCGCTAGTAGCGGTAGTGATCGGGCTTGAAGGGGCCCTCGACCGGGACGCCGAGGTAGGCGGACTGCTCCGGGGTCAGCTCGGTCAGGTCGACCCCCAGCGCCGCCAGGTGCAGGCGGGCGACTTTCTCGTCGAGGTGCTTGGGCAGCACGTAGACCGCCGGCTCGCCGCCGTATTTGTCGTCGCGGTGGCCGAAGAGCTCGATCTGGGCGATCACCTGGTTGGTGAACGAGTTCGACATCACGAAGCTCGGGTGGCCGGTCGCGTTGCCGAGGTTCAGCAAGCGCCCTTCGGAGAGGACGATGATCGCGTGGCCGTCGGGGAAGGTCCACTCGTCGACCTGCGGCTTGACCTCGACCCGCTTGGCATCGGACTCTTCCAGCGTCGCCATTTCGATCTCGTTGTCGAAGTGGCCGATGTTGCCGACGATC
>Ga0157290_10000118_pt1 | contig 11299 bp, 12 predicted proteins | sample NitcycUS149409B1_FD_108389 | JGI IMG/M metagenome (GOLD analysis project Ga0157290, IMG submission 108389) | Soil microbial communities from Arlington Agricultural Research Station in Wisconsin, USA - Nitrogen cycling UWRJ-S149-409B-1 | ecosystem: Environmental > Terrestrial > Soil >...
CAGTTTGTGGGTGCTGGCCGCTGCTGAGACGAGCAAAGTCTTCGGCTGTCACGCCGCCTGAGAGACCAAAACCTGCCGCCATCCGGCCTTGCCACTCCCCGACGATCTCATTGCCTTGCTTCCAATAGTTCTGCTCTGCCGCCGTGAACTCCTTAGCGTGATAGGTCTGAGCCTGGCCCGCGCTCAACGGTTTCGAAATCGTGAGCATGACTTAGGCTCTCGCCTCGAATTGACTTGCGAGGTCGTAGGGCTTGGGTTCTCCTTCGGGGGCTGGAGCGTCTGTGGAATTTGCCTCCTCCGCTTCAAGATCCTCTGGAATTGGATTGCCACCGAGACTGCGAGGGTCATAGTCGAGTGAGTCGTCCTCCACCGCCCGAGGGATAAAGTCGGTCGCGATGATGGGCATTTCCATGTACTCGAACGCAAAGCGCGAGACATTGTTTCCGAGCTTGAGGAATGCCCTGCGTTCCTCAAGTCCGCTTACCTCGGAGTCAAGTACCAGAGGTTCGACTTGGCGGTCTAATGTAAAGTTCCGGCCCGCCCGGCTCCCATCGAAATGTGTTTCTTTCACACGTTCCACCTCGACCTTGCCGATGGCGTTCGACACCCACTCGGCTGCTTTTGGCTCCGTGGTTTTTAGGAAGATTTTGGTCGCCGGCTGAGAGAGCATGACCTCGGCGATATGCCCGTAGATGTTCTCCAACTGGGCCTTCCCCTGAAAGCCAAGAACTAGCGGGTTCTTGCTCTTACGGTTTTCGGTAATGGCCGTGTGAAGCTGGGGGAGCCGCTGCAGGCTTGCGAGTTCGTCGAGCACGAACCAGACCGGCGTCTGATGCTCCTTAGGTGCACTGAGAAGCCGTAAAACAAGCCAATCGATCCATAAGCTATGAAGTGGCTGAAGAGCGTCCCGCTCCGTCGGACGGGATGTGATGAAGATCCATCCTCGGCGGCTTTCAGCCCATTCCGTAGCGCACCAACGGTGTCCCTTGGCGTCCTCCAAGGTCGGAAGCATACGGAGGCTGTCAGCCACTAGGCCGAGTGAAGAGAGGACGCCGTTGCGCTGCGGCGGCGAATCTTTGGCAATCATCGTCGCCATCTCCGTACCGCGAACCTGCTTGTCGATCTCAGCCGGATTTGCCATCCACTCTGCAAGCTGACGGGGCGTAGGGCCGGTTCTTAGGAGGTGTGCAAAGATCTTCTGTGGCGTCTTCGTGAAGAACTCATCGCGTTGGGTATCGGTCGGTTGGTAGAGCGACTTCGCCAAGGTCTTTGCCTCGGCCTTGCTCCGCAGTTCTTCGGACGGCCCCCAGTACGGGCAGCGATCGTCCAGTGGGTTCAGAACGATGTCGCAACGATCCGGGCGGTAAAAGCGCTGGATGAATTCACACGCAGGGTCATACACAATGGCCGTGTGTCCGCGTTCCTCGATCTGCCGGAGCACCTGCATGATGAGCGTCGTTTTTCCGGCCCCGGTGTCGCCCATGAGTTCGATATGTTGAGCTTCCGAGCGCGCCGGAATACGCATCAGCTCCTTCGATTCTGTCGTCCTGAATCCAATGCCGTCGCCGCCAATCTCATGATTGAACTGTGTCGGAGTCAGCATGACCGGACCTTTCAACAGCCGTCCATATTTCATCTGCCGGCGACGCTTGATGTCTTTGCGGATGGAGAACGGCAGTTGGACTGCCAACGCCAGCAATCCGAATAGCAACGGTTCGGCATAGATGGAACTAAGTGCTTCGCCGCCGAAGACGGAGCGGCGCAGATAGTCGCGCAATGGTGTATCGGTGAAGCTCGTTTCCGGCCCGCGAAAGAGAACATCAAAGCCATTGCGAAGAGCTGCTTGGCTCGGTACTAAAGGGATCGATTTTTCGCCGCGCGCCGCCGTCAGGCCCTCCTGAACATCCGCCTCGGCGGGCATCTTCGGTGCAACTTCAACGCCCGTCAGGAAGAGGAGTCGGTACTTATCCTGCCTCTTCGCTCCAAGCTCGGAAGCCACACTCGCCCGCAGATAAATTGGCGTGTAGAAACGCTGCAGCGGCGTGTTCCCGAGAGCAAAGCGCATGTAGAGAAATAGCCCGGTCAGCACCAAAGCAGTGAAGGCCGCGGCGTACGTGTAGATCGGTGAGTGTGGCGGCCAGATGACAGTCTCTTTGCGTCCCCATTGTGTCGGCATCAACGGCCTCCGTTCGGAATCAAGAGCTCGATTGCGGCCTGTACCTTCTCGCGTCGGACGTGCTGCGCGAGAGCGTCGAATGTCTCCGGCGTCATCTTCTGTCCGCTGATGAGAGGCTTCAGCACGTTGTGCAGAAGCATCCGCAGGCCAACGATCTCGGATAGCTCTGGAGTTGGAGTTGCGGAGGCGTGATCCCGAGCAATCTCAGCTCTGAGAATTTGCCGGATGCAATCACCGCGCTGAAGCCCGCGCGACCGAGCGAGAGCGTCCAGGTTCTCCGTCTCGGTCTTGGTGAGGCGGGCGGAGACATTGCAGGCTCGAAGCGTTGCTTGTTTCGCCGCTGCTTTCATGACTGCTTCATCGCTCAGAATCGCCATTATTTGAGCTCCAGAGCGTGAATCCATCTGGATTCACGGATCGGCTACGTAGTTGATTCTTTGTCTTGGCCTGAGTGAATCCATTTGGATTCACTGCACGACCCTCGGAGGGGTGGAGTGTCAACTTTTACCCGGTGCGCAGCACCGCTCACGTACCGGGCAAGATTCCGATGGAGGTTCATGCCTTCCGAACCGCCGCGGACTCGTTGGATTCCACCCCGGATACGGGCTTCTTTGTAGTGGGCGAAGGCTCAGGGACAACCGGAGTCTTACGAACACGTAGAAGAGACGGAACAGATCGTGCAGCATCCGTGCGAAGGAAGTCCTGAAAGTCGCGGTCTTTAGAGAAGACATAGCCAAGGGCTTTGTCGACGACATCATCGGGCGAAGCCTTGATGAAAGCGGCGTACTGATCGACCTGAGTTGCAGTGACTTCCTCCAGTCGGATTGAGGCACTGATCTGACGGTTGGTGGTGACTTCGATGAGTGGCATTGGGTTTCTCCTTTGAGTGGTGATTCAAACTGCCAAAACGGGTTCGATCTGGAAGCGTTTTGCGTCGCGGTCGTAGCCGGAAAGCGCGAGAGCCTCGCGCACGATCCGGCGTCCTGGTACACGCTCGATGTGGACGACGAAGTCGACCGCATCGGCGATCTCTGCCTCGATGTCGGCAAAGGTCGATTGGGCATGGCTTCGCATGACAAGATTCGCGAAGCGATGCAGGGCCTTCTCAGCGGTGTTTGCGTGGATCGTAGCCAGCGAACCAGAGTGCCCGGTGTTCAACGAATCAAGCAGCGTGCGTGCTTCTACGCCGCGCACTTCGCCAAGGATGATGCGATCGGGACGCCACCGTAGAGCAGACTTTAAGAGGTCATCGAAAGTCACTGCCGACTTGAACGTATCTGTCTGGCACTCGACTGAGAGAATGTTTGGCTTTTGGATGGCAAGCTCAGCGGTGTCCTCGATGACAACGATGCGCTGATGCTCTGGTATCGCGTCCGCCAGGATGCGCAGGAGCGTTGTCTTCCCGGTGCCAGTTCCGCCGCTGATTAGCAAGGTCTTACCCTCCGCGATCCGCGCCGCGAGAAAGTCTGCAAGGGGGCGCGTCAGCGAACCACGAGCGATCAGGTCTTCGACAGTGAATCGGCGGCTGGTGAACTTTCGAATGGTCACGGCGGGCGAAGGCTTCGCCACTGGCGGCATCACCGCTGCGAGGCGGCTTCCATCCGGTAGTTGCACATGCAACAGAGGCGAATCAGCATCGAGCCTCTTTTCCATCTTGTTTGCGATGACTTCCAAGCCGACGCGCAGGCTGTTAGCGTCCATCTTCACGCCTGCCTCACGTTGCACGACTCCCTCCCGTTCCGACCACCACGAACCGTCAGGATTACCCATGATTTCGCTGACGCTCTCGTCCAGCAACAGCCGCTCTATCGGGCGAAGGAATGGCAGGATTAGTTCGAAGCTCATAAGGGACCTCAGCAGTGATGGAAGGCCGGCGTCAGCCGGCCCTCTCGGTTGTGCTGAGGAAGCGGCCTAAGCGGCCACTTCCTCGGCGGGGACGTCCTCCGCGAAATCCCCGGTCTCGTTGTCTTCCGCGCTGGCTTTAGCTGCCCGATCCAGCTTGAGAATCGAGTCCACCCGAATCTCGGTTACAGACTCTCTCTGGCCGGTCTTGGTGCTGTCGTACTCCCGGCTGCGGATCTCGCCCTCTACGAGGATGTGAGCGCCTTTCTTGAGCGATCCGGCGAACTCACCGAGCTTCCCGAAGACGACGCATTTGTGCCATTCGGTGTGCTCAATCCACTTGCCATCCTTCTTGTAGGAGGACTTGGTTGCGAGGGAGAAACGAGTAAGGCTGCGGTTGTCGTTGGTGCGAACCTCTGCGTCGTTGCCGAGGAAGCCGATGAGCTGAACGTTGTTCTTGTACATGGTGGTGATCTCCGTTTCGTTGATTTCCCGTATCCTGCTCGGGTCACACTAGGCGAAGCCAAGCGAGTGGGCCCGGCTCCCAAGTGCCAAGGAGTGCTTTCTTGGCGGGGCCCGAAAGAAGTTTGAGCAGCGTTCTTGGCTGCGGCCTTCAAACTTCTTTTGGGAGGAACCGAGACCCCACAGGGGCGACGCAGTCGAAGCAGAACGACGCCGAGCCGCAGGGCGCCGGTTTGGCCCCGAAGCGTGATCCCGAGTAGAGGACGGGAAACGGGACGGCAGAGTGCAATCTGGACTACGTTTAGCCATCTCTCCTCGGCTGCAGATGTCTGCACCTTCCGCAGCCCATTCACCCCGCCTGTTGAGTCTCCGGTGGGATGGTTTTGAGCAAGCGAATGCGTGCGTCGGGAAGCTCGTTGCCGTCCGCTTTGGCGCGTTTGGAGACGAGTGGGGCTTTGAAGCCGGATTGGCAGCATGGAAGGACATAAAGTGACCTCAGATTGTGTTCTGACTCTTTAGCTGAATGCCTGGTCAGCGCGGAAGCGAACGATGGTCAGTCCGAGAGGATCAACCGCGAGTTCGTTGTTCTTCACCAGATCGCGGAAGACATAGGTGACACTGGCCGTCCATCGCTCCCGCTTGAGCTCGGTGTGATCCGCCGGGTTTGTGTACACCTTCTCGAACTCAATCCTCGCCGAATAAGGCGACTGTCGAAGGTCGTCGAGCACGACGTTTTTGACTTCGACATCGACGTACGGGAGTGTGCTGTCACCCCGGTAGTTCACGATGATGTTGTCTTTGCGTTCCTGCTCAATTACGGCACGCTGAACATCGCTATTAAGAAAGTAGAGGGCGCTGGTTTGATCGCGCTCGATCGTGTAGCGGTTGCGGCTGAAGTAAAGCTCAGCCCAGCGGGTGAGGTAATACTTGTTCTCGGCCTCCTGGGGTCGGTAGGCGAAGTTCCGATAGTCCACCGCTTCCGCATGCCCAACGTCGTTGATTCGAACAATCATTGGCTTCGCAGACGCCAGAGCTTTCTGGCTCTTGAACACGGCGGCGGCCAACGCCATGCAGACCACCACTAGGCAGAGAATCGTGATCTTTAGGTAGGTGTTGAGGACCAACGGCTCCGCGTTCGATTCAAGGTAGCGTTCAGCGGCCCGTGTGAGTTCGGAAGACGGCGACATCGTTGTGCTGGACATGATCCCTCCTTAGCCCATCATTGCGGTGGTTGCGAGACTGGTGAGTATGCCGGTGCCGGCGTCGTGCCCGCCAGTGCTACCGGAGAATATCGAGGCGGTCATTGCCGGTACTTTCAGCAAAATGAATCCACACACTAGAACCAACAGAATGAGCATGGGCAACTGCTTCACCATCGTTCCTGGATCGGTGAAACCACTCATGAGGGCGTAGTAGTGAGTCAAGAGTTGTGACATCACACTCAATGCGGCGGCGGCAACAACCTTGTAGAAGGAGAACCCGAGGAACGCTCGGAGCCATCCCCAAAACATGAACTCCAGCTTTTCGAAGACGAGAAATGGAATGAAGATTGGACCCAAAATTCCTGTGATCGTGCTGGCAACAGCGCCATAGGCGATGATGACGCTTACGAGAGCGGAAAGAGTCGAGATTAGGACTTGAATCAAGGCGAAGATGATCGCGTTATACGGGTTCATTGCTGCCGACATCATGCCCGGACCTTCGACGGACTCAGCCTGCTTCAAGGTCGAAGTGATGCTCGCGGCACTGTCGGTTCCGATCTGGGTTACAAGGTACTGAGCACCACCGTTGATAAACCCTTTCAGTGAATAGCCGATTCCGGGAATGCTGGAGTCGTAAAACTTGACCAAGACGTAGGCAAAGGTGATGAGCATGAAGAAGTTCAAGAACTTGCCAATGTTGAAGCCGGAGCCGCCATTCGCCGAAGCTAAAGCCTCCTGTACTCCAAACCAAACCAGCATGATCGTAGCGAGAGAGATACAAATATGGACTCCCATCGAATCGACCGAAGGGCTGATCGTGTTGGTCAAGTTTGTGCAAGCCTGCGTAATCCAACTTAGGAGATCCATAATCTTCCTCTCTCGCTGACGGGTTAGTACCGCATGGCGGCTGCTGCTCCCGCGTAAGAGGGAGCGGCCGCCGAGTATCCGGTCTGGAATTGGTTAGCTTGCTGAAAGGTCGCCTTGAGTCCATCTTGCTGCTGCTTCTGAGCGACGATCTGCTGCAAGGCATAAGACTGGGCGATCTGATTGGCTTCCTGCTGTTGTTGGAGCTGAAGAATCAGCGCCTGGTTGATGCGTTGAAGGGTCGCCAGTTCCGTATGCTGTGACGGGTCACTCGACTGTGTCTGTGACTGCAAAGCAGTGATTGCAGCTTGTCTCTGCTGAGCGTTGGCGCGGATAGTCCCCAACGTTTGGAGATTGCTGGCACTCACTGAATCGTTCAGGTCAACAGTTGCGCCCTGCGCAGCCACCTGTTGCTGCCCGGACAGGCTCAGCGATACGTAACCGGTCATCTGTCCGGTACGGGGAACGGACGCCTGCTGGTATGCCAGTTGAGCATTCGAACCAGTGTTCGCTGAATTCATCCAAGGCTGGGAATTGCCGTAGGTATTGGCGGCTTGGTTGAGCTTCGCCCAATAGGACCACGGAGAGAGATAAGGCTGATACAGGCTGTTCGGAGCCATCGACATCTGATGGACCACGTTGTAGGTTGCGATGGCGTTGTCGGCTAGTTTCACCGAATTGGTAAAGATGTTCTGGCCTTGCTCGATTTGCTGGAGGGCATGTGCGGCCTGGGTTGGGTCGTACACGATACCGCTTCCGAATTGCGCTCTGGCGAGTAGCGGCGACAGCGCCAGAACAAGGGCTCCGATTTTAAGAAAACGAGTTCTCATTGCTCGGCCTCCTTAGGCTAAGTGGTTGGTGAAGCGTTTGGTTTGGATTACTTCTGTACGGCTTGCATCTGCTGCTCAAGCGCCTTTATCTGGCTGAGTTCTTGAGCACACTTCTGGTTATGGGCCGCCTCATCTTGGGGCGATGGAGCTTTGGCCGGGGCTCCTTTGAGAGCGGAGTCCGCCCCTTGCATTCCCATAACGGAATCTATGCAGTCGGCCTGATAGCGTTTCTGCAATGGCTCCAACTGAGCTTTGAGCGAATCTACTTTCGCCTGTTTGTTGTCACAACCGCTGAAAGCGACCAAGGCCAAAAGAGCGACCGATAGGCTAATTCGTTTCATAGGCACCTCAAAACGACTGCGGAATCGTGTGGTTCTCCACCGCAGGCAGAAGCATGTCCTGGGTGATGTAGAGCTTCACTCGATGCCCCTCACGGATCGTGATGGTCGGGGGAATCTGCATGAAGCGATCTAGAATCGTCGTTGCAGACTGGGAAACGGAACCAGAGGCTCCGCTAGCAAAGACCGCCGAACCGGAGGATGTAAGAACAGCTCCTCCTTGCGTGATCTCCGAAGCTCCGGCGATAACGCCGAGCGCAATGGACGCACCGAAGATCTGAAGGTAATGATTATTGACCTTGTCTTTCAGACCCTCTTCCCCCATTTGATCCAGTCCGTGAAACTGGTCAAGATCGACCGAATAGCCGTCCGGCATGATGAGCCGGTGGAAGACAACAGCCATCCTTCGTTGCTGGCCGAATCCACTTGCGCCAATCTTCTTGGCCTCCCCCAGGGCGATAGCTCCTTCGGGAATGAGGACATGCTGATGGTCGTGTGAATACACGGGGTTCGATACGAGAACCTTGACCGGCCCGACTGCATCGCCATCCAGACGGTTTATGAGAACGGTGTCTACGATCGTTCCTTCGTAGATGACATAGGGCTGGCCCTTGGCGGAATCGACATTGACCTCCGGGGGACGCTTGTAGGCTGTTGCGTCGGCGCTCGCCGGATGAACTGATGCCAGAGACGCCCCTGCAAGAGCGCCGCAGGCGCGGAGGGAGGCGTAGGCACCTGAGACTGGACTGCCTGCTGAGACGCAGGCTCTACATAGGCAAGATTCGAAGCAAACCGGCCATCAAATGCCTTATCTCGCTCCTTCGAGGCGAGCATCTGCGCCTCTTGCTGGGCAGGCGAGGGCATTCCTCCACCTGAGCGATAGCCACCCTGCGGGGGGCAGGGCTGGCCGGGAACGCAGTTCACGCCTTGACCGTTGGGGCCGTAGCCAGCAGCGGCATTCTGCTGCGCTGCGGTGGCGTTTGCGAGCGAGGGGTCAAGCGCTGCCTCGGCGGCGGCTTGCTGAGCCTGCCTTTGCTTTGCGGCGTCCACCTGATCCTTCAGGTCTTGAACGTTGTTCTCGGTATTGTCCTGAACAAGAGGCTGCGGAGCGGCATTCTTTGCGGACGCCGAGGCCGGCGCTTTTTTGCCGTAGGAACTGAAGATCGCGGCTAGGATCACGAGCGCAGCGGCTCCGAGATACAGCATTGGCTTCGTGTTCTTCCGGAAAACTCCCTTGGGATCGAAGATTCGGGACTGGAGAGACGGTTGAGATACTGTTTGCTCAGACATGGTTCGCTCCTTCCTGCGGGTTCGTGGCGACTGGTTAGCTCTTGCGAGTGAAGCTCATCTTCTTCTTGCCGAGCTGGACGTATCCGTTGTCCATAACAATCGGGATGATGTACGTTCCGTTGCGAAGGTCGTAGGTGACGAGATTGGGCTTGCCGTCTTTCATGTCGTAGACCGCAAACTTCTCCGTAGCCTTCGTAGTGATGTAGGTGAACTTGTCATCGTGATAGATCGACTCGATATCAAACGGCCCCTTCATCGCGTTGAATTTGTAGTCAAAGCGAAGCTTGGTTTGGTAGTCGCTCTTGAACTCGTCTACCGCCTGGGTGACGTGGGATTGGAGAGCGGCGTATTGCGCCTTCGACTGCTCAAGCTGCGCCGCTGGAACGAACTCGGCAGGGCCACTCGAAGCGACAAGCGAAGAATGGTCTGCCGGCTCGACGAGCACCTTCAGGTCGGGCAATGCGGCTGAGCCCGAGATGTCCTGCAAAGTGAAGGTGTAGTCGTTGCCCTTATCAGTCTTCAGGTGAAGGTCGGTGCTGATGCCGGCCTTCGCTGGACGAATGAAGCAATCGTTATTAACCACATCGACGGCCCAGAACTCCTTGTCGCCTGTAGCGGCGAGGATGATCTTCTCTGTCTGTGGAACCTCGATCAGGGTGCTGTACTTCATCTTGGCCCGGATAGGGACGATGTCCTGGGAGTGATAGGAGACCTTCCGGGCTCCAGTGTTCTCCTGCGCGAGCACGGAGACACTGGCTGTAAAAGCGAGGACGAGGGAGATGAGGACGCGCTGCATAGGACACTCCTTGGCTACCGGGTTGAGGTTGAGGTGACGGCCAGCGAACGCGGCCGGAACGGATGGTCTTTGGCAAGTTGGCGCAAGCCTTCGGCTATGCCGTAGCGAGCAAAGTAATCACGCTTTACGAGGTTGTCGCGGGCATTGTTGGTCGCCGTCCAATGGCTGACGGAATCAACGTTCAAGTGAACCTTCTTTGAGCTCTGGGCCTTGCGGACCAACATTTGGCCCGGAGGCACAAGTCCAGCTATCAATTCCAACTCGGTATCGTTTAGGTGAAACGCCTCGCGGTACTGGTCACGGTTCATCTCAGGGTTGGCGAGGAAGATCTTCGTCGGGCAGCTTTCCGAGACTATTTGGAGCATCCCCGACTCTTCCAGCTCTTTTAGGGATTGCGTGGCCAGTAGCATCGCGGCATTGTGCTTACGCCAGGTCTTCTGCGCTTGAACGATGTAGTTGCGAATGGTCTCGTTCTTGACGAAGAGCCAAGCCTCGTCCAACAGGAAGATCTTGAACGTCGCGAGCTTTTCGGGATTGGCGATCTCATTCGACGCCCGATGGAGGATGTAGAAAAGAAGCGGTTCTAACACCTCGGGAGCATCACCCCAGCCTCCAAAGTTGAACGTCTGAAAGGTGCTGAAGGTAAGGGTGTCTTCGACGTTGTCGAAGACAAACCCGTACTGTCCTTTCTCGGTCCAGCGGTGAAGCCGTTCCTTCAACTGGCCAACGATGTTGGCGAAGTTGGAGATCGTTCGCTGCTCCGGTTCCAAGACATACGTGCGCTCGATGGCATCCCAGAGCTTCCGCTCTTCTTTGAAGTCGAGTCTGTAGCGCCCCTCGGAGCCTTCGATCAAGACACGGAACAAGCTGAAGAGGAATTGCAGGTTTTCTTTCGTCGGTTCAAGGGAGAACGGGTTGATCGTGAAGTCGCGACACTCGCGTCCGACGTTAAGGTAGCTCCCGCCGAAGATCGTGGTCAGCGATTGGAAACTCCCGCCGATGTCGAAGATGTAAGTCTGCGGCTGATACTTCTGAGCGTTCTGGAGCAGGAAGTTTGCGAAGTACGATTTGCCGGAACCTGTCATGCCAAGGATGAGGGAGTGCGCCACCTCGCCGTTATGCAGGTTCAGGAAGTAGGGCGTGCTGTTATCCGTCTCCATCACAGCCAGGTATTCGGCGCCCAGATGGGAGTTCTGCTTCTCGCCGGGAAGGATGGAGAACAGAAACGACAGGTCGGCATAATTGCTGTTCAGCAGGTACATCCGGCGCAAATTCAGTGCGTAGTTGCCTGGGACCATGGCGAAGTAGGCATTGAGCTGGTTGTACGTCTCGGCATAGAGGCTGCCGTCAGCCGTGGTGAAGATGCCGGCGAATTCACCCGCAAGACCATCGAGTTCCTGCTGAGTTTTTCCGTAGAGCAGGATGGTGAGGGAGAAGTCGCCTAGCGACTGGCCCTCACCCAACACACGAAGACAGTCGCCGAGATTCTCGATGTCGGC
>Ga0157290_10000119_pt1 | contig 11294 bp, 12 predicted proteins | sample NitcycUS149409B1_FD_108389 | JGI IMG/M metagenome (GOLD analysis project Ga0157290, IMG submission 108389) | Soil microbial communities from Arlington Agricultural Research Station in Wisconsin, USA - Nitrogen cycling UWRJ-S149-409B-1 | ecosystem: Environmental > Terrestrial > Soil >...
GCCGATCTGCAGCGGCGCGACGTAGTAGAAGAGCCCGATCGCCAGCGGCAGGGCGAAGAAGAAGACCGCGCTGGCGCCGTAGAGGGAGAGCATGCGGTTGAAGGTGACCGGGTCGAGGAAGGTGTTCTCCGGCACCAGCAGCTGGATCCGCATCAGGACCAGCTCGATCAGGGCGATGAAGAGGAATCCGAGGGCGCCGCAGACGAGGATCCGGCCGACGTCCTTGTGGTCGGCGGAGGTCGCCAGCTGCGCCCAGCGCGGGCGGCTGGGGGTGAAGCCCTCGACGGCAAGCTCGGGACGCGGGCTGGAGCTCATGGGGTCTCTCCGTTTTCGATCAGTTCGACGACCCGGTCCTGCGCGGCCTGGATGTCTTCCTGCTGGGTTTCGACGAAGTCTTCGTACTGCTCTGGCGAGACGACTTCGACCTCGGTCCGCATCGCGGCGTAGGCCTGGCCGGAGAGGGTCGCGGAATCCCCCTCGAAGCTGCCTTCGTCGTCGGTGGTGAAGAAGACCCGGTTGGTCTTGCCGGGGACGGCGTCGGCCTTGCGCGCCAGTTCGGCGACGTTCCAGGTGTGGACGACGTCGGTCGAGAGCAGTTCCAGCTCGACCGCGGTGTCGACCGGGACGACCAGCTTGTAGTAGGAGAAGGCGCCGTTGGGGTAGTCGTAGCGCCACAGCCACTGCTGGCCGGTCGCCTTGATCTTCAGCGGCTCCGATTTCAGCGAGGCGAGCCCGGCCTCGCCCGTCGAGGGCCTTTCCCGCGCGTTGTCGGTGAAGATCACGCCGAGGACGAAGAGCAGGGCGGCGAAGAAGGTGAGGAGGGCGCCGACCCGGAACTGCAGGCGGCGGCCGGAGAGCAGCTGGCGCGGCTGGGCGCCCCGCTCGGAGCGGAAGCGGCGCACGACGTAGAGCAACGCGACGGTGACCGCGACGATGAGGATCGCGGCGGCGACGATGCCGATCCAAAGCAGGGTGTCGATCTGGTCAGAGCCAGGGGAATGGGGCGCCAAAGCGCGGCCATTCTATTCACGCGGGGCGGCGCCGCGGCTTCCGGCCGCTTTCGGGTCGCCGACCTATACTCGCCAGCCTCATGAGGAGGCGCTCCCGGCCATCGAACGCGCTCCGCCTCGCGGTGCGGGCCGGCGGGGCCGCGGCGATCGGCGCCGCGGTCGCGGTGCCCTTCCTGCGCAAGCGCCTGGGGATCCCGACACCGGTGACGGTCGCCGCGGTCGCGGCCGGCCCGCTGGGGCTGGCGGTGCTGCGGCCGCGCTCCAAGCGCCGCGACGTCGCCCTCTACGCGCTGCAGATGTGGGCCTTCACCGTCGCCCACGAGCTGCCCTTCGACGACCCCGAGCGCCTGCGTCAGCGGCTCAAGACCCGCTACCCGATCCGCGTCGACCGGATGATCGGCGCCGGCCGGCTGCCCAACGCCCGCCTGCAGCGGGCCCTCGCCGGACGGCCCGGGGTCGGGGCCGTCAACAAGGCCCTGACCTGGACCCACTGGCTCTGGTTCATCGAGCCCTACCTCTCACTCGCTCTGATCCTGGTCCGACACAACGAGCGCTTCCCGCGCGCGGCGCGGCAGATGGCGGCGGTCTTCGACCTCGGCTGCGCCGTCTATTTCGCGGTGCCGACCGCGCCGCCATGGTGGTCCTCCGAGCAGGGCCTGACCGGGGAAGAGGTGCGGCGGATCATGGTCGAGGTCGGAGAACCGACCTGGGGCCGGGCCTGGGAGCGGCTCTACGACGCGCTCGGCGGCAACCCCTGGGCGGCGATGCCCTCGCTGCACTTCGCCACCTCGCTGCAGGCGGCGCTCTCGCTGTCGGAAGCGGGCAAGGTCGAGGGCGCGCTCGGCTGGGGCTACGCCGGAACCCTCGGCTTCGCGCTGGTCTATCTCGGCGAGCATTACGTCACCGACCTGCTCGCCGGCGCCGCTCTGGTCGCGGCGGTGAGGAAGGGCGAGCCGCTCGCGGAACCCCTGGTCAGCGGGGTAAACGGAGTGCTGCAGCGTCTGGAGGGGATCGCCAGCGGGTAATTTCCCTGGCGTGTCTCCGGAAGACTCGGCGAACGGCCACAACCGCCTCGCCGAAATGCCGATTTTCACGACCCGGCGGCTTGTCCAGACCGTCGTCGTCGTCTTCATCCTGCTCGGCGCGATCTACTTCCTCTTTCCGAAGCTGGTCGGTCTCGGCGACGCCCTCGGCAAGCTCGACGACGCCGACCCGCTCTGGATCGGTATCGCGATCGGCTTCAATGTCGTCGCCTACGCCACCTACATCGCCCTCTTCAAGGCCGTTGTCGGCGGCGACGCCCTGCGCCTGACCTGGAAAGAGACCTACGAGATCAACATGGCCGGGGTCGCCGGGACGCTGCTCTTCTCCGCCGGCGGCGCCGGCGGCATCGCCGTCACCTACTGGGCGCTGCGCAAAGCCGGGATGCCGCGCCGCGACGTGGCGCGGCGGATGGTCGCCTTCGTCTCCCTCCACTATGCCTTCTATCCCATCGCCCTGATCGTCTTCGGGGTGCTGCTGCGGACCGGGGTGCTGAACGGCAAGAGCTCGGTCGAGCTGACGATCATCCCCGCCGCCGTCGCCGGCCTGCTGCTGATCCTCGGCGTGCTGGTCGCGTTTATCCCGCCCGACTCCGACCGCCGCCTCGCCCGTTTCGCCCACAGCGAGCGCTCGCGCAACTGGCTGCGCACCGCCGGCAAGGTGCCCGCCACCCTGGGCGAAGGCTTCCGCTTCGCCCTCGGCCTCTTCGCCCACCCGCGCCGCGGCGGCCTGGCGGTGCTCGGCGCCGCCGGCTTCTGGGCGGCCAGCATCGGCGTCCTCTGGGCCTCGTTCCACGCCTTCGGCGTTCACGTGCCGCTGGCGGTGGTCGTCCAGGGCTTCTTCCTCGGCATGGTCGCCAACCTCTTCCCGCTGGCGCCGGCCGGGGTGGGGGCGGTCGACGCCGGCATGATCGGCGCCTTCGTCCTCTTCGGGATCCCCGAGGAGACCGTCTTCCCGGCGGTCCTCATCTTCCGCCTGGTCGCCTTCTGGATGCCGATCCCGCCGGGGATCTTCGCCTTCTTCCAGCTTCGGCACACGGTCCACCGCTGGGACGAGGAGGGCCTGCCGATCGATCGCGGCGGCCCCGATCACTCACCGGTGGACGAGGTCGCGGAGATTGCCTTCGACCGTCCCGAGAGCTACTATAAAAAGTAAAGTATTAGACTTCAGGCGGCGAAATGACTGAGAACAAGAAGGTCGAGAACGTGATCATCATCGGTGGGGGGCCGGCCGGCTACACGGCGGCGCTCTACACCGCGCGGGCCAACCTCGAGCCGCTCGTCTTCGAGGGCTTCCAGTGGGGCGGCCAGCTGCAGAACACGACCGACGTCGAGAACTACCCCGGCTATCCCGAGGGGATCATGGGGCCGGAGATGATGGCCCAGTTCCGCGCTCAGGCCGAGCGCTTCGGGACCCGTTTCGTCACCGACGACGTCGACCGGGTCGAGCTTGCCGACGGCGGCGTGCAGAAGGTCTTCCTCGGCGACGAGGATCACCGCGCCAAGACCGTGATCCTGGCGATGGGGGCGGAGCCGAAACGGCTCGGCGTTCCCGGCGAGATGGAGCTCGGCGGCCGCGGCGTCTCCACCTGCGGCGTCTGCGACGGGGCCTTCTTCAAGGACCAGAAGGTGATCGTGATCGGTGGCGGCGACTCGGCGATGGAGGACTCGATCTTCATCTCCAAGTTCGCCAAGCAGCTGACGATCGTCAACCGCCGGGATGAGTTCCGCGCCTCGAAGATCATGTTCGACCGGGCGCGCGAAAAGGACAACATCGACCTGAAGACGCCGTTCGTGGCCGAGGAGTTCGTCGCCGGCGAGAGCGGCAAGCTCGAGAAGGTCCGCCTGCGCAACGCCGAGACCGGCGACGAGGAGGAGCTGGCGACCGACGGCGCCTTCGTCGCGATCGGCCACGTGCCCAAATCGGAGATCGTCCAGGGCCAGGTCGAGACCGACGAGGACGGCTACATCGTCACCGAGCCGGGCGCCACCCGCACCAACCTGGCGGGCGTCTTCGCCGTCGGCGACGTCGTCGACCACACCTACCGCCAGGCCGTGACCGCGGCCGGGACGGGCTGCATGGGCGCGCTCGACGCCGAGCGCTACCTGCGCGACGCCGACGTGCCGGTCGAGGCGCACTGGATGCCGGGCGGCGAGCCGGCCGAGATCGCCACCGGCTCTTGAGCCGGCCTCCTCAGTTCTTAAATAAGAATTCCTTACTTATCGAGGGCCGGAGGGTCTTTCGATATATCTTGTCCGCGTGAGCTCCGCCTGTTCCCATCTCGACTCAGTCACTTACCTCAACCCTCCCGACGAGGTCGAGGGCTGCGAGGAGTGCCTGGCGATGGGGATGAGCTGGGTGCATCTGCGGATGTGCCAGACCTGCGGCCACGTCGGCTGCTGCGACAACTCTCCCGGCAAGCACGCCACCGCCCACCACCAGGACACGGGCCACCCGATCATCCGCTCGGCCGAGCCGGGCGAGGATTGGAGCTGGTGCTACGTCGACGAGGTGATGATGCGGCTCAGCGAGGGCTGAGCGAGCGCAGCAGCGGCGCCGGCGCGTAGGCGGCGCCCTTCTCGGCCCGCAGCCGCTCGAGCAGGTCAGCAGCCCGGTCCGGGCCGATCAGCTCGGCGAAGCCGAGCGGCCCCAGGGGCCAGTTGAAGCCGAGCCGCATCGCCGTCTCCATGTCCGCGGGCGAGGCGATCTCCTCTTCCAGCGCGAAGGCGGCCTCGTTGGCGATCTGGGCGAAGAGGCGGCTGAGGACCGGCTCGGCCTCGGGGCCGAGCTTGGCCAGTTCGGCAGGGTCGAGGGTGGGAGCGCCGATCCCCAGGTCCGGGTCGCGCTCGCGCTCGTGTCCCTCTCCATAGTCGTGGTAGCCGCGACCGCTCTTGCGGCCGAAGCGGCCTGCGGCGACCAGCTCTTCCTGGATCGGGCTCGGGCGCCAGCGCTCCGGCTCGCCGCCCTGGCGGAAGAAGGAGCGGGCGATCTCGAGGTTGACGTCGAGGCCGATCAGGTCGAGCAGCTCGAACGGGCCCATGCGGAAGCCGCCGCCGAGGCGGACGACGCGGTCGATCGTGGCGACGTCGGCGAGGCCGTCGCCCAGCATCCGCAGCGACTCCAGGGTGAAGGGGCGGGCGAGGCGGTTGGCGACGAAGCCGGGGCTGTCCTTGGCGCGGATCGGGGTGCGACCCATCCGCTCGGCGACCTCGGTCGCCGCCGCCAGGGCCTCGTCGGAGGAGCGCTCGGCGGCGACCACCTCGACCAGCTTCATCAGCGCCGGCGGGTTGAAGAAGTGCATGCCGACGACGCGCTCGGGCTGGGGAACCCCCGCGGCGATCTCGGTGACGCGCAGGGAGGAGGTGTTGCTGGCGAGAACGGCGTCGGGGCCGAGCCCGGCGGCCAGGTCGGTGAAGATCTCCCGCTTCAGCTCGACGTCCTCGGGCGCGGCCTCGATCACCAGCTCGCAGTCGCGCATCCCGTCGACGCCGTCCGCGGTCTCGACCCGGGCGCCGGCGGCCTTCGCCTCGTCGGCGCTCCAGCGCCCGCGGCTGGCTCCCTTGTCGAGCGCCTCGCGCAGCGCGGCGGCGCCCTGCTCGGCGACCCCGGGCACCGCGTCGAAGAGGACCGTCTCGTAGCCGCCGAGCGCCGCGACCTGGGCGATACCCCGGCCCATCGTGCCGGCGCCGATGACGCCTACTCGAGAGACCGTCACCGGCCCTGGAAGCGGGGCTCGCGCTTCTCGAGGAAGGCGTTCATCCCCTCGACCCGGTCCTCGCTCGCCATCGCTTCGTCGAACAGCCCGCGCTCGGCCGCCAGGCCGTCGGCGAGGCTCGTCTCCTGCGCCGTCAGCACCGCCCGTTTCGCCAGCCGCGCCGCCAGCGGCGGCCGCTCGGCGACGATCCGGGCCAGCTCGATCGCCTCGGTCAGCCAGGCGCCTTTGCCGACCACCTTGTTGACCAGGCCCCAGCGCTCGGCCGTCTTCGCATCCCAGCGGCGGCCGGTGAGGACGTACTCCATCGCCCGCTGCTTGCCGATCGCCCGGGTCAGGCGCTGGGTGCCGCCGCCGCCGGGGATGATCCCCAGGGTGATCTCCGGCTGGCCGAAGCGGGCCTTCTCGTCGCAGACGATCATGTCGCAGGCCAGCGCCAGCTCGCAGCCGCCGCCGAAGGCGTAGCCGGAGACCGCCGCGATCGTCGGCGTCCCGATCGAGGTCAGGCGCGTCCAGAACTCCACGCCCTTCGGGTCGGGCGCCGCGTCCACCGGCCGCTCGGCCATCGCCCGGATGTCTGCGCCGGCGGCGAAGAAATCGTCGGCGCCGGCGATGACGATGCAGCGCACGCTCGGATCGGCGTCGAGGCGCTCGAGGCTGGTGGCGATCTCCTCGCGCATCTCCTGCGAAAGCGCGTTGCGCGCCTCGGGTCGGTTCAGCCGCAGCAGGGCGACGTGGAAATCGTCGAGCGAGACCTCGACCAGGGCCAAGGTCAGGACTCCTGAAGCGGGAGCATCGCGTTGATCCCGGTCGCGGCGCGGCCGATGATCAGCTTCTGGATCTGCGAGGTGCCCTCGTAGAGCGTGGTGACGCGGGCGTCGCGCAGGTAGCGCTCGACCGGGTAGTCGTCGACGTAGCCGGAGCCGCCGTGGACCTGGATCGCAAGGTTCGCGCACTCGACCGCCGACTCGGTCGCGAACAGCTTCGCCACCGAGGTCTCGGTCGCGTTCGGCTTCTTTTCGTCCTTAAGGAGGCCGGCCCGCAGGACCAGCATCCGGCTGGCGTCGCGCTTGAGGATCATCTCGGTGATCATCTCCTGCACCAGCTGGAAGCGGGCGAGTGGGACGCCGAACTGCTTCCGCTCCTTGGCGTACTCGACCGAGGACTCGACGCAGCCTTCGCAGATGCCGACGCAGCCGGCGGCGACGCTGTAGCGGCCGTTTTCGAGGGCGCTCATCGCCACCTTGAAGCCGTCGCCGACCTCGCCGAGCAGCGCCTCGTCGCCGACCTCGACCGAGTCGAGTGAGATTTCGGCGGTGTCGGAGGCGCGCAGGCCGAGCTTGCCGTGGATCTCCTGGGTCGTGAAGCCCTCGCTGTCGGTGGGGACGATGAAGGCCGCCAGGCCGCGGTACTTCAGCGCCGGGTCGGTCTGGGCGAAGATCAGCGCGAACTCGGAGTGGTTGCCGAGGCTGATCCACATCTTCTGGCCGCTGATCGACCAGCCGCCGTCGGTCTTGGTCGCGCGGGTGCGGAGGTTGGCGGCATCGGAGCCGGTGTCGGGCTCGGTCAGGCCGAAGCAGCCGAGGCCCTCGCCCGAGCAGAGCCCCGGCAGCCACCTCTGCTTCTGCTCCTCGGTGCCCCACTTCTCGATCGGCCCGGCGACCAGCGAGGTGATGACCGAGACGACGGTGCGGGCGGAGGAGTCGGCCCGGCCGATCTCCTCGGCGATCAGGCCGTAGCTGACGTAGTCGAGGTCGCGGCCGCCGTAGGCTTCGGCCACCGGGGCGCCGAGGAAGCCGACCTCGCCGAGCTTGCGCGCCAGCTCGCGGTCGAAGCGGCCCTCGCGGTCGTTGTCGCGGACGTTGGGCAGGATCTCGCGCTCGGCGAATTCCCGCGCCGCTTCGCGGATCAGCTTCTGCTCGTCGCTGTAGGTGAAGTCCATGGTCAGAGCTCCCGCAGCTCGCGGCCGAGGGTGTCGGCGAAGGCCTCCTGCGCCTCTCGGGTGCGCGGGCCCGGGGCGGCGGAGAAGACGCGGCCGTCGACCGAGGCCACCGCCTGGATCTCCCGCGTGGTCGAGGCCAGGAACGCCTCAGCGGCGCCGTGCAGGTCGTCGACGTGCCAGCTGCCCTCTTCGACCTTCAGCGCCTTGATCATCCGGTCGCGGGTGATCGACTCCAGCACGCCGTCGTCGAGCGCCGGCGTGCGCAGCTCGCCTTCGGCCGAGACCCAGAAGATCGAGGAGGTCGGCGGCTCCAGCACGGTGCCGTTGGGCCGGACCAGCACCGCCTCGTCAGCGCCCTTGCCCTTGGCGATCCGCGTCGCCTGCATGTTGGCCGCGTAGGAGAGCGACTTGACGCCGTCGAGGATCACGGTGGGGGAGTAGGTGACGGTGGCCAGGGCCATCGTCTCGGGGTGGGCCGGGATCGGCTCGGTGGCGGCGATCCGCCGGCCGCCGCGGGTGACGATCAGCCGCAGCTGGCCTTCGACCGGGCCCGCCTGGGCGAGCAGAGCCTTGATCTCCGCTTCCAGCGCGGCGCGGTCGAACTCGAGCTGGATCACGGCGACGGAGCGGCCGAGGCGGTCGAGGTGGTCGACCAGCGCGAACGGCTTGCCGCCGTAGAGCCGGATCACCTCGAAGGCGCCGTCGCCGCGGTAGAGGCCGTCGTCCTTGAGGGGGACGGTCGCCTCGGCGGTCGGGGCGATCGTCCCGTCGACGCTGGCCAGCTCTTCGAAGCCCACGCTCACAGCGGCGAGGCTATCTGGTCGGCGTTAGGAGGGACTATCCGCGGCGGGTGTGGATCGCGCAGCGATTCGGGTTCATGCGCAGGCACTTGATCGCCGCCCATTCGACCCGGAAGTGGCTCTGCCAGGCGATCGCGTCCTGCCGCTTGACGTAAGCGGGGGTGACGATGCCGGCGTAGAGGTTGGGGCCGGAGCGGAAGGCGATTTCGCAGCGGTAGCGGCTGCGGCTGGCGCGGCGGCAGTTGCCGAAGACTTCGGCGGCGCGTTCGAAGGCCCGACCGAAGTGGCTCTGCAGGGTGTAGACGGCGAACAGTTCGGCCACCGACCTGGTCATCTGCGGCAGGGCGGGATTTGCCACCGGCCGCGGCGCCCCGGCTTCGGTGGCGGCGATCCATTCCCCGACCCAGGCGGAAACGGTGTCGACCCGGGTGAGGACGTTGGGGAACTTGGGGTTGCAGAAGGGCCCGCCGGTGCTGATGATCCCCAGCTCGACCGGGGTCCCGTCGGCGCGCTGGCCGATCCCCGGGCCGCCGCTGTCGCCGAAGCAGCCGCCGCTGTGCTTCGCCGGCGCGTCGACGGCGCAGAACTGGGCGCTGGTCGAGAACTCCGGGTAGTAGCGCTTCGTCGTCTGCTTGCAGGAGGTGGGCGTCTGGATGACCATCGAGGCCGCCCGCAGGCTTTCTGGCGCGTTCACCGCGTTGGCGTTGGTCAGGCCCCAGCCCGCCAGCTGGAGCGCGGCGCCGCCTCCGTAGAGCGCGGCGTCGGCCGGCCCGGCCATGGCGATCGGCGGCGCCGCGGTCGGCCGGTCGAGGACGAGGATCGCGGCGTCGCCGCGCAGGCTGCCGGGATCGAAGCCGGGGAAGACGTGGTTCTCGACCACCTTGAAGACGTTCTGGCGCAGGGCCTTGCCGGGGCTGGTCGTTCCGGTCGCCACGGCGTACTGGCCGGGAGAGGTGAAGGTGCCGCGTTCGATGTCCTCGATGCAGTGGGCGGCGGTGAGGATCACCCGCGGCGAGACGACGGTGCCGGTGCAGGCGAAGCCGCCGCTTCCGACGTGCGCCTCGATGTAGGCGAGCGAGGGGAATTCCTCGATCGTGGCGCCGCGGCCACCGACGATCGACGCCTGGGCGTCGCCCGACGCAGCCGCCGCCGTGGCGGGCATCAGCAGCACGAGAAAGAGAATTGCCGGGGTGAGCGCTCGCCTCACGCCCACCACCCTAGTGGTATCGAGCGGTCAGACAGCTTCGAAGACGGTGGCGAGGCCCTGGCCGACGCCGACGCAGAGCGTCGCCACGCCGTACCTGCCGTTGCGGCGGCGCAGCTCGCGGACCAGGGTGCCGGCGAGGCGGGCGCCGGAGCAGCCGAGCGGGTGGCCGAGGGCGATCGCGCCGCCGTTGACGTTGAGCCGCTCCTCGTCGATGCCGAGCTGGCGGGCGCTCGCCAGGACCTGCGAGGCGAAGGCCTCGTTCAGCTCGAGGAGGTCGATCTGGTCGATCTCGAGACCGGCGTTGGCCAGCGCGCGGGGGACCGCCTCGACCGGCCCGATCCCCATGTAGGCGGGATCGACGCCGGCGACCCCGGTGGCGACGACGCGGGCCAGGGGCTCGGCCCCGATCTCCTCGGCGCCCCGCTCGGAGGCGATCAGCAGGCAGGCGGCGCCATCGTTGAGGGTCGAGGCGTTGCCGGCGGTGACGGTGCCGCCCTCGCGGAAGACCGGCCGCAATTTCTCAAGCTTTTGCAGAGAGGCGTCGGGGCGCGGCCCCTCGTCGGCCTCGACCAGGATCGTCTCGCGGCCCTGGCGGGCCTCGATCGGGGCGATCTCCTCGGCCAGCTTGCCCGCCTCGGCGGCGGCCACCGCCCGCTGATGGCTGCGCAGGGCGAAGGCGTCCTGGTCCTCGCGGCTGACGCCGTACCGCTCGGCGACGTTCTCGCCGGTCTCGCCCATCGACTCGGTCGAGACCCCCAGCTCGGCCATCCGCGGGTTGATCATCCGCCAGCCCAGCGTCGTGTCATGCATCGTCTGCGGCCCGCGCGGCAGGCCGCGCTCGGGCTTCTCGACCACCCAGGGGGCGCGGCTCATCGACTCGACCCCGCCGGCCAGGTAGAAGTCGCCCTCGCCGGCCTTGACCGCCCGCGCGGCGCTGTTCACCGCCTCCAGGCCGGAGGCGCAGAGCCGGTTGACGGTGGCTCCGGGGACGCTCTGGGGCAGGCCGGCCAGCAGCGCCGCCATGCGGGCGACGTCGCGGTTGTCCTCGCCCGACTGGTTGGCGGCGCCGAGGTAGACGTCGACGATCCGCTCCGGGTCGACGCCGCTGCGCTCGACCACGGCGGCGATCGCGTGGGCGGCCATGTCGTCGGGGCGGACGCCGGAGAGGGCGCCGCGGTAGGCGCCCATCGGCGTGCGCGCGGTCTCGACTACGTAGGCCTCGGGCATGGATCGAACCGTATCCTTCTGGAGTGCTTTTCATTCTGGGGACCCTGGCGATACTTGCCTTCATGGTCGGCGTCCTGCTGATCGTCGGCCACTACTACCCCGGCAGCTCCGCCAGCCTCGTCGACTGGACCCCGACCCGCTCGCCCGAGGTCGAGGCGCAGAACGAGATCGACGACATCCGCCAGATGATGGAGGCTCAGAACGAGATCCGGAGGCGGCGCGGGGTTCCGGAGATGACCGAGCGGGAGCTGCAGGAAAGCGTCGCCGAGGACGAGCAGATGCGGCTGCGCGGCCGCGGCCCGTTCGAGGCCGGCTGAGCGTGGCGCGGGCGCTGATCGTCGGCTGCGGCTGCCGC